>Ga0190271_10000787_pt1 | contig 16786 bp, 17 predicted proteins | sample Popmic356T_FD_133747 | JGI IMG/M metagenome (GOLD analysis project Ga0190271, IMG submission 133747) | Populus adjacent soil microbial communities from riparian zone of Weber River, Utah, USA - 356 T | ecosystem: Environmental > Terrestrial > Soil > Riparian zone | place: USA: Utah | collected...
CCCGATGTGGTGGTGGCGTGCGTGGGCGGCGGCAGCAACGCCATCGGCATCTTCGACGCCTTCCTGGAGGACCAGTCGGTGCGCCTGATCGGTGTGGAGGCGGGCGGTGAGCGCATTGCGCCCGGGCGCCACGCGGCGCGTTTTGCCGGGGGCAGCATGGGCGTGTTGCAGGGCACTCGCACGTTCGTCCTGCAGGACGAGGCGGGCAACATCGAGCTGACACACTCGATCTCTGCTGGGCTGGACTACGCGGCCGTGGGCCCGGAGCACGCCTGGCTGCGGGAAATCGGCCGGTGTGAATATGGCTATGTGACCGATGCCCAGGCGCTCGAGGGGTTCCAGGCGCTGGCGCGGTACGAAGGCATCCTGCCGGCCCTCGAGTCGGCGCATGCGGTGGCCTACGTGATGCCGCTCGTCAAGACGCTGCCCAGGGACTCCGTGGTGCTGGTGAACCTGTCGGGCCGCGGCGACAAGGACGTGCAGAGCGTGGTGGAGGCGCTGCGATGAGCCGGCTGGCCGAGACGTTTGCCCGTCTGCGCGCGGCCCGCACGCCTGGCCTCGTGACCTACGTGACTGCCGGAGATCCCAATCTCGCGCGCACGGAGAGCATCCTGCAGGCCCTGGCGCGCGGCGGAGCCGACGTCGTGGAAGTCGGTGTGCCGTTCTCGGACCCGCTGGCCGACGGCCCCGTGATTCAACGGGCCACGGAGCGGGCCCTCGAGGCCGGCACCACGCTGGCGAAGGTCCTGGACATGTTGGGCGGGATGCGGGCGACGTTCGGACCGCCGGTGGTGATCTTCAGCTACGCCAACCCGATCTTCCGGCTCGGCGCCGAGGCCTTCGCGGATCGCGCGCAGGCGGCCGGTGTGGACGGCGTGCTGGTGTTGGACCTGCCCATCGAGGAGGCCGGCGAGTTTCGTGGTCTGATGGCGTCCCGGGGGATCGACACGGTGCTGCTGCTGAGCCCGACGACCAGCGACCAGCGCCTGCGCCGGGCCGCGGACCTCGGGAGCGGCTTCTTCTACGCGATTTCGCGGCTGGGGGTCACGGGTGTCCGCGACCGCCTGGCCGAAGGCGCCGAGGAGATGGTGGGCCGTATCCGAGGGGTGACGGATCTGCCCGTGGCGCTGGGGTTCGGCATCTCCAGCCCCGAGCACGTCCGGGAAGTGGGTCGGTGGGCCGACGCCGCCGTTGTGGGGAGCGCCCTCGTCAACGTCATCGCGGAGGCGGGCGTCTCCCCGGAGTTGGAGTCTCGAGTGGAGGAGTACGTGCGTTGGCTGAAGAGCTGACCATCGAAGAGCTGCGCAAGCGCATCGACGCCATCGACGAACAGCTGGTGCGCCTGCTCAACGTGCGCGTCGCGTGCGCGGTGGAAGTGGGGCGCCTCAAACACGAAGCCGGCCTGCCGGTGTACCAGCCGGGCCGCGAGGCCCAGGTGCTGGGCGGCGTGCGGCAGGCAGCCAACGATCTGGCCGGTCCGCTGACCGCCGAAGCCGTGGTGCGTATCTTCGAGCGCATCATCGACGAAGCCAGGCGCGCCGAGCGCACGGAGCAGGCCGGGGGCGCACGGGTCACGGGACCTGGTCCGGTCGACGGGATGCGGGGTCCAGAAGGGGAGTAACGACGTCATGGTCGTGGTGATGAAGGAACGGGCAAGCGAGGTCCAGATCGATAGGGTGATCGCGCGCCTCATCGAGCTGGGAGTGGACGTGCACCGGTCGTCGGGGACCACTCGGACGGTACTGGGCGTCGTGGGGGCCCACAAGCTGGATCCCCAGCTCGTGGCCATCCTGGACGGCGTCCACGAAGTGCTGCGGATCACCGAGCCGTACAAGCGTGCCAGCCGCGCGTTCCGGCCCCAGAACACTGTGGTGACCGTGGGCAACGTGCACGTCGGCGGCGACGAGGTGATCGTGATGGCCGGACCGTGCTCCGCGGAGACCGACGAGCAGGTGATGGCCACCGCGGGGGCCGTCAAGCGCGCCGGCGCGAAGATCCTCCGCGGCGGTGCCTTCAAGCCACGCAGTTCGCCCTACAGCTTCCAGGGCCTCGGCGAGGACGGCTTGAAGATGCTGCGCCGGGCCGCCGACGCGCACGACTTGAAGCTGGTGTCGGAGGTGATGGACATCGGCCAGATCGAGCTGGTGGGCCGCTATGCCGACATCTTTCAGGTGGGCGCGCGCAACATGCAGAACTACTCGCTGCTCCGCGAGCTGGGGCATGTGAGCAAGCCCGTCCTGCTCAAGCGCGGCCTTGCCGCCACGATTGAGGAATGGCTCCTCTCGGCGGAGTACATCCTGGCAGGCGGCAATCCCGACGTGATCCTGTGCGAGCGAGGCATCCGCACGTTCGAGACGGCCACCCGCAACACGTTCGACGTGTCGGCCATTCCGGTGGTCAAGAAGCTGAGCCACCTGCCCATCGTGGCCGATCCCAGCCATGGGGCGGGCCGGCGCGACATGGTGGTGCCCATGGCCCGGGCCGCCGTGGCCGCTGGCGCGGACGGCCTCATCATCGAGGTCCACACTGACCCCGATCACGCCCTGTCGGACGGCGCGCAGTCGCTCTTTCCCAGCCAGTTCGACGGCCTGATGGGAGAACTCCGGATCATCGCACCGGCCATCGGGCGCAGCATCTGCCTGGAATCGACAGCGTCACGCGGCCGGTCGCGGTAGGTAGTGATGGACGATCCGGACGTGCCGCCGTTTGCGTCCGTCGCCATCATCGGCGTCGGGCTCATCGGCGGGTCGATCGCGCTGGGGATCAGGGAGCGGTGGCCGTCGGTCCGCGTCTTCGGCGTCGATCGGCCCGCCGTGCTCGCGCATGCCGCGGGAAGCGGCGCCCTGGACAAGGGCCTGTCGGGCGTCGCGGAGCTGCCGGCGATCGAGTTGGTGATCCTGGCGGCCCCCGTTCGCCAGAACGCACGGTTGCTCACGGAACTTCCCGCCCGCGTGCTGGAGACCGCGATCGTGACCGATGTGGGCGGGACCAAGCGCGACATCCAGAAGGCAGCCGCTGTGTTGGGAGACGCCCTGCGGTTTGTCGGCGGGCACCCGATTGGCGGCGCGGAGCACGGCGGGTTCGGGTTCGCGCGCCCCGACCTGTTTCGCGGCCGGCCGTGGATCTTTACGCCCGGCTCTGCCGACGGGGACGCCCTGAGCCGCCTGGTCCGCCTGGCCGAGGGACTCGGTGCGCGCCCCGTGATGATGGAGGCGGCGGAACACGACCGCGTGATGGCCTTCGTCAGCCACCTGCCGCAGTTGGCCACGAGCGCCTTGATGGAGGTCGTTGGGACTGCGGTGCAAGGCGAGGGCCTGCGTGTGGCGGGACGCGGTTTGACGGACACCACGCGTTTGGCTTCGAGCCCCGCCAGCGTGTGGAAGGACGTCTCCGCCGCAAACGCCGATACGATTCGCACGGCCCTTGACCTTCTGATCGACAGGCTGGGCGACCTTCGGGCGGATCTGGGACGCGGTGAGGTGATGGAGACGGTCTTCACCGATGCGACGCGGTGGCGGGGGGAGTTGACGAAGACGAGGGAGTAGTCGAGTCCGTGGTTGTCAATCGCCAGTCTCCAGTCTCCAGTCTCCGGTCTCCGGTCTCCGGTCTCCGGTCGCTCGATACCAGTGACAATACCCAACGTCAATGCTCAATGACCAGACAGGGGGATCGCGGATGAATGTTCATCGTGCGCTCGGACGGGTTGCGGTCATCGTGCTGGGAATCGGGGTCGCCTCCACCTACATCGGAGGACAGCCTGCGCCGGTGCATCTGAACCCGGTGATTGCGAAGCTGGCACGCGGCGAGACGGTGTACGGCCTGATCAACCCGGGCGATCTGTCGCTGGCCAACGCGCGCGAGATGGCGAGGGCGCCGGTGGACTTCGTCTACGCCGACATGGAGCACAACCCGATGGACTTCGCCGGGCTGAACCTGTTCCTGCTGGGCATGGGCGACAAGGAGACGATCCTGAAGAAGGGAAATCTCCAGCCCAACGTGGCCCTGATGGCGCGGTTCCCGCCAGAGGCGGACCAATCGCAGTGGGTGGTGAAGCAGGCGCTCGACATCGGCCTGATGGGGGTCATCTTCAACGGCGTGGACTCGAAGGAGCAGGCGCTGGCCGCCGTACGATCGATGCGGTACCCGAAGCTGAAGGGCGCGCCGTATCAGGAGCCGTCGGGGATTCGCGGGTTCGCACCGGCCAATGCGCTGTGGGCCTGGGGGCTGAGCCAGGCGGAGTACGAGCGCCGCGCGGACGTGTGGCCGCTCAATCCAGACGGAGACCTGCTGGCGGTGGTCATGATCGAGTCGGCAGCCGGGTTGGAACACGTCGACGAGATCGCGGCGGTGCCTGGCGTGGGTGCCCTGTTCGTCGGCGCCGGATCGGATCTGTCGCGCTCCATGGGGGTGGCCCAGCCGTCGCCGGAACTGGAGTCCGCCTTTGCCCGGATCCTCAAGGCGTGCACGTCCCGCAATGTGGCCTGTGCCATCTCCGCTCCGACGGCAACCGACATCGCCCGTCGCGTGAAGGAGGGGTGGCGGATCATCCGGTCCACGGTGCCGGCCATCACGCAGGCGCGCGCGGCCGCAGGGCCGCGTTGAGGACGCTGGCCTCGGTGAGCCCGTGATCTTCCACATCACGACGGCCCAGGCCTGGGAGGGCGCGCGCGCGAGCGGCGCCTACACGGCCGATTCGCTGGCCACCGAGGGCTTCATTCACTGTTCCGAAGCGGATCAGTACGTCTGGGTTGCGAATCAACGATTCATGGGGCGCCAGGACCTCGTGCTGCTGCACATCGAGGAATCGCGGCTCCTCGCGCCTGTGCGCCGCGAGAACCTCGAGGGCGGGGATCGTCTCTTCCCCCATATCTACGGCGCGTTGAACCTGGATGCGGTTGTCCACGTGGCGCCGTTCCGGCCGTCCGCCGACGGGACATTCGCGTGATCAGTGCACCCGGGGCGGCATGGCGAGCGTGATGGCGCCGGCGGCCAGGAGCGACACGGCAAGGACACTCAACGCGAGCAGCATGTTGCCGTTGGGATGGGCGGCGTCGCGGGTCGCGTCGCGGATGGCGCCCAGGACGAACGGGCTCACGTAGCCGGAGAGGTTGCCGACGGAGTTGATCCACGCGATGCCGGCCGCGGCCGCGCTGCCCGACAGCATCGCCGTCGGGAGCGACCAGAAGGTGGCCAGCGTCGACAGCATGCCGGCGGTGGCGACCGTCAGGCACGCCAGCCCGGCCCAGCCTGACAGGCTCGGCAATCCTGAGAGGAAGAAGAAGAGGGCGCCGACGGTGGCCGAAAGGGCGATGTGCCAGCGCCGCTCGCCGCTCCTGTCGGAACTGCGGCCCACCAACACCATCGCGACGGCCCCGGCGCCCCACGGAATCATCGACACCAGGCCCACCAGCCACGGGTTGGGGGAGATGGTCTCGCTGATGATCTGGGGCAGCCAGAACGTCAGGCCGTAGTTGCCCATCACGGCGCCGAAGTAGATCGCGCAGCACGCCCACACCCGCCACGACCGGAACGCATCGGCCACGCCGGTGGCCGTATGGCCTTCGGCGCGCTTCCAGGCGTCGTCCTCCGCGAGGCGCGTGCGGATCAGCGTCCGCTCCGCCGGCGTCAGCCATGCCGCTGTGTCGGGTGCATCGTCGAGGAAGCGCAGCACCAGCGCGCCCACGACGACCGACGGCAGGCCCTCCAGGAGGTACAGCCACTGCCAGCCACGCAGGCCAGACACGCCATCCATGACGTTCAGGATGGCGCCCGAGACAGGGCCGCCGACCACGCCGGCCAGCGCGATGGCCGTCATGAAGAGCGCCACCATCTGCGCGCGGTGCGCGCGGGTGTACCACTGCGTCAGGTACCAGATGATGCCGGGGAAGAATCCGGCCTCCGCCACGCCCAGCGTGAACCGCAGCGCGTAGAAGCCGGTGAGGCTGTTGACGAACATCGTCGCGGACGAGATGACGCCCCACGTGATCATGATGCGCGCGATCCAGACCCGCGCCCCGACGCGCCGCATCAGGAGGTTGCTGGGCACTTCGAAGAAGAAGTACCCGATGAAGAACATGCCGGCGCCGATGCCATACACCGTGTCCGAGAAGGCGAGGTCCGCCTGCATCTGCAGCTTGGCGAAGCCCACGTTGACGCGGTCCAGGTACGCCAGGATGTAGCAGAGGAAGAGGAACGGCATCAGCCGCCGCGTCACCTTGCGATGCGTGCGCTGCTCAAAGCCCGGATCGGCTGCGTCAGCCACGAAGCGCGTTCCGAATCCCGTCCACCGCAGTGGGGTTTTCGAGCGAGGTCAGGTCTCCCAGGTCCTCCCCGAGATACGCCGCCCGAATCACGCGCCGCATCACCTTGGCGTTGCGCGTCTTCGGCAGGTCGGGCACGACCAGCACCACCGACGGCCGCAGGGGCTTGCCGAGTCGCTCGACGACCAACGCGCGCAGTTCCTCGACCAGCGCGGGCGACGTGGCGAAGCCGGGGCGCAGCACGCAGAAGCAGGCCAGCGCCTGTCCCTTCAGCTCGTCGGGAATCCCGACCGCCGCCGCCTCGACCACCGCGGGATGCTCGACAAGGACCGACTCCACCTCCGCGGGCCCGAGACGCTTGCCGGCGATCTTGATGGTGTCGTCGGAACGGCCCAGCACGTACCAGAGGCCGTCTTCGTCGATGGCGGCCCAGTCCCCGTGCACCCACATCCCGGGGAAGCGGGACCAGTAGGTGTCCTCGTACCGCCGCTGCGTGTCGTTCCAGAAGCCGTGCGTCATCCCCATCCACGGCGCGCGCACCACCAGCTCGCCGACCTGGCCGCGAACGGGGCGACCCTGATCGTCCACGACGTCTGCAGCGATCCCGGGCGGCGGGCCGGAGAAGGCCGCGGGCTTGAGCGGCGTCATCACGCAGCCGGCAAGGAGGCCCCCGGACACTTCCGTACCGCCAGAGTAATTGATGATCGGGAGGGCGCCCCCGCCCACGACGTCGAAGAACCATCGCCACGGCTCGGGGTTCCACGGTTCGCCGGTGGAACTGAGCACGCGTAGCGACGACACGTCGTGCTGGCGGACCGGCCCGTCCCCATGGCGCATGAGGGAGCGGATGAGCGTGGGGGAGACGCCGAGAATGTTGACGCCGTGGCGTTCCACCAATGCCCACAGCCGATCGGGTCCTGGGTAGTCCAGCGCGCCGTCGTAGAGGACCGCGGTGCCCCCGAGGAGCGTCATGCCGAAGAGCTCCCACGGGCCCATCATCCAGCCGATGTCGCTGACCCAGTACATGGTGTCGCCAGCGTGCACGTCGTGGGCGTGCATCATGTCCTGCGCGGCTTTGATGGGAAAGCCGCAATGGCTGTGGACGGCCCCCTTGGGCCGCCCCGTCGTGCCAGACGTGTAGAGCAGCATCAGGGGAGCGTCGGCCGGCAGGCGTTCCGCGTCGCAGGTCGCGGGCTGTTCCGCCACGAAGTCGGCCCACCACACGTCCTTGCGACCCAACCCCGCGGTCTCGCCCAGGCGCGCGACGACCACCACTCGTTCGACGCTCGGCGAGGCCAGCACGGCTGCGTCGGCCGTGGCACGCATCGCCACGCGCTGCCCGCGCCGCCAGAAGCCGTCGGCCGTGAAGAGAAAGCGCGCGCCGGAATCCTGGAGGCGCGACGCCACGGCATCCACGCCGTACCCCGAAAAAAGCGGTAGCACGATCCCGCCGAGCTTGATCACGGCGAAGAACGCGGCCGCCAGTTCGGGACACATCGGCATGAAGACCGCCACGCGGTCCCCCGGTCGAAGGCCAGCCGACTTAAGGCCGTTCGCGCACTGATTGGTCAGCTCCCACAGCTCGCGGTAGGACAGCACCCGTACGGTGCCTTCTTCACCTTCCCACCTGATGGCGGCCCGCGCGGCGGTGTCGGTGCCCTGCCATCTGTCCAGACAGCTCCGGACGATGTTCATGCGGCCGCCCACGCACCAGCGGGGCCAGGCGACGCCGCGGGACAGGTCCAGGATCTCGCTGTAGGGCTCGTCGAATTCGATGCCGATCTCGTCCAGCACGGCCGGCCAGAACCAGCGCGGTTCATCCACGGATCTGCGCAGCAGGGCGTCGTAGGTCGCCACGCCGTGGCGATCCATGAAGGCCTTCACGCGGCTGTGTTCAATGTGGGCTGGCGTGGGACGCCAGGCGATCTCGCCCCCGAGGATGGACTGCGCGTCGGACACCGGACGGATCTTACCGTGTGTTTCCTGAGGCCCTGGCCGCGCGCGGCGTGGCCAACCCTACAATGAGTTGATGCCTCGAGACGCACTGGCCGTGATCCTGAGCGCCGCCCGGACGCCGATCGGCACGTTCGGCGGCGCCTTCAAGGATGTGGGAGCGCCGGAACTTGGCGCAGTCGCGGCACGCGCGGCGCTCGAACGGGCGAGCCTCGCCGGCGGCGATCTCGACGACGTGGTGATGGGCTGCGTGCTGCAGGCCGGCGCCGGGATGAACGTGGCGCGGCAGGTGGCCATTCGCGCCGGCGTGCCGGTGACAGTGCCCGCCGAAACGGTGAACCGGATGTGCGGCTCGGGCCTGCAGGCCGTCGTACATGGCGTGGAGGCCATCCGTGGAGGCTACGCGACGACCGTGCTGGCGGGCGGCGCCGAGTCGATGAGCCGCGCGCCCTACCTGCTGGGCCGGGCACGGTGGGGCCTGCGGCTGGGACACGGCGAGGTGCAGGACACCGTGCTGCTGGACGGCCTGACCTGCGCCCTCGAGCAGTGCCACATGGGCGTCACGGCCGAGGAGATTGCGCAGCGCTGCCGTGTGTCGCGGGCCGAGCAGGACGCATTTGCGGCCGAAAGCCAGGCGAGGGCCGAGCGGGCGATCGCGACGGGCGCGTTCATCGATGAAATCGTGGCCGTGGCGGCGCCACGGGCGAAGGGTGCGAGCACGAGTGTGGCGGCCGACGAGCACCCAAGACGCGGGACCACGGTCGAGCGCCTCAGCGGGCTGCGTCCGGCGTTTGCCGCCGACGGTACCGTGACGGCCGGCAACGCATCCGGTATCAACGACGGGGCGGCGGCGCTGGTGGTGTCCTCCAACGCGTTCGCGTCCGCGCGGCAGGTACTGGCGCGGGTGCTGTCCTACGCCGTCGTGGGCGTGGAGCCGCGCCTGATGGGGCTGGGACCCGTGGGCGCGGTGCGCTTGGCGCTCCGTCGCGCGGGGCTCACCGCCGGAGACATCGCACTCTTCGAGATCAACGAAGCCTTCGCCGCGCAGGCCGTGGCCGTCGTGCGGGAACTGGGACTCGACCCGGCGCAGGTGAACACGCGCGGCGGCGCCATTGCCCTCGGCCACCCGATCGGCGCCAGCGGCGCCCGCGTCCTCACCACGCTCATCTACGCGTTGCGCGCGCGGGGCGGAGGGCTGGGCGTGGCCTCGCTGTGCATCGGCGGCGGGATGGGCATCGCGATGGTCGTCGAGGTGTGACGGCCCACTAGGACTACCGAAAGGCCTTGCCGGCCATTCGCATGATGTCGTCCAGCGAATTGCCGTCGCCGTTCATGTCGAGCATCGAGGCGAGCCCCGGAAGGGTCCCGCCAGACGCGCCACCGCCGGCGGACTGGCCGCCAAGTAGACCGCCCAGCAGGCCTCCGAGACCGCCAGATGCCGGCTCCGCTGCGCTGCTCGCGCCCGACTGTTTCGCCATGAAGCCTGCGACCAGCATCGCCAGCATCGGCAGCATCTTCTTGAGGAGCTCCGGATCCAGCCCCGACTGCGCCGCAGCGCTTTGCGCGACCGTGCGGCTGACGTCCTTTGATCCGAAGATCTGACCGAGGACGTCGTCGCCGCGGGCGACGTTGGTGGGCTGCGGTGACAACACATCGTCGAGCAAGCCGCCGCCGCCGAGTTGCCCGAGCAGGCCGCCGAGCCCGTCGAGGCCCGTCGGCTGTGCCTGCGCCTGTTTCTTGAACCCGCCGAGGATGGCTGGCGCGAGCGCCGCGGCGCCGCCGGCCGCCTGGGCCTCGCTGATGCCCAGTTCCCGGGCGATCGATTGAAGCCCACCCATCTGCGCGAGGATGTCCGTGAGTTGCATGTGCCTGACTCCTTCTGATGTCCTGCGCCGCCCGTTCAGTCCAGCAGGTCCCGGGGTACGTTGCCGCCATTGGCCGCGACGCGCGCAAGGACGGCTTTGTGCAGCCAGACGTTCATCCTCGCGGAGTCTCCCATGAGATCCGCCGGGCAACCGAGTTCTGTCGCCAGTTCCTTCCGCGCCGAGAGGCTGCTGTCGATGTCGAGGAGCTTCAACAGATCGACGATCGAGGTCCGCCAGTTCAGCTTCTGCGGATTGGCTGCTGCCCGCTGCTCCAGTTGCGCGACCACGTCGACCACCGTCACCGGCTCAGGCACCAGAGGGGCAGGTGCTGCGGCGACAGTGCTCGACGGGGAGGCCGGCAGCGGAGGAGTGGGAAGGGGCGCGGCCGCCGCACCTCCGAGGCCGAGTTTTTCGAGGATCGTGCTGAAGAATCCCATGACGCGCTCCGTGCGGGGCTGGTGGAAGGTGCGCCTGGCCGGATTGCAGGGACGCAGGCCGAAACCGGGCTAAAACGGATCACATAGGTAGCACATCGCGGGAGTGGACAAGTCACTATCTTTTCCGGCGGCGATGAGGGGAAGTCAGCCAGTCGAGCTGGCCTCGGCCTGTTCGCGGGCTCGTCGCGCTGTCATCACTTCGTCGAGCAGCGCTTCCACGCGCCTCAGGACGGTCGGCCATCGGTACTCGCGCTCCACGTAGGCGAGGCCCTGGAGGCCCAGTTGGTCGCGCTCGGCGCGGTGCCTGAGGAGGAAGTCCAGCCCCTCCGAGAACTCACGCTGCGAGCGATAGTGCAGGCCGCCATTCGCCCGCCGCACCTGCCCCTTGAGCACGGCGCACTGTGCGTTGACGAGGGCCGGCACGCCGCGGTTCCATGCCTCCAGCAGCACGATGCTGAGGCTCTCGTAGGGAGACGGCACCACCAGGGCCTGCGCGCCGGAGATGAGCGCGTCGCGCGCCTCGTCGGGTACGTACCCCAGAGTGCGGATGCGCGGGTGAGCGGGGATGCGAATCTTGGCCGGACCGGCAAGGACGAGTGTCGTGTCGCCTCCCGCGGCGACGTACTCCTCGAAATACTCGAGCAGCGTGTGGCAGCCCTTGTTGCGATCCACGCGACCGAGGTACAGCACGTAGCGCGGCGGCACGCCCAGGGCGGCGAGTGCCTGTTGCGAGCCTGGGCTGGCTGGCGACGCGTCGAGCCCCATGCCGATCGTGGTCGCCGGGCGCAGGCGCCCGCCGGCCCGCGCCTCCACCAGCGCGGCTTCTTCGGGCGTCAGGAAGATGTATCCGGCCGGAGTGTTGAAGAAGCCCTCCAGGATGCCGAGATCCAGCGCGCGGTCTTCCTCGGCGGTCGGCAGGAGCACCGCCCGGTCTGCCACGATCGGCAGTCCGAAGAAGCTGGGGCTGTAGCGGAACGTCCAGAAGAGCACCAGGTCGTAGGCCGTCGCGTGCGTCCGCAGATGCGCGAGCAGGTCCGGCACGTCGGGGCCGTTCTCCGCGAACCACGCCTGTTGGCGCTCACGGGCCGTCGGCCCATCGAAGACTTCGTCGCTCAGGTCGGAGAAGTGCCCAAGGTGCCGCTGGCGACGCACCGGGAACCGGACCACGCGCACGCCGTTCTCGACGGTTTCGCCTGCCGGGTGCGCGTTGGCCCACGTGACGTAGTCGCGGGCGCAGCTCGTGAGGACGGTGACCGCATGGGAGCCGGCGAGTCGCTCGGCCAGGGCGCGGCAGTGCGCCTCGGAGCCGCCAGCGATGTCGGCGCCGTAGCGCTGGACGACGCAGGCGAGCTTCACTTGGGCGGGACGACCTCTTGCCGCAGCTTGGCCGTCTCGATGGCCAACTCCTGCACGCAGGCAAACAGCACGGCGTTCACGCGCCGCTGACGTTCGAAGTTGTCGCGGTTGTACTCGAAGAGCCACCGTACGACCGGCAGCACCAGGCGTCGCTTCACGAACGTGACCACGGCGGCGGCGGCGGAGGCACGGTGCGAGTCGAGGTGCAACGCCGTCTCGAGGCGCCAGGTGGCCGGGTCGCCCAGCAGTTCCGGCAGGAGCAGCGCATTCGAAGTGCCGCTGTCGACGCCGGCGTGCAGCACCCGCTCGACGTCCGCGAACAGTTGGGCGTCGGCGAATGACGGCGACGCGCCGTGGCGTAGCAGGTCCGCTCGCAGCCGCTCTCGCACCCGGCCCTGCAGATCGGCCATCACCGCGTCGACGGAGACCGCCGGCCGCAGCTCAGTCGCCGAATCCGTCACGGACCCCCGGGCGCACTTGTACGTTGGCGCTGCTGGCGGCGACGACCTTGTTGTTCTGCTTCAGGCGGAAGGACACGCGATAGGCGCCCGCCTGCCGGAAGACGTGTTCGGTCGACCAGCGCCGCTTGATGCTGCTGACGCCGGCCGTGTAGGGGTCGCAATCCTCGGAGCTTTCCGACTCGGTACCATCCCCCCACGCCCACTCCACGCCGGGACAGTAGAAGTCGACGTAGTCGTCGGCCCCGCCCTTCAGCTCGACGACGAGCCGGACGCGCAACGGCGAGAAGCCCACAGGGGGGTTCGCCTTGAGTGATAAACTTGGCTTCTTGTCCTCCTCGGCTCGCGCGACGCCGTATGCAAGGGGCGCGGTGCACGCCACGAGCAGTAGGGCGATCGGCCTTGACGCGAGGTGCAAGATGGCCATCGTGGGTTCCCTTCGAGGAGCTGGCGAGGTCGATTGTACGCCCCAGTCGTAAGGCTGGACAAGCGCGTTTCGCCTGTCGGAGGCTGCCAGTCGATGCACACGGTTCACAAGTCACCACGCGTTTTCGTCAGTCAGCGTGCCCCTCTCGACGGCGACGCCGATCTGCTGGTGCTGCCCATCTTCGAAAACGACGACCTGGCGGATCAGCCGGCGATGGCCCCCGCGGCGGGCGACGACGTCGAGGCCGCCCGCGCTCGGCTTGAGTTCAGGGGCCGCCTGTACGAGGTCTATCAGACCACGGTCGCCCTGGCGTCGGGCCGGACGGGGCGGGTGCTCATGGTGGGCGCAGGGCCCCGCGCTCTGCTGACCGACGATCGCCTTCGCCGCGTCGCCGCCACCGCCGGCCTGGCAGCTCGGCAGCGCCGTGCCCCCCGCCTGATGGTGGTTCACCGGGCTGTGGCCGGCATCCCTGACGGCCGGGCCGCCGAGGTGCTGACGGAAGGCTTCACCCTGGCGAACTTCGAAGGCGCCTCCTTCAAGTCGTCGCCTGAGGTGCTGTGGCTCGCGTCGGTGGAACTGTGCGTCCCCGGTGCGGCGGGAGACCTGGCCGCGCACGTGGCCCGGGGCCTCACGATGGGCGAGTGTTCCAACATCGCGCGCACCATGGCGAACGAGCCCGGCAATCACCTGACGCCCCGTCTGTTCGCCGAACGTGGCGCCGCGTTGGCGACCGAGGCGGGCCTGCGCGTCGACGTGCTGGACGAGACGCGTATCGCGGCGCTGAACATGGGGATGCTGATGGGCGTGACGCGCGGCAGCCACGAGCCGCCGCGCCTGCTGGTGCTGGAGCATCGGCCGGCCGCCGCGCCGGCCCATGTGACGCTGGGGCTCATCGGGAAGGGGATTACGTTCGACACCGGCGGCATCTCGATCAAGCCGGCCGAGAACATGGACAAGATGAAGGACGACATGTCCGGTGGCGCGGCGGTCATCGGTGCGATGCTGGCCATCGCGCGGATCGGCGCGCCGATCCGGTGCATCGGTGTGGTGCCGATGAGCGAGAACATGCCGGATGGTCTGGCCATCAAGCCCGGCGATGTGCTGACGAGCGCGGAGGGCAAGACCGTCGAGATCATCAACACCGATGCCGAAGGACGCCTGGTCCTTGGCGATGCGCTCTGGTACGCGCGCCAGTTGGGCGCTACCCATCTCGTGGATGTGGCAACCTTGACGGGCGCCTGTGTCGTGGCGCTCGGGAAGAGCACGTCGGGACTCTTCGGCACGCCGCCCAGCTGGGTGGACACGGTGCAGGCCGCCAGCGACCGGGCAGGCGATCGGTCCTGGCCGCTGCCGGTCTTCGAGGACTACTTCGACCACCTGAAGAGCGACATCGCAGACTTCACCAACAGCGGGGGACGCCCGGCCGGCGCCATCACCGGTGCGCTCTTCGTCAAGGAGTTCTCGGGCGGGCTCCCCTGGGTGCACATGGATATCGCTGGCACCGCGTGGGCCGAAGAGACCAGGCCGTATCAGCCCAAGGGCGCGACGGGCGTGGCGGTGCGCACCCTCGCCGAATTGGCCTTGTCCGCCGCCGAGTGGGCAGGGGAGTCCGGCCGGTAGCCAGCGGGACGGCAACATGTGGGCCTGGCTGCAGCAGAATCCAATCGTCGTCGACCTGGGCTCGCGGCCCGAGCCCGCGCGCGACGTCAGCATCGACGCGGTGCTGGGTACGTTCGCGCTGGCCGGAGCGTTCCTGCTGGCCGCTGCGGTAGGAAGCGTCCTGGTGGCCGGTGCGATGTTTTTGTACAAGCGACGACGCGACGCGACCACTGCCGACGTCGGCCACACGCACACGCGGCTGCAGTTGTAGGGTGCAGGGCGGCTGGCGCCTACTGCTGCGCCGCCACCGTCGACGCCTTCTTGAGAGATTGCTGGTAGCGGGTGATCCCGCGCAGGAGCGCCGCGGCCACCTCCTGCCGATAGGCCGCGCGGCGCAGGCGCGGGGCGTCCTGCTGGTTGGTCACGAACGCCACCTCCGTCAGGATGGCCGGCATGGTGGCACCGACCAGGACCATGAACGGCGCCTGCTTCACGCCCAGGTTGCGTAGCGTCGTGTCGCCTTTCCTGAGCTGGGCGTGCAGGGAGTCCTGCACGAACCGCGCAAGCTCCCGCGACTCGTCCGCCTTGTTGTTCAGGGCGATCGCCTTCACGAGATCGGGCAGCTCCCGCATGGTGCGCCTGGAGCCGGCGTTCTCGCGGGCGGCAACCGCTTCGGCCTCGGGGTTGGGAGCGAAGTTGAGGACGTAGGTTTCCACGCCACGTGTGCGCGGATTGGTGCTGGCGTTGGCGTGGATGGAGATGAAGAGGTCGGCGTCGGCGCGGTTGGCGATCTCCGTCCGTTCCTCCAGGGAGAGATAGACGTCCGAGCGGCGGGTCTGCACCACCTCGACGCCCGGCTGCGCGCGCAGCAGTTGTTCGAGACGCTGGGCGATGTCGAGGACCAGGTCGGCCTCGCTGAGCCCGCGCACCTTCGCCCCGGGGTCGTGGCCGCCGTGGCCGGCGTCGATCACGATACGGGCGATGCCCAGCCCCAGCTGGCGCGACAAGGAGTAGTCGCCACGTCCGGTCTTCGCGGCCGCCGTGGGCGCGGCCGCGGCCGTGGTCAGGGTCGAGGCAGGAATTGATTCGTCAATGAAGCCTTGAGCCGTGGGCCTTGGGCCCTGATCGACCTCGGCGCTGACGCCCTGCGCTCCGACACGTGGACCCTGAGTCGCCAATGTCCACGTGCGGCCAAGCGGCGTCCGGGTAAACAGCAACGGGGCGGGCGCCGGCACTGGTGCTGGGGCCAGCGTCCTGGGCGGGGTTACGGGCAGCGGCTGCGCGGCGGCAGAGCCTGGCGGCAGTTCCAGATCGATCACGACCCGGTATGGATCGTACAGGGGGTACACGCTGTGGCGGCCAGCGCTCGTCAGGTCCAGTACGACGCGGGTCAACCCACCTGGATGACGGCCCACCCGAATCCGTTGCACGACGCCGCTCGCCACTGGAATCACGGCGTCACGTAGCGTGTCTGACGCGCGCGTTCGCTGCAGGTCCACAAACACCCGCGCGGGGCCGTCTAGCCGCTCGCTCGAGAACACGGTCTCACGGTCCACTTCGAGCGTGACGCGCAGCGCCTCTGGCATCAATTCGTGCCGGATCGCGGTGAGGATCGCTGCAGGTGCCGCCGGCGCCGCCGGGGACGCAGGCGGTTCGGGCGGGGCCGCCGGTGGCAGGACCGAAGGCTTCGTGACCGCAACGGGCGCGGCCGTGGACGGCGTCGGCGATGGAACGGGCGCGGCGACCCGAGCCGCCGTCTCGGACAGTTTTCGTGTCTGACCGGGTACCTGACGGACCAGGGAACTCGACGGATAGGTGTTGGAAAGCGCCTCGAAGGCGCGAAGTGCGGCCGACCGGTCCTGGGCCTCGCCCCATTTGTCGAAGGTGTCGGCCGACAACATGCCGCCCTGCCACAACGCCTTGTCCCCAACGCCGCTCGCAGGAAACAGCCGCGCCAGGTCGCGGTAGGCGCCCACGAGCGTACGGACGCGCCGCCGGACCCCGACCGCGTCGGCCTCGCTGGCGCTCGCAATTTCTGCGCGCAGCGCCGACTCGCGGACCAGCGCCTCGTTGTACAGGCGCAGCGGATCGGTGGGCTGGGCCCCCACGGAGGCGCACAGCAGCCACGCGACGGCCGCGACTGACAACGCCCTAGCGAGGATGGTCATCGATCTCATCGAAGTAGTTCGGGGGTACCAGCACCTCGCGTGGCTTGCCGCCGGTACTGGGAGACACGATCCCTTCGACCTCCATCATGTCCACCAGGCGCGCCGCACGGCTGAACCCGATACGCATCTTCCGCTGAAGGTACGAAATGGAGGCCTGCCGGGTCTCGACGATGATGCGCGCCGCCTGGTCGTACAGCTCGTCGCGCTCCATCGCCACGCCGCCAGCAGCCGTCGGCTCGTCCTCCGCCGTGATGCTGTCGTCG
>Ga0190271_10000789_pt1 | contig 16765 bp, 16 predicted proteins | sample Popmic356T_FD_133747 | JGI IMG/M metagenome (GOLD analysis project Ga0190271, IMG submission 133747) | Populus adjacent soil microbial communities from riparian zone of Weber River, Utah, USA - 356 T | ecosystem: Environmental > Terrestrial > Soil > Riparian zone | place: USA: Utah | collected...
CGCGCGCCAGCCCGCGCGGCGGTGGAAGCGCTCGACCTCGAAGAGGACGACGACGCCCGCGACCGCGCCGAGCGCCGCCCCGGCGGCCTGCGCCTCGGGCGCGTCCACCGCCGCGAGCGCTCCCCAGGCGACCAGGTAGCTCCAGCCGGCGATGGCGGCGGCGTAGACGAGGCCGAGGCCGAGGCCGTGGGAGACCGGGAGAAAGCCGAGCAGCTGCAGGTTGACGCCGGGTCGCTCCGTGTAGAGGCCGCCGAAGTGGTGCGTACCGAGCGACGAGGGGAGCTGGAGCTGGCGCTCGAGCTCGGCCGCGCGTCGGATGAGCGTTCCCGAGATCTGCGTGTTGCGGAGCTCGTAGACGAAGATGCCGAGCGTCGCGAGCAACCCGATCACGCCCACGCCGAGGAGCTCGGATGCCGGCCGCGGCCGGCCGATGACCGCCACGGCGACGCCGGTGACCGTCGGGACGAAGGCCAGAAGCCGGAACCGGACATCGATCAGCGTCCGCAGGTACTGGGTCGTCTGCTCGTAGTCGAGCACGAGACGGTCGTCGACGTCGAGCGCCATGAGCGCGAGTATGCCCGTCCGGGGAGCGGCCGCGCTCTGGTGCTCCCGCCGCCTGTCGTCCGTTTCTCCTTACCTCTCTTGTAAGGTGCTCCTTACGCACGCGGGAGAAAGGGAGAACGGAGTGACCAACCGGACACCGATCGCGTCGCTTGCTGCAGCGGCGCTTGCGGCCGTCGCCCTGACGGCCTGTGGGAGAGACGACGAGCCTGCCGCCCGGGCGACCGCCGCCGCCGCGCCCGCCACGGAGACCCAGGCGGCGCCCGCAGCGGACCTCAGCGGGGTCAAGGAGTACCTGCAGGAGCACACCGAGCTCCTCACCGGCTTCACCGCGGAGTTCGCGGCCGACGCGCAGGCCTATTACGACTTGGCCGAGGAGGCCGGCTTCGACTACGAGGCGTTGTGGAACGAGCGCGCCGACGAGCTCGTCCCGCTCCTCGAGGGCATGAAGAGGGCCTGGATCGAGGGCAATCCCTACTACGAGCGGATGGAGGGCGTCGTCGCCGGCACGCCGTCGCTCGCCGAGTACGACGTCATCCTCGACGCCGGCTCGAGCGCGGCCGAGGATCCGGAGAGCGCGGTGCCATTCGACCTCGAGCTCTCCGACGGCACGACGCTGGCCCAACCCGGGAATCTCTTCAACGTCACCGAGGGCGCGCTCTGGGGCACGCTGCCCGCCGAGCTGCCGGAGAGCACGCCGGCCGACCTCGACGGGAACGGCACTGAGGACTTCGGCGAGGTGCTGCCGGACGCCCGGCTGCTGCTCGCGTCCGCCGAGGCGTTCGACCAGTACGCCGGCGAGCTGGCCGCCTCGGGCGGGGCCTGGGAGCCGAGCGAGTCCGACGCCTTCACGGCGCTGGTCGTGATGGTGCCGACGATGAGCGAGTACTTCGGACAGTGGAAGGAGTCCCGCTTCGTCCTCGGATCGAGCTCCGAGTCCGAGTCCTTCAACGTCGTCTCGCGACTCTCGGACATCAACGACATCCTCACCGGCCTCGAGGTCATCTTCGCCGGGGTCGAGGAGCGGCTCGCCGACGTCGACCCGGCTCAGGCCGAGCAGACCGGCAGGGAGCTGGCCGACCTCAGGGCCTTCGTCGAGGACCTGTACTCGCAGGAGTCCTCGGGCGAGCGGTTCGCGCCGGAGCAGGCCGAGGTGCTCGGCAGCGAGGCGCAGGAGCGCGCGACGGCGATCGCCGGCCAGGTGTCGCAAGCGGCCGCCGAGCTCGGGGTGACGATCGAGCAGTAGCTGTGGCTCGACTGCTCATCACGGCGGCGGCGGCCGCCGCCTTCCTGGTTCTCGCCGGGCCCGCTTCGACGGCTCCGCCGGAGCCGTGGAAGGCCGCGGCCGACGTCCGCGCCACGCTCGCCGAGGCGCAGCGCGCCCTCGTCCTCGGCGAGCCGGCGAAGGCCCGGAAGCTCGTCGCCGAGGCGAACGCGCTCCAGCTCGGGGCGCTCGGGCCTGCCGCGCAGCCGGGTCTCACCGCGGCCGGAGAGGCGGCGGAGGCCGAGGACCCGGTCGCGCTCGAGGTCGCCCGCGCGGCCACCTGGACTGCCGTGCTCGCCCAGGCGGCCGAGCGCGCGACAGCGGCCACGGCCGCTGGAGACGTCGACCAGGCGCGCGCGTGGCTTCTCGTCCGCGAGTTCCGCACGCCGACCCGCTTCACCCGGCCCGGCGCCGACGGGACGCTCGCCCTGCAGGGGCTCGCGGAGGGCCGGCTCGCCGCGGGCGCCGCCGCGGCGGCAGTCCGCGCCGACCTCCTCGACACGTACCAGGCCCGGCTGCGCGCCTCGCTCGAGGCCGTCACCGCCGCCGCCGAGCAGGGCTTCGACGTCAGCCGCGCGGGCGCGGCTGCGCTCGCCCGCGGCTACTTTGCCACGCTCGCGGCTGCCTACGAGGAGCAGCGGTCCCCGGCCGGCGCCCGCGCGACCGCCGCCGCCTTCGAGGAGCTCGTGGCCGCGGCGCAGGCCGGGAACGACGCCGGCGTCGAAGCGGCTGGGGCCGAGATCGACGCGGCACTCGAGGGCTTCCGCGCCGCTCCGCTCTCCGAGGAGGAGGAGCTGCGGCGCGCCGGGCAGCTCATGCGCTTCCTGGCGCTCGTCCCTATCGAGTACGGGCGCGGCGTGAAGAACGGAGAGGTCACCCTCGACTTCGAGATCCAGGAGGCCGTCACGTTCCGCGACGGCGCCGCCCAGGCCTTCGGTGACCTCGAGCACCTACTTGCACTCGAGAACGAGGAGGACACGCGGCGGCTCGGCGACCTGCTCGACGGGCTGGCGACTGACCTCGGCGCTGCGGCCCGCGGCGACGAAGTCGCCGACCCCGGCGACGTTCAGGGCGCCGCCGACGAGGCGCTCGGCCTCCTCGACTCGCTCTACCCGGAGGAGTGGAAGGACGCGGGCGCGACTGCGGACTTCGACGTCATCTCGGCCACGCTGGACCGGCTCGAGGGTGCGATGGCCGCCGGACGGTTCTCGCAGGCGGAACAGGCGCGGCTCGAGGCCTACGCCTTCTTCGAGTTCGGGCCGGAGCAGCGGTTGCGCGGTCTCGCCAGCGACCTCTTCGTGGAGGTCGAGGGCCTCTTCTGGTACGGCGCCGACGGGCTGCCCGGCCTCGCGCAGCTCGTGAAGCGCAAGGCCGAGCCGGTCGAGGTAGCCGAGACGCGGGAAGCGCTCGACGCCGCCCTCGCCGACGCGGAGCAGGCGGTCGGCGCCGGGCCGACATCGAGCTTCGCTGTCGTCTCCAACACAGCGGTCATTGTCTTCCGCGAGGGTCTCGAGGCCGTGCTCATCCTCGCGGCGCTGATGGCCGGGATGACGGGCGGGCAGGCCGTCCTCCGCAAGCCGCTTCTCGCCGGCGCGGCGGCCGCGTTCCTGGCCAGCATCGTCACCTGGGGGATCGCCCAGACCGTGCTCGGGAGCCTCAGCCGCTACGGGGAGAAGCTCGAGGCGCTGGTCTCGCTCGTCGCCATCGGCGTGCTCCTCCTCATCCTCAACTGGTTCTACCACCGCGTGTACTGGAACGAGCACCTGGCCGAGCTGCACGGGAGGAAGAAGAAGATCCTGGGGATCGGCATCGGCCTCGCCGCAGCGCAGCTGATCGGGCTCGCGATGCTCGGGTTCTCGAGCGTCTACCGCGAAGGGTTCGAGACCGTGCTCTTCCTGCAGGCGATCGTGCTCGAGGCCGGCGCTGGCACGGTCCTCGTCGGCGTCGCCATCGGCCTGGCGGCGACGCTCGCGGTCGGGCTCCTGACGATCCGGCTCCAGCGCAAGCTCCCGCACAAGAAGATGCTGGTCGCGACCGGGCTCTTGATCCTCTGGGTGCTGGTCGTCATGGTCGGGACGACCGTGCAGACGCTGCAGGTCGTCGGCTGGGTGCCCGTGACCCCGGTCGAGGGGCTACGGCTCCCGTACTGGGCCGGGCTCTGGCTGGGGATCTTCCCGACCTGGGAGGGGCTCCTCGCCCAGGGAGCGGCGATCGTCTTCGTGCTCGGCAGCTACGTCCTCGCCGAGACGCTGCGCAAGCGCAAGCGCCGCGCGATCCTCGAGAAGCCGGCGCCGGTCACACCCTCGTAGGAAGCGTCACAATCCCCTCGTGAGGACGGGGCGTGACGGAATCGGCGGGCTGCGGCGTATGAAGGCCGTGAACGCGCTCGCACCGCCGCTGCCGAGGCGGGCCCCGCTCAAGCGGAGCTTCGCTGTGGTCGCGGAGGAGCACCTCGACGACGTGCACCGCTACCTGCTCATGCTCACCGCCGACCACGCCCTCGCCGAAGACCTGACCGCAGAGACCTTCGAGAAGGCTCTGCGCTCGTGGCGCCGCTACGACCCGCGCCGGAGCTCGGAGCGCACCTGGCTCTGCCGGATCGGCAGGAACCTCGCGCTCGACCACTTCCGCAGCGAGTCGCGCCGGCGCCGCCGGGAGGACCGGTACGCGGCCGAGGAGCGGCGGGAGGGCGCGGCGCCCGAGCTCGGCTTCTCACCGGCGCTCGACGCGGCTCTGGGCAGGCTCAGCGCCGGCGAGCGCGAGGTGCTGGCGCTGCGGATCGTGCTCGACCTGGACGCCGAGGCGGCCTCCGCCGTGCTCGGCATCGGCCGCTCGGCCTGCTCCATGCGGCTCGCGCGGGCGCTCGCAAAGCTCGAAGAGAGGATGGCCGCCGATGCCCTCGCCTGACCTGATCGCTCCGGACCGGCTCGAGGAGCTGCTGGGCGGCGCGCTCCCAGACGCGGAGGGGGAGGCGCGCCTCCAGGGGCTCGTGCGGGAGCTGCGCGCCGGCGCGCCGGCGGCGCCTGCTCCGCTGCGCGTCCGGGTGCGGGCGCTCGAGGAGCAGCCCGCGCGGCGCCGGTGGGCGCTGCCCCGGCGGCGCACGGCGCTGGCGCTCGCCTTCGTCCTGCTGGCGCTCGCAGCCGTTGGAGCGGGGGTCGCTCTCCGCGACAGCGCCGGGCCGACGGCCTCGGACGTGGACGTCGGACAGGCAGCCCCGACGCCGACAGTGCCCGCGCCTGCGCCGCTCCTGCCCGTGTTCGACGGCGAGGAGGAGTCGGCAACGCGGTCGTCGGGTCGGCCCCTCTCGGACGAACGCACGAGCTTGGGCAAGCGCGAGACCGTCGAGCCCGCCGCCGGCGTGCCCGTGCCAGACGGCCGCGCAACCGACCTGAGTCTGAGCATGGACGTTCGCCTCTCCGGCGCCGACGAGCTCTCCGCGGCCGCGGGTGAAGCGATGGCGATCACCCGCGAGCTGGGCGGCTGGGTGGCCGCCTCCGACATAGACACGAAGGGGAACGAAGGCACCGCCGAGCTGGCGCTGCGCGTGCCCGTCGGTCGGGTCGAGGACGCCGTCGTCCGCCTGGGCGAGCTCGGCACCGTCACCGGCCAGCGCGTCGAGACCGTGGACCTGCAGACGGGGATCGACCGCCGCGACAACCGCATCGAGCGGGTCAATCGTGCAATCAGAGCGCAGCAGCTGCGGCTCGAGAGCGGGACGCTGACTCCGGAGCAGGAGCTGGACGCGCGCCTGCGGATCGAGCGGCTCCGGAACGAGGCTGCCGACCTCCGCCGCGCGAATCTCGCCGACCGCCGCGAGGCGGCGACGTCGGAGCTGGCACTGACCCTGCATACGCGCGCCGCCGCGGCCGCGCAGGAGGAGGACGAGAGCGGCGCCGCCGGGGCGGCGGGCGACGCCCTCCGTTTCCTCGAGGCAGCCGGTGTCGTTGCGCTCTTCCTCGCGATCGTGCTCAGCCCGGTCGTGCTCCTCGTGGTGCTCCTCTGGCTGGCGCTGCGCACCCGCTCGCGCCGCGTCGAGGCGCGCCTCCTCGACGCGCCGGGGCCTGCCGCGCCCCCGCCCGCCTGACCGCGGCATCAGCAACAATCCGCGGATGGCCGTCGAGCCGGACATCCGCCGCTGGGACACGCTCTTCGCGGAGCGGACGCGGGCAGGAGCGGGAGAGGGGCTCCTCGAGATCCTCGCCCTCGCCGGGGCGACGGACGTGATCTCGTTCGCGGGCGGCTTCCCGGACCCGGCGACGTTCCCCGGGGCGATCGTCGCGGAGATCCTGCGCGAGCTGGCCGAGAGCGGTGACCCTTCGCCGTTCCAGTATGCGCCCACCGACGGCCTGCCCGGGCCGCGCGACTACGTCGCCGACCGGCTGGAGGCCGACGGCCGCCGCCCGGCCGCAGGCGAGCTCATGCTGACGAGCGGCTCCATCGAGGCGCTCGAGCTGCTCGGGAAGGCACTGGTGGACACGGGTGACCGCGTCATCGTCGAGGCGCCGACGTACCTCGGGTCGATCATGTCCTTCCAGAGCTTCGAGGCCGAGATCGTCGCGGTGCCCATGGACGCCGACGGCCTCGAGGTCGACGAGCTCGAGCATGTGCTCGCGACCGGCCCCGCGCCGAAGTTCCTCTACACGATCCCCGACTTCCAGAACCCCGAGGGCGTGACGCTCTCGACCGAGCGGCGCGAGGCGCTCGTCGAGCTCGCCCGCCGCCGGGGCCTCCTCGTGATCGAGGACGTCGCCTACCGCCAGCTCCACTACGCCGACGAGCAACCGGCGTCGCTCTACTCGCTCGCCCCCGACGTCGTCCTCCAGATCGGCACCTTCTCGAAGACCTTCTTCCCGGGCGTCAGGCTCGGTTGGGCCGCCGGCCCCGCCGACCTCGTCGCCAAGCTCGTCTGGGGGAAGCAGATGACCGACCAGTGCGCCGGCGCGCTCGGCCAGCGGCTCCTGGAGGAGTACGGCCGCCGCGGCCACCTCGACCGGCAGCTCGTCGCCTCGCGTGGGATCTACCGCCGGCGCCGGGACGAGGCCCTGGCCGCGCTCGAGGCGCACCTGGGCGGCCGGGCCACCTGGACGGTGCCCGAGGGCGGCTTCTTCACCTGGATCGAGCTCGCCGAGGGCGATTGCCGGGCGGTCGCCGCCCGCGCGCTCGAAGCGGGAGTCGCGGTCGTCCCCGGGGTCCCGTTCTTCGTCGGCGGCGGCGGCGAGCGGAGCCTGCGCATGTCGTACAGCCAGCTCGCGTTCGAGAACATCGAGCCGGGTATTGCCCGCCTCGGCCAGGCCCTCGCCTAGCGAGCGGGCTCGGGCAAGGCTCGGGCGAGGATGACCGCCCTGTCGGTCCAAGACTCGAGGGCGAGCTCCCGCAGTGGGACGAAGCCCAGGGATCGGTAGAAGGCGCGCGTGTCGGCGTAGTTGTCGGTTTCCCGCTCTTCAGGCTCGGACTCGGCGAGCGTGAGGACGCAGAGCAGCCTCGCGCCGTCACGCGCGAGCTCGCCCACGGCGCGCTCGATCAGCTCGCGGCCGAGGCCGCGCCTGCGCCGGTCGGCCCGAACGGCCATCCAGGTGATCTCGGCGCTCGCCGCGTCATGGCGCCGCAGCGTGAGGAAGCCGACGACCTCGCCGTCTTCGACGGCCACGAGGCCCGCCTGCGTCCTCACCGCCTCGGCGCACTCGGCCCGCCCACCCTCGTGTCCGAAGTGGTACGGGAGTGTGAGGACGATGGCGTCGCACGCCGGGGCGTCCGCGGGTTGGAGCGGCCTGATCACAGATCCTCGACCACCTGGATCTCGTCGGCGCAGTCCGTGCCGGGCTGCTTGCGACAGGGTCCGGCGCGCGCATCCTCCCAGACGGCGGCGAACGCCCTGTAGCCCTCGCGGCCCAGCTCGACCAGGATCCCGTCGCGCCGCGGCTCGCGCGAGACGATCTCCCAGCCGGCCGCACGGGCGGCTTCCTCGAGCGCGTCGGCGCGCTCGTCCTCCGAGCCGTCGGCGACGAAGAAGACGCGCGCGCACGAGGGGTTGCCGGCGAGCTGCGGGCAGGCGCCCTCCCTCGTCTCGACGATCTCGGCGCCCTCAGGCACGAGCTCTTCCCCGAGGCTGCCGAGGAGCTCCTCCTCCGGAGTGTCGGACACCGAGCAGCCTGCGGTGAGCGCAGCCGTGACGAGGACGGAGACGAGGAAGCGCCACACGGCGCTCGGAATCGTGCCTTACCGCGCGCCGACGGGCCGGCGGTCCCGCCTGGCGAAGCTGCCGCGGGTCGCGCCGCTCGCGCGAGCGAAGCTCCAGCTGGCGCGCTCGTCGACGGCGAGGACGACGGGCCCGTGCACGATCAGCGACTCGCCCGCCTGCTCCTTGAGCAGGTCGGAGAAGAAGCCCTCCACGAGCCACTCGCGGCCGGGGGCGACGGTTGTGCGGATCCGAATGCGCGTGAGGTTGACGGACAGCTCGTCCACGTGCTCGACCCACGGCCGCCGTACGAACGTCGTCGGGTCGACGGGCAGGATCGAGGCGACCTCGCGGACGAGCTCCTCGCCCTCCTCGCGCTTGCTTACGAAGAGCTCGATCGCCAGCTCCTTGACGCCGCGCGGCAGGACGCGCACGGCCTGGATCTGGGAATTGTGGATGTGCATGACCTCGCCGGTGACCGAGCGGAGGACCGTCTGCCGCAGCGACACGTCCTCGACGACTCCCTGGAGCTCGAGGCCCGCCTGCACGACGACGGTGTCGCCGACCGAGAACCAGCGCTCGACGAACATCGTCAGCCCGGCGAGGATGTCGACGAGGATCCGCTGGGCAGCGAAGGCGGCGACGATGATGAGGAACGACGCCCCGGCGATCGCCGTCAGGCGGTCGACCCCGCCGATCAGCTGGCCGATCGAGAGGATGATCGCCGCTGCGAACGCGGCGTAGATGATCCCTGCGCGGATGATCGAGACGAGCGTCTCGCGGCGCTTCAGGTTGACGATCTTGCCGGTCGCCTCGAGGTCGCTGGAGCTGTGGCGCCGATCGTGCCAGCCGAGTACGCGCATGGCCACCCAGCCGCTCGAGCGCGCGACGAGCCAGGCCAGCCCGAAGAGGCCGACGATGACGAGGATGCTCCCGAACGGCGGGTAGACGGGAGTCCTCGAGTTGAGGAGATCGATGAGGGGATCGAGCACGTGCGCCTTCCGGAGATGCCTGCGCTCTCACCGTATCGACGCGCGCGCGAGGCGCAGCGCGCGCCGGAGCTCCTCTAACGCGACCTTAATCTCAGCCGCGCCGGCACGTGTCGGCGTCCGGGCAGCGCGCAAGGACGCGGACCGTGGGGATCGCCCCGGACCGGCGCAGCTGGATGAGCACGGAGGCTGCGTTGTTCTCGTAGCTCGCCTCCTCGATCGACCGCTCCGGGTTCGTCCGGTGCACGAGCAGGTAGCGGCCGGGCGGGACGTTCGTCACGTCGACGAACTGGTCCTCGAGCCCCGGGTCGTAGTCGTCCCCGTACCCGGGCGAGATCCCTTGCCGCAGCGTGAGGAGGCCGGGCTGGTCGCGTCCGCACTCGTCGGTCCACACCGCCCGCTCGGGCTTGCCCTCGACCCGCTCGCCCTTCTCCGTCTCGTAGCGGTCGCCGAGGCAGAAGCCGGTCTTCTCGCTCGGCCGCACCAGCGTCCCCTCGCCGGCGGCCCGAAGCTCGTAGACCTCGAAGCCGAGCAGGTGCCAGTGCTCGTGGGTCTCCGTCTGCGCGTACCGGATCTCGCCGGGAAGCCCGCGCATGCGGGCGCCGCCGTCCGTGCGCCTGACGAGCTGCCTGACCTTCATGGCGCGCGTCTCCCGACCGGGCCGCTCGCCATCGATCAGGAGCGGGCCGCGCCCGACATTGTCGACCGCCGACGCGAAGACCAACCGGTAGGAGTCTCCCTCCTCCACGATCTCCAGCTCGGCCGGCACGGCCTGGTCGAGGTCCGGGAGCAGCTCCTCCGGCCCGTCGTCCCGGAGCAGGAAGATGCCGGCCGCGGCCAGGGCGACGCCGGCGGCGGAGACGACGAGGACGGCAAGCCAGCGCATGCTCTCACCGGTTGTCTACACGACCGGAGTCGAGGCCGGCCGGGAGTGCCGAGCGGAGAAGCGCCTAGCCGCGCGTGCCGCCGCCGGGCAGCGCAGGCTGCTCGGGATTCGAGCCGTCCGGGAGCGTCGGGCCGGGCACGCGGTCTGTCGGGGGCGCCGGAGGCACGGGGTAGGTCGGCACGGGCGCGGACCTGGTCGGGCCGGGCTCGGGAGGCGGGGCAGGCGCCGGCGCAGGCGGAGGCGCCGAGGGCCGGACGACAGGGCCGCCGCTGGACCGGTTCGCGGAGCCCGGCTCGGCCGGCGCGGGGTCGGAGACGAGCGTGCCTCCGTCGTCCGCGCTGATGGCCGTGGTCGGCGGCGACGTGGCGGGCTGGCTGCCGGCGCCGCGGACGGCGCTCTCGGGCTGCGGCCGCGCCTCGGGCGCGGGCGACAGGTCGATGGCAGCGGCGACCGTCGATCGGGCGAATGCGTCCGAGGCGTTCGGGGCCGGGAACGAGATCGGCCCGATGTCGGCGCCGAACACGCGCAGCCAGAGATAGATGGTGGCGGCCGTTGCGGCGGCCAGGAGAGCGAGGTTCGCCCCCGCCCAGAACTGCGGTCGCACGCTCTCGGCTCGCATCATCCCGGCAGGCATTCCTGCCAGCGCCGGGACCGCGGCGAGCGGCGTGGGCAGCGCCCGCATCACGGCAGGTGCAGGTGCAGGCTCAGCGCTCCTCGGAGGCGGCACGCCGAGCGCGTGCGCCTCGAGCGCACAGTCCACCCGGTCGAAGCCGTACGGCACTCCGGCCACCATGACCTGGAAGCCCTGCGGGTCGAACTGTCGGCCGCATACCCGGCAGTCCATCGACTTTCTTATATCAAGCAGAGACCGGTTTTTCTGGACCCCCCAGGAGGGCTCGAGGAAATATCGCAGTGCCGTCGGAACGCGCTGCTCGCCCCGAGGGCTGTGTCCTCAGTCGCGCCCGTAGCCTCCGGCTACGAACGCTCCCTGCGTCCTTGCCTCGGAACGATCATCGCGCCCCGACGACGAGCGAAATTTCCTCGAGCCCTCCTAGGCGGACGCAACCCGGTTCTTCCCGGCGGCCTTGGCTCGGTAGAGGGCGCCGTCGGCCGCGGAGAGGAGCTCCTCGGCGCTCCGGGCGGCCGGGAAGGAGGCGACACCGAAGCTCGCCGTCACGGGCGGCTTGTCGCTGCCGGTCTCGGGCAGGCGGAGGTGGAGGAGCGCGGACTGCAGCCGCCGCGCGAGCTGCTCAGCTCCGTCCAGGCCGGTCTCCGGTAGGAGCACCGCGAACTCCTCCCCGCCGTAGCGGACGGGGAGGTCGAAGTCGCGCACGTTCTCGCGCAGGACGTCGGAGAAGCGGCGCAGCACCTCGTCCCCGGTCTGGTGGCCGTAGCGGTCGTTGATCTGCTTGAAGTCGTCGAGGTCGGCGAGCACGAGCGCCAAGGGGTCGCTGAAGCGCTCGGCGCGGCGCACCTCGACGGAGAGCGTTTCGGTGAAGCGCCGCCGGTTGGCGAGCTGTGTCAGCTCGTCCGTGATCGCCTGGCGCTTGACCGTCCGGTGCAGGCGCTCGTTCTCGATCGCGATCGAGGCCTGGGCGGCGAGCCAGTGGGCGAGCTGCTCCGACTCCTCGTCGAAGGACCCGTCCTTCGGCGGGTAGAGCAGAAGGCGGCCGATCCCGTCCTCGTCCGTTCCCAGCCGCAGGGACAGCGGTCCGCCGCCCTCCTCCGGCCGGCCGGCTCGGACGACCTCGGAGCCGCCGCTGACCAGCCGAGCCCCGGCGGCGCCCGTCGCCTCGATCGCGCTCTGGAGGATGACGGGCAGGAGCGCTTCCGGATCGTGTGTGGCCGCGAGCGCCTCGCCGACGAGCGCCACGGCTTCCCGGACGCGCTGCTCGTCGCCGCCGCGGCGGACGTCGCGCGACCGTCGGCGCTTGTCGGCCTCCTCCTGCGCGGCCTGCGCCTCGGCCGTCCGGCGCCGCTGGATCAAGGCGACGGTCCCGACGAGGAGGAGCGCCAGGCCCACCGTGGCCAGCGCTGCGTAGAAGGCGCGCCGCTGCGTCTCGTTGACGGCGTCGGCGACAGGCTCTTCCGAGGAGAGTGCCGCGAGGCTGACGTCGGTGCGTTCGAGCAGCGGCGTCGAGACGAAGCGGTAGCTCTCGCCGTCTTGCTCCGTCGTCCCCTCCTCGTCGGCCGGCAGCATGGCGCCAGGCGGGAGCGCTCCCGAGGCGGCCAAGGTCTCGCCGGCGTCCGCGATCGCGAGGACGTCCATCTCGAGCAGCCCGGCGGCGCGGGCCAGGCGGTCGGCCAGCTCCTCGTCGAGCGGGACGCCGGCGACCACGCTGCCGACGGTTTCCCCCTCGTCGTCGACCACGTCGACGGTGCGACTTGCGGCCCACGAGTCCTCGCCCGCGAGGAGCTGCCCGTCGGCGAGGAGGCCGATGTCTCCCTGGGTCGCGGCGATCTGGGCGGCGGTCTCGGCATCCCCGTCGGCGAGCGCGCGCTGCACCGCGGTCGAATTGGCGATCCGCTCGGCCTTCGTCTTCGCGTCCGCGAGCGCGTCCGCGAACTCCTCGCGCCCGACGCGGAGGTTGGTGGCCAGGCGGGTGTCGACCGTGTCGCGCTCCTGGCTCTCGGCGATCTGGCCCGCGACCCAGGTCGAGAGGATGACCACGACCGCGCCGAGCAGCAGCGCCCAAAGCGCCAGAGCGAGCCGACCGCGGGCCGCTCGCGGTGCAATTCTCGCCAGCGTTGCCGTCGTTTCTCCTTCCCCTGAGAGTTTAGAACGTTGCATCGCGGACATTCGCCGCGATCAGCAACAGGATGACCGCCGAGAGCGCGAGGCGGTAGATCACGAAGATCGTGTAGTTGTGGTTCCGCACGTAGCCGAGCAGCGCCCAGATGGCGAGGAGGCCGCTGGCTGCGGAGGCGATCATGCCGACGACGAAGGGCCCGGCCGAGCCCGGCGGCAGGTCGCCCAGGAGCACGTCGTTGATCCCCTCCCAGAGCGAGGCCCCGAACACGATCGGGATGAGGAGGAAGAACGAGAAGCGCGCGGCCGAGTCCCGGTCGAGCCCGAGGAAGCGCGCCGCCGTGATCGTGATCCCCGAGCGCGAGACGCCGGGCATGAGCGCGAGGCTCTGCGCCACCCCGACCGCGACCGCCGTGCCGAGCCCGAGGTCGCTCATGCTTCGGCGGGCCGGCGTGCGATCGGCGAACCAGAGCAGCACGCCGAACACGGCGAGGAAGATCGCGATCTGCCAGGGCTCGCCGAAGTGCTCGGCGATGAAGCTCTCGCCCAGGGCTCCGATCACGGCCGCGGGTATGGTCGCGACGGCCACGAACCAGGCGATCCGTTCGTCGGGCGTCTCGATCCGCCGCCGCCGAACGCTGTCGATCCAGGCGGCGACCAGGCGCTTCACGTCGGTCCAGAAGTAGAAGACGACCGCGACGAGCGTGCCGACGTGCAGCGCCACGTCGAACGTCTGGTTGAACTCGTCGTTTTGCTCGAGGAACTCCCAGCCGCCGAGCCAGGGCACGAGGATCAGGTGGCCGGAGGAGGAGATCGGCAGGAGCTCGGTTGCTCCTTGCGTGATCCCGAGGATGAGGGCCTGCCAGTCGGGGAGAGCGCCTGGCTCCTCGCCGACCTGGCCGAGCGTGAGGCCGACGGCGACCAGCAGGGCCCCGCCGGCGACGACAAGGATGCCGGCGCGACTCATGGACGGGTTATCGTAGGCGCCGGTGAGCCGCAACGACGTCATCCTCGGGGTCGCAGCAGCCGTCCTCGTCGTCTTCAGCCTCGTCGTCTCGATCGTGATCCCGCGGCGCGACCCCGGCTTCCCGGGCAAGAACATCGGCATCTTCACCGCGGTCGCGGTCTCGCTCGTCGTGATCGTCCTCGCCACCGTGGAGATCGTGGGCGAGGGGCACGAGGCCGAGGGATCCGAGGGCGGCGGCGAGAGCGTCCCCGCCGAGACGAACGGCGGCGAGAGCGTGCCCGCCGAGACGGACGGCGGCGAAGGCGGAAGCGGGGAAGGCGACGCGGCGGCCGGCGAGGCGGTCTTCACAGCGAATTGCGGGTCGTGCCATACGCTCGAGGAGGCCGGGACGGCGGGCACAGTCGGCCCGAACCTCGACGAATCGACGCTCGATGTCGACGCGGTCGCCACCCAGGTCGAGAACGGCGGCGGCGGGATGCCCCCGTTCGGCGGCCAGCTCTCCGAGGAGGAGATCGCCAACGTGGCCGCGTTCGTCGTCGCCTCGCAGGGGTAGGCGGGCGCGCGTCGCACCGAGACAAGGGCGAACGCTCGCGCGAGCCGCCGTAGCGGCGAGCTTCGCCGAGTCCTTTGAGAAGAGGGGGGCACGTAACCGTGCCCCCTCTTCTCGCAAACCGGTGTTAGCCGCTAATGCAGTTCGCTATTCCGGTGGGGCGCAGGTGCCGAAGTCGAAGTCCTTGACGACGATGTTGTTCGGTTGCGCGGTGACGTGGAACGTCAGGTTGACGCTATCGACGGTGCCCCCGCCCTTGCTCACGATCTGGAGCTTCTCCGTGTCGGTGAACTGCTCGCCCCCGGTGTTGGCGTTGATGGTCCCCCCGAACCAGATGGCGCCCACGATCGAGAACTCGTTGCCCGCCTCGTCGACCGCCTTCACCTTGCGCGGCGTGATCGTGACGGTGAAGTTCTGGTTGCCGGAGGCGCTTGCCCCCTCGTGAACGACGATGCTGATGGTCCCTGAGGTGACTGTGTACACAGCGGTGTCGCACACGAACACGTCGCCGGTTACGTCCTCGGTGGAGTGCGTGGCCGGGCCGGCCAGCGCGGGTCCCGTAAGCGCCAGCAAGAGACCCACAATCGATGACAACAGAACGATTCGCCGCAAAACAATCTCCCTTCTTTCCCCTAGATGACTTGGCGTCGAGTGTATTCGGATGGTTACGCGGGGACAAGGCACGCATTCGGCGGCGTTCCGCAGCGCCGGCAGATGGGGTAGAGACGGGCGGCGAGGGGGTGGCCCCCTCGCCGCTGCCTGTCCTGGGAGGTACGGATGAGTTGGCGGAAAACCGTCCCGCCGCCTGGCCTTTGGGTCAGCTGGTCCCGACACACGACCATTGCACGACAAAGAACCCGAGGCGTCCATCCAGCACAACGGGCCTCCCGAATGCCTGGGCGCCGGCTTCGTGAAGCTCCGACGGGCGATACGCAGGACCTGACGGACCGAGCGTCCGGTCGCACTTCTCGCAGCGGCGTCCGGGCGCGACGCTCGTGGGGCCAGTCTAGGGGCGGGCTGGATCAGTCGATGCCGCTGAGCAGGCGGGCGATGAAGGCAAGCCCACCAACGATGACCGCGATGCCGAACACGGTGGGTAGCCAGACTCCCCACCGCCGCCGCCAGCCAGTTTCAGCGCCTACGCCGAGCGCTGCGAAGACAAGCCCAAGACCGTTGGCGCAGCCAACGATCCCGGCGGCGATCAGGAGAGTGAGCAGCAGCCCCTGGCTGGGCCTTTCCACGTTCTCACCGTAGCGCCGCTCGACCGGATGAACAGAGGGAGTAGCCGTTACGGCCCGTTTCCCAGCTCACTTTTTCTCCCGGCGACAGCCCCTCCGGGGCGGAGCGATCGCGTCGAGGGGGAGTCCCCCCAACCCTGCCCAGCGAGCGGGCCGGCGGTGCCTCGACGGCTCTACTGCGATCTGCCCTCATCAGGCGGCTGGCCGTGGTGTGTATGGGCGCTCACATGCTCTCGCGCACGGCCAGCCAGCTCGACTTTCTGACTCAGGTAATGCTTCGCGATCGAACTCGCGAAGGCGACCAGCAGCCCGACTCCAATGAGGATGTAGATGATCGTGAAGATTCGCGAGAAATCGGTGGTCGGGCTGAGGTCGCCGTATCCGACGGTGGTCAGAGTCACGACCGAGAAGTAGAGGGACTGGATCAATGTCCAGTCCTCAACGCTCCAATAGAAGATCGTCCCCGACAGCAGCAAGACACCAACTATGACCGGCAGCGCCTTCGTCTCGGGATCGCGCCAGGTGGCGAGGATTGCCTTCCTAAGTCCCCGCAAGGCAACGAGAAAATGGAGCACGGGGTGCGTTTCGGCACATCCATGCGCTTTCCTGGACAACTCTGTAGACAAGGGGACGCCGCGAACGGCCATCTCGACGGGCGGTGTCTCGCGCCGTAGCCTGACTCTGCCGGGGTGCGGGCAGGGTAGTCCTAGGGTCACCTTGCGGCCCGCGCCCCGGATTCTTTGGCACCTACGGAGGTGCCTGCCGAAAGTCCCTGAGGGTGAAGACGCGCAGGCCGCTCATGAAATCGTCCCGCCGCATGGTCTTACGGAGAACCTCCGCTTGGTGGCCCTCCGTGACGACCGCATCAACGTAGGGCGTCACCGCCGAGTTGATGATGTCGAATCCATCCGAACGAGTCGGCTTGCGTGCCCTGTCGGCGTAGAACTTGTGGAACACCGTGTAGAGGCTGGCCTTCAGCGAGGGGAAAGCGTCGAGCTCGACCTCCTGTTGATCACCGACCATCCTCTCTGCGAAGTCCCCCACGCGCATCACGAGCTGCGAGAACCCGGCGATCTCAATGAACGTGCGAAGCGCAGACGCCGTGTACCGGTCGCCTTGGTCGGGCTGATAGTTCGGAACCAGCGACACGATGCCCTCGACGAAGGCTTGCTCGCCCTCGTTCCAGTACCGGCTCGCAAACGGCTCGCAAGAGGAGTGCTAGGCGACCTCCCCAGCCCTCCCTACGTCGAAGGGCCGGGGGTCGCAATCCCTTTATCTAACGGGAATCTAGGCGGAGAGGGCGGGATTTGAACCCGCGACCCAGCTTTCGCCGAGTACGCGATTTCCAGTCGCGCTCCTTAGGCCACTCGGACACCTCTCCGCGGC
>Ga0190271_10000790_pt1 | contig 16746 bp, 15 predicted proteins | sample Popmic356T_FD_133747 | JGI IMG/M metagenome (GOLD analysis project Ga0190271, IMG submission 133747) | Populus adjacent soil microbial communities from riparian zone of Weber River, Utah, USA - 356 T | ecosystem: Environmental > Terrestrial > Soil > Riparian zone | place: USA: Utah | collected...
GGCTGGCAAACCCAGCCCGGCGGCTGTGGCGTGCAGGACGCGCTCGAACAGGCGTTGTCCGGGGTCGCGGGGAAAAAGATCGAAACGGCCTGCGCGGGCCGCACGGATGCCGGCGTGCACGCCATCGCACAGGTTGCGCACTTCGATACGGATGTCGACAGGCCGCTGAGTGCCTGGACCAGGGGCACCAACGCGCTGCTCGCACAAAGCATTGCCGTGACATGGGCCAGAGTGGTGGACAAGGAATTCCACGCGCGTTTTTCCGCCACGGGGCGGCGCTATGTCTACTGGCTGCTCAGCCGGCCCCACCGTCCCGGTCTTCTCAGCGGGCGGGCGGGTTGGACCCACAGGGTGCTCGACGAGGTCGCAATGAGGGAGGCCGCCCGCTGCTTGACTGGCCAGCATGATTTCAGCGCGTTCCGCGCAGCCGAGTGCCAGGCCAAAACGCCGGTCAAAGTCATGCGCGAAGTCCTTATTGCGCGGCGTGGCGACCTCATCCGCTTCGAGTTTGCGGCCGATGCGTTCCTGCAGCACATGGTGCGAAACATCGTCGGTTCGCTGGTTTACGTGGGAAGCGGGCGCCAGCCGGTAACCTGGATTCGCGACCTTCTCGAAAGCCGCGACCGCACCCGAGCTGCGCCGACGTTTTCGCCGGCAGGCCTTTACCTTGCGGCTGTCGAGTACGATGCCGTCTGGGGGATCCCGACTGCCCCGGACGCCGCGCGCATCGAGGACACCGTTCTGGCGGCTTGCTAGGCCGCCCTTCCACCCACATGGCTACAGCGGTAAAAATCTGCGGCATTACCCGCGTCGAGGATGCACTGGTCGCGGCGCGCGCGGGCGCACACGCGATAGGGCTCATTTTCTATTCAAAAAGCCCGCGCCTGGTCGCCGATGCGGTCGCGGCGGAAGTGGTCCGGGCGCTGCCGCCCTTCGTGACCCCGGTGGCGCTGTTCGTGGATCCGGAGGCCGCAGAGGTACGGCGGGTCATCGCCGGCGTGCGCCCGCAACTGCTGCAGTTCCACGGCGACGAAACGGCCGAATTCTGTGCCGGGTTCGGGCTGCCCTACATCAAGGCGGTACGGGTGAGGCCGGGGGTGGATTTGCTACAATACGCGCAACAATACCGGGCTGCGAAAGGCCTGCTGCTCGACGCGTTTGTCGAAGGCAATCATGGCGGTACCGGTGCCGCGTTCGACTGGGCGCTCATCCCTCGCGATTTTCCCCTGCCATTGATCCTCGCGGGCGGGCTCGATCCCGGCAACGTAGGCGAAGCGGTACGGCGCGTGCGGCCCTGGGCGGTGGATGTCAGCAGCGGGGTCGAGGCGTCGAAGGGCATAAAGGATGCGGCCAAAGTCGCCGCCTTCATTCGAGGAGTGAGAAATGCAGATGTATGAGGGCGTGACCGCTTACAACCTTCCCGACGCGCAGGGCCACTTCGGTCCGTACGGTGGCGTATTCGTCGCCGAGACGCTGATAAACGCACTGGACGAGTTGCGCAACCAGTACGAGCAGATGCGTCGGGATCCGGAGTTCATCGCCGAGTTCGAATCCGAACTCAAGCACTACGTCGGCCGCCCCAGCCCGGTCTATCACGCCAAGCGCCTGTCGCAGCATTGCGGCGGCGCGCAGATCTGGTTGAAGCGCGAAGACCTGAACCATACCGGCGCCCACAAGATCAACAACACCATCGGCCAGGCCCTGCTGGCACGCCGCATGGGCAAGAAGCGCATCATCGCGGAGACCGGGGCGGGTCAGCACGGCGTGGCGTCGGCCACGGTCGCTGCACGCTTCGGCATGGAATGCGTCGTGTACATGGGCTCGGAGGACGTGAAGCGCCAGTCCATGAACGTCTATCGCATGAAGCTGCTGGGCGCCACCGTGGTGCCGGTGGAAAGCGGTTCGAAGACCCTCAAGGATGCGCTCAACGAGGCCATGCGCGACTGGGTGACCAACGTCGAGAACACGTTCTACATCATCGGCACGGTGGCGGGACCGCATCCCTACCCGATGATGGTGCGGGATTTCAATTCCGTGGTGGGGCGCGAACTGCGCACGCAGATGCCGGAGGCGATCGGGCGCCAGCCCGATGCGATCATCGCCTGCGTCGGCGGGGGGTCCAACGCCATCGGCGCTTTCTATCCCTACATCGAGGACAAGCAGGTGAAGCTGATAGGCGTCGAGGCTGCGGGTTACGGCATCGCCTCAGGCAAGCATGCGGCCACCCTGTGCGCCGGCAAGCCCGGTGTCCTGCATGGCAACCGCACCTATCTCATCCAGGACGAAAACGGCCAGATCATCGAGACACATTCCATCTCCGCCGGCCTCGATTATCCCGGCGTGGGTCCCGAGCACGCGTGGCTCAAGGACAGCGGCCGCGCGGAATACGTGCCCATCACCGATGACGAAGCCTTGAGCGCTTTCCATTCGCTCACCCGCATGGAAGGCATCATGCCGGCGCTCGAGTCCTCGCACGCCGTCGCGCACGCCATGAAAATCGCGCCGTCGCTGGGCAAGGACAAGGTCCTGCTGGTCAACCTTTCCGGGCGCGGCGACAAGGACATGAACACGGTTGCCGAACGCTCCGGCCTGAAGCTGTAAGCGGCGGACGGCTGGTTACTCCTCGACCCACTTTCCCCGACCCCAAACATGTCCCGCATCCAGGCAACGTTCAGCAGGCTCCAGGCGCAGAAGAAAAAGGCGCTGATTCCCTTCATCACGGCAGGGGATCCGAATCCCGGAATGACCGTGCAGATCATGCAGGCCCTGGTAGCGGCGGGATCGGACATCATCGAGTTGGGCGTGCCTTTCTCCGACCCGATGGCCGACGGACCGACCATCCAGCGCTCCAGCGAACGTGCGCTCAAGCACGGGACCAGCCTCAGGCACGTGCTGGGCATGGTCAAGGAATTCCGCGCAAAGGACGCGACCACGCCGGTGGTCCTGATGGGGTACGCGAATCCGATCGAAGCAATGGGCCTGGGCGAGTTCGCCAAATCGGCGCAGGCAGCAGGCGTGGATGGCGTGCTGGTCGTCGACTATCCGCCTGAAGAAGGCGGGCCGCTGGCCGAATTATTGAAGACGCATCAGATCGACTCCATTTTCCTGCTGTCACCGACCACGCAGGACAGCCGCATGGAACAGGTCGGCCGCATGGCGACCGGTTACATCTATTACGTTTCGCTCAAGGGCGTGACCGGCGCGGCAACCCTCGACCTGAAGGATGTCGCCGCCAAGATTCCGCAGATCCGCTCGCACATCAAGCTGCCGATCGGTGTAGGCTTCGGCATCCGCGACGCCGAAACCGCGAAAGCGATCGCCTCGGTTTCCGATGCGGTCGTTATCGGCAGCCGGCTGGTCCAGGAAATCGAAAGCTCGGCGGCCGACAAGGTCCTCGGCAATGTAACGACCCTGCTTGGCGGCATCCGCCGGGCGATGGACGGCGCCTGAACGTTGCGGCAGCCGATTGTTTGCGTTGAGCAGAAACTCCGGGCGCTTGCCCGCCGCATGACAAGGGGACGTGGATGAGCTGGTTGCAGAAACTGCTTCCGCCGAAGATCAAGCGCAACGCCGGCGCCGTCAAGAAGGCGGTTCCCGAAGGCCTGTGGAGCAAGTGCGAGATCTGCGAGACGGTGCTCTACCGCGCGGACCTCGACAAGAACCTGAACGTCTGCCCCAAGTGCGGCCACCATAACCGGCTCACCGCGCGCGAACGCATCGACCTCATGCTCGACCCGGAAGGCCAGTTCGAGATCGGAGCAGAAGTCGAGCCGATGGATTTCCTCAAGTTCGTGGACAGCAAGCGCTACACCGAACGCCTCGAGCAGGCCAGGGCCGAGACCGAGGAAGACGACGCCCTGGTGGTGATGCAGGGCTCGATCAAGAATGTGCCACTGGTGGTCGCCGCCTTCGAATTCCGCTTCCTCGGCGGCTCGATGGGCTCCGTGGTCGGGGAGCGCTTCGTGCGCGGCGTGCAGAGCTGCTGCGAACAGAACCTGCCTTTCGTGTGCTTTTCCGCCAGCGGCGGCGCGCGCATGCAGGAAGGCCTGATGTCGCTGATGCAGATGTCCAAGACCACAGCAGCGCTGACCCAGCTGTCACGCGCCCGCCTCCCGTTCATTTCCGTGCTGACCGATCCGACCATGGGCGGTGTTTCCGCCAGCTTTGCATTCATCGGCGACATCGTGATCGCGGAACCCGGCGCGTTGATCGGCTTCGCCGGGCCGCGGGTCATCGAACAGACGGTGCGCCAGACGCTACCGGAAGGATTCCAGCGCTCCGAGTTCCTGCTGGAGAAGGGCGCGATCGATATGATCGTTGACCGCCGGCAGATGCGGGACAAGCTGGCCGGCCTCATCACCCTGCTGATGAGAGCGCCCGCCGCCTGAGTTTCTTTCAGTCCTTTCACCGCAAAGGCGCAAAGGACGCAAAGGAAGGCCTGGGGCGAGAATATAGCTTCGAGCGTGTCGATCAGCGAAAGCAATCTCCGATTGCCAATGTGCTTCCCCTCCTGTGGCGATATTCAGGCCTGTTCTCCTTTGCGCCTTTGCGGTGAAAATTGACTGAATCCGTTGATCGCGCGAGAGCGCCGCATTCGCTCGATGGGTGGCTGGACCGCCTCGAGCGAATCCATCCTTCGGCCATCGCCATGGGCCTCGAGCGCGTCGCGGCGGTGCGAGACGGGCTGGGCCTGAAGCTGCAATGCCCGGTCATCGCCGTTGCCGGCACCAATGGAAAAGGCTCAGTGTGCGCGATGCTGGAAAGCATCTATTCCTGCGCCGGCTACAAGGTCGGTCTCTACACCTCCCCGCACCTGCTCCGCTATAACGAACGCGTGCGGATCGCGCGCCGCGAAGTTTCCGATGCGGCACTGGTGGATTCTTTCCGGCGCATCGATGCCGCGCGCGGCGAGGTGCTGTTGACGTACTTCGAATTCGGCACGCTGGCGGCCGTGGACCTGATCATGCGCGAAACGGTCGACGTGGCGATCCTGGAAGTCGGACTGGGGGGGCGGCTTGACGCGGTGAACGCATTTGATTCCACCTGCTCGGTCGTCACCACTGTGGACCTGGATCACATGGAGTACCTGGGGAACGACCGCAACAGTATCGGCCGCGAGAAAGCGGGCATTTTCCGTCCGGGCAGGCCGGCAATCTGCGGCGACGAGGATCCCCCGGCAGCGCTGGTCGAGCATGCGAAAGCGATCGGGGCGCAGCTCCACGTCCTGGGGCGCGACTACGGCTTCAATGCCGAAGCCGGCCAATGGCAGTTCTGGTCGCATGCGGGCAAGAAATCGGCGCTGCCGCATCCTGCGTTGCGAGGCGTCTATCAGCCCGGCAATGCAGCGACGGTCCTCGAGGTGCTCGATCAGTTGAAGGAAGCACTTCCGGTCGACATGGGCGCGATTCGCCGCGGCTTGCTGGAAGTGGACCTGTCCGGACGCTTCCAGGTCTTGCCGGGCAGGCCGCTGACGATCCTGGACGTAGCCCACAATCCCCATGCAGCGCGAGGCATGGCCGCAAGCCTCGATGCACTGCCTCCCGGCAAGACGTTCGCCGTGTTCGCCATGCTCAAGGACAAGGACATCGAAGGCGTGGTCGCCGCCGTCCGTTCCCGGATCGACGAGTGGCTGATCTCAGGTCTGGACACGCCGAGGGGCGCGAATGTCGAGCGCATCGGCCTGGCGCTGGCGACGGTTGGCGTGAGTGCGCCCGTCACCCGTTTCGACACCCCCGAGTCGGCCTTCCGTCAAGCCGTCAGGTCGGCCGGACAAAATGATAAGATTTTGGTGTTCGGCTCCTTTTACACAGTGGGCGCGGTGTTGCGGGCTCGAGGCTGAGGCGGCGCACGGTTCCCCCCAATCATGGCGAAAGCAATTAGCGACGAAGAACTGCAACTCAAGAAGCGTGCGCGCCGGCGGCTGGTAGGGGCGATTGCCCTGGTGCTGCTTGTCGTGGTGTTCCTGCCGATGTTCCTCGACGGCGAGCCCAAACCGCTGAACCAGGATATTTCGATCACCATCCCGCCGGTGCCCAATTCCGACGCACCCGCCCCGGCACCATCGTCTCCTGCCACCATTCCCGGCATGCCGACGGTCCTGCCGCCGCCGCCGGAACCGGCCTCCGCCGCAAAGCCGGCGCAAGGGCCTGCAGTCCCGGAGCCGAAAGCGGAGCTGCCTGCCGCCGAACCCCCGAAAGCCGAGTCCGAACCGAAGCCGGCCCCGAAATCAACGGCGAAGCCCGAGCACAAGCCTGTGACCGCGTCCGGATCGGGTGACGGTTATGTTGTGCAACTTGGTGCTTTCTCGAATTCCGCGAACGCCAAGGCGCTGCAGAAGAAGCTGCAGGAGAACAAGTTCAAGGCCTACACCGAACTGGTGAAAAGCGCGGGTGGCGACCGTACCCGCGTGCGGGTGGGTCCCTATGCTTCACGGGAGGCCGCGGACAAGGCGCGCGAGCAGCTGAAATCGCGCAAGCTGATCATCGGCGACGCGACCGTCGTCCGACAGGGCGACTAAGCCGCCGGGGGGCGGGAGAGCGGATGAACTTGAAATTCCGGACCCCCGCCACCAAGTATCCTGCTCATTCGCACCCGGGCGCTAACCGATGACGCTGTTTGATATCGTCGTCATTGCAATCCTGCTCATTTCCGTGGGCCTGGCCGTATGGCGGGGCATGGTGCGCGAGATTTTTTCGCTGGTGTCCTGGTTGGGTGCCTTCTGGATTTCGAAGGAGTTCGCCGGGGTCGTGGCGGACTGGCTTCCGGCCTCCGTGTCGAATCCGGGCCTGCGGCTGGTGATCGGCTTCGTCAGCCTGATGGTGCTGAGCCTGCTGGTATTCAGCCTGCTTACGATGCTGCTGGTTCACCTGGTAAAGGTTGCCGGCCTCAAAGCCTCCGACCGCACATTGGGGGCGTTCTTCGGGCTGGTCCGCGGGATTGTCGTCGTCGTGATCCTGGTTCTCGTGGGCGGCATGACCTCCATGCCTCGCGAACCGTTCTGGCGACAAGCCTTGATGGCGCCACCCCTCGAGGCCGTGGCGCTCTGGGTGAGACCCTGGTTTCCTGACGAAGTAGGCCGCAGAGTCAATTTCGAATGACTGCTTTCGACTATACTTGCGGTTGCAAAACGCCCACCGTGACCGATCCGGTTGCCACGGGCCTGGAGGCCTGAGCCATGTGTGGAATCATCGGCGTTGTCGCCAAAACTCCGGTCAATCAGCTGCTGTACGACGGGCTGCTGATGCTGCAGCACAGGGGTCAGGACGCGGCCGGGATCGTCACAGCCGATGGCAGCAAGTTCCACATGCACAAGGGCGGCGGGCTGGTGCGCGACGTGTTCCGCACCCGCGATATGCGCCAGCTCGGCGGCAACATGGGCATTGCCCATTGCCGCTATCCCACCGCCGGATCCGCCACTTCCTTCGCTGAAGCCCAGCCGCTTTACGTCAATTCGCCGTTTGGCATCGTCCTCGGGCACAACGGCAACCTTACCAATTCCGAGCAGCTGAAGCGCGAGATGTTCCGCCAGGACTTGCGCCACGTGAACACGAACTCCGATTCGGAAGTCCTGCTCAACGTGCTGGCGCACGAACTGCAGGAGGCGGCGAATGGCTACCAGCTCGATCCGCCAATGATTTTCCAGGCGGTGTCCGGCGTGCATCGCCGCTGCCGCGGTGCCTATGCGGTGGTGGCAATGATCGCGGGCGCCGGGCTGCTCGCATTCCGCGACCCGTTCGGCATCCGGCCGCTCGTGGTGGGCATGTCGAAGACCGAGGACGGGCCGGAATATCTGGTCGCCTCGGAGAGCGTGACCCTGGACACCTTGGGATTCGAACTGGTGCGCGATGTGGCGCCCGGAGAAGCGATATTCATCGACTTCGAAGGCAATTTCTACAGCAGGCAGTGCGCCATGAACCCGCAGCTCAACCCCTGCATTTTCGAGTTCGTCTACCTGGCGCGTCCGGACTCCGTGATCGACGGCGTCTCGGTCTACGAGACACGCATGCGCATGGGGGCCAGCCTCGCCGAGAAGATCAAGCGCGAATACCGCGACCTCGAAATCGACGTCGTGATTCCGATCCCGGATTCAAGCCGGCCTTCGGCGATGGAACTCGCGGAAAGACTGGGCAAGCCCTACCGGGAAGGATTCATCAAGAACCGCTACATCGGCCGCACCTTCATCATGCCGGTGCAGGAAGTGCGCAAGAAATCCGTGCGCCACAAGCTCAACGCGATCGGCATGGAGTTCAAGGACAAGAACGTGCTGCTCGTCGACGATTCGATCGTGCGTGGAACCACCAGCCGCGAGATCGTGCAGATGGCGCGGGACGCCGGCGCGCGCCAAGTCTATTTCGCCTCTGCCGCGCCTCCGGTTCGCTATCCGAACGTCTATGGCATCGACATGCCCAGCCCGCGGGAACTGATTGCAACGGGCCGCAACGACGAGGAGATCGCGCGGGAGATCGGCGCCGACAGGTTGATCTACCAGGACCTCGATGCGCTGGTCGCGGATGTGAAGTCGGTGAATCCGTCGATCCCCGCGTTCGAGACGTCCTGTTTCAACGGTGTGTACGTTACAGGAGACATCACGCCCGAGTACTTGGCCGGCGTCGAGGCGCAACGCAACGACGGCGAACTGAATGGCCAGGATTCGAACATCACCCAGCTCGACCTGAACCTGGCAACCGCCGAATAGTCCGTACCACCCCCGCTGCACGCGGTTGACAGCCGCATGCGCCGGGCGTAGCTTATGCAATCGCGCCGATTTGAGAACAGCTTGCGGGCGCTTAATAAATACTGCTAAAGCGTGTCGGAAATCCGAACCCGCTTGGCGATACGCTCAAGCGGGTTTTTTATTTCGCGGCCACGATTGCGACGCATCAGTGCGCCGGCGATAACAAGGGGATGGCAAAATCATGCGCTGGGACGAACTCGAACTGGAAACACTGGCGGTGCGCGCAGGCATCCACCGCAGCCAGTTCAACGAGCATTCCGAAGCGATGTACCTGACATCGAGCTTCGTGTTCAAGAACGCGGCGGAAGCTGCGGCGCGCTTCTCCGGAGAAGATCCGGGAATGGTGTATTCGCGCTATACCAATCCCACGGTGAGCGCCATGCAGGAGCGCCTGGCCGCGCTGGAAGGGGCGGAGTGCTGTGTCGCCACGGCTTCGGGAATGTCGGCGATCCTCGGCTGTGTCATGGCCCTGTTGAAGGCGGGTGACCATATCGTGGCATCGCGCAGCATCTTCGGCGCGACGGTCCAGTTGTTCGGCGGCCTGCTGCCGCGTTTCGGCGTCGAAACCACGTTTGTTTCGGCGACGGACGCGGGCGCCTGGGAACAGGCCATGCGACCGAACACGAAACTGCTGTTCCTGGAAACACCCTCGAATCCGCTCACCGAAGTTTCCGATCTGCCGGCGCTGGCGGAAGTCGCGCATCGCCATGGCGCCTTGCTGGCGGTGGACAACTGTTTCTGCAGCCCGGCGCTGCAGCGCCCGCTCGAACTCGGTGCCGACATCATCATCCACTCGGCGACCAAGTACCTCGACGGGCAGGGGCGGGTGCTTGGCGGCGCCGTTCTCGGCAAGCGCGAAGTCATCCTCGACAAGATGACCGGATTCCTGCGCAGCGCGGGCCCGACGCTGTCGCCTTTCAATGCCTGGGTGATCCTCAAGGGCCTGGAGACATTGAGCCTGCGCATGCATGCGCATTCCCAGTCGGCATTGGAACTGGCGCAATGGCTGGAGCAGCATCCGAAGGTCGAGCGTGTCTACTATCCCGGGCTTGCGTCGCATCCACAGCATGCGCTGGCGATGCGACAGCAGAAGACCGGTGGCGGCATCGTCTCGTTCGACGTGAAAGGCGCACGCGCGGAAGCATGGCGGGTGGTGGATGCCACCCAGCTGATTTCCATCACGGCGAACCTGGGCGATACCAAGACCACGATCACGCATCCGGCGAGCACCACCCACGGGCGCGTTTCGCCGGAGGCGCGGGCCGCTGCCGGCATCAGGGATGGTCTACTGCGGGTAGCGGTGGGACTGGAAGGGATTTCGGACCTGAAGGCGGACCTGGCCCGCGGACTCGCAAAGATCTAGTTCAGCGGCTGCTGCCGGCAACCGGCAGCGTCACAGACCAGGTATGACCCATGGTCGTACCAATCCGCGAGCACCCAGCGTTCGCTGGTCTTCCCATCGACCACGTGTTCATGCCGGGCGGGCCGATGGGTGTGGCCGTGGATGAGCCGGGGATACCCGTGCCGGCGCAGCACGCTTTCGACTGCGGCCGGGGTTACATCCATGATGGCCATGCCCTTGCCTTTCTTGGCCTGCTCGCTCTTGCCGCGCATGTCGCGCGCAATCTCGATGCGCCTTGCAAGGGGTTTCAGCAGGAACAGCCATTGGATGAACGGATTGCGCGCCTTGGCCCGGAACTTCAGGTACTCGACGTCGTCGGTGCACAGCGTATCGCCGTGCATCAACAGGGTGGGCGATCCGTAAAGGTCGATCTGCGTGGGATCGCGCAGGATCTTCATCCCGCTCGCGCGGGCGAATCGCCTGCCGATCAGGAAATCCCGGTTGCCGTGCATGAAATAGACCGGCACGCCGGAGTCGGCCAGTGCCCGGAAAGCGCCGGCAATTTCGCGCTCGAATGGCTGCTCGAGGACGTCGTCGCCGATCCAGTATTCGAACAGGTCGCCGAGCACGTACAGCGCATCCGCATCCGGGGCGATCTCGCGCAGGAACCGCAGCAGCGATTCCGTCGCCTCAGGGGTTTCGGACCCGAGGTGCAGGTCGGATATGAATAGTGTGTGAGTCATGCGGCGGCGAGGCTGCCGCGCCGGTCAGATGACTTCCGCCTTCTTGATCACCACTTCTTCGGCCGGCACGTCCTGGTGGAAGCCGCGGCTGCCGGTCTTCACCTTCTTGATCTTGTCCACGATATCGCGGCCCTCGACCACGGTTCCGAACACGCAGTATCCGAATGCATCGGGCGTGGCGGCGCGGAAATTCAGGAAATCGTTGTCGCTGACGTTGACGAAGAATTGGGCGGTCGCGGAATGCGGATCGGAAGTGCGCGCCATCGCCACCGTGTACAGACCATTCTTGAGGCCGTTGCCGGCCTCGTTCTTGACCGGCTCCCGCGTCGGCTTCTGCTTCATGCCGGGCTCGAAGCCGCCGCCCTGGATCATGAAGCCGTCGATCACGCGGTGGAACACCGTGTTGTCGTAGAAGCCGTCGGCCGCGTACTGCAGGAAGTTCTTTACGGTGTCGGGCGATTTCTCGTCCTCGAGTTCGATGACGAAGTCACCGAGCGATGTTTGGATTTTCACGCGGCTCATTTGGCCTCCAGCAGTTTGATGTCTTCGATCACGATTTCCTTCTTCGGCACGTCGCGCCCGCCGGTCGGGATGGCGATTATCTTGTCGACGGTATCCATGCCTTTGACAACCTTGCCGAACACCGCGTAACCGTAGCCCTGCGGAGTCGGCGCGGTGTAGTTCAGGAAGTCATTGTCCGCGACATTGATGAAAAACTGGGCGGTCGCCGAGTTCGGATCGCCGGTGCGCGCCATGGCGACAGTGCCCTTGTCGTTCTTAAGCCCGTTCGCCGACTCGATGGCGATCGGATCCCGGGCCTTTTTTTGTTCGAAGCTACGGGTCAGCCCGCCGCCCTGGGCCATGAAGCCGGGAATCACGCGGTGGAAAATCGTGTCCTTGTAGAAACCGCCTTTGACGTATTGCAGGAAGTTGTCCACGCTCTTCGGCGCCTTCTCCGGAAAGAGTTCGACCACGATGACGCCGAGGTTCGTTTTGATTTCCACCTGCGGATTGGCGGCGAACGCACCGGTACTCAGTAACAGGGCGAAAGCAACGCCCAATAGCTTTTTCATTGCATGTCCTCGATACGGTTTTGAATTCACTCGGCCCACGAACCGCGGCCCTGGGCCCTGCTTTTACGCCGCGCCCTCATAGACGATGCGCCACTTGCCGTCTTCCCTGATCCAGTACTGGCGCTTCATCATGCGGTTGGACAGGTTGCTGCTGGAATAGTCCTGGTCGAAGGTGGCGACCGCCAGTTCCTGTTTGCCAGGGTAGAGCACCAGCGACAAGTCTGACAGTTGGACCTTGATCCAGTTCTTCGAACTGTTCACCTGGCGCTTCTGTGCAGACCATTGCGCGAGGTTGGCGCCGCCCGCGGAAAACGATTTCGCGTAGTGCCGCAGGTAGGCGTCGGAATTGCGGCCTTCCCAGTCCCGCCGCCAGCGCTCGATGGCGGAGGACAGGTCGCTTCGCAGCGCATCGATTTCGTCGGGCTTCGACCATTGCAGCGAATCGGTGATCACCACCGGCGTCGAGCCGAGTTGCAGCTTGCGTTCCAGTGTCTGCAGGTCGTCATTGGTAAGCACGATGCAGCCGTCGCTCGCGCGCGGCGGCCGGCTGTAGGTGTCGCGCGGCGTTCCATGCAGCCAGATGCCGTAGCCGTCGCGACCGCGCATCATGTCCCACTCGTTGGGATAGTTGATCGGGAAGGCGCCGCTGCCGTAGAAATCCGTGAGCCTGGCTTGCGGCAGCTTGCTGGTGACGTGGTAGACGCCGATAGGCGTGCGCTTGTCGCCCTCGCGCAGCTTCTCGAATCCGTTCTTGCCGATGGTGACGTAGTAGTCCGATACATAGCGCAGCGATCCGCCGGCATTCTCGAACACGAACAATGTCGACTTGGAAGAATCGAGCACCAGTGCGTACTTCTGCTTCTCCGGCAGCTGCAGCAGGTAGCGCGGCGCCAGTTCAGTGGGAGGTTCGATTCCATACCGGGTCAGGCGAGCTCGCGCTTCCTGGCGCAGGCCGTCCATCTTGTCCGCAGGCGCATCCGCAGCGTTGCCGATGTTGCTGATGGGGCGCGACCGCGCCAGCAGCAAATCGCCCCTGACCAGTTGCGCGAGGCGGAAGTTCGGATTGACGGCCAGTGCATTGTCGATCTGCTCGAGCGCCGAGGAGAATTTGTGGTCGCGGATGTCGAGCAACGCCCTGACGAGCATGGCTTCGGGGGCGGCAATGTGGCGTACCGGGGGCGGCGGGGTGAGACCCATTGCCCAGGCATAGGAAGCGCCCGCGGCGAGGATTGCGACCACGGCTTGGGCCAGCGACTGCATGGAGCCAGCCTGGAACCGGCGTGTTCGTGCACCCACTAGTTCATTCTCTCCTGCAGGATTTGCCAGCGGTCATTGTTCTTGACGAGCGTCAGTGTCTTGGCGCCGGAAGTGTCCAGGGTGTCGGACTTGTAGCCCTGGCGGAATTTCACCATTGCCCTTCCGCTCGCGTCGAAGCTGACCTTGGGCGAACCGACTGTCACTTCGATCTTCTTCGGCTTGATGATGCGATCGCGGCGGGTCGATTCCCACGCGGAGCGCGCTTCGCCGCCCGGCACCTGGAAGTTGGGCGCGTAGTAAGACAGGTAGCCGTCGGCGTCTTTCGCGGACCAGGCCTTGGCCCAGCCTTCCACCGCGGCTATGACCGCATCGCCATCTGCCCTGCCGGGAGCGGGCGTGGCGGGAATGGGCGCTGCTGGTTTCGTCACGGAACCTTTTGGTTCCTGCGGCGCCGGCTTCACGGGAGCGGCTGGCGCAGCCTCCGGCGTTTCTGCCTGGGCGACGCCGGCCTTGCCCGGCACCACGCTGCTGGAGAACAGATCCTTGATCATCGCCAGCTTGGTCTGGGCCGCGGCATTGCTGCGATCGAGTTGCAGTGCCTTGTCGTAGGCCTCGCTCGCCATCTTCGCGTAGACGTCCCCGAGATTTTCATGCGCGACGGCGTAGCTGGGATGCGTGCGGATCGCCATCTCGAGTGACTTGCGGGCTTTGTCGTATTGTCCTTGCGACGCGTACAGCACGGCAAGGTTGTTATAGGGTTCCGGCAGTTCCGGATAATCTTCCGTCAGGGAAGTAAAAACGCCGATGGCTTCGGCCGGCTTGTTCTGCTCGGTGAGGATCAGGCCCTTGAGGAAGCGCGAGCGGGCATCGCGTGGATTCGCCGCGATGACGGCATCGATTTTTTCCAGCGCGGCAGAGTGGTTGCCCTGCCTGAACAGGCGGCTGGCGTCGTCATAAGGCGCCGCAGCGGCGCGCCCGGATTGCAGCGCCAGTGTCATCAGCGTTGCGAGGCCGCACGCGACCACACTTCTCACAATACGGGGGCGTCGGATCATTGTGTTAAACTTCGCCTCAATAAAAAACGGTAGGTTATTGTAAACAATGGCAGATTCTACCAGCAGCGCACCCCGTTCCACAATCGGGATGTGACTACTGGCGGGGCGTCCTCAGGGCACCCGTGTCGTCCCACGCCCGACCCCGGTTTCCCGATGCTGAAAATCCACAATTCGCTGTCCCGCGCCAAGCAGACTTTTACCCCGAATTCCCCGCCAAAGGTGGGGATGTACGTCTGCGGGATGACGGTTTACGACTTCTGCCACCTCGGTCATGCCCGGGTCATGGTGGTATTCGACGTGGTGAAGCGCTGGCTCGCCGCCAGCGGATATAGCGTCACTTACGTGCGCAACATTACCGATATCGACGACAAGATCATCCGCCGCGCAGCGGAAAACAACGAGCCGATCGATGCCCTGACCGGGCGCTTCATCCAGGCCATGGACGAGGACGCCGCGGCACTCGGGGTGCAGAAGCCCGACATCGAGCCGCGCGCAACCGGCAACGTTCCCCAGATGCTGGCGCTGATCGGTGGTCTGGTGGAAAAAGGCATCGCGTACCAGGCCGACAACGGCGACGTCTACTACTCGGTTCACAAGTTCGACGGCTACGGCAAGCTGTCCGGGAAGTCGCTCGACGAATTGCGTGCCGGCGAGCGCGTCGAAATCGATGCCGGCAAGCGCGATCCGCTCGACTTCGTGCTTTGGAAATCGGCGAAACCGGGCGAGCCGGCCTGGGATTCCCCCTGGGGCAAGGGACGTCCGGGCTGGCACATCGAATGTTCGGCGATGAGCGAACGTTTCCTGGGCGAGCACTTCGACATCCACGGTGGCGGCCAGGACCTGCAGTTCCCGCACCATGAGAACGAGATCGCGCAATCCGAGGGCGCGCACGGCCATGCATTCGTGAACTACTGGATGCACAACGGCTTCGTCCGCGTGGACAACGAGAAGATGTCGAAATCGCTCGGAAATTTCTTTACGGTGCGTGAAGTGCTGGCGAGATACGACGCCGAGGTCGTGCGGTTCTTCATCGTGCGCGCGCAGTACCGCAGCCCGCTCAATTACTCGGACCAGCATCTCGACGACGCCCGCAGCGCGCTGACCCGGCTATACACCGCCCTCAAGGGCGTTCCGGTGCAAGCAGTCGATATCGACTGGAACGATCCGCATGCAGTCCGTTTCCGCGAGGCGATGAACGATGATTTCAACACGCCGGAAGCGGTGGCCGTGCTGTTCGACCTGGCCAATGAACTCAATCGCAGCAAGTCCCCTGCCACGGCGAATCTGCTCAAGTCATTGGCAGGCCTGCTCGGACTGCTGCAGCGGGAGCCGGATGATTTCCTGCAAGGAAGAACTATCGTTCCCCAGTCAGGTCATTCGGGGCCAGACGGTAGTTCCCCGAACGTATTGGCTGGCTATTCAGAAGACCAGATCAATCAATTGATCGCCAATCGGAATGCTGCTCGAAAGGCGAGGAATTTTGCCGAATCCGATCGCATCCGCGACGAACTGCTGGCGGCCGGCATCGTCCTCGAGGATGGTTCTGCTGGTACCACGTGGCGTCGGCGTTGAAGGGAGCTTTTCGATGGTGCCAATGGCACGGCGCTTGCTAGATTAACTGGCACGCATCGGTACCGGTGTCGGCAATGAATCAAGCCTGCACGGAGCGGGCGGGCAAAAAATAACAAGGCGGTGTGTGGGGAGGATATCTGGCCATCAAAAAGGGGCGATATCCGAAATGCAAAAGTTCTTCCTGCTGGGTTGTACGTTGCTGGTTTCCCTGCCGGCTGTTGCCACTGACTATGCCGCTTACCAGAAGGTGGCTGCCAGCGTCGTCCGCGTCGTTGCCCATGTGCCGGGCGTGGGGACTTCCTTCGGTTCCGGTGTCGTGTTGCCGGGTGGCCGCGTCGTCACCAATTGTCATGTCATGCCGGACTCCCGCAGGGTTGCGGTCCTGGATGGTGCCGCGCGCACCGAAGCCGATAGCACTACCGGAGATCTCGCCGCGGATTTGTGCGTGCTCAATACCGGGGCCCTCAGTGCGCCCGCGGTGCATGCGGGCAATGCCGGCAGCCTGCAAGTCGGTGACGAAGTCGTGGCCATCGGTTTCGGCGGCGGCGCAGCACGCAGCATTTCCGTGGGCCGGGTGACTGGCCTGTTTTCCTACCGTGGGGGCCAGGTTATTCGCAGTTCGGCGGCTTTCAGGCAAGGCGCATCGGGAGGCGGTCTGTTCGATCGCCACGGTAACCTGGTCGGAATCACCACGTTCTATCGCCGTGGCGGCACCGAATTCTCTTTCTTTGCGATCCCGGTGGAATGGATAGAGCAGTTGCCGCTGGCGGTGGCCGACAGCCAGCGGGCGGCCAGCCCGTTCTGGATGCGCACGCATGCAGAACAACCGCACTTCCTGCAGGTGGCCAGCCTGGAGGCCGATGGCAAATGGCTCGAGATGGCAGAGGCGGCGCGGCTATGGACCAAGGAGGAACCGGCACAGGTCCAGTCGTGGGAAGCGCTCAGCCGCGCTCTTACAGCGCAGGGACAC
>Ga0190271_10000791_pt1 | contig 16744 bp, 12 predicted proteins | sample Popmic356T_FD_133747 | JGI IMG/M metagenome (GOLD analysis project Ga0190271, IMG submission 133747) | Populus adjacent soil microbial communities from riparian zone of Weber River, Utah, USA - 356 T | ecosystem: Environmental > Terrestrial > Soil > Riparian zone | place: USA: Utah | collected...
CCGGATCGTGGCGGTCCCATTCCGCCACGATCACCCGCTGGCGTCCGGTCCGAGCCTCGATCGAGCGGGCCCGGTCGACCATCTCGGCGACCAGGTGGGTCGGTGAGGCGTCGATCAACGCGTGCACGGCATCGAGACGGAGGCCGTCGACGTGATAGTCGTCGAGCCACATCTCGACGCATCCGAGGACGAGGGCCCTCACCTCGTCGGAGTCCGGTCCGTCGAGGTTCACGGCTCGACCCCATCCGGTCGACCGCTCGACCGTGTACGGGCCGAACCGATCGAGGACCGCACCCTCGGGGCCGAGATGGTTGTACACGGCGTCGACGACGACCCCGAGCCCTCGTCCGTGGCACTCGTCCACCAGGCGTCGCAGGTCGTCGGGCGAGCCGTAGGTCGGATGCGGCGCTCCCCAAGCCACGCCGTCGTATCCCCAACCGAAGGCGCCCGACCACGCCGACACCGGCATCAGCTCGAGGTGGGTGATCCCGAGGTCGACCAGATGGTCGAGGTGGTCGACCGCTCCGACGAACGTGCCCTCCGCCGAGAACGTCCCGAGGTGGACCTCGTACAGGACGGCTCGGGCCCACGGGGCGACCGGGACGTCGTCGTTCCTCCACGTGAAGTCAGCGGGGTCATCGACCCGTGACGCCCCGAACACGCCGGCGGGTTGCCAGCGCGTCCGGGGATCGGGGAGGTCACGGTCGTCGCCGTCGAGACGGAAGGCGTAGTCGCTGCCGGCCACCAACTCGATCGGCGGTCGCCACCAGGCGCCATCGCGCACCATCGGCACGGGTGATCCACCGTCGATCACGATGTCGATCACGTCCGCCGACGGCGACCACACCCACCCCGGCGGTGGATGCATCAGGTGCGCTCCAACAGCGCGAGCGGCCACGGCCGCAACAGGTCGTCGAGGTCGACGGTGCCGCTCCACCGGCCTCCGTTGCACCGGTCGACCCACTCACCGGCAGGCAGGTCGATCGTCGACCCGGCCCAACCATCACCCCGGTTGCGAACGAGGCGGGGCACGACGACCGCGACCTCGCCGCCGCGGACGAAGGCGACGCAGTGATCGCTGCGGGGACCGCGCGCCCACAACACCTCGTAGGTGCCGGGGTCGAACGCCACTTGATGCGACGCGCGAACGGCCAGGGCCAGTCGGGTGAGGGCCAACTTCGCGAGGTCGTGGCCGGGCCCGACCAGCAGCGGACCGTCGCCGTCGCCAATGGTTCCCAACGCGCCGAGCGAGCGGGTCGGATCCACCCGTCCCCGATTGTCGGGGTCGACCAGACGGTGGTGCCACGTCTCGCTGCCCTGGTACAGATCAGGGACCCCCGGAGCGGTGAGGTGGACGAGGGTGTGCGACAGGATCGCCGTGCGCGCCGCCGGGCCGATCGCGGCGATCAGCTGGTCGAGGGACTTCCGCGAGCCCGGATCGGACGCGATCGACCGGGCCCGCTCGAGGACGGCCTGCTCGGTCGCGACGTCGGGGTCGAGCCACGAGCTGTACAGCTTCCCCTCGCGCATCGCCTTCGTGAGGAACCCCTCGAGGCGTTCGTCGTCGAGGTCCCCCACTCCGAGAAGGGTCTGGACGATCACGGAATCCAGTGCCGGCGCCGGGCCGCGCCCCGCTCCCTGCCAGAGCTCCTCCACCAGCGCGACCAGTTCTGCGGACCACTGCGAGAGCACCCCGATCGTCGCCCGCACGTCGGCGGAACGCTTGGAGTCGTGCGTGCTGGCCGCTGACATCGCACTCGGGCTGGTGGCCTGCCGCGACGACAGGGCGACGTGGAAGTCCTCGAGGTCGATGCCCCACCGGTCCGGGTCCGTCCCGACGTCATTGCGCGACACCAGCGAGACCAGCCGATAGCCGGCGGTGTCCTCGCACCCCTTCGCCCGGGCGGGACCGCTGAGCTGCTGGAAGCGGGTACGGAACTCGATGTCGACCTCGTCGCGGCCCATCCCTCGCAGCACCGTGCGAACCAGGTCCACCAGGTCGCGATCGATGCCCGGCACCTCGTGGATCACCCGTGTGAGGCACCGGTCGATCACCGCTGCGTCGGCGTCGGTGGGCACTTCGTCCGCACGCACATAGGTCCGGTACCGGTCGAAGCGGGCGAGCGCCGCCACCACCAGGTCGCGGACCTCGCGGCGGGTCGTGTCCCGAAACCGTCGTCGGCGCTCGCACATCGTCACGGCGAGGTCGACCAGTCTGTTCACGTCGGGGACGAGCAGCTCGTCGAGCACCAGCTCGGTCGAGGTGAGCTCGACCCGCTCCACGTCGGTGTCCGCTCCGCCCCGTCGGGCCAGGCCGTCGAGCACCGAACGGCCGACGGTGTCGACATCGAGACGATCGATCAGCTCGGCCACCTCGTACCCGGTGGTGCCGTCGACCGGCCATCGATCAGGAATGGTCTCTTCGGCCGCGACGATCTTCTCGACCACGATCCAACGGTCGGGACCCACCAGATCCCGGAGCTGTTCGAGGTAGCGGTCCGGATCGGCCAGGCCGTCGATGTGGTCGACGCGGACCCCGTCGATCCATCCGGCCTCCACCCATCGACGCAACCCACCGTGGGTGAGCTCGAACGTCTCGGCCCGGTCGGTCCGCAGCGCGACCAGCGTCGAGTTGTCGAAGAAGCGCCGGTAACCCAGATCGGCCAGACCGGCCTGCCAGCGGGCGAGCCGGTACGGCTGCGCCTCCAACAACGCGTCGAGTCGGTCGGGATCGGTGACGACGCCGTCGAGCACCCGCGCGAACGCACCGGCTACGGCCGGATCGTCGACGATCGTCCGTTGCAGGGCGGCCCGAAATTCCCGCTCGAGTTCCATACGTTCGAGTCGGTCGTGGCTGCCGAGCCCCGCGATGGCATCGGCGAGGCCGCTCGGAAGCGGTGTGTCACGGCTCACCTCGATGACGAGCGGCGCGAGCGATGCCAGGTCGAGCGGGACGTCGATCGCGGGATGGTGGAGCGAGGGCTCGCCGTCGTCGCCGATCCGCGCGGTGAACGCACCCGACTCGACCTCCCGTCCGCAGTGGTCGGCCAGCACCGGGAGCAGCAGGCGCCCGGCCAGCCGCGACTCCGACGTCTCCCAGTCGATGTCGAAGAGGTCGGCCCAGCGGCTCGACCGGCCGTTGCGCAGGACATCCCACCAACGGCGGTTGCCGAGCGGATCGGCCGCCACGTGGTTCGGGACCACATCGACGACGATGCCGATGTTCCGTCCATGGGCTGCCGCGGCCAGCCGTCCGAGCGCTTCCTCGCCGCCGAGCACCGGATCGACGGAATCGTGGTCCACCACGTCGTAACCGTGGGTGGATCCGCGAGCCGCGGTGAACACGGGTGACAGGTAGAGGTGACTGACGCCCAGTCGGTCGAGCAGGTCGAGCCAGGCCTCGTCGACGACCCCGTCGAGCGTCAGACCGTTGCGCAGCTGCAACCGGTAGGTGGCTCGGGGGACGCGGGGTGCCATGTGCTCCCTGGTCATTCCCGCTCTGTGCTGCGTCTGTGGGGTTCCGACCCCACCGGCGCAGCACAAAAGCGATAGACACGCCACGTGAGACGAATGCTTCCAATCCTGTTCACCGTCGGGCTGTTGATCGCCGCCGCGTCGTGCGTCACGGCGCCGACGGATCCGGGGACGACGACCACGATTCCACCGGGGACACCGGACCTCACCGTGACATCGTTCGCCACCGGACTGAACCGGCCATGGGACCTCGCATTCGCACCGGACGGGACCATGCTCATCACGGAGCGGGTCGGGCGCGTCGTCGCGTGGATCGGCGGTGCCAAGCGAGTGCTCGCCCAGCCTGCCGACGAGGTCAACTCCGGTGAGGGCGGGATGATGGGTCTTGCCATCGACCCTGCGTTCCCGTCGAACCGCCTCATCTACACCTGCTTCCTGTCGAACGCGAGTGGCCCCCTCGACGTCCGGGTCGTTCGGTGGCAGGTCAACGCCGGCTACACCGCACTGACCAACCGTTCCGACATCGTGACCGGCATCCCGGTCAACACCTCGGGACAGACAGGTCGGCACAGCGGATGCCGTCCCCGGTTCGGACCGGACGGGAATCTCTGGGTCACGACCGGCGATGCTGCAACCAACACCACGCCGCAGGATCCGAACGGGCTCGGCGGCAAGGTGCTCCGGGTCACGACCAGTGGTGCCGGGGCTGTCGGCAACCCGGGCGGTGCGTTGCGATCCCAGATCTACACGCTCGGACACCGCAACCCCCAGGGTGTGTCGTTCCGCCCGTCGGACGGGCAGGCCTTCTCGATCGAACACGGCACGGGCTGTGACGACGAGATCAACAAGCTCGTTCCCGGCGGCAACTACGGCTGGTACCCCGTTCCGCTCGGAGGTGGAGCCCTGTACGACGAGTCACGTCCCATGACCGATCCGCGCATCGCCGGTGCCTTGCCGGCGGTGTGGAGCTCGGGATGCCCGACCATCGCGCCGTCGGGAGCGACGTTCCTCAACGGTGCCAAGTGGGAAGGTTGGAACGGGGCGTTCGCGGCCGCCGTCCTGAAGGGCTCCCAACTGTTCGTGGCCCGGATCAACGCGGCCGGCACCGCCGTCACCCAGTCGTGGACGGCCATCACGAACCAGGGTCGGCTGCGGTCGGCCGTGCAGGGTCCCGACGGCAACCTCTACATCGCGACCGATGCCGACCCGGGTCAGATCCTCAAGGTCGTCCCCTCGTAGGTGCTGCCACCTCAGACGCTGGTGTCGGGCTGTTCGACCCAGCCGGTTCCGTTCATCGTCCACTTCGGGAGCAACCCGTCCCGACGGGCGCGCACGAGATCCGACGCGATCCGGAACTCCCACGAGTCGCCGACCGTGGTCTCCCGGCCGTTCGCCGACCGCTGCTCGTTGAGCTGAGCCATCAGGGACGCCCACTGCGGCCCGCCGACCTCGAGCGGCTCGTCGGTGGTCGGGATCTTGCCGGTGTTGAGGAACGTCTCGAAGGCGGCCTCGTACCCGGGCCTGATCGACAGCACGACGCGAGCGGCTCCGCACCCCAGGAACTCGGCGAACTGGGGTTCCTGCTCCGAACCGAGCAGCTTGGCGGCCCAAGACGACTGGGAGCCCCAGAAGTACGGCGCGAACGAATATTCGAGGTGGTCCCACTCCACCGCCTGCTCGAAGAACCGGATGTACGCCGACAGCGCATCCGTCGCGCCGACATCGGGGAAGGGGAGCCCGAGCGAGTCGAGCCGGGTGGCGTTGAACCCGCTGAAGTTCTGGTTGGTCAGCACGGCGAGCGCCGTCCGCTTCAACTCGCCGCGGATGATCGCCTGCTTCTGGGTCGGGGTGAGGGCGTGCAGCTGCCGGAGCGCCATGGCGTCACGCTCGGCGACCCGCTCCTCGTACTCGGCGAACCGCTGCTGGTTGGCGGCCAGGATCAGCCCGTGCGTCCGGGTCTGCCAGGCGGCGATGGCATCGTCGGTGGGAACGCAGACGATCTCCACGCCCAGGGTGAGCGTGAACAGTCCCGGGTGTCCGATGTCGGCCTGCGCCACCTCGACCCCCACGGGGATCGTCTCGACCTCTCCTTCGAGCGTCCCACTGAAGACGTTCGTCCACCCGGTCCCGAACTGGAAGTGGACCTGCTTCGATCCGATCAGGACGCTCAGCTTCCCGTTCGTGTCGCCGTCGACCAGCGCGACCGCCCGGTACGAGGACGCCTTGTACCCCTTCGGGATCACCGTCTTGCGGCACTCGCCCACCTCGAGCGTGTCGCCGTTGAGCTCGCCGTTGAAGACATCGGGCGCCGTCCGGCCGAAGTTCTCCGTGACGCAGATCTGCGCCTGCGGAGGAGCGTCCACGCCGATGGCCCGGTGGCCGCTGACGTAGTACGACCAGTTCTGCGACGTCAGTTGGTTGGCCGAGACGGTGAACGCCGCCGGCTTCGGCGGCAGGGCGTCCCGACCGCTCGGACGGGCGAGCGCATTCCGGAAGAGCGCCGCCGGCTCGGGGACGACGACGTCGTAGAGCAGGCGGGACCCGTAGGTGAACACCTGCGCCTGGTAGATCTTGTCGAGCCATTGGTAGACCCCGAACCGCGTGGCGGCTTCGGCCGGGTTCTCGAGGACGTGTTCGACGGACTCCTCGGTACGTCGGAGAACCGAGGTCGTGCGCGCCCGATTCGTCGAGCTCAGCGACACCGCGTCCATCACCGACCTGGAGAAGGTCTCGGGATCGTCGCTCGTGAGCGGCCCGCGCCCTGCCCCGACGGCGATGGGGGTCGCCTTGTCGGTGTTCTGCTCCGCGGCGGACTGGGCGAGCGCCTGGAGGCTCGTCGGTTCGTCGTCCAATGGGTGCGTCGAGCGGGGATCGACGACCTGGTTCGTCGAACGGGTGAGCCGTTCGCCGGGGAGCACGTTCTCGACGCTCGCGACCTCGCCGCGCTCGTACCTGCTGATGTGCGTCCGGACGACACAGAGGTCGGCGACGCCCAGCGGCTGCACGTACGTATGGGTCGTCGGCGGGGCCGATGCCACCGGCTCGGCCGCGGCGGGATCGTCGACCGGCTCGAGAAAGGAGCTGCCCAGGACCTTGCCCACCTCATCGAACACGTCGACGCTGATCGACGGGTCGACCCGGAACTTCGACAGGTCCATCGAGATGGTCGTCAATCGCTCCGCGATCCGCTCCTGCTCGCCGACCAGCCGAGCCTGGATGTCGCGCACCGGAGTGCGCGCCGGATCGATCCCGTACTGGCGAATGGTCTGCGCCGCGGACTCGGTGAGCAGGCGGACCGCCGTGTTGGACAGGACCACGTTGGACCGCAGCGCCGCCCGTCGGAGCGGGGAGCTCCTGACGACGGGGCCGTTGCGCATCAGGCCTTCCTCCCGATCGCCTCCGGCCGGAACCGCCTGATAGAGCTCGGCGAGGGGCTGCTCCCGGTCGAGCTCGCGCAACACCAACTCGTCCTCGTCGTGTTCGGCGACCTGCCCCAGTGCCTCGGTGACGCGGCTGTGCTCGTTGCGAAGGGACACGAACTCCTGCATCATCCGCTCGGCCACGGCATCGGGGATTTCGTCCGCCGGCACCGGCTCGCCCGCTGGGCCCTGACCGACGAGGGCGTCAGGCAGCCGGAGCGGCGCATGAGCGATGTCGAGGGCTTCGCGGATCGCGGGTTCGGGGGCGCCGAGAACGACGTCCGCGACGCAGAGCGCTCGGACGACCTTCGCGGCGACGGTGCCGTCCAGAACGTCGGGGCCCAGAACGTACGAAGCGACCACCGTGTCCCGTGCTCGCTGCAGGTCGCCCGCCCAGTCGGCCGGACGAGCGTCGCCAACCGCGTCGCTGACCGCCTGGAGCACCTTGGCGGGGGTGCGCACCTTCCCGTCGGCGAGGAGATCGCTGAGGGCGACCAGTTCGGCACCGGCACGAACTGCCGCGGGTGACACCACCGGCTTTCCGTGAGCAACGAACGCCCGTGCCGCGGCTTCTCGCTCCTCCCGACCGGTCGCGGCGCCGAGCGAACGCTGAAGGTCCGACTCGCCGGAGAGTGTCGCCGCCGCCGGAGCCTGCCGAGGAGGCCTCCGAAGCGCCACGAACTTGAGGATGCTGTCCATCACTACCCCTTGCTCGCTGGGCCGGGTGCGTCACAGGCCGACGGCCACCGCACCCCCATCGGAAAATTGCGCCTTCTCAACTCTCCTCGGCCCGCGAAGAGGTCGACTGTCGGAGGTGTGAGCGTCTGGAGAACGACGGGTTTCGAGACGCGACGTAGCCACTCACTGGACTGGACCCCCTCAGCCATCGCGGCGACCGTCAACGGTCGCCGCCACTGCAACAGAACACTTCCCTTGGCAACGGGGATCATACGGTACGCCGACTCGGTTGTGGCGCATATTTGTGACGATCCGCCCACTCAACGTGCAGACAGTTCGGATGCTCGAGGGCCTTCAGCCGTTCACGTGTTGCACAGCTCGGACGGTGGCCGCCGCGGCGACCGATGCCGCGCGCTGCGCATCACGCCCGACCCGTACGAGGGACGGGATCCGGCCGGGGTGGCGGAGCACGTACCGGATGGCGGCACCGACATCCGCGCTGCCGTCGTCGCGCGCCATGGCGCCCACATCGGCGTCGACGAGATCGTCGTTCACCATGTCGCTCACTCCCCGGAACACGATCCACGGGACACCGTGCTCCTCGCACACCTCACCGACCCCCGAGGCCTCCATGTCCACCGCCAGGGCGCCGGCCGTCGCGAACGGCTCGAGTGTCTCCCAGTTCGACAACTCGTCGGTGGTGACGAGATGACCCGACAGCTCGGTCGGCCCGATGGGCGTGGGCCGCAACTCGTGGTCGCTCTTCCAGTTGGTCACCTTCTCGGGCACCACCAGGTCACCGATCCCGACGTTTGCGCCCAGCCCGCCAGCCACACCAGAGATCATGATCCAGTCGGGCCCGACGCGATCGATCATCCACCGTGTCGCCTGTCGGGCGCGCTCGGGTCCGATCCCGATCAGTCGTGTGACGATGCGGGACCCGTCGACCTCTCCGGTCCACACATCCTGGTCGTCGAGCTTCGATCTGGTGAGCCGCAACCGCTTCACCAACGGCTTCAACTCGATCGGCATGGGTACCAACAGCCCGATGGTGGACCCGCTCCCAGCTTCCAATTCACCCTCCGGTTTCGACAGCCGATTCGCCCTCGTCCCCAGCCGGACTGCCGGTTGCCAACCGCCGACGCGCGATCTCATAGCTCGCGATCGCGCCCGCGCTCGCGACGTTCAGCGATGCCAGTCGACCGTGCAACGGGATGGACGCGACCAGGTCGCAGCGTTGGCGGACCAGGCGCGACAGGCCCCTGCCCTCGGCTCCGAGAACCAGGCACACCGACTCGGTGGAGACCGGGAGGTCGTGGATCGACGTCGAACCGTCCATGTCCAGTCCAACGACCCAGACTCCCGCTCGCTTCATCTCCTCGATGGCCGTGGGAAGGCCGCCCACCAGCGCCATCGGGAGGTACTCGACCGCCCCGGCCGCCGCCTTGGTCACCGTCGGCGTGACGTGGACCGCCCGATGCTTCGGCAGCACCACACCACTCACGCCGGCGCACTCACCGATTCGCAGCAGGGCACCCAGATTTCCCGGATCGGTCACACCGTCCAGGGCCAGGAGGAACGCGGGACCCGTGCCGCTCGCCGTCAGCTCGGCAGGATCGACGAGGGAGGAGAGCGACACCTCCGGAACCTCTGCCGCCCTCGCCACCACGCCCTGGGGAGCGTCGGTTCGGGAGATCGAATCGAGCCGGGTCCGGCTGACCTCCGTGACCGGCACCCGAAGCTCGGCCGCGAGGTCGATGATGTCGCCGACGATCTCTGAGCGATCGACCTCGGCGTTCAGGATGACCTCGTAGGTCCGGCGGGTTCCGGCCAACAGGAGCTCCCGCACCGCGTGCCGGCCCTCGACCTGGGTGCCGCCCAGGCCGCGCCCCAACGGCTGAGTGAACTGGCCGGGGTCGCGCCGTGATGCGCCGCCCTTGCCCGGGCGCGCACCCGACCCCGCCCCGGGCCCCGTACCCGGGCGTTTGCCCGCTCCGCCGCGCCGGGCGGGGGCACCGGCGCGCGACGGTGTGGGATTGGACCTCGGCGCGACGGGCTTGCCCTTCGGCGCAGATCGCGGGCCCGACCTCTTCGGCCCGGATTGGGGGCCCGACGGCCGACCCTTGCCGCGTTCGCCCGACGGCCCACCTTTGCCGCGGTCGCCCGACGGCCGACGTTTGCCCCGATCACCCGATGGCCGTGGCGGACTCACAGTGCGGTCTCCTCGATCCGTTCGATGAGCGCAGAGGCGAAGCAGGCCACACCTTCGGTCCGGCCGAGCGCGCCCATGCCCTCGGCCCGCCGGCCCTTGATGCTGACGGGTGCGCCGACGATCGCGCTGAGAGCGAACTGCATGTCGTCGCGCCGAGATGCCAGCTTCGGTCGCTCGGCCACGACGGAGCAGTCGACGTTCACCGCCGACCAGCCGTCGGCCGCCACCATCCGAACGACCTCGGCCAGCAGCCGGATCGAATCGGCGCCCGCCCACGTCTCATCGGAATCGGGGAAGTGCTCGCCGAGGTCACCGAGCCCCGCCGCACCGAGGAGCGCCTCGGACACTGCGTGGGAGATCACGTCGGCGTCGGAGTGCCCGACCAGACCCGGCTCGCCCGGGAAGGCCACGCCACCGAGCACGAGGACCCGTTCGGGGTCGTCGGAGAACCGGTGGACGTCGAACCCGTTGCCGATCCGCATCCTCGCGGGGCGCGAACCGCTCACGACGCCGATCCCTCGGTCCGGACGAGCGACAGGAGCGATTCGGCGATCACGAGGTCGTCGCGGGTCGTCAGCTTGAGGTTGGTCCGCTCGCCGTCGACCAGCTCGACCAGGCCGCCTGCCGCCTCGACCAGCCCGGCGTCGTCGGTGGCGTCACCGCGGGCGGCATGGGCGCGCCGCAGGACGGAGGCCCGGAACCCTTGCGGGGTCTGCACGGCGCGGAGACGACCCCGGTCGACGACCCCGCCCGAGACGTCGCGGATCGTGTCGGTCACCGGGACGACCGGCACCGCGGCGTCGGCACCGGCCGCAACCGACGTGATCACCCGTCGGAACAGATCGGGGGACGCGAGCGGGCGCGCTGCGTCGTGCACCAGGACGATGTCGACCGATTCCGGCACCTGCTCCAGGCCGCGTCGGACCGACTCCGACCGTGTCGAACCGCCGACGACTCGAACATCGGCCGAGGTCGGTGTGTTCACTCCGGTGTCGGGCACCACGACCACCACACCGTCGCACACCGCCGCCGCTGCACCGGTCGACCAGTCGACCACCCGCTCGCCGCCCAGTGGCTCGAACTGTTTCGCAGCCCCGAAACGGGAGCCGGATCCGGCCGCCACAACGATGCACCACACCGATCCGGGTCGCGGGGACATCGTTGCCATGGCGGCACGGTATCCCGCCTCTTCCGCACCGGGGGCCCGACAGCAGGTGACCCCTGAGCTTCTGGGTACCATTCCTGCGGTGAACGACACGGAACTCCTGCGTAGCGTCGATCTGTTCGACCTCTTCGACGAGATCGACCACCGTCGCCTGGCCGACGCGACCGAGACGCTCGACCTGATCCGCAACGATGTCGTGTTCACCGAGGGAGTCGAGGCCGACGCCTGCTACGTGGTGGTCGACGGCCGCATCGCCATCTCCAACAAGTCCGCCGACGGTCGGGAGTCCATGGTGGCCCTGATGCAACGCGGCGAGCTGTTCGGCGAGATGGGCCTGTTCGACGGCCTGGGACGGTCGGCCGAGGCTCGAGCGCTCGAGCAGTCCCGGGTGATCATGATTCCCTACGACGTGCTCCGTGCCATCTGGGAGGACAAGCCCGAGCTGCTGTGGTCGGTGGTTCGACTGCTGAGCCAGCGCATCCGCGCCACCGACGAAGCCCTGGCCGACAGCTTCTTCCTCGACGTGACGGGTCGGACGGCCAAACACCTGCTCGAACTCGCCGGCCAGTCCGAGGAGTTCGAGATCCCGATCACCCAGGAGGAGCTGGCCGGACTGGTCGGCGCGTCCCGGGAGCGGGTCAACAAGGCCATCGCCTCGTTCCTCCGGCTGGGTTGGATCGAGCAGAACGACCGCAGCTACCGGATCCTCAAGCGCCGCGAGCTCGAGATCCGCTCCAGCTAGCCCTCCCCGTCACGAACGGGACCCTCGCGGAGGAACCCGAGCGCGCGGTCCCACGCGTCGGCGGCATCCTCGGCCCGATGGGTCGGCCGTGCGGGATCGTGAACGAAGCCGTGGTCGGCACCGTCGTACCGCACGACCGTCGCCCCCGCCGCCTCCAACTCGTCGATCGCGTCGGGCGGCGTATAGGGATCGATCGTCCCGCAGATTCCCATGACCTCGGTGCGGCCCCGGTTGCGGACAGCGTCGAGCGGTTGGGCCTGGCCGGCGCCGGCCCAGCCGTCCGGCACGTGGATCATCCCGTAGAAGCCGACGATGCGGTCGAATCGGCCGGTCGCAGCCGCCTTGTACGCGTACATGCCGCCCATGCAGAAGCCGATGAGGCCGACCGACGGTGGTCCGTCGCCTCCCGTGGGCGCCACCGACTCCTCGACCGCGACCACTGCGTCGGCGGCGGCCACCGCATCGGCGAGGAGGTCGGTGTCGGCCAGGGCACCGAGAGCGGCGGATCGTTCAGCGAAGCCGTCGGGAGAGTCGGCGCCGGCGAGCGTCTGGCCCGGGAACGGCTCGAACGAGATGACGGACCATCCGGTGCGCAGCGACATCTCGGTGCACATGTCCTCGAACAGGGGGCGAAGGCCCCAGATGTCGGGGATGACGACGAGACCGTGGTCGGCATCGGCCGCGCGGGCGAGGAACGCGGGAGTCCCGGATGCGAGCTCGAGGTGCATTCGACCGAAGCTAACCGACGCCGCGGACTGCTCAGGCGTAGCGGTCGAGGATGCTCGACTCGGCGATGCGGGCCAGCGCGTCCTTGACGATGTGGGCCCAGTGCTCCCCCACCCCGTCGATGTCGGCGAGCTCATCGACCGTGGCGCGGCTCATCTTCTCGAGCGAGCCGCAGTGGGCGACGAGCCGGTCGGGCAGGTCCTCGGGCAGGCGCTGGATACGGGCGAGCATCCGGTAGCCGCGGGGCTGGATCGTTTCGTCGATGTCGTCGGTCTGTGAGGTGAGGTGCAGGGACTTGGCCACGGCACCGGCGTCGAGCAGGTCGTCGACATCCATGTCCGACAGCGTCTCGATGGCCTGCTCCAGGTCCCACGACGTGTCGGCCTGGAAGTAGTCGCGAACGACCATGCGGCGCTCGTCGTCGACCCCGGCCATCAGCTCGCGGAGCTGGAGCCTGACCAGTCGGCCGTCGGCGCCGAGCTCGACCAGGTACTGCTCGATCTCCTCGGAGATACGGGCCAGCAGTTCGGCGCGCTGGAGCAGCGTCGCCACGTCGCGGAGCGTGACCATGTCCTCGACCTCGAGGGCGGTCAGGTTGGTCGACTCCTCATCGAGGCGGGTCTTGTAGCGCTCCAGCGTCTGGAGCGCCTGGTTGCACCGGCCGAGGATCCACGGGATCGGCTCGAGCTGGTACCGGGTCGACTTGGTGTAGACGGTCACGACCGCCATGTCCTCCGACACCGAGATGACGGGGACGCCGATCGACCGGGCCACCCGTTCCGCCGTGCGGTGGCGCGTCCCGGTCTCCTCGGTCGGCACGTTCGGGTTGGGAACGAGGTGGACGTTGGCGCGGGCGATGTAGCCGGCGTCGGGCGTCAGGACGATGGCACCGTCGGTCTTGGCCAGCTCCGACAGGCGTTGCGGAGAGAACGATGCGTTGACGAGGAAGCCGCCGGAGGAGATGTTGAGCACTTCAGGCCCATCGCCGATGACGATGAGAGCGCCCATGTTGGCCTTGAGGATGCGATCGAGGCCCTCCCGCAACGGCTGGCCGGGGGCGACCGAGGCCAACGCCGCCATGAGATCGGGGTTGGAGCGCATGGACACGCCGTCAGTCTAGGGGGACGACCATTCGTCATTCGGTGGGGTCGTGGGAGCGGAGGTCGAACAATTCGATTGCGGCGGCGAGGGACGGCACCCGCAACAACTCGATCGGGGCGTCGACCACCGGCGCAGAGCGGGGCACGACGGCCTGGGTGAACCCGAGTCGGGCCGCCTCGGCGAGCCGCCGCTCGATTCTCGCCACCTGACGAAGCTCGCCACCGAGGCCGACCTCGCCGCACGCGACAACGCCGGCGGGCAAGGGCCGCTCGGCCAGCGAGGAGGCGATGGCCAGCGCGATCGCGAGGTCGGCGCCGGGCTCCATCACCTTCACGCCACCGACCGCCATCGCGTAGATGTCCTGCGGGCCGATCGGCAGCTTCAACCGTCGTGACAGCACGGCGACGAGCAGAGCCACCCGCCCACCGTCGAGCCCGTGGACGGAACGGCGGGGCTGGGGCAGCTGGGATTCGGCCACCAGCGCCTGAACCTCGACCAGCAGCGGGCGGTGGCCCTCCATCGCGGGCGTCACCAGCGATCCTGCGATTCCCGCACAACGATCGCCCAGGAACAGCCCCGACGGATCCGCCACCGACTCCAGGCCGGTCGAGCAGACGGCCATCAGGCCGAGTTCCTCGGTCGATCCGAAGCGGTGCTTCACCGCCCGCACGAACCTGAGGTCATGGTGGCGGTCGCCGTCGATCGACAACACGGTGTCGACGACGTGTTCGAGCACTCGCGGTCCGGCCAGCTGGCCATCCTTGGTGACGTGGCCGACCACGACCATCGTGACTCCGCGGCGCTTCGCCTCCTGCACCAGCCGGTGGGCGCACTCCCGCACCTGTGTCACCGATCCCGGCGCCGAGGAGTAGGTGGGGTCGTACATGGTCTGCACGGAGTCGACGACGCACACATCGGGACCCAATGCGTCGATGTGGGCGATGACGTTGGGCAGCGCCGTCTCGGCGACGAGCATCAGCCGGTCGACCAGCGCACCGAGGCGCTCCGCTCGGAGCCGCACCTGCTCGATCGACTCCTCGCCCGTCACGTACAGGACCGTGCTCCCGGTGCGGGCTCGGGCGGCCAGCATCTGGAGGACCAGGGTCGACTTGCCGACGCCCGGTTCACCACCGAGCAGGGTGACGCTGCCCGGGACCAACCCGCCCCCGAGGACGCGGTCCAGCTCGTCGATCCCGGTCGGGACGGGGCCGGTGTCGGTTGTGGTCAGCTGGGTGATCGGGATCGGTTGCGTGGCCGGCGCCAGCGACGGGGTCCGCTCCACCGGCGCCTCGAGCTCCTCGGCGAGGGTGTTCCAGTCGTCACACCCCGGACAGCGGCCGGCCCACTTGGGTGCGGCACCGCCACAGGTCGAGCATCGAAAGACTGTCCGGGCGCGGGTCACGTCCGAACCATAGGGACGCGCTCTGACAGCGCCGGCGATGCCGGGACGTCACCTGCCGTTCTGTGATGCGGAACGCACGCGACAGCGAGCGTTCTGCATCACAGGTCGGGGCGGGACCGGACGCGGCCGATGACGGCCGTGGCGAGACCGATCACGACCAGCGCGACGCCTCCGGCGACGAGGATCAGCGTCGTGGAGTCCCGGTCGGTGGTCGAGGCCTGCAACGACTGCGAGGTCGGGGTCCCACCGGTCAGCGGGAACGACCAGGTCGCCCGGTCGCCGACGACCTTCCCGTTGGTGTCGGGCGGTGGGTTCGGGAGCTTCACCCGGACGTCGAGGGTGGCCGCACCGGGGGCGTTGATCCCAAGGGCCTCGAGCTCCTCCGGTGTGCGCCCGAACGTCAGGTTCCCGAGTGCGGCGGTGAGCTCCGGATCGCTGAACTGCTCCGGGGTGCCGGTGAGCTCGACCCGGGCCGTGAACTTGGTCTCGGTGGTGGCGAACCCATCATCGATCGACAGACCGACGTTGCGGAACACCCCGTCGGTGCCTCCGATCTCGGACAGCACCACGGGCAGTTGCTCGGGTGAGCCGAACGGCCGCGACACCCGGAAGCGAACGGCGCCGCCTTCGACCGTCGTCGGTTCGGCCACCGTCCAGCCCGCCGACGCGAGGTCGTCGAACTTCACGTTCTGGGCGTCGCCGACCTGTCCGGCCGCCTCGGCATCGAGCAGTGCGGTGGCGGTGACGGTTCCGGACCCGTCGGAGGCCACATCGATGTCGACGGTGACATCGGTCCGGCATCCCACCAGGACCACCGCCAGCAGGAGGGCAAAGACGCCCAGCGTCAGCGGAGACCTGCGGTTCTGTGATGCAAAACGCGCGCGCCAGCGAGCGTTTTGCATCACAGATCGGCTGGGGTCGAAACGACGGTTGTCGAGGCGAGAGAGCGGCGGATCACTCGCCGCCGGTGGCGGCCAGCTCCTCGATCGGCGGCGGGGTGAACCCCTCCTCCGCCCGGAAGACGATCTGCTGCTCGTTCGGGTTCTCGGGATCGGGCTCGACGTCGGCCGTGATGGTCTGACCGGCGCGGAACTCCTTCCAGAGCAACCGCTCCGACAATGGGTCCTCGATGAGTCGCTGGATCGCCCGACGAAGAGGCCGAGCCCCGAGCGTCGGGTCGTAGCCCTTCTGACCGAGGAACACCTTGGCCCCGTCGGTGAGCTCCAGGCCCATGCCCTGGCCGGCCAACTGCACGGTCACCCGATGGATCATCAGGTCGACGATGTTGGTGACCTCGTCCTGGGACAGCTCGTGGAACACGATCACGTCGTCGATCCGGTTCAGGAACTCCGGGCGGAAGTGCGCCTTGAGCGCGTCGTTCACCTTCTCCTTCATCCGCTCGTACGTGACCGCTTCGTCGCGCTTGGAGAAACCGACGTTCGCCTTGCGGAGATCGGCGGTTCCCAGGTTGGACGTCATGATCAGCACGGTGTTGCGGAAGTCGACCGACCGACCCTGCGAGTCGGTCAGGCGACCCTCCTCGAGGATCTGCAGGAGCGTGTTGAAGACGTCGGGGTGGGCCTTCTCGATCTCGTCGAAGAGCACGACCGAGAAGGGCTTGCGCCGCACCGCCTCGGTGAGCTGGCCGCCCTCCTCGTAGCCCACGTAGCCCGGGGGCGAGCCCACCAGCCGGCTGACCGTGTGCTTCTCCATGTACTCCGACATGTCGAGGGCGATCATCGCCTGGTCGTCACCGAACAGGAACTCGGCGAGGGTCTTGGCGAGTTCGGTGTCCCCGACGCCCGACGGGCCCAGGAAGATGAAC
>Ga0190271_10000792_pt1 | contig 16743 bp, 8 predicted proteins | sample Popmic356T_FD_133747 | JGI IMG/M metagenome (GOLD analysis project Ga0190271, IMG submission 133747) | Populus adjacent soil microbial communities from riparian zone of Weber River, Utah, USA - 356 T | ecosystem: Environmental > Terrestrial > Soil > Riparian zone | place: USA: Utah | collected...
CCGAGCCTGTCGCCAGCACGCGCTCGACCAGATCGGCGCCGCGCTCGCCGGCCTCTTCGTGGACGAAGCGCGCTTGCATCTGGCGCGCGTTGATCGCGAAGCTCGGCGTGGCGAGCAGGCGGTCGAGCGTGAGGCGCAGCGCGCGCTCGCTGCTGGTGCGCACGTCGGCCGAAAGGCCGAGCCCATGAAACACCACGCGCGCCACGTTGCCGGGCTGGTCGACATCGAGCGGCACGCCCAGCATGGGCACCGCATTCATGATGCACTCCTTGACGCTGCCCAGACCGCCGTGCGTGATCATCAGCCGGGCGCGGCGCAGCACCGCAAGCTGCGGCGCGCGCTCGACGACAGCGACGTTGGGCAGCGGGTCCAGCTCGTCCGAGGCCATGTGTTGCCCCGACGCCAACAGCAGCTGCCACTGCGGGCGCGCGCGAAACACGCCGTGCAGGCGGCGAAAAAACGCCGGCACGTCGCCGGTCCGGTAGAGCTGTCCACCGAGCGCGCAGTAGATCAGCGGCTTGTCGGCCGACAGCCCGCCCCAGGCGAACTCGGGCTCGCTGCGCGACAGGTCGATCGACTCCACGTAGGCGCGCTCGGGCGCGGGTGCGCGCGGAAAATCGAACGCCCGCGGACACAGCACCAGCTCGGGCACGCCGCGCAGCTGCGGCATGTACACGGTCTCGCTGTCCAGCTCGCGCGCGGGCACCCCGAGCTGCAGCGCCTCGCGGCGCGCCAGCTCGTACGGTGGACACATGCCGGCGAGGTCCGCCGCGCGCGCACTCAGCTGTCGTTTGGCGACAAACCGATGCCACTCCAGCGCGGGACGCACGCGGGCCAGTGCCGACGCGGCGTACGGCGAGCCGCTGCGCAGCGGTGGCACGCCGGGGTCGCGCGTCTGCGGCAGCGAGGTGTTGACCAGCACGATGGGCACGCCCGCGCGGCGCGCCCAGAGCGCAAAGTGCACCTGGGTGACGTCGACCACCAGCAGCGCGGGCAGCGGCGCGAGCGGTGCCTCGCTGCGCAAGCGCGCGAGCAGCGCCCCGTAGCGCGCGGTGATCGCCCGCCGCTTGGCGAGCGTGCCTAGCTTCTGCTCGGCAGAGAGCAGACCGCTCGGAAACAGGTCGGGATAGAGCGGCTCCACCCCGAAGCCCTGCGCCTCGATCTGGGCGCGCACATCCGCGATGGCCAGGTAACGCACATCGTGCCCGCGCGCCTGCAGCACCTTGGCCAGCTTGTAGCTGGGATTGAGGTGACCCGACTCGTTGAGCATGGCGAAGACGATCGTGGGGGCTTTCATGCGCGCCCCGCTTCTTACGCGATAGACGCTGGATTTCCAGGACAGCCCTGTGCGCGACCCGCACAGCGCGGGTAGCGCCACCTGCGCGCGGGACGCGGCGCTGCGTACGATGGCAAGCCGACCCGGCTGATCGCGTGGCCGCAGACGACCGCGCGCGTCAGCAGCGCAGAGTCAGCAGACGCTCACGGGTAGTTGCACAACCAGCGACCGCCAACGATGCACAGGCAGGTGGCCGTGTCGCGGGACCTGACGTAGTCGCAGCTGGTCCCGAGCTCGACGGCACCGTCGTCGCAACCACCCAGGCTGCCCAAGCCGCCGTTGCCAACTTCCGGCGTGCGTGCGGGGCAGCTGTCGGGGTTGTCGCTGTCCGGCGTGAAGCAGCCGTGCGGCGTCGCGCCCGCGCAGCTGCCCGGCGACGTGCTGCCGCTGTCGTTCGCGCTGGCGGCGTCCGCGCGGGGCTCGCCCGCGTCCTCGCTCGGCTCGCCGGCATCCTCGACGGGCAGGGCCGCGTCGGCCTGGCCCGCGTCGACCTTGCCCGCATCGACCTTGCCCGCGTCCTCCGTGGTCGAGCCCGCGTCGCTGGTGAGCGCGGCGTCCATGCTGACGGCAGCGTCTGCGGGTTTGCCAGCGTCGCTGGTCACGCCGGCGTCGCTCGCCGTCGCGGCGTCGTTTTTGGTCGGCGGCTTGCCACCATCCAGGGTGGGCTTGCCTCCGTCGATGGCGCCGGTCGCGTCGTCGTCGTCGCTGACGCCGTCGTCGGTGCCATCGTCGTCGACACACTCGGTGTCTTCACAGTCAGGCCGGGGGTTGGGCTTCTTCGTGTCTTCGGAGCAAGCGGACACCACGAGCAGACACGATACGAATAAGCTGGATTTGAAGAACGGCATCATGCGCAGACCATGGTCCGCTCGAACAGTCGGATCAAGGTGATGTCCGCCCACGAGCGTGCTCGAGCGTGCTCGCGCGTGTTCGTGCGCACGCGCGATCTCGCCGAACGTTTTCGGACTGATTGCGAGCAGCACGCGCGATGCTGCGCCGGGTAACACTCAGGACGTTCAGATCTGAAACGGACCGCGACTTCCCGATCGTAGCCAGCGCGGCACGGACCGTGCTCAGGAGCCCCTCACGCGACGTCTGCTCACTTTGCAGGCGCCGCCAAAGAAGGGTCACGCTCCGTGCACAAGCCCCAGAATCACAGCACTTTCGAGCCGCTTTTCACGCTGTCCGGCGCACCGACAGGGCCGCGCGGACAGCTGTCCGCGGACAGCGCCTCGACTGTCCGCAGCATGCCGCGTGGTCTGCTGCAGACAACGGCCGGGCTGCGCGACCCTCTCTCCATCTTACTTGCGGCGCGTGGACCGGTTGGCCGCGGCGCACTTTTTTCGCTCCTGTGGCTCGCGCTCTCGGTCTTGACCGCGTGTGTCGCGTCGAGCGCCGGCATCGACGCGACGAGCACACTCTCGCCCGTCAGCGCAGCGCCGACACAACGAGCGGACAGCGACGGCACCCTCGCGCGCGACGCGCAGCAGGTGCTCACGCACCGCTGCGTGGTCTGCCACGGCTGCTACGACGCGCCCTGTCAGCTCGTGCTGAGCTCGCTGACGGGTCTCACGCGCGGCGCGAGCAAGACCGAGGTCTACAACGGCTCGCGCTTCTTTGCGATCGCGCCGACGCGCCTGTTCGTCGACGCGCGCAGCGAGCCCGCCTGGCGCGCCAAGGGCTTCTTTTCAGTGCTGCACAGCGCACAGAGCGCACAACCTGCGGACAGCTTGCTCACGCGCATGCTGACGCTCAAACAGCAGCACCCCACGGCCAGCGACGCGCCGCTCGGCCAACAGTTCGAGCTCGCGATCGACGCCAAGCGCGAGTGCCCGCGCGCCGAGGAGTTCGCAAAGTTCGCCGACCAGCATCCGCTGTGGGGCATGCCCTACGCGCTGCCCGCACTCAGCGAGTCCGAGCACGCCACGCTGGTGGCTTGGATCGCGGCGGGCGCTCCGGAGCCCGCGTTGCCCGAGCTGGACGCGCACGAGCTCAGGTCGGTCGCGCGCTGGGAGACGTTCCTCAATCAACCCGCACTCAAACACCGCTTGCTGGCACGCTACATCTACGAGCACCTGTTCCTGGCCAGTCTGTACTTCGACGAGCCGGCACCCGGTCCGCGCCGCGAGCCCTCCCCCAGGCACTTTTTTCGGATGATCCGCTCGCGCACACCGAGTGGACAGCCCGCCGACGAGATCGCCACCCGGCGGCCGTTCGACGACCCCGGCAGCCCGCCCTTCTTTTACCGCGTGGTCCCGCGCATCGGCACCGTGCTCGAGAAGACCCACATGCCGTACGCGCTCGGCGAGGCGCGCCTGGCGCGCTACAGCGAGCTGTTTTTGCAGCCGGACTATCAGGTGCGCGAGCTGCCTTCGTACGCGCCCGAGACGGCCGCCAACCCGTTCGCCGCCTTCGCCGCGCTGCCCGTCGCCGCGCGCTACCGCTTCATGCTCGACGAGGCGCACTTCACGCTCAGCGGCTTCATCAAGGGACCGGTCTGTCGCGGACAGATCGCGCTCGACGTGATCGAAGATCGCTTCTGGATCGCGTTCGTGGACCCGCGCTCGCCGGCCACTGCACAGGAAGCCGGCCTGCTCGCACACTCCTCCCGCGATCTCCGCTTGCCGGCCGAGCAAGGCAGCAACGGTGCGCTGGTCCACTGGCGGCGCTACGCACGCGCCGAGCAGCGCCACCTCAAGGCCAAGAGCGCCTACCTGGAGCAGCTCGCGAGCACGCCCGACCTGGTCACGCTGCAGCAGATCTGGGACGGCGACGGACACAACGACAACGCGGCGCTCACGGTGCTGCGCCACTTCGACAACGCGACGGTGGTCAAGGGTCTGGTCGGTGGCTCGCCCAAGACGGTCTGGGTGGTCAGCTACGCCATCCTCGAGCGCATCCACTACCTGCTGGTCGCGGGCTTCGACGTATTCGGCAACATCGGACACCAGCTGCACACGCGCCTGTACATGGACTTCTTGCGCATGGAGGCCGAGCACAACTTTTTGTTGCTGTTGCCCAAACACAGCCGCCGTCCGCTGGTCGACGCCTGGTACCGCGACACCAGCGAGCGCCTCAAAGATCACGTCTACGGCAAGATCGCGCACTTCTCGCAAGAGTCCGGGATCGGCTACAAGAGTCAGCACCCGGAGCAAGAGCTGCACGCGCTACTCGCCGCGCGCCTGTCGGCCGTGCTGGAGCACAAGTACGATCTCACGTACGTCTCCGACCCGCTGCAGCGCGGCGCACTCGCGGAGCTGACCCGCGTGGCGAGTCGCGCAGCGGCGCTGCTGCCCGAGCTGAGCTTCCTAGAAGTCACGCGCGAGGACGGGCAGGCGGACCACTACACCGTCCTGCGCGACAGCGCGCACAGCAACGTCGCGCACTTGTTCCGCGAGCAGAGCCGGCGACGCCCCGACGAAGATCGCTTGACCGTGCTGCGCGGCTTCGTGGGTGCCTACCCGCTCGCGCTGTTCCGGGTCGCACGGGCAGAGCTGCTCGCGTTCGTGCGGGCGGTGGCCACACTCGGGCAAGAGCCGTCCTACGGCGCCCTGCGCGCGCGCTTCGGCGTGCTGCGCACCAGCCCGGACTTCTGGGCGCACAGCGACCGCATCCAGGTGGCGCACCGCGCGCTCGAGCCCCTGGCCGGCGGCCTGTTCGACTACAACCGGCTCGAGGGTCGCTGACCCGCGCGCCAGGCCGGCCGCCCGCGCACGCGCTTTTCGGCGCAGCACTGCGTCGCTGCGCCCTCCACGACGCGTGTCCGGCTAGCGCTTGGCGACGTCGCGCGCAGGGTCGTCGCTGGCGGCGAGCGGAGCTATCTCGGTCGAGCCGTCGAGGTCCTCCGCGCTCGCTTCGCGCGCGCTCAGGCTGGCGCGCTCCGGCAACAGCCCGGCCTGCACCGCCCGGGTGACGAGTGCATCGCCCACCTGCAGCAGCCATGGATTGCGCGTGGCGCGGAACTGCTGTTGCGCTGCGGTCGAGTGCTGGTCGAACACCTCGCGCTCGCGCTCGAGCAGCGCGACGTGCGCACGGTCGTGATGCAGCAGGCCGAGCTCGAGCGGGTTTCCGCCCGCGGCCGCGTGCTGCAGCAGCTCGGCCAGCAGCGTCGCCGCCCGCTGGTGGTTGCCCAGACCGGCCTCGGCCAGCGCCAGCTGACGCGTGAGCAGCTGCGCGGCCGGCTGTAGGGTGCCTTGGTCGGTCCGGCACTCCAGGAGCGACTGCGTACAGACCTGCCTGGCACGCTCGTGCTGGCCGAGCTCGGACAGCGCACGCGCGTACCAGCCGCGTGCGTGCAGACCGTACTCGTGCTGCCGTGCAGACTCCGACGAGAGCACGCGCTCCCAGATCGGAAGTGCCTCGGCCCCGTGTCCGCGCATGCGAAGCAGCGACGCCTGGGCGATGTCGCGCAGCACGCGCACGCCTGGCGAAGCGGACGCCACGCGCTCCAACTCGGCCAGCGCCCGCACGACGCCGAGCGTGTTGTCCGTGAGGATGCTGCCGTGCAGCGTGTGCAGGGCCAGCGTCACCATGCCCGCGCCCGACACACCGCCTCGAAAGCCGAGCGCCTCGGCGCGCGTGCGATGGAGCTCCGCGGACTCGAAGTCGCCTCGATAGGCGTGGTAGCCCATGCGCAGCGCCTCGCCGTACGAGGCCATGAACACACCCGACTGCTCGAGCTCGCGCGCGGCCTCCAGCACGAACGGCGGGTCGAGCTCGAGGCACATGTGTGCGCGCCCATGAAAGGCGCCGATGCGCAGCTGCTCGCGCAGCCGCTCGGGCAGCCCGGGCACGGGCTGGCTCATGTGCGCGATCAACCGTGCGTACGCGGCAGCGCTCTCCACCTGTTTGCCCGCCGTGGCGGCGGCGGTGGCGAGACAGAAGTCGCGCCCCACCTGCACGCCCACCACCGACGACGCGGCGAACGGCTTCAGCCAGGTCGTGACCCGCCTGGCTTCGATCGAGTCGAACGTGATCGCCGCCGCAGCGGTGCCGGCCGCCGCCACGCCGAGCAACGACTCGATGTTGCGCGGCGTGCTGCGCCCGCCGTTGGCGCGTGGCCAGAGCAGGCCGCGCACGACGGCGTACAGGATGCCCAGGATCAGCGCCAGGCGTGCACCGAGCCAGCGCGAAAGCCGCCGCGTGAGGTGCAGGCCCGCGGCGCGCGAGAGCGCGCTCATCGCGCGATCGAGGTAGCGGTGCTGCGCGCTCAGGTGACCATAGAAGCCTGACACGCTGAGTGGGATCAACAGGTCCAGACACTCGACCTCACTGCGGCCGTGACGGCCCAACACCTCCAGCGCCGACTCCAGGTACGGTGTGGCCTGCACCGAGATGGCCACCTCGAAGGTAATGCCGCGCACCGCGTCCGCGATCGCCTGTGCGCCGCGCAGCTCGTGCTCCGCGCCGGCCCGGATCAGGTGCTGACCGGCGACGTAGATCTGATTGATCGTCGGACTCGGCGCCGTGAGCAGGACGTCGGCCAAGCTGCGCCGCATCGTGCGTTCGTCGACCTGGGAGAGAGCTGCCACCACTGCCACGCGCAGGGCTGCGCTGGCCACGCCGTAGCCGCTGCTCGCGCCGGTCAGCATGCCCTGCGTCTGTAGCTCGTCGATCGCGACCAGCAGCTGTGCGGGCTCCTCTGCCATGGCCGCTGCGAGCTGCTCGATGGGCAGCGTCCCCTCGTGCAGACTCAGCAAGCAGAGCAGCTGGCGCGCTCGCTCGCTCAGCGACGAGAGCCGGTCGAGCCAGCGCTTTTCTGTGTTGCCGCCGAGTCCTCGCTCGAGCTCGCTGGGCAGCGTGAACGTGCCGCCCTGGTAGCGCACGTCGCCGCGCTGCAGGAGCTCACGCAAGAGGTCGAGGCACAGGCTCGCGTTGCCGCCGCTCTCGCTGTGCAGCCAGAGCGCGAGTCGCTGTGCGTTGGGCACGCTGCCGAACAGCCGACTGACCAGGCTCGCCACGTCTTCTTCGCCGAGCGGCGCCAGCGCGATGCTGTGACAGCGCGCGAACAAGGTGGCCTCGGCATCGCTGAGCGTTCGGCCCGCCGGCCAGCTGAGCACCAGCAACAGCGCGTGGCGCGCCATGGAGTCGAGCATCGAGGCGAACAGAGCCATCGACTGCGGATCGGCCAGGTGGGCGTCGTCGACCAGCAGCACCAGCGGCGCGCGCTGCGCCATGTGCAGCAGAGCGTCCTCGATCGAGCCGACCAGCCTGGACTGGCGCTCCGCCATCTCGACCGCGTTGCGCGCCTGCCCAAGATCGGGCCGGAGGGCGCGCCCCTCGAGTCCGGCACGTCCCACGTCCTGATACACGGCCAGCCCGTCGTGCAGGAGCTTGTGCGCGACCGCCAGCGGGGCGCCGTGCGCGTTGCCGGGCGCGCGCAGCACGTGAGCGCCGCGCAGCTGGGCCTCGACCGCAAACTGCTCGGTGAGCGCGCTGCGGCCGAGGCCGTGGCCGGCCTGGATCACCACGACCTCGCCGTGTCCGGCCAGCAGCCGCTCCATACTGCGCCGGATCTCGTGCTCCGCGCTGGCGCGCCCGACCAGCGGAGGATGCAGCAGAAAGCTGAAGGCCACCTCGCGCGGATCGTGCTCCGGCGCCAGCTGCCCGATCTGCGTGAGCCGCTCGATCACGTCGGCTGCGCTGCGCGGGCGCGCCGCTCGGTCGTGCTGCAGCAGCGAGAGCACCAGCTCGTCCAGCGCCGGAGGCACCTCCGGCACGTGGCGCGAAGGCGCGTGCAGCGGCTGCTGGAGTGCCTCGGGCAGCTGCTCCAGGCGCAGCGCGCGCACCGGTGCGGCGCGCGTCAGCAGCCAATAGGTGAGCGCGCCCAGCGCGTACAGATCGACACGACCGTCCAGGCTCTCGCGGGTCAAACACTCAGGGGCCATGAACGCCGGCGTGCCCACCACCTCACTCGGTTGCCCGAACGGCACCAGCGCGCCGAAGTCGATCAGCTTCGCGCGCCCATCCGCCGTCAGCCGCACGTTGCTGGGGCTCACGTCGCGGTGAATCCAGCCGCGCGTGTGGATCAGCGCGAGCGCCGAGGCCACGTCGCGCACGATCCTGCACACCTCCGGATAAGGCAGCGGCGCCAGCGCGGCCAGATCGGAGCCGGTCAGCAGCTCCATCGTGTAGTACGGTCCGGTAGCGTCGAAGCCGTACTCGTGCGCGCGCACGATGTTGGGGTGCTCGAGCCGCAGCAGGGTGTCGAACTCACGCTGAAACAGCGCCGTCATGCTCGCGCGCTGGCTCTCGAGCGAGACCAGCAGACGTTTGTAGGCGATGGGCTGCTTGACGAGCCGATCGAAGGCGTGGTGAACAACACCCATCCCGCCCCGTGCGAGCACATCCCCGATCTCGTAGCGTTGCCCGCGCGCCGCGCTCACCGCTGGCGCGGCATTGTCATTGGACGGTGGGATCGGACCGCGCTCAGGCAGATCCGTCCCGCGCTTCACCCTCATGGCGCCATGCTAACGCGGGCCAGACGCGCCCCGATACCATCAGCGGACAGCTGCCCCAGGATGCAGGCGAGCTTGCTTCGCCCCTTACGCCAGACGTTTTGCAGACGCCGCCGCGCAGGGTCGAGGTAGGTTGCGCGGAACCCAACGCGGAGTCGGGTGTCAGAGCGGACGAAACGTGCGAGTCATCCTGGCGACGGTAGGTACACGCGGCGATGTCCAGCCGATGCTGGCGCTGGCCAAGGCGCTGGTGCGGCGCGGCCACGACCCGGTGCTGGCGTGCCCGGCCAGCTTTGCCCCCTGGGTGGAGGCGCACGACGTCGCGCAGTGCGACCTCGGCGAAGATCTGCACGCCTCCATCGCGGGTACGTCCGCGGGACCGGCGCGCACCCCGCGCGGCCTGAAGCGGCACTTTACCGAGCAGCTGACACGACAGGCCCCGCAGCTGCTCGCGATCGCGCGCGGCGCCGATGCCATCGTCACCACCGGCATGGCCTGGACGGCGCCGTCGGTCGCCGAAAAGCTGGGGATTCCTGCGTTCGTGCTGCTGCCGTCAGTGGCGGCGCTGCGCTCTCGGTTCTACCCACCGCCGGTACTGCCGTGGTTTGGGCTACCGGCCTGGCTCAACGCGGCGCTGTGGGCGCTGAACGACGCGGCGATGAACAGCACGATGGGCGCTCCGCTGAACGCGGCGCGCGCGCTGCTGCAGCTGCCTCCGGTCGCCCGCTTCGCGGACCACCTGTTCGTCGATACCCCCGTCGTGCTCGCGGCCGATCCGGCGCTGCTGCCGGTCGAGTCGGCCGCGCAGCTGCGGCCCGTGGGTCCGCTGCTGCTCGACGACTTCGACCCGCTCGACGAGGCACTCGAGGACTGGCTCGCGCGCGGTGATCCGCCGATCTACGTCGGTTTCGGCAGCATGGCCGGTTTCCACCCCGAGCGCGTGGGCCGTCTGCTCGCCCAGGCCCTGCGTGGACGGCGCTGCATCGTGTCCGGCAGCGCGGCCCTGGCGCTCGCCGCGGGGCTCCCCTCCGAGCGCTGTTTTGTGGTGGGCGACGTGGCGCATCCGCAGCTCTTCTCGCGGGTAGCATGCGTGGTGCACCACGGCGGCGCGGGCACCACCACCAGCGCCCTGCGTGCCGGGGTACCGCAGGTCCTGCTGCCGCTGCTGCTCGATCAGCACCTGCACGCGCACGTGCTCGCGCGCACGGGCCTCGCGCCCAGAGCGCCAAGGATGGCAAAGGTCACGGCCAACGCGCTGCGCCACGCCGTGCGCGACGCGTTCGCGCTGTCGGCGCGGCGTCGGCGCGACGCAGCCGATCGCATTCAGTGCAGCGACGCCGGCGCCGCCATCGTCGACATCCTGGAGCGCGCCGTCGGCTGCTGAGCGCCGCGCCGTTCTACGCGGCTGCTTCAGCGTGAAGCTGCGCCCCCGTTCGGGGACCGTCGCGCTCGTTTGTGCGACACGCGGCGGCAGCTTAACGGACGGGTCTGAGCGTCTTACATTCTCGGCACGAGACATGCGTTGGACTCGCCACGGGAGACCAAGCGTCTGTACCTGAAGCGAAAGGACGCCCCATGAACAACACCGTCAGACCTCGGTCTTACTCATTGCCGCACACGCGCCCCGTGCGCGAGTACGTGGGCTGGCCGGTCGCACTCGCGCTGGCCGCCGCCGGCTGCGGCGTGCTGCCCGACGTGACCGTCACCGCGCAAGGCGACACCATCACCAGCGAGGGCGGGGGCAGTGTCACGCTTGCCGTCGAGCTCTCGCACAAACCACTCGCGGCCCTCGACGTTTACGCGGTGAGCTCCAGCACTCGCGAGGCGTCGGTGTCTGGTCCGGTACACATCGATCAGATTAACTGGAGCGCGCAGCACGGCATCGTCGTGACGGGCGAGGACGACCTGCTGAGCGATGGCGACGTGGCGTACGAGGTCAGCGTCTTTGCGCGCCTCTCGCACCCACCGGGCAGCCCGGCCGAACAGGTGGCAGTGTTCCGCTTCGTCAACCGCGACGACGACGCGCCCGAATTTCAGGGGCTCGGTGACCTGCCAGGTGGCGCCCCACGAGCCACGTCAGCGCGCTGAGCCACGACGGGCGCGTGGTCGTCGGCTGGAGTGTCGGCAGCCAAAGCGACGAGGCCGTGCGCTTCACCGCGCGCGAAGGCCTACGCGGGTAACAACAACCCCAGTGCGTAAACCTGCCGAGGTCGATAGAATCGTGTGCGGACCAGACGTTGAGCTGGTGCCTTGCCCGAGAGGCCCAACCGTGCGCGCAGCCCAAGCTCGAGCCAACGTCGCCAAGACCGCCCACCTGGCGGCGTGGGTGCGCACGCTGGGCAGACTCACCGCCGGTCAGGAGCTCGCCAACGGCGACTACCTGGCCGAGCGCTTTTTGCTGCCGCACCAGCGCTGGCTCAACCGCATGCCCGCCACCACACGCTGGCTCATGGAGCACGGCGCACCGGGGGGCTTCGGGTACTTCAACGCGCGCACCCGCTACTTCGACGACGTGCTGCTCCAGGTGGCCGCAGCCGGACTCGAGCAGCTGGTGCTGCTCGGAGCGGGCTTCGATTCGCGCCCGCTTCGTTTTGCGCAGCAGCTGCGCGGGGTGCGCGTCTTCGAAGTGGACATGCCGGAGGTGCTGCAGATCCGCGCCGAGCGCCTGGCGGGGCTTTCCAGCGAGGCCGCACCGATTGCCGTGCCAATCGATTTTGCGCGCGAAGATCTCGGTGCAACGCTCGCCGCGCGCGGCTTCGTCGCGGCAGCGCGCACGCTGTTTTTGTGGGAAGGAGTCACCTATTATCTCCCGCCGGCCGCGGTCGAGGCGGTGCTGGCGAGCATCGCGCAGAAGAGCGAGCCCGGGACCAGCATCGTGTTCGACTACGTCACGCAGGCCTTCTTCGAGGGCGATCACTCCAGCTACGGAGCGAAGTCGGTGGCCGATGGCTGGCGGCGGCTCGGCAACGTGAACTTGTCCGGCGTCCGCGACGTGGCCGCGCTGCTGGCGCCGCACGGCTTTCGTGTGCGCAGCGAGGTGACCCCCGGCGAGCTCGAGCACAGGTACCTGCAGGCGCTGCCCGGTGGAGCTGTCAGGGCCTGGGGCCCCTTCCGCATCGCCCACGCCGAACGCAGCTGACGCGCGCACACGTCACGGCGACTTCGCTTCGTGGCCACCGCAAGACGCGACGTTTAGTCGGGTTCCTTGCCGTACTGCACGGCCAGCGCACTCAGCTCGCGCACGACGCGGTACCAGTCGTCGCTGCCGCGCTCGAGGAAGGCGCGGTTCTGCTCTGCCCATTCCGTCGCGCGGGTGGCGAGTGCGCCCAGGCAGCCCGTGCGTGCACGCGTCAGCTCTTGCCCGCCGTAACACGCGGGCAGGAACGCGCCGTAGCGTTGTTCTTCGTACCCGCGCAGCTCCAGGAACGACATCGCCAGCGAGAGCGGCGCGAGGCGTGCCTCGGGCCCGGGCGGAGGCTCACTCTCCGCCGTGAAGGTGAAGTAGTCCTGGCGCGACAGTGCGCTCACCGCCCCCTTGGCCTCGGCGTACACACGCACGCGTCCGCGCGTCGGCGAGTACACGTCGAGGCGCAGCGCCTGGCGGTCCGTCTTGCCGCAGTAGACATTCACGATGAACACGCGGTCGTTGCGGAAAACACACGCGTACATGCGACGAATGCCTGGCCATTTCCCGGTCCCCAGATACGACCATGGACCCGACAACACGTCGCGCAGCGCTTCGTCTGCAGAGTAGAGGACGTCGGCAGGGCCCACGGGTGTTGCCTGGACAGGCCCTGCCGGACGCTCGCGACCTCGACGCTCCACGTTCCGGGACGTCCCGCACGCGACGGCCAGCAGGGACAGCACGAGCCAGAGTCGTCGCCAGCGTCGCGCGCGCAGTCGCGAAGTCGTCATGGTCGCGAGCTTACCGATGAACCGCCGCTTTCGAAAGCACGCAAGTGGTCACATACATTCGACTTTGCTGCGCACGTTGTGGATCGAGCGCGGCGCTGACAACGCAATTGTGTCGGCGACACTGTGCTCGCGCGCCGCTCCGTGCACGCCTCGTAGCGAGCGCGCAACGCGACGATTGATGCGCCTCAAACGACGTGCTGTGATGCGCCCACTTAACCAGGGGAGATCGCATGAGCGCACAGTTTGATTTCGTCGTCGTCGGTGGTGGTTCCGCAGGCGCAGTCATCGCAGCTCGCCTGTCGGAGGACCCCAAGTGCCGCGTGGCGCTGCTGGAAGCGGGTGGCCCGCCGCCGCCGATCGCGCTGATGCCGGCAGCCTGTCCAGCGCTGCAGGTCGATCCCGCGACCGACTGGGCCTACACGGCCGATGCGGGCGGCGCGGGCCGCGGCTTGCACGGCGGACGCATGATGGTGCCGCGCGGCAAGATGCTCGGGGGCTCCTCGAGCCTCAACTACATGGCCTACGTGCGCGGCCATCCGGGAGACTTCGATGCCTGGGCCGCCGCGGGCGCCGACGGCTGGAGCTACGCCGAGGTGCTGCCCTATTTCAAAAAGAGCGAAGGTTTGAGCGCGAGCAGCGAGCTGGTGCTCGACGCGGAGGCCCACAACAGCGCGGGGCCACTCGGCGTGGCGGTGCGCAAGCCCGTGTTGCCCGGGGCGCGCGCCTTCGTCGACGCAGTGAAGTCGCTCGGCGTGCCCGAAGGCGACTACAACGGGCGCGACCGACGGTCCGCCCAGGGCGTGGTCTCGCTGTTTCAGACCACGACGCGCAACGGCAAGCGCGCGAGCACGTACCACGCCTTTCTCGAGGGAGCGACCGAGGCGCGCGCCAACCTGACGATCCTCACGGGTGTGCACGTCACGCGCGTGCTGCTCGAGAACAGTGCCCAGGGGCCCACCGCGACCGGCGTCGAGTACCGCGATGCACAGGGCCACACCAGCGCCGCGTTCGCGACCAAAGAGGTCGTTCTGTGCGGGGGCGCCGTCGGCTCTCCACAGCTGTTGTTGCTCTCCGGCATCGGTCCCAAGGCCGAGCTCGAGTCGGTCGGCGTCGAGTGCCGTGTCGACTCGCCGCACGTGGGCAAACATCTCAAAGACCACCTGCACGTCGCACTCGCCTATCCAGCGAAGGGCGCCGGGGTCTCCATGCTCGACATGGGCCTGTCGATGGGGCCGGACGCGCTGCGTGCCCCCGCAGGTCCGTTGCCCGCCGACCCCAACGACGACGTCAACCTGCCGCCCGAGCTGTTGGCGCTCAAGGCCGAGGCAGAGCGGCGCCTCGGGCTGTGGGCGACGACCGGCGAGAGCTTCGTCTCGTCATCCTTGTACGACGCGGCGGCCTGGTACTCGACGGGACTCGGCGACCTGCACACCCACGATGCGCAGATCTCTCTGTTCGCGTGCGGCTACAACGACGACATCTGGAAGCGCTGTCTCGGCGTGGAGCCTGCCCAGTACTTCGCCGATCCGCAGACGATGCTCGCACCGGACGCGGAGACGGTGATGATCCTGGCCAATCCCGTCCAGCCCCACAGCGAGGGTGAGATCGTGCTCGCCAGCGCGGATCCCACTGTCCACCCTGACATCCGCATGAACTACCTCAGCGACCCGCACGATCTGAAGGTGCTGTTGAGTGTCCTGCACCGGGTGTTGGACATCGTTGCCCACTGGCCAAACAAGGGCCAGCTGGGTCCGCTGATCGTTCCCCCTGCGCTGGCCGAAAAGCACGCACACCGCGCGGGCGAGAGGCCGAGCGACGCTCTGCTCGAAGACCTGGCGCGGCACTACGCGTTCACCGTGTACCACCTGACCACGACCTGCCGCATCGGCGATGTCGTCGACTCGCGTCTGCGCGTGCTGGGTGTCCAGCAGCTGCGCGTCGCCGACGCCAGCGTCATGCCCAACGTGGTCAGCGGCAACACCAACGCGGCCTGCATCATGATCGGTGAAAAGGCGGCCGAGCTGCTGGCCAAGGATCACGGCGTGAGCCTGGCCAGCTTCGTCGGCGCCTGAGTCCGCCGACACGCTCGGTGCGCGTCGGCGTGGGCGCTGCCACGTCGCTGCCGAGCGGGCGCTGCACGCGGGCGCGTGCCGTCACCTGACCTGGTGCGCCCTGCCACATGGTGCGGCGATGTGATTGCGCCGCGCGCGGCCGAGGGGCGCCCTGCCTCACTGGCTCTGTGCGGCACTCCGCAGTTACGATCAGCCACCATGCAAGAGCGAAAGCTGAAGCGCGACGGGCGAACTTCCGAGCGGACGGCGGCACGCTACGAGGTTCGCGAGCTGCTCGCGGTCGGCGGCATGGCGAGCGTACACCGCTGCTACGACCGGCTCGGCCAGCGGCTGCTCGCCTACAAACGCATGAAGGTCGCCGAGGGCTCGGCGCGCGCGCGCATGGTGGCGCTGTTTCAGCGCGAGTACGACACGCTCGCGCGGCTGCCCCACCCCAACATCGTGGAGGTCTACGACTACGGCTTCGACGCCGAAGGTCCGTACTACACGATGGAGCTGCTGGTCGGCTCCGACCTTACCAAGCTTGCCCCGCTCGCTTTTGGCGACGGCTGCCGACTGCTACGCGATGTCGCCTCGGCGCTCGCACTGCTGCACGCGAGGCGACTGGTCCACCGCGATCTCAGTCCGAGCAACGTGCGCCTCACGGCCGACGGCACGGCCAAGCTGATCGACTTCGGCGCGCTCACACACTTTGGGTACCCCACCGAGATCGTGGGCACCCCCGTGTTCGTCGCGCCGGAGTGTCTGCGCGGTGCGCCGCTCGACCAGCGCACCGACCTGTACGCACTCGGAGCCCTGGCGTACTGGACGTTCACCCGCCACACGCACCTGCGTGCACGCAAGCTCGAAGATCTCCCCGACGCATGGAACGAGCCCATCGCGCCGCCGTCTGCCCACGTCCACGGTCTTCCGCGCGAGCTCGACGACCTGGTGCTCTCGCTCTTGCGTCACGATCCGGTGGCGCGGCCGGCGACGGCAGCAGACGTCATCGAGCGACTGACCTCGCTGGCGTCGCTCCCTGCCGAGGAGGACGAGGCCAAGGTCGCCTACAGCTACATGCAGCACCCGCCGCTGAGCGGCCGCGGCGAGGCGACCGCCACGCTCGAGCACGCACTGCGCAGCACGCTGGCCGGCGTGGGACAGATCGTGTGGGTCGAGGCCGAGCGCGGACTCGGGCGCAGCGCGTTGCTCGATCGGACGGCGGTCGCCGCGCAGCTCGCGGGCGCGACGCTGGTGCGCGCCGACGGCGCCGTGCACCACGCCGCGTTCTCCACGGCACGCCACCTGGTCGAGGTCGGCCTCGCAAGCTTTCCGGACGTGCTGAAGAAGCTGCCGAGGCGCGACTCGCACTTCTGGCAGAGCGCCGAGCGCACCGGCGGCGCGTCGACCAAGCCCGAGCTCGTCCGCTCTGCCATCGACGCATCCGAGCGACAGGCGGCGACCTCGGCGTTGCTGGTCGAGGCGCTCCTGCAGCTCAGCCTGCAGAGTCCGCTCGTGCTGCTGCTCGACGACGCGGACCAGGCCGACCGCGAGTCGCTTGCGCTGCTCGCTTCGATGACGTCGGCGCTTCGTCGCCACGCCATCCTGCTCGTGCTCAGTGCACCGCCAGCACGCGCGGAGGAGCGCGATGCGCCGACCGCGAAGCTCGCCGACAACGCGACGCTGTGTCGGCTCTCGCCGCTCAGTGAACCGGAGCTGCAGGAGCTGACGAGCAGCGTGTTCGGCAGCGTACCGAACTGCCAGCGGCTGTCGCTCTGGCTGCATGCGCAGACCGGCGGCAATCCAGGACACGCCCTCGACATCGCGCGCCTGCTGCTTGCGCGCGGCACCATCCGCTACACCGTGGGCACCTTCGTGTTGCCCCACGAGTACGAGACCAACCTGGCAGCCAGCGACCACGCCGAGGCCCGTTTTGCGCGGCTCGCGGGCATCACGGAGGTCGCGCGCCAGGTCGCGAGCCTGC
>Ga0190271_10000793_pt1 | contig 16741 bp, 8 predicted proteins | sample Popmic356T_FD_133747 | JGI IMG/M metagenome (GOLD analysis project Ga0190271, IMG submission 133747) | Populus adjacent soil microbial communities from riparian zone of Weber River, Utah, USA - 356 T | ecosystem: Environmental > Terrestrial > Soil > Riparian zone | place: USA: Utah | collected...
ATTGCCGGCAGCATCGGGTTTACCAGCGGCACGGATCGCGGGCAGGCAATGCCCAACAGCGGCGTGCCGAGCGATCCCAAGCGGCGCTTCACGCCAACGGAATTCCACGCCGCCGTGCAGATGGCCGCCGGCATCTTTCCGTTCGAATCGGAAAACTTCGGCATCGGCGACATGAGCGATTCGACGCGCGACGCCTCCGAAGAACTGACTGCCGCCAACATACGCACGCGCGTTCTCGGCGTCTGAGGGAGATCACCATGATGCGCAAACTAGTCATTACCGCGGTGATCACCGCGATCGCATTGCTCGGCGGCTGTTCGGGCTGCGTGCCCAATCTGCCCGAGACGCGCGACAGCGACGCGGGGGACTATTCCTGGGTACGCCAGGCGGTGCCCAAGATTGCCGGCCGCAAGGCGCATGGATACGTCGAGGTCAAAGTCCTCGCCGACATGGTGGCCGCCAGCGACCGCGCCACGACACTCCGCGCCATGTTGCGCCAGACCACCATGAAGAAGGAGTTCGTCGACCAGTGGGGCGAGAACGTCGTCGACTTCATGCGCGCGCATCGTGAGAGCGCCAAGGGAATCACGGCATCGAGCCAGTGTCTGGGCACGGCCAAACGCGTCGGGGACTACACCCTGGGACTTGCGCAGTTCGTGCGCGACAACGGCCCGGTGAGCACGGCGCCCGGCGCGGCGTTCAACCTCAGCGACCTGCTGCGCTCGTCGCTGGTGCTCGACGACATGTCGCCGGCGTATCGCGCCTATCTATTCGGGATGATCAGCCAGCCGATCAGCGGCAATGAAATCACCGAGCAGAACAAGCGCGACGATCTCGGCGTCACGTTCGTGCAGGTGTACACGCACCGCCAGCTCGGTTGCCTCGGCTGCCACAACACCATCGCCTCGACCACCGGGCCGCAGACTTTCTGGAACCGCCACTACCCGATCCGCGGCCGGTTCACGCATGGCCTGTATGGGTCGAACTCGGGCAGGCCGGCCGACGAAGTGCACGCGATGCTGCGAACCGACGTCGCCAACGGAGCCCTGCTGCCCTGGGGACTGTCGAGTTGCGGCTCGTTCGTTGCCGCCGCCTCGGTGCCGAACGACACTCACACGACACCGGGCGGAATGCCGCTCAACGCATTCTTCGTAACTCCGCGCGGCCGCAAGGGTTCGGTGTGGCAGCTCGAATCCTCACTCGACACGGGCGTGCGCAACATCGCGGCGCGTGGACTGGTTCGCGGCCGGCAGTCCGGTACCTCTTCGGGCCAGTGCGGCTACTGCACGACGTCCGGCGCATGCCCCAACGGTAGCGGCACGGCCATCCCGCCGGTCACGCCTGTGCAAATCGCTCAGGAGAACGCTGCGCGCACCGCGTTGCAGGGCGCCGGCTGTTTTGGCTGCCACAGCGGGGGCTCTGGCGGTCTCACGATGACATCGGGCAACTTTCCGGCGCGCACCATGGGACTCACCGCGAGCACCGACAGCGCCAAACTACTGGTCTGGCCGGGCGACGCGACGCGCAGCTATCTGTTCGAGAAAATCAGCTCGGCCACCGATCCGTTACCCGACGGCTCGCCGCGCATGCCTCCGGGCAGCACCATGTCAATGGCGGGCATCAATGCTGTGCGCGACTGGATCAACGGACTCACGCCGGCTGCGGGTTGCGGCTCCTGCCCGACCTCGGGATGCGAGACCGATTTCGTCGACGGCAACGACGCGTTTGCCTTTCTCACGGCGAGCCGCCTGGTCGAGAGCTCCTGGAGCGAGGTCATGGGCCAGCCGCTCACAGTCCCGAACCACTTCCCGCGCAACCTCGGCCAGCGCGACATCCTGTGGAACCTCACCGAGCTGCATTTCGTGCGCGGCCACTGGTCCATGGAAAACCTGCTGTCACGCATGATGACCTCGGAATACTTCAACCGGCTGCCGCCGTCCACCACGACCGGGCCGAGCGCCTACGAGCTTCCTAACTACCTTGATCCTTGGGCTGCGAACGACCCGCGCGTGCCGCCCGTGGCACTGCCAGGCACCCCGCCGGGCAGCGGCACGGCGCCCACGGCCGATCCTGCCTATGACAAGGACGATGAGGCCAACCGGCCGCACGAATACAACTCCATGACCGACGGGGTGCATCGCTACGCGCCGCGCAGCCTGCTGTACTCGGTGCATGCGGCGCTCGGCTGGCCCTCTCCGCCACGAGATGTGAGCGGCGGGAATTATCCCAACGACACGCTGCGCAAATCGCTCGGGCAGTTCTATCGCGACGCCGAGCCCGGTTTCCGTGAGCTGGGATTCCAGGGCCTGCTGCAGTGGGAAGGCGCGCACGGCATATGCGCCAAGCCGGCGAACCACACCGGTGACGACTGGATCGACAAGCTCGCGCAGGCGGTGACCGCATTCAATGCCGCCAACCCCGGCAGCCCGGTCAAGGTTCGTGACGTCGTGCTCGCGCTCAAGGACCGCATCATCGTCGATCCGTCAATCCAGACGTCGACGCCCACGGATGCACCGTCGAGCGAGAGCGTGGCATTGCAGGCGCTGTTTGGCGGCGCATTGAATTCGAACGTCGATGTTTCAAGCGTCGCGGCGATCGCCACGCTCGTTGCAAGAATGCGAGGCTACTGCGGCGTGCTGCTCGAGACGCCGCAATTCTTCCTCGCCGGTATCGCGCCCGGGCAGCTGGGCGAGAAGCCGCGGCTTTCGGTCTGCCTCGCGGGCGAGCCGTGCGGCTATCAGGCCGTGTGCGAGAGCTACGCGGATGCCTGGCACGCGCTCGGCAAACAGCTGACGTGCACCGACAACAGCGTGGCGCTCGCGGACCTGCCGCCGTTCAAGTTTCCACCCCTCGACAGGTTCTGCCGCAAGGGTGAGTGCGCCGCGCTGCCGTTCGAGGTTCGAAGTCTCCCCGATTGCCTCAAGAGTCCGCGACTCTGCCTGCCGGAGCCGCCGCCCTGCGATCCGCGCTGCGCTCGCATAGATTGCTGTGGCGGACCGCTGCCACCGATCTCCGGGCGTGAGCTGTTCGTGATCTGGGGCGACGGCATCAAGGTGCGCGAGGCCACGGGCGTTCGCATCCTCGGCAAGGACAAGGATGATTTCTCAACCCTCGAACCGGGCGCGACACTCGCCACCGGAGATGTGCTGGTGTTGTCGACCGATGCCAACCTCAAGGCGGGCGACGACAAGGCGGGTTTCGAGACGCCCAAAGGTGGACTCGGCAGCCGCTATGAAGGCCAGCAGGTCTGGCTTGTGCAGATCACCGGGCCCCAGGCAATCGCGCCCGCGCGACGCGACACGGAGATCCGTGCGGTGAACCTGGCGCAGGCGATGGAGACAGCCAACAACGCGTATTGGCTGCAGAGCGGGGAGGCCGGCGCGCCGACCATCCCGGGACTGAAGAAGGCGTCGTCTGATATCCCGGGCCGTTCGAAGGCGCCCGCCAACACGCCGCGAACCCTCGACTTCGACGTGCAGAAGAAATACGCGCAGCGCGAGCGTGAGCTCGCGGAGAAAAGACCGGTGACGCCGCAGCCTAACTAGTAGTCACTTCACGCCCCCGGATCGCGGCGCGCCGAACTCCTGCACCCAGTAGATCCGGCCGCGACCGCGGCCGGTGGCCAGGGCAACGCCGATGTGCTGGAACCTGGGATCCATGATGTTCGCGCAATGACCCGGGCTGTCCAGCCAGCCGGCAACCGCTTCCTCTGCCGACTCGGGGCCGAACGCGATGTTCTCGCCAGTCAGGCGCGGCTGATAGCCGGCGCGAATCACCCGGTCCTTCGGCTGACTGCCATCATCACCGCGATGATCGAAGAACTTGTATCGGGCCATATTGCGCGCGTGACCGGCGGCGGCATCATTCAACTGGCGTGAAACACGCAGCGGCGGTGCGGCCGCGAACCGCTCCGAGCCGCATTTCCTGCCGTGGCTTCTCGCGAGGTTTACCAGTTCCACCACGCGCGAGCGGACGGTGGCGCCGGACTCTCGTCCTACAACCGCATTGGCGGCGAGCGCATTCGAGGTCAGCGCGACAGCCGCCAGGGCTGCGATGCAACGCAGCTGCGGTACCCCGAACAGGCGAGCGGTAAGGCCAGGCATGGCCGGCAGTATCGACGTGTCATGCTGAATGCCCCGTGAATCTCTGGAAAGAGCCGGCATGTCACGAGACTGAATTTTGTGACACGCCGCGCGACGCCTTTATGTAAGAACAGAGATCACCTAACCATTGATTGACCCTTGACCCACCGCTACCTTCCGCGAGCGGACTTTCGAAATGGGACGGTCATGACAAAAATTACCACCGGCCTGGCGCGGCTTGCCGCGACCGCCATCACTTTCGTCCTGGCCAACACCGGTTACGCCGGCACCGCGTCGCTGCTCAAGGATCTCGACACGAACGAGGTCATCGCGAGCACCAACCCATGGTTCCTCGGGGCCGCGGGACAGCGCGCCATCTTCGCCGGCAATGTTCCGGGGCAGCAGGGACAGCGCCTGTTTCGCAGCGACGGCACCGCCGCCGGGACGGTGCGATTCACTGCGCAGAACCTGGTCGATCCGCGCGCGGTCGGCAGCGTTTCGGGGCGGCTGTTGATCGCCGGATTCACGAATGCGTCTCACGCCGAGACGCAATTGTGGGTGACGGACGGCACCGACGCGGGCACGACCATGATTCGCGCCATCGGCAGCGGCGGGCTCCCCGTCACTTTGCTTGGTGAAAATGCGACCCGGCTGTATTTCTGCGCCGGCACCGCGTCCTTCCCAGGCTGCGAGCCATATGTCACTGACGGTACCTCCGCGGGGACGGTGCGCCTGACTACCAACCGCACCGCTTTCAGCGCAGGCGCGCTCACTGCAACCGGGGGCATGTATTTTTTCTCCAACGCTTCCACCGGTGGCGATTCCGGCGTGTGGTTCACCGACGGAACTCCCGCGGGCACGCGCGAGTTGTTTTCGTTCGCGACGTTGGACTACGAAGCCGTCGGCCCGATCGCCTGGTCAGACGCCAACAACCTCTACATCAATGTGCAGAACACGGCGCACCTGCGCGGTCTGTACCGCCTGAACGTCACGACCGGTGCAACCGTCGAGCTCGCTCCCAACGGCTTCTCGAGCTTCGCGGAGAACGCGCTCGAGCTCGGCGGCGCACGCTACTTCATCATGGACGGCATCCTGTGGCGCAGCGATGGTACGCCGGCGGGTACCAGCCGGCTGATCCCGCCACCGCCGCTACCATATTCCGCCGTCAACCCATTGGTGCGCGTCGGCAATCGCATGGTGTTCGTGAACAGCGATACGACGCATGGTGCGGAACTGTGGTCCAGCGATGGCACGGTGCCCGGCACCGGGCGGCTCGTGGATGCCACTCCCGGTCCCGACGGCAACACTCATATCCTGACCGCGACAGCCGATCGTGTGTTCTTCCTGGCCGGTCCGGAGAACAATCGGCAGTTCTGGGTGAGTGATGGCACTCCCGCGGGCACGCGCGTCATACCCTTGCGCGGAGGTGGTGCTTACGCGCTCGATGGATTCGATTCCTTCAACGGCAGCGCTGTCGCGGGCGACCGGGTGTTTTTCACCGTTATTGAAAATGTGAGCTTGCCCGGCGGCTTCGCCCAGCAAAGGCGACTCTGGAGCACCGATCTTTCGGGCACCGACGTGCTGAAGTTGAGCATGGGTGGCACGCAGGTTCAGGTGCTGGGCAACCGCGTGTTCTACGCAAACATGTCGGATACCGTAGGCACGGAGCCCTGGGTTTCCGATGGCACCGTGGCAGGCACGGCTCGCATCCTGGATCTCGCAGTTTCCGGACAGACGGAACACTCGAGTCCGATTGACTTCACCATCGCAGGTACGCGCGCGTTTTTCGTCGCGGGCGATCGCGAACACGGACGCGAGCTGTGGATCACCGACGGCACCGGCGCCGGCACGCGCCGCGTGCGCGACATCTACCCCGGCCCGGCCAACGGCATCCCGACTAACCTGCTCGCCGTCGACGGCAACGTCTACTTCGATGCGGGTACTACGCCCGACATCCCAGAGCGACGGCTGTGGCGCTCCGACGGCACGGAAGCGGGCACGATTCCGCTGGGCGACGTCATTTCGCACAACGCGTCTTGCGGTGCCTGGGCCGCAAGGATGAACGGTCGTGTCTGGTTCTTCGGTCATACGCAGCCGTCCTCCGCCGTCGAGGTGTGGTCGACCGATGGAAGCGCAGCCGGTACCCGGCGCGAGTTCATGCTGCCCGACGCGATTCGCTATCTACCGGCGTGCCATCTGCTGCCATCCACCAACGGTCTCGTGTTCACTTCCGGTTATGCGGCGACGGCGGGCACGCTGTGGCGCACCGATGGCACCGAAGCCGGCACTGTGCAGTTGAAGAACATCACGCCCGCAGGTGCTGGTGCAGGCGGGCCGCAAGGTGATTCGCTGTTCGCGGCCGTGGGTGGCCAGGTCTTTCTGCTTGCCGATGATCCCGCGGGAACCGGCAGGGAGCTCTGGCGCACCGATGGCACCGACGCGGGGACCACTCTCGTTGCGGATCTCACGCCCGGCACCGAGGGTGCACAGCTTTTCGCGATCCGCACATTTCGCGGCGGCGTGATTTTCGCGTATCGCTCGGTCATCGGCACCGTCGACGGCTTGTACGCCATGGCGACCGCGCTGGCGCCGGCGGAGCGAATCAAGGCGGGCGCGGTTGGAACGCGGCTGCCCGCGACCGCTATGCGCCTGTTCTTCACGTTCGACGATGCGGGCACCGAGTCGCTGTGGGCGACGGACGGCACCGCGGCGGGCTCGAGCGCGGTACTCAACGCCCCAGTGGGCAGCACACTGCCCGTCAACTCCATGGTGGCGGGCGACAATTTCCTGTTCCTCTACGGCCCCATCGATTCCACTGGCCAACAGATGTGGATGACGAGCGGACTGCCAAACAGAGGCGTGCATCGTCTCAGCAACCTCACGTCGTTCTTCCTCGACAACAACTGGAAAGTGCTCAATGACCGGCCGCTCTTCGCCTTCGAAGACGGTGTGCATGGCAGTGAGCCGTGGACTGTCGTGAATCAGCCGCCGGTCGCACTCCCCGACAGTGCCGTCACCTCGCGGGATGTGAGTGTGCTGGTCTTGCACCGCGCCAACGATTCCGACCCCGACTCCGCGGACAGCAGTGTGGCAACCGCCGTCCTCGCGCAGCCGGCTCACGGGACGCTGGTCTATGAAGGAGCGGGAATCCGGTACACGCCAGCGTCGGGATACACAGGAGTGGACAGCTTCGACTACATGCTCATCGACGAATTCGTCGCGAATAGCGCGATTGTGCGCGTCACCATCACCGTGAACGCGCCGCCGCCTGCGGGTGGCGGAAAGAAGAAGGGTGGCGGTGCGCTCGAATGGCTGTCCCTCATCGCATTGTTAGCCGTGGCCATCCGGCGGCAGCGCACGTAGCGTGCTCACTGCCTCGAGGATGAGCGCCGGCCGGCAACCCCGTCTGCCGTGCCATTCACTGATCGCAGCGGCGGTAGCCGTTCCATGACCCGCGTCGCGCTGTTCGCGATGTTTGCCCTGATGTGCGGAGTCGTGAACGCGGGGCGGCCGCTTTACACACACGCCATCCCCGACGAGGCCACCTGGCGCTCGCTCGCGGCCCGGCCCCAATCGGCGTCCGCGGCTCGCACCGAGGTCGTGAAGTTCCTGCTGGACGTCGAAGACGGCCGGCGCCTGTGGTTCACGAACACGGACCGGTATCCGGTGCACTACTTCTTTGCACGCGACCACATTCCGCGCTCAGCGGCCGTGACGCGCGATCACGATGCCTTCAATCGCATTCAATACCGGGAGGCAGCGCGGCGCTTCGAGATGGGCTCGCTCGTGCACTACCTGGATTCCGACGAGTGGACGCTGGAACTGGTGAGCGGCGACACGCTGGACGGCGAACGTATCGTGACTCTCTATCAGTCGGTTCGCGCAGCCTTGTGGACGGGCGACCGCCTGCGTTTCCGGCCAACCTCTGCGCTGCACGAAACCAGTATTGCGAACGTGCGCGAACGATTGCCCACGGTCACCGCCGATGAGGTCTTCGCCGGCATCCGCTACCAGCCGCTGACCACCGGCGTCACTTTCGGTTTCCTGCGCCTGGTGAAAGGCACTCTCGACCCGACTACGGTACGTGCCGACCAGATCCTGGTGCTCGACAATCTCCCGGATGAAATTCCCGTGAGCGCCGGCGTGATCTCGCGCGAGTTGCAGGCGCCGCTCGGCCATATTGCCATTCTGTGCGCGACGCGCGGCACACCGAACATCGCGTTGCGTGACGTGTTCGAGCGCGCGGACTTCGCGGCGCTCGATGGGAAGCTGGTAGCGCTCGACGTCAACATGCAGGAATTTTCCATTCGTGCGGCGACGCGCAGCGAAGCGGAAAAGGCCTGGAAAAAGCGCCGGCCGAAGCGCCCGCAGGTTCCGGCGCTCGATGCGCTTGAACGGCGAATGCTCGACGTGTCGAAGCTGAAATTGGCCGACACGCGCTTCGCGGGTGCGAAAGCCGCGCAGCTCGGCGAGGTCATGCACATCGGCGGCCTTTCGGCGCCCGGTGGTTTCGTGATTCCATTGTCTTACTACCTTGATCACAGGCTGGCGCTCGAATTACCTGCGGCTCTGGCCAGGCAACTTGCGGATCCGGCCTTCGCGCAAGACACGGTGCGCCGTGCGCGCTGGCTCGAGTCGGTGCGCGATTCCATCCAGAAGCGCGCCGTCGATCCGGTGCTGGTGAAGCGAGTGCGCGAGCGCATTCAGCAGATAGCACCGGCTTCGCGCTGGATCCTGCGCTCGAGCACGAATGCCGAAGACCTTGCAGGCTTCACGGGAGCTGGCCTCTATCGCTCGATCCGCATCAAGGCTGGCGCGGACGATGCGCAAATCGCCGCGGCCATCGCCGAGGTGTGGGCCAGCGTGTGGCTGCAGGGCGCGTTCGAGGAGCGCGCGTGGTATCGCGTCGATCACGCCGCCGTGGGCATGGCCATCCTCGTGCAGCCGTACGTCGACGGCGCCGTCGCCAACGGGGTCGCGATCACCGCGAACCCCTTCACCGAGCAGCGCCCGGGATTCTTCGTCAATGCGCAAACACTCGCCGGCAGCGTGACGGGCGCGGGCGGCAATGAAGTTCCCGAGCAGCATCTCATCTACACCTACTCGGGCGTGTTCGAGTCAGAGCTGCTGGCGCACAGTTCGCGCATGGCGGGCGCCACGCTGCTCAGCGATACGGACCTGCGGGCTCTCGGCGATGCCCTCGGCAAGCTGCACGAACACTTCATGGATGCCTGGAGCGGCCGCGCGAACGCCGTCGACGTGGAATTCCTCATCGCGGGCGAGGATCGCCATGTTGTGATCCTGCAGGCGCGTCCGTACCGCGTTGTCTACGCGAAGGGCCAACGGCTCAGCGACGTGCCTGGCGTGAACTGAGGCCGCCTCAGCGCTTTGACGCGAGGTACTGCCGCCAGCCGCCGAGCGCGCTGATGTCGGTGGCATCCGCCACGCCCAGCGACTCGCACATGAACCCGCTGACCTCGCTGCCGTCCTCGAGCTTCACCTTGCCAATGCCAAGCGGCGCGGGAATGCCGGCGACGAACGAACCGAAGTGTTCGGCTGGCACGCGCCACACTTCGACATCGATCGCGACGCCGCTATCTTTCACGCGTACGAGACCCGGGCGGAACGGCGGACCGCCGGGCAGGGCGTAGAAGCGGTAGACAGGCGCAGTGCGCGTCGTGGAAACCTGCCAGGCGCCACGTTCGAGCAGCTGCTTGTTCAGCGGCAGGCCCGACATATGCGCGCCACACACCATCACGTCGATGGTGCCGTCGGCGCTCACAGTCTGTGGTTCGGCCGGCGGCAACGGCAGCTTCGTGGCGCCCAGTGTGGACACAGCCGCACGATGCGCGCGTCCCGCGAGCGCAAGCAGATCGGCGTCGCTCCATGCGGCTGCGATCAACGAGACGCCGAAAGGAAGTCCTTGTGGCGTGAAGCCGGCGGGCAGCGCCACGGCGGAGAGATCCATGAGGTTCACGAAGTTCGTGTAGCGCCCGAGTGTGCTGTTGAGCCGGATGGGATCCGCTTGTTCTTCATCAATGCGGTAGTGAGTGCCGGCCGTGGGTAGCAGCAGTACTGGCGCCGCCTCCCAAACCGCCTGTGCCTGGCGTGTCAGCTCCTTCAATCGGTATTGCGCGCGAAATGCATCGAGCGCCTTCGGGCTGGCGCCGCCCGAGATGATCTGTCGCGTCACGTCCAGCATCGCATCGGGTTGTGAGGCCAGCAGCGACTCGGTGGCCAGGTATCGCTCTGCTACCCACGGACCCTCATAGAGGAGCCGCGCGGTGCTGAGCAGAGGCTCGATGTCCACTTCGCAGGCTTCGCCGCCGAGATCACGCAGTCGCTGCACGGCAGAGTCGAATAACCTCGCGTACGCCGCGTTGCCGAAGAACTCGAGTTGCGTCGCGCGCGGTACGGCGAAGCGGAATGCCGGCGCGCGCCCGAAACCTGCACGTGCGGCGCGACCGGCGGCGCGTGACCATGGATCGGCTGCGTCGTATTTCACCGCGACGCGGGCTACCTGCGCCGCGTCTTCTGCGGTCAGCGCGAAAATCGACATGGCATCCAGCGAGCGGCAGGCGGGCACGACGCCGCGCATGCTCAAACTACCCAGCGTCGGCTTGTAGCCCACCAGGTTATTGAATGCCGCCGGTACACGGCCGGAACCGGCGGTATCGGTGCCGAGGGAAAAGCTGGCGAGTCCCAGCGCCACCGCCACCGCGGAGCCGCTCGACGAACCGCCACTGATGTACGCAGGGTCGAAGGAATTCTTGCAGACTCCGTAAGGCGAACGTGTGCCCACGAGCCCGGTGGCGAACTGATCGAGATTGGTCTTGCCGAGCGCGATGGCGCCGGCGTCGATCAGTGCCTGCACGACTGGCGCGGAGGAGGTGGGTTGATAGGCGAACTCGCGGCACCCCGCCGTCGTGGGCAGGCCGGCGAAATCAATGTTGTCCTTGATGGCGAACGGGATGCCGTAGAGCGGCAACGATGTCTGGTCTGCCACATCAAGTTGCCGCGCACGGTACCGCAGGCTTGCGTCATCGACGCTGCCGATCCAGATGTTGTGTGCGGTGTGCCTGGCGCGTGCGGCGATCAGCCGATCCACCAGCTTGCTGGGGGTGAGCGTGCCCGCACGGTAGGCACGCGTCAGCGAGGAAATCGTTAGATCGAGTGTCATTGAACCTCCGGTCGCAGCAGCAGCAGCGTGTCGCCGGCGCGTGCACCGGCGTTCGGGCTTCCGTGAATCGAGACCACGGTGCCGGCGCAGTCGGCGACAACTGCGATTTCCATTTTCATGGCCTCCATGATCACCAGTGTTTCTCCCTTGGCGACGGCCTGTCCGGCCTCGACCTTGATCTGCCACACGCTGCCCGAGACGGGAGACGTGATGGCAATGCAATCCTCGGGCAGCGCAGGCGCTTCCGGCCTGACCGCGTTTTCTACAGGTGTCTCGGCAACGCCGGCGGCGCGCCAGCGTTCGCGCTCCGCATCGAACGCGCGTCGCTGCTGATTGCGGAATGCGTCGATGGATTCACGTTGCTCCTCGAGAAACCGCAGGTACTCGCCGAGGTCGAGCCGCGATTCCTCGATGCGCAGTGGATGACGGCCATACGGGAAACCGGCGCGCATTTTCATCAACTCATCGCTGCTCACCGGATAGAAACGGATCTGGTCGAAGAACCGCAGCAACCATTGTTTGCCATCGCGGAATTCGGCGGTCTGCCGGTAACGGTTCCACATCTGCACGGTGCGTCCGACGAACTGGTAGCCGCCGGGTCCTTCCATGCCGTACACGCATAGATAGGCGCCGCCGATACCGACCGCATTCTCCGGCGTCCAGGTTCGTGCCGGGTTGTACTTGGTGGTGACCAGGCGGTGTCGCGGGTCGAGCGGCGTCGCAACGGGTGCTCCGAGATACACGTCTCCCAGGCCCATCACGAGATAACTCGCTCCGAACACGATGTCGCGCACGGCTTCCCGCGATTCGAGTCCGTTGATGCGCCGGATGAATTCGATGTTGTCCGGGCACCAGGGCGCATCGGCGCGCACGGCTTTGTATCGCTCCGTCGCCAGTTGCGTCGCCGGGTCATCCCAGGAGAGCGGCAGGTGCACGATGCGGCTGGGCAGGCTCATGCGTGTTGAAGCCAACTTCTCGAACGCCGCGAGCAGCCAGTCGATGATTTGCGTTTGTGTCGCACGCGCCGCATCGAAATGCACCTGCAGCGAGCGGATGCCCGGCGTGAGGTCCAGCAACCCGGCGAGTGGCTGCGTGCGCAGTGCTTCGAGCAATGCCTGCACCTGGAAGCGCAAGACCAGGTCGAGAACCGGAGCGCCGAACTCCACCAGCACGTTGCTCTCGCCCGCGCGGCGCACGCAAATCGCGGCATGCTTCGGCGATGCCGGTAGTTCGAGCAACACGGAAGGGTTGTCGGCGCGCGGCGCCGGCTGCGGAATTCTCTGGAAGCGCAAGCGGTCGCCCGGGCGCAATTGCCCGATTTTCCAGAGTTCGTCGCGCGTCACCGTGACCGGGCAAACGAATCCTCCGAGGCTGGGGCCGTCCGGTCCGAGGATCACGGGCATGTCGCCGGTGAAGTCGACGCTGCCGATGGCGTAGGCGTTGTCGTGAATGTTGGACGGGTGCAGTCCCGCTTCGCCACCGTCGCTGCGCGCCCAGGTGGGCTTGGGGCCGATGAGACGCACGCCGGTGCGGCTCGAGTTGTAGTGCACTTCCCATTCCGCATCGAAGAAGGTGCGCATGTCTTCGGCTGTGAAGAAGTCCGGCGCGCCGTGCGGGCCATCGTGGACACCGATCTGCCAGGCAGAACCGTACCTGGGGCGTTCGTGCATGTTGATGGCCTGGCATGCGCCGAGCTCGAGGCCATTGCGGTTCAGCCGCAGCACATCACCGGCGCGCAGTGCCCTGCCGCCGTGGCCGCCGAACTGTCCGAGCGTGAACGTGGAGCGGCTGCCGAGATATTCGGGAATGTCAAAGCTGCCGCGCACCGCCAGATAGGCGCGCTGGCCGGCACCGGCGATTTTTCCCAGTGCGAGCACACTGCCGCGCCTGATCGGAAGGGGTTGCCAGAACTGCACCGCGACACCATCGAGCGTCGCCTCCATGGTGGCACCGGCGAGTGCGATCACCGCATCGGCGTCGAAGCGCAGCGTCGCGCCGGTCACGGTCATTTCCAGCGCCGCCGCACCTTCTTCGTTGCCCGCCATGCGATTGGCGAGGCGCAGCGCGAGCGCGTCCATGGGTCCCGAAGGCGGGACTCCGACGTCCCACAGCCCCAGGCGTCCCGGCCAGTCCTGCACGGTGGTCAGCGTGCCGGCCGCCAGCACTTCGATGCTCGAGGTCGGCGGTGCGTGCCCCGCCAGCATCGCAGTGGTCTGCTCGCCGGCGGCGAACACCGGGTGTTCCAGTATCGACACCAGGTAGGCGAGGTTGGTCTCGATACCATCGATGCGGGACTGCCGAAGTGCGGCCGCGAGATTGGCGATGGCGAGCTCACGCGTGGCGCCGCGCGCGATCACCTTGGCGAGCATGGGATCGTAGTAACCCGTGACCTCGGTGCCCGCATCTACCCAGCCATCGACGCGCGCGCCTTCCGGTAGTTTGACCTGCGTCAGCAGGCCGCTCGACGGCCGGAAGCCGCGCGCCGGATCTTCGGCATAAACGCGTGCCTGGATCGCGTGGCCGGCCGGTTCGTGCCGGTGTTCACGCAAATTGGGCGGCGCACCGGCTGCGGTGCGGATCATCCACTCGACGAGATCGATGCCACCGACTTCTTCGGTAACACCGTGTTCCACCTGCAGGCGTGTGTTCACCTCGAGGAAGTAGAACTTCGCCTGCGCCGCGTCGTAGACGAACTCCACCGTGCCCGCGGACCGGTAGTGAACCTTCTCGCCGAGCCGCACCGCCGCGGCATGCAGTTCATTGCGCGTGGATTCATCGAGCCCGGGCGCGGGAGATTCCTCGATGACTTTCTGGTTGCGGCGTTGAACCGAACAATCGCGCTCTCCCAGCGCGATCACGGCGCCGCGGCCATCGCCGAAGATCTGCACTTCGATGTGCCGCGCGCGCGCCACGAACTTTTCGAGGAACACACCCGAGTTGCGGAAATTGCCGGCCGCCAGACGCTGCACGGCCGCGAAAGATTCGCTGAGCTCGGCGGCCGAGTCGCAGCGGCGCATACCGATGCCGCCGCCGCCGGCGGTGCTCTTGAGCATCACCGGGTAGCCAATGGTTGCGGCCTGGGTGAGCGCCGTGGGCAGGTCGGCGAGTAGTTCGGTGCCCGGCAGCAGCGGCAAGCCGCACTCATTCGCCAGCGCACGCGCCGTGTGTTTGAGGCCGAAGTCGCGCATCTGTGAAGGAGTTGGACCGATGAAGGCAATGCCCGCACGCTCGCAGCTTTCCGCGAAATCGGCGTTCTCGGAGAGGAATCCGTAACCCGGATGGATCGCCTGCGCACCCGACTGGCGCGCGACTTCGAGAATGCGCTCGCCGCGCAGGTAACTTTCGGCGGCCGGCGCGGGGCCGATGCAGTACGCCTCGTCGGCCAGCCGGACGTGCGGCGAGTTCTCGTCGGCCTCGGAATACACCGCGACCGAGGAAATTCCGAGTGCTTTGAGAGTTCGCAGGATGCGGCACGCGATGGCGCCGCGATTGGCGATCAGAATTTTCTTGAACATGGCGCAGTTCCGCGCCGGGTCGTCCCGGCCTTTAAGGAATTGCGCGGCGGGTCGTCCCGCCGGTGGGAGAACGCGTTCATGCGTTATCCCAGGTCATGACACGAATCGGGGTCGGATTATAGGCGTTGCAGGGGTTGTTGAGTTGCGGGCAATTCGAAATGAGCACCAGCGTATCGATGAGCGCCCGCAGCTGAACATGCCGTCCCGCCGCGGAGATGCCGTCGGCGAAGCGCAGTTCGCCCGTGGGGGTCACCGGCACGTTCATGAAGAAGTTGATGTTAGACGGCAGGTCGCGCTTGGTCAGCGCGCCTTGCTTTGCCAGCGCCAGCAGGAAACTGTCGCGGCAGCTGTGCATGGAACGCTTCTCGAGCGCGTAACGCACGGTGTTGCTCTCGGCCGAACAGGCGCCGCCCAGCGTGTCATGGCGGCCGCAGGTGTCTTCCTCGATGCGCAACAGGGCGTTGCCGCGATTCGAGAGCAGCACTGTGCCGGTGGTGAGGTAGATGCGGCCCTGCGCCTGGATGGTGTTCTGCGCGCTGTAGTGTTCGGCGGTGTCGGCGGCGTTGTAGAACAACGTGTCCACCGCCTGGTTGCCCTCCAGGTCCACGATACGAAGTGACTGGCCAGCGCGCACGACACCCATCCACGGTTCACCCGCGGGCACCACCTCGTCGAGCCCCTTCAAGATGAGTACATCCTTTCGGTGTTGATGTAGCCGCGCGCGTTCTCCGGGCAGCGAACCCGGCACGGATCGTCGGCGGCCGGCGGTGAGCCGCGCCGCGCTTGCAGCCTGATGGCTGGCGGTGCGTATTTCGTGCCGGTGGCCAAAGGATGTGGCCCCGCATGCAGGGCAACGATGGTGTCCATCTCGAACCGCAGATCGACGTACTGGCCGGCTTTGGCATGGCCCGTGGTGAGCCGCAACGCGCCAGCCTCGTCGACCGCTACCTTGCTGAAAAAATTGATGTTTGCGACGAGATCCCGCTCGTTGAGCCCGTGCTTGCCGAGTTCCACCAGCATCGCGTCGCGCCCGCTGACGAAGCGTTGATTGCGTTGCTCCTGGAATCGGGTGGCGCCGTAGCGGGATGAAATTTGCGCGGCATCGGTGAGTCCGCAGAGAGGATCGTGCCAGCCGCAGGTATCGGCCGTGATTGAGCACAGGATTCGCCCCATGTCCGAATAACAAACGCACCCGGTGGTCAGGTGAGCGATGTGCTGCGCCTTGAGAGTGTCCGCCATGTTGTAGCGCTCGAGCGGCTGCTCGCGGCTGAAGAACAGCGCCGAGACGTTGGCGTCATCGCCGCCGGCGATGAGCCGCAACACCACGCCGCGCCGCAAGACGCCGGACCAGTGCGCCCCGCCGGGTATTTCTTCTTCCCAAATCATGCACAGCCCCGGTGCAAGGGCTGTACCACTCGCTGAAGATCAAGAAGCACGCCACCCGCCGGTTCCAGGAGGCATGGAGCGCCGTGATTGCTCCGCAAGCGTGCGCGCATCGATGCACACGCGTTTGTTTGGTGCAACGAATGCTCCGCGATGTCGCTAACAACTGCACCGCGCGCCGCGCCGCTGCGGCACAGCTCTTGCAAAAACCAAGTCCAGAATGTGCGCCTAGGGTTCCGGCTGAGAAATCAGCGCTGGTCCGAGAGACGCAGTCCAGTGGTGCGAGGAAGCGCCGGGGATACACGGCGGGACAAAAGCCCGGGAGATGCCTGATGCACTAACAACACGGGAGACTCTCATGCCCATCCGATCGTCGACGGTATCTGTACGCCGTCTGTTGCAGACGTTTTTCATCGCTGTGCTCGCCGCGGCCGCGCTGCTGACCACCCAGGCTGCGCGAGCGGCCGAAAAAACCACTTTCAATGTCGCCTGGAGCATCTACGTCGGCTGGATGCCCTGGGACTACGCGCAATCGAGCGGCATCCTCAAGAAGTGGGCCGACAAGTACGGCATCACCATCA
>Ga0190271_10000794_pt1 | contig 16727 bp, 15 predicted proteins | sample Popmic356T_FD_133747 | JGI IMG/M metagenome (GOLD analysis project Ga0190271, IMG submission 133747) | Populus adjacent soil microbial communities from riparian zone of Weber River, Utah, USA - 356 T | ecosystem: Environmental > Terrestrial > Soil > Riparian zone | place: USA: Utah | collected...
GGCAGCACGTCTTCGTCAGCGAGCCGGATCACGAGGCTGCCGACCGTCTGCGCGAGCGCCCGTCCGTACGTGAAGTCGGTGTCGAGGAACTTCGTGAAGTGGTAGTAGTCGTCGTAGATCGAGTGGTAGATACCTTCGCTGTTGTCGAGACCACTGAACGACACGTTCAGCGACGGGATGCCGGCATGCTGCAGAAACGCCGAGTAGTCAGACCCTGACCCGAGCGCGCCGATGCGCAGGTCCGGGCGCGACCTCGCCTCGTTCCGGACCGGCTGCGGCCCCCCCGCAATGACCCTCGCCTGCATTCGTTTCCACACACTGCTCTTGGTGTCCGGATCCTCGATCTCCTTCGCGACGGCATTGACCAGCGGCTCGAGCGCATGCGAGCCACCGACTCCAAGGAACCCCCGCCCGTTTCCGTCGGTGTTGATGTACACGGCGGCCTTGTCTCGCAACTCTGCCTCGTGGTGCTCGACCCATTCCGTCGATCCAACCAGCCCCTGCTCTTCGCCGTCCCACGCGGCGTAGACGATCGTGCGCTTGGGACGCCAGCCCTGCTTCACGAGCTCACCGAGCGCACGGGCCTCTTCGAGCTCCGCCGACATTCCACTCGCCGGATCCTGCGCGCCATTGACCCATGCGTCGTGATGGTTGCCGCGAACGATCCACTCGTCCGGATACGTCGATCCCTGCAGCCGAGCGATCACGTTGTGCACGCGCTTCAGGCTCCAGTCGAACGCGAGCTTCATGTGGACGCGCGCGGGCCCAGGACCAATTCGATACGTAATGGGAAGTCCACCGCGCCAGTCCATCGGTGCCGCTTCGCCAGTGAGTGCAGCCAGCAGCGGTTGCGCGTCGCCGTACGAAATGGGCAGGACAGGGATTTTCGTGAGCGTGGTGATGTCCTTCAGCTCGAGACGCGGAGCCCCGGCCGTTGAGCCTCGACCCGGCGTCGCCGGATCGCCGGGATAGGTCGGCATGTCCATGACGCTGCCGCGCTGCACGCCGTCTTTCGAGCGCATCGGGCCATCTGGAAACACTCCATCCACCCAAAAGCCGTCGTCTCGAGGATCGGAATAGATCAGGCATCCGATCGCGCCACGCTCGGCGGCCACCTTCGGCTTGATACCGCGCCACGAGGCGCCGTAGCGCGCGATCACGATCGCGCCTTTGACGGAGATGCCCCGTCGATCGAGCTCCTCGTAGTCAACGGGCCGGCCGTAGTTCACGTAGACGAGCGGCCCGGTGACGTCGCCATCAACCGAGTACGCATTGAAGGACGGCAGTTGCTCCCCCTTCTGCGCGGATGTGGGATCGACGGCAACCGGTGGCTCCTCGAGCGCCAACCGAAACCTGGAGGGCTCTACCATCTCGACGATCCGTTCCTTCGGTGTTGGAAAGAGGACGTCGTAGTTCTCGATTTGGGCGTCCCAGCCCCACTCCTTGAATCGGGCGAGTATCCACTCCGCGTTCTGCTTGCCGTACGGCGAGCCGAGGTGGTGCGGTCGTGCGGACATGATTCGCACGTACTCACCGATGTTGCGAGCCTCGGGAATGGCGCGGAACCGCGCATCCCACGCCTGGCCCTGTTGGGCTGCTGCGTCCAGCGACCCCAGGATGACGAAGAGTGCGATTAGTTTTCTCACGCTAGAGATCCTAATGTGCAAATGCGGGCAGCGTTCAAGGTTTGATGCGAGAGGTCGATCTCCAGACTGGTGTGCTCCTCACGCCCGGAGTGTCGATGACTGTCAGATTTCGAGTAGTCGCAATTGCCGTTGTGTTGAGTACGGCGCTCGTCGCCGCGAGGGCCGAAGGTCCAGAGCCGGCTCGGACGGCTCAGGACGCCCTCGGGCTGTTGAAGGCCGGAAACGATCGCTTCGTGCGCAATGCCTCCTCGCCGGTATCGCTCAGCATCAACCGGCGCCAGGAGTTGGCGGCGGGCCAGCATCCGTTCGCGATGGTGCTGTCGTGCGTCGATTCGCGCGTGCCGCCGGAGTACGTCTTCAACACCGGTCTTGGCGACCTCCTGGTGATTCGCACGGCGGGAGAAGTGATCGACAAATCGATCCTTGCATCCGTGGAGTACGGCGCCGAGCACCTGCACATCCCCCTGCTCGTCGTCATGGGACATGAATCGTGCGGTGCGGTCACCGCGGCCGCGCAGGCGAAGGACGAACCAACAAGTGCGAGCATGACGTATTTGATCAAGGCCATCCAGTCCGCTCGTCGTCCGAAGCAGGAGCGGGAAGACATCAAAGGCCTCATCCTGGCCAATGTGGAACAGGTCATCAACGATGCGATGGCCGGAAGCGCCCTCTTGCAGCGGAAGGTGGACATCGGCGAGCTCGGCGTCATCGGCGCGTACTACGAGCTCGTGAGCGGCCGCGTGATGTTCTCGGAGATGGTGCATGCCGAGAGCTCGTCGCCGCGATCGGCGGGCGCTGCGCCTCGCCCGGAGCGGCACTGAACATGTGGCGTCAGTCTTTGATCGTGGCAATCGCGGTGTTGTGTGGCGGCTCGATGCGAGCCGCGGCGCAAGAGGCTCATCCGCCGCAGGCCGCTGAGCAGAGCCGGCCGACGCACGGCATCATTCGGAAGCCTCAGCCCAAACCGCCTGAGACACCGAAGCTGACAGGGACCGAGCCTGCAAAACCGGCCGAGCCGGTGAAGTCAACGCCGGCGGCGTCCACCGAAGCCGTGGCTGCAGCAATCGCCAACGCCGTGCGATCGCTTGAAGAGAAAGAGAAGAAGAAGTCCGAGCCCGCGCATCCGCAACCCGCGCGGCCAACCCGGCCGGCGGCGCGCGCCGTGCCGCAACGCCGGTATTCAGTGAACTGGCCGAGCCAGAGGTTCGCGGTTCAGTGGAGCGCGCCCGCCGAGGATCGCGTCACGCTCTCGTGGGACGCACAGGAACCCTGATCTATCCCTTCACGTAGGAACACTTTTCCGCGACTCGACCGTCTCGCACACGGAACAGGTCCACGCCTCTGACGTGGCCGGGCGTGCCGTCGCGAACCCAGTGGTAGACCCACTGCACGACACACCGATCGCCCACCGCGAACACATCCTCTGTGTCGAAACGGGCATTCGGTGAGCGGGCGAAGAACTCTTCCCAATAGCCACGAACCGCCGACTGACCGACGAGACGTGTGCCATCCGGTGCAGGCCTGGTGTTCTCGAACACACAGTCTGGCGTCATACATCCCATGATGGCGTCGACGTCGTGGCGGTTGAAGGCGTCGTTGAAGCGGTCCACCACGTTACGTGTTTCTTCGTATGTCATAGTTGAGGTTAAAGGCGCTAAAGTATTGCAGAAGAACGGTCGACAATAGGAGGTACCCAGCACCTCAGTCCCTAGGAACAACCGATGCACTATCGCCGCGCGACCCTGGTTACTGTTCTTGGGCTCCTCGTGAGCCTCGCTCCCCATGTCGCCCAGGCCCAGGCTCAGGTCGATTCGCAGCCCCAGGCGACTTTCAAATCGAGCGTGGACCTCGTCTCGGTCACGGCCGTTATCCGCGACAAGAAGGGTCGCGTCGTCCGGACGCTGACCGCCAACGATATCGTCGTCACCGACGCCGGCAAGACCCGAAACATCGTCGGCATGCAGGCGGACGATCAAGCGCCGGCAAGCGTCGCGCTGCTCGTCGATGGCAGCGGCAGCATGCGCCTCGGCACCGCGACCGTGTCATCGCAGCAGATCTGCGAAATGATTCTGTCCAATCTGCGCCACGACAAGGATCTGGCGGCGCTCATGAGCTTCGACACGCGGCTGCTGACGCTGCGCGAGTTCACGCAGGAGTTCGATCAGATTCGCGCCGGGTTGGGCGAGGTCGAAGCGTTCGGATCGACGTCGATCTACGACGCGATTGCCGGAACCGCGGCGGCGGTCGCCAATCGCACGCAGAATCGGCGCGCAGTGGTGGTCATCACCGACGGCGCAGACAACGCCAGCTCGTATTCGCCTGAAGAAGTCGCCTGGATTGCGAGCACGATCGACGTGCCCGTCTACGTCTTTGCGGTTGGCGAACTGAATCCCGTATCAGCATCCGGCGAGCAGACCGGCCCGCAGCAGCGCAATGCCCTGTTCGAGCTTGCACGCGCTACCGGCGGCGACTACTTCTTCGCGTCGAGCCCGTCACTCGTGAGTCAGTCAACGAGCCGCCTGCTCGAGGAGCTTCGCCATCAGTACCTGATCGCGTTCGAGCCTGGCACGACAGGCGGCTTGCGACGCATCGAGATTCGCGCGCGGAACACCGACTTCAAGGTCCGCTCGCGCAAGTGGTATTCGACCGGCGGAGACTAGCTTCTCACCATGTCGCGGTGGGTCTTCAGACCCGCCGTGGGCAGCCCCCAGGAGAGAGCCGCGGTTCTGCGGCTTTCAAACAACCCCATCGCAGTAGAATCCGCTCGTTCGTGACACGTCGCTGATGTTCCTGCATGGCTGCAACTACCCGTGGTCCACAGACGGAACGCACGTCTACTACGGGATGGACTTCGGCGCGAATGTCTGGGGCTCCCACGTCGGCGTCTCCACGCGGCGACCACAGATCGCCGCAGACTTCACGCAGATGGCAAGCCTCGGGTTCACCGCTGTTCGATGGTTCGTTTTTGCCGATGGTCGATCGGGGATCGAGTACGACGACCGCGGCCTGCCCGCCGGACCCGATTCACACCTCTTCACCGATCTCGACGCGGCGCTCGGCATCGCACGTGACGTTGACATCCGCCTCGTACTCGTACTGCTCGATCACCGGTGGATGTTCGAAGGCGTCCCCGACGTCATCGCAGATCCACTGACCGGTGCACTGCTCGAAGCGCGATTGCCGGACGGCCGCGCGCAGGTGCTCGACACGCCCGGCGGACGTGAGGCGCTGATGCAGAACGTCATCGAGCCGCTCGTGCGGCGTTACGGCTTCGCCGGTGAACGCGCTGACCTCGGCGCCCAGATTCTTGCCTGCGAGTTCATGAACGAACCCGACTTCATTGTTGAGGAATGGGAACGCGACCTGAGCACTCACGTCGCGCGCCCGCTACGTTTCGAGAGCCTCGCAGAGCTCGTGTCTCGTACGAGCGAACTCGTTCATGCCCACACACGCGCCCTCACCACGATGTCCGCCGCGCGCCTGCACAATCTGTGGGCCTGGGATGACCTCGCGCTCGGAGTGGACTTCGTTCAGGTGCACTCGTATCCGGATGTGAATTTCCCCGAACGCGACGCCGATGTCTTCGGGATGCCTGCAACGTCGCTTGGCGTGAGGAAGCCTGTTGTGCTCGGCGAGTTTCCCGGCAATGGGCCCGAACAGCATCCGCCGCGCGCGGCACCTCCGCCCACAACTCTCGAGGAGTACCTGGAATTCGCCCTCGCCGCCGGATACGCCGGCGCCTGGCCGTGGAGCTTCAGCGGAACCGACGCCTACGGCCGATTTCCTGAAGCTCCGCTGCGAGAATTTGCGAGACGACATCCCGAGCTCGTGAATGCACGCGCCCGGTAACGGAACCATCCGGATGGCGATGATCGTCATACAACCCTAGACCTAGCCAGATGGACCTGATCACGCTCGGACGCACACTCGGCTTTTCTTTCGCGGCAGGCGTGAACCTCTACGCGACCGTCGCGATTCTCGGCCTCGCCGCCCGCTATGGCTGGGTGGATCTGCCGGCGCAGTTTCAGTCGTTCAATCACCCGGTCGTCATCGGCGCGGCGATCGTCATGTATCTGATCGAGTTCTTCGCCGACAAGATTCCGTACGTCGATTCACTCTGGGACCTGATTCACACCGTGATCCGTCCGGTCGGTGGCGCGCTGATCGCCGTCGCCACGCTCGGCGACGCGTCAGCTCCTGTCGAAGGCATCGTCGCGCTGCTGGGCGGCACGGTAGCCGCCAGCAGTCATCTCACCAAGACCAGCACCCGGGCAGTTGCGAACACCAGCCCGGAGCCGGTATCCAACTGGATCCTCAGCTTCGGCGAGGATCTGTTCGTCGTCGGTCTGGCGTACCTCGCGCTTCAGCACCCAATCGCCGCCCTCGTTGTCGCCACGATTCTGATCGCGTTGATCATGGTCTTCGCGGCGGTGATCATCCGCACCGTGCGACGATGGTTCGCGCGGCGTCTCGTGCGCGCCTGATCAGAAGCGCACACCGAATCCCAGCCTGACCTCGTTCGTGCTCAACGAGTCGCCGAGTGCGAGCGCGTCGATCCAGCTGTCAGAGAACACGCGGCGGTGCCGGTACCCGATGTCCGCGAGGAACGCTCCCCCCTGAAAGGTGACGCCACCGCCGATGCTCGCGATCGGGGCCGTGCGGTTCAGCAGCGCCAGACCAGCGTTCGCGATCACACTCGGAAGCCCGGGTCCGAGACCTGAAAGATGCGGATCGAGACGCGCAATTCCGGCGGATGCCTCGGCGTACGGTCGAAAGGCAGACGAGCCGCCAGTGAATCGCACACCGCCCTGGCCGTACCACGCCGAGACGTTGAAGTCCACGGGCGTAAGGCCGATGAGCGTCTGCGTCATCGATGGGAGCACATTGCCAATGCGCCCGACTTCGCCGACTGCCTGAATGTTTGGCGTCAAATCACCCGTGATGCTTCCACCGAAGTTCGTGTTCGTCGTGGTGAAGCTACCAACACCCAGACCACCGAACGCCTGCACCGCGGCATGCGGCTCTTGCGCGTCAGCCGACGACGCGAGAGAGAGAACGGCGACGAGGATCGCCGCGAACGGCAGAGTGCGCATGGTCGATTACCTCACTGACGCTGGCACTCCGGTTTTGGCAAGAGCTATGCCCGCGGCGAAGCGCGCATTTCTTTCGACAAAGCGTCGCAATCCAATCGCGCGCTTCCCCGTGTCACCGCTGGACGACAGTTGGCTCCGTCTCGACCGTAGTAACATCACCAGCCGTCAACTGTCTGCTGGAGATACCTGATGAAGATGCGTGTCGGCCTCGTTGCCGTGATCTCGCTTGCCATGCTCGGTGCGTACCTTCACGCGCAGTTCGGGCAGGAAGCGGCCAAGCTCGATCTGGTGAAGGTGACGGATGACCTCTACGTCATCCACAACGACTTCGTCCCCGGGAACACCACCGCGATGATCACCAACGAAGGAGTCGTCCTCGTGGACGACAAGTTCGAGATCGATCACACGAACATCCTGGCGCAGCTCAAGAAAGTGACGAGCCAGCCGGTGAAGTACGTGATCAACACGCACTTCCATGGCGATCACAGCGGTGGCAACGCCAAGCTGCAGGCGCTGAGCGCGCAGGTCGTCGCCTCAGAAGCGGCGCGTCAGAAGATGGTCGAGACCAAGATGCCGGGCTTGCCGAACGTCACGCTCGAGAATCGTCTGCGCCTTTACGTCGGCGGCAAGCGCGTCGAGGTGCACTACTTCGGCCGGTCGCACACCAACGGCGACGTCGTCGTGCTCTTCCCCGATCATCGCGTCCTCGCGATGGGCGACATGTTCACGTTCGGTGATGCCACGCCGCAACTCGTTGACTACGCCGGTGGCGGTAGCGCGGTCGAGTGGACGAAGACCGTGGACGGCGCCCTCGGGCTCGACTTCGACACCGTCGTGCCCGGCCACGGCGTCGTGACGACGAAGCAGGAAGTGCGCAAGTTCCGCGAGAGCACAGTAAGCCTGCGCACGAAAGTGCACGACATGGTGTCGCAGAAGAAGACCCGCGCGGAGATCGAGAAGATGCTGCGAAGCGATTTCCACTTCGCCGATCTCCACGTTCAGGTCAGCCTGGATGGCTTGATGAAAGAGCTTCAGTAGAGACGCTTCTTGTCAATTCCCAACGAAAGTCTTTAGCGCTTTCCCTCGTCAGCGCGCGAGCCAGACAGCGTGTTGCGCATGGCGTAGTTGCCCTCGTGGCACGCGTATTCGAACATCTGATAGTCCTGGTCGCGCTTGAGCGGGAACGACGCCTTCCACGGCGCGGTCCACGTCTTCGGATCGTCGATCGTGACTTCGTACTGCAGCACGCTGGCTGAAACCGGAGTGAAGCGCTCCTCGATCACGATCGAGTCGCTCGGGATCAGCATCATGCCGTTGCCCTGCATGCCGGTCTTGCCATTGAGGTTCGTCGTGCGGACGACGAGTGTGTTGCCTTCGAAGTGCCCGCGTGAAGACCCCATGTAAGACTTCATCCCCGCCGGCAGCGACTGACGACCATCGAGCGGGATGATGCGAACCTCGTGGATCATCTCGTTGCGGAACGCGACGAAACCCGGAGCCTGCACGATCTCGTTGCCGTTGTTGTACACGACCGGCATCATCGATCCGACAACCCCGCGCGAGATGCAGCGATCGTAGGGACCCAGTTCTGATGCGCTGTTGAAGCCCGTCTGCTTGACGTAGGTACCACCCGCGGTCTTCTGTCGCGCCGCACCTTCCGGTGTCATCGCCGGCATCCGCCCGTTCGTCGGCTGTACGATCAGCGATGACTGCCGCGACGGTACTCCGCGCTCGAGCCAGTGCGGCGGCGGCGATGTCACGCCGCCCACGTCGCCAAGCGCAACGATCTCCGCCGGCGGCTTCTGCAGGTCGAAGTCGAGGACGTCGAGCTCGCCCTGTTTCGCCGCCTGCTGCTCTCGCTCTTTGAGCTCAGCGTCGGTCAGAAAGAGCCGGGTTCCGAATCGCTCGGGTCGCTCGAACGGGACGCCGACCGAGTCCGTACCAGGCCAGATCCCCTGAAGGTCCGGATCACCCCACGGTGTTTTGGGCGGCGAGTAAGGGGTCTGCGCCGATGCCAGGACGCCAACAACGAGCATGGCCGCGCCGCTCACGATTCTCAACCGACGTTTCATTGGGCTCCTTCGGCAAGGGCGCTCTGACAGGGGATTCGCCCGCCACAACTCATCATATCGACAGAGTTGCCTACTCCTGAAATACGCCGGGCAGCCTGCGGGTGTGTAGCGTCACTCCCTGATGAGACACCAGGTCGTCATGCATCGCTTACCCTGCACGTTCGTCGTCTTGATGGGATCGGCCAGACGTCCGCCCAGCCGGCCGGAGAGCCGGAGCAGCATGGATTCGTCCACGAGAAAGCGATCGCTTCCGTCGGGCAGGCGCACTTGCCGGCCCGCAGGACCCACGACTTGTTCGAGGCCGATGTTCGATGCGAGCCGCGCGAAGAACAGCCCGCCGCGTGCGAGCACACGCCACATCTCGTTCACCATGGACGTGAAGTGATCGGCATCGTTCGCGAAGTGCAGTACGGCGCTGCAAATCACGGCGTGCATGCGTCCATCAGGATGCGGAAGCTTCGTGACCTCGGCAACGGCGAAGTTCGTCGGGGGCAGGCCAGGCGCAAGACGCGACGCCAACTGGCGAACGACATCCACGGCTGACGGCTCACTATCGACTCCGTAGCACTCGAAGCCATGCTGCAGCAGGTAGATGAGATTGCGCCCGTCGCCGCACCCAGCATCGAGCACTCGATGCCGCGAATCGAAACGGCCGCGCAGGATCTGATCGAAGAGATAGATATCGATGTCGCCGAACTGTCGCCTCAGGTCCTCGCCTGTTGTGAGCTCAGTCAACTGTCCCTTTAATTGCTCGTCGTTGGGGATGCCGGCGGCCGCGCCGGTGCCGGCGGCGGCGCCCCGGGACGACCGGGCATCTGCTCCGCGGTGAATCGTGGGAGCAGGTCGTTTCGCATCGCAAGGTGGTACACCGCGGCCGCCATCACCATCGCCGACTTCTTCACATCCTCTTCGACGACGCGCTCGTAGGTATCGAGGTTGGTGTGCCACGTGTACGACTGGTACTGAATCGGATCCTGCAGCGTATTCACTCCAGGCAAACCGGCAGCCGCGAACGAAAACGCATCAGTGCTCGCGGCCTGACGGCTGCGGGTCGTCGTCACGCCGAGAAGCCCGAGGTCGGAAAACGATGCCAGCGCGTCGCGCAGAACGGTCGCCGCCTCCGGCGGACCAAAGAGCGTCAGACCGCGCGCGCGTCCAGTGCCGCTGTCGATGTTGAAGTACGCGGCGAGCTTCCCGAACGCCGGTTTCTGATCTTCGAAGGTGCCGAAGTGTTCGCGCACGTACGCCTGCGATCCCAGGAGCCCCTGCTCCTCACCGCTCCAGAGCGCCACACGGATGGTCCGCCGCGGCTTGACGCCGATGGCGCTCAGGATCCGCGCGGCTTCCATCATCACGGAGCACCCGATCGCGTTATCAGTAGACCCGGTAGCCGCATGCCATGAATCGAGATGCCCGCCGAGCATGACGACTTCATCAGCCTTGTCGCTCCCCGGGATCTCCACGACCACGTTGTAAGCCGTCCGTCCCTCCGGATAGGACCGATTGACGATGTCGAACTCGAGTTCAACGGTGCGCTTGTCGTCGAGCAATCGCCAGATGCGTCCGTAGTCCTCGTTGCGCATGACGACGATCGGTGGCGTCTTCGTCTCGTCGAAGGTGCGATTGTGGAACGCACGAATCTGGCCGTGGTCTCGGCCGGCATCGGTGACGCGCACGAGGACACCGCTCGTGGCGAGAAACGCATTGAGCTGCTCTTCGAGTTCGTTCGCCGTCAACGGGCGACGTGGAGGAGTCCCCTGGTTCGGCGTCGCCTGCGCGGGGCCGCCGCCTCTCCCGCCCTGAACGGCCGGAGGCGTGTTCATCTGCGTGACGACGTCGCTGTCTTCGCGGCGGAGCGGAGCAGGATTGAACGTCACCGCCACCGAAGTCGGGGCATTGACGAGCACGATCTTTCCCTTGAGGCTCGCCTTCAACGACTCGAGGTGCGCTGCCAGCTCTTCGCGCGTGGGTTGCCGCGGCAATGTGACCTGGATCGCGGCGCCCTTCGCAACACCGTTCGTCCCAGGTGTCCACGCCAGCACCTCGGCGACGAGTGAGTCTTTGACCGGCGACACGATGTACGCGGCGAGGCGCTCGTTCGTCCAGCCAGGATGACCGAAGTTCCATGGCTCGAGGTGGCCGTTCTTCAGGCCCCACGACTGCATTTGCTGGATCGCCCACTCCCCCGCTGCCTTCAGGCTGGGTGAGCCGGTGAGCCGCGGACCGTGCACGTCGGTGAGCATGTGCAGCGTCCGCATGATCTGGGAGTTGGCCGTCCCTTCCTGCCGAATCTTCCAGAAGACCTGCTGGTCAGGACTTTCCTGGGCGACGAGCAGCGGGGTGACGAGGGAAACGCACGCCACGACGCCCGCAAGAAATAGTTTTCGCATGTGGCCTCACGAACGGTGGATCGCCGTGCGTGAAGATTGACACGGAAGTTCGGCCGAATCCAGTGGCGGGCCGGAACGGGTCGCGACGCAGGTCGCGATGTGCCACACTCTTCAACGGGATGTCCGAACCGCCGGTAAAGATTCTCGACAAGGCGCTGCGGGTGTTGATGCTCTTCAGTCCGGAGCAACCGGAGTGGGGCGTGAGCACGCTCTCCCGTGAAGTTGCCATGTCCAAGAGCACCGTGCACCGGATCCTGCGCGTGCTCGAGCAGCATGGGTTCGTGACGCAGAACGCCGAAACCAAGCGATTCCGCCTCGGGCTCGCCGGTATCGAGCTCGGTCGGCGCGCGCAGGCGGGCATGGAGTTGCGGCGCATCGCGTTGCCAATCATGGAGCAACTCAGTTCCACGAGTGGCGAGACAGTGCTGCTCCAGGTCGTCAGCCCCGAGGGCGATCGCGTCGTCTGCATCGAGCGCGTGCAGCAGCGTCGCGGTCTTCGATTGATCCTCGACGTGGGGTCCACTGCGCCGCTCTACGCGGGCTGTTCGTCGAAAGTCCTGCTCGCGTATCTCGACAAGGAAACGATCGATGCCGTTCTCAAGAAGCGGCTGCGTCCGTTAGCGTCGCATACCACGACTGATCCCGCACAGATTCGCGCACAGCTCGCCGAGATCCGCCGCAAGGGCTACGCCGTGTCGTTCGAGGAGACCGACGAAGGCGTGGCAGGTGCCTCGGTTCCCATTCGCGACGCACGCGATCGCGTCATCGCCAGCCTCACGATTTCCGGCCCTCTTACACGCGTGAATACCGCGACGATCAACCACTACGCGGGGATCGTCCGCGAAGGCGCAGAGCGGATCGAAGCTGAACTTGGGCGCCGACCGTCACGTACTTCTCCGCGCGAATCCGATCAGCCGCTCAACGCAGCTCGATAACCACATTTCCGTCGTTTTGCGACGAGTCCCGGACAAATTTTGCACGTCTTGAGCTATTGACGACCACGTGTCGCCATGCGAGGATGTTCCACATACAGGTTATCTGTTCCTGTATGTGGAACACACACAACAGTCTCGTTGGTGACCTCACGTGGCCTTTGCCGTTCTCGAACCGACAACCCTGACCGACGCGCTCGGCCTCCTCGCACAGGAGGGCGACGCCGGCGCCGCCCTCGCCGGCGGGACCGACCTGCTGCTTCGCATCCGGCGCGGCATCCGCAAGTACCGCTCGGTGATCAACATCAAGTTCGTTCCCGGCTTGACCGGCTTGACGTGGGACGAACAACGCGGGCTCACGATGGGCGCGCTCACGACGTTTCGCACGATCGAGAAAGACGCGCACGTGCGAAGGCACTACCAGTCACTGGTCGAAGCCGCCCGCGTCGTCGCCGGCGTGCAGCTTCGCAACCTCGCAACGGTTGGCGGCAACATCGGCAACGCGTCGCCATCGGCAGACAGTGTCCCGCCGCTCGTCGTCCTTGGTGCCGCGATCGAGATCGGCTCCGCGAGTGGAACGCGCGCCGTTCCTGTCGAGGCCTGCATCACCGGCCCCGGCCGAACGGTTCTCACTCCCGGCGAGATCTTCACGACCATCCGAATACCGGCCCCCACTCCTCGAAGCGGTAATGCCTTCTCGCGCTTCAGCCCGCGAGCGGCCATGGACATCGGCATCGCCAGTGTGGCCGCGGCGGTCACGCTCGACGCGAGCGGCCGATGCACCGATTGCCGTATCGCGCTCGGCGCAGTCGCGCCGGTTCCTCTCCGCGCCACCGCCGCCGAAGACGCGCTTCGCGGTGAGCGCATCACGGCCGAACTGGCAGATTCCAGCGGTGAGCTCGCCGCCGCAGCGGCCCAACCGATCTCGGACATCCGCGGGACGGCTGCGTATCGACGAGCGATCGTGCGCGCACTGACGGCGCGAGTGGTTCAACAGGCGGCAGCACGGGCCGCGATGGCGGGTGCGTGATGACGCAGCAGTATCTCCTCTCAGTCAATGGCAAGACGGCGTCGGTGACAACGGCGCCTCACCGGTCGCTCCTCGATACGCTGCGCGAAGATCTCGGCCTGACCGGCAGCAAGAAAGGGTGCGACGAAGGCGAGTGCGCATCGTGCACCGTTCTTCTCGACGGCGTGCCGGTGAACTCGTGCCTCGTCCTCGTCGGCGACGCCGTGGGCAAGACGATTGTGACGATTGAAGGCATCGCGGACGCAGGCGGCCCGGGTCCACATCCACTCCAGCGCGCCTTCGTGAATCTCGGCGGCGTTCAGTGCGGGTACTGCACGCCCGGCATGATCGTGAGCGCGTGTGCCCTGCTCACCGAGCAGCCCGATCCCACTGAGGATGAAATCAAGTTCTATCTCGCCGGCAACATCTGCCGGTGCACCGGCTACAACAAGATCACCGCGGCCGTTCGTTCGGCGGCCGAGACGATGCGTGCGGCGGACGTGCCTGCGCCTACTCGGAGAACGGCATGATTACCGTCGACACCAAAACCGCTGAACACGGTCTCATCGGGACGTCACCTCCGCGCCTCGATGCCTGGGAGAAGGTCACCGGCAAGGTGCTGTATGCCGGCGACATGACCATGCCCGGCATGCTTCACGCGCGCATCTTGTGGAGCGCACACGCGCACGCGCACATCCGCTCCATCGACACCAGCGCCGCACGCGCACTGCCCGGCGTACACGCCGTCCTGACGCACGAGGACGTGCCAGGACCCAATCGCTACGGCGTCGCGGTTCTCGATCAACGCGTGCTGGCGCAGGACAAGGTTCGGAGCTTTGCCGATGCTGTCGCCATCGTTGCCGCCGACAGCGAGGAGATCGCGCGCGAAGCCGTGGAGAAGATCGTCGTCGACTACGAGCCGCTGCCGGGCGTGTTCACGATCGAAGATGCGCTCGCGCCCGGTGCGCCGCGCGTGAACGACGCCGACAATCTCTTTCAGCACACGAAGGTTCGCAAGGGAAACATCGAGGAAGGCTTCGCTCAGGCCGACCTCATCGTTGAACACACCTACCGCACCCAGTCGATGGACCACCTGCCGATGGAACCCGAGGCCGGCCTGGCCTACGTGGACAGCATGGGGGTGCTGAACATCCTGACCGCCACGCAGTACCCGTTCCGCGATCGCCGGCAGATTGCTCCTAACGTGGCGCTGCCGATGAACAAGGTGCGCGTGGTCATGGCACCTGTGGGCGGTGGGTTCGGAAGAAAAGACGACATCACCACCGAGATTCACGCTGGACTGCTGGCGCTCAAGACAGGGCGACCGGTGCGGCTGGTCTACACACGCGAGGAGTCGCTCTTTGCACTGACCAAGCGGCATCCGTTCACGATTCAGTACAAGTCGGGCGCACGCTCTGACGGACGCCTCACCGCGGTGGAGGCCAGCATCTACGGCGACAGCGGTCCGTACCTGTCCCTCGGGATGTATGTCATCAAGAAGGCCGGCATCCACGCGACCGGGCCGTACTACGTGCCCAACGTGAAGGTCGACACGTATACCGTCACCACGAACAACCTGATCGGCGGCGCGATGCGCGGGTTTGGTGTGCTTCAGATCGCCGTCGCGCACGAGTCGCAGATGGACATGCTCGCGCGTGGGCTCGGCATATCACCCGTCGAATTCCGTTTGATCAACTGTCTGAAGCCCGGGCTGACCACGGCCACCGGGCAAGTCGTCAACGAGGGCACTGGAATCGGCGCCACGCTGACGCGCATCCGCGACTACATGTCACACCACGGTATGGAGTGGTCCCGATGAAGAAACGCGGCATCGGCGTCGGCTCGATGTTCTACGGCATCGGCTACGGGTTCAACCGTCCGGACATCGGCGCCGCGCACGTCGAGGTTGCCGAGGACGGCACGGCAACCCTCTACACGGGCGTGTGCGATCTCGGTCAAGGTATCCAAACACTGCTCGCACAAATCGTCGGCACCGAGCTCGGGATGCCGATGAGCGACATCAGGGTGGTGGACGCCGACACCGGCAGCACGCCGGACTCGGGCCCCACCTCGGGGAGCCGCGCAACCTTCGTGCAAGGCCAAGCCGTGCGAAACGCGAGCCTGGACGTGAAGGCTCGCCTCTTCGAGATGGCGGGGCGAATGATGGGTGTCGCCATCGACGATCTCGAAGTCGCGGACGGCCAGGTTCGCTCACGCATCACACCTGAACGGCACGTCTCCGTCCTCAAGGTCGTTGACGAGATGCACAAGCAGGGTAAGCGATGCATCGGATGGGGATGGCAGGACATCACGACCAAAGACGTCGATCCGACGACGTCGCAGGGCGATGCGTATCAGACCTTTGGATGGGCGACGCAGCTGGCCGAAGTCGAAGTCGACACGGACACGGGCTTCGTGCAGGTGACGCGACTCATCTCGGCGACTGACGCAGGTCGTGCGATCAACCCGATGGGTGTCGAAGGACAAGTGCAGGGCGGCGCGGTGATGGGACTCGGTTACGCGCTCTATGAGCAGCACGTCGTCGACAACGGGCGTGCGCGCACGGGATCGCTGGCGTTCTACCTCGTTCCGACTCCGCTGGACGTGCCCGAGATCGAATGTCTCATCGTCGAGGTGCCGGATCCCAACGGGCCCTACGGTGCCAAGGGGGTGTCCGAGCCCGCGACGATCCCGACCACGCCGGCCATCCTGAACGCGATCTACGACGCCGTCGGGGTTCGCGTGACGAGCACGCCGGCGACCCCGGAGCGGGTTTTCAATCTGCTCCGAGAACAAGACGCACAACAGGCGGCTATGCAGTCGCCGAGTGTTGGGTGACCTCCGAACTGTGGCTGGCACAATGCGAGCCCCTATGAGTTGGGAAGTCGGAATGATGATTCCGCCACCGAGCTCGTCTACCGAGGTCGACTTCTACATGACCTGGCGCGTAGGTCTGCTCATTCCATCTCCGAACTCGGTCATGGAGGTGGACTTCTATCGCAGCCTGCCCCATGACACTACGCTGCACACCGCGCGGATGTACATGCCCGACATGACCGCCGCGAGTGAGGAGCAGATGCTGGATCACTTCACGATGCCGGCGGCGCAGATGGTCGGCACGGTGCTCCCCCACATCGTCGTCTTCGGTTCTACCAGTGCGTGTCTGCTCCGTGGCAGAGAGTACGACCGCGAGCTCTGCGAACGGGTCGGCGAGTTGACCGGAGCGGAACCGATCAGCGTGGTCGACTCAGTGAGTCAGGCCCTGCGTGACGCGCACGCGACGCGCGTCGCCGTCGTCACGCCCTACACCGACGATGTGAATCGGCGAATCAAGGCAGGCCTGGAGGACGAAGGATTCGTCGTGTCGGCGATGCATGGAATGGGCTTGTCGTCGGCCAAGAGTGCGACCGTCACTCCTGAGTCGATCTATTCGTTCATCCAGTCTCGCGTCGGGACGCGAGTGCCAGGAGAGGCGCTCTTCATTGCCTCGACGGACTATCACGCGATGAGTGCGTTGTCGCTGTTGAAGATTGCCTACGACGTGCCGATCGTCACAACCAATCTGGCGACACTGCAAGCCGTCAA
>Ga0190271_10000795_pt1 | contig 16720 bp, 16 predicted proteins | sample Popmic356T_FD_133747 | JGI IMG/M metagenome (GOLD analysis project Ga0190271, IMG submission 133747) | Populus adjacent soil microbial communities from riparian zone of Weber River, Utah, USA - 356 T | ecosystem: Environmental > Terrestrial > Soil > Riparian zone | place: USA: Utah | collected...
ACATGGTTTCTCCAGCCAACGAGCGTGCGCAACTGCGCGGCCCTGGCTTCCGATCAACGGTCTAGCCACCTCCGTTCAGGCAGCGGCCTGTCGACGCACGCGTGAACGCCCGTTCATGCGCGGGCGATCGCACATTTCATGTCCAGCCACGGGCGAAAAAGCCGCCCCGGATGGTCCGGGGCCTGGCTCACGACGCGAGGTCGTCGCGACACTACTTCTTGCAGTCGTCCTGGCCCATCTTCTGGAAGCCCGTGCCCATGTCGACTTCGAAGGTGTGGACGAGCTGCTTTGGCCCGCTCTTGACGATGCTCTCGCGCGTCTTCACGGCGTTTGGGCGCTTCTATGCTGCTGGCGTCCGGTCGCCTCGGCTGCACACGCGCAGCGTGAGACCGTGCCTGGGTGCAAGCGTCACGGACATGTCGCGCTCGATCCGCGCGCCCGGGACCGCCGAAAGCGTAAAGCGCTGCGCCGTGCGCGTCAGAATCAGCAGCGCCTCCATGAGCGCAAACTGCTTGCCGATGCAGGTGCGCGTGCCGGCGCCGAAGGGAATGTACGCGCACTGCGGGATCGCCTTGCGGCGCGCCGGGCTGAAGCGCTCGGGGTCGAAGCGCTCGGGGTCGGGGAACCAGCGCGCGTCGTGATGCGTCAGGTAGCTCCACATCACCACGTCGGAGCCACGTGGGATGGTGTGGCCCCCCACCACCGCATCTGCACTGGCCACGCGGGCGAGCACGTACGCCGGGGGATAGAGGCGCATGGACTCGCTCAGCACCTGCTCTGCGTAGGGCAGATGCTCGAGATCGGACCAGCGGGGCGGACGCCCGCCGAGCACGCGCGCGAGCTCGGCATGCAGCTTCTGTTCGACCTCTGGATGTGTCGATAGCAGGTGCCAGGTCCAGGACAGGGCGTGCGACGTTGTCTCGTGACCGGCGATGAACAAGGTGACGAGCTCATCGCGCAGCTGCCTGCGCTGCTCGGCGCGCTCGCCTCCCTGTGCGCCAAAGGCCGCCGCCAGCGTGCTGAGCAAGTCGCGTCCCTGGCCGTCGCGTGGGGCGTCGATCAGCTCGTAGATGATCGCGTCCATGTCAGCGAGCGCCTTGAGCGTGCGGCCTCGGCTCGGCAGCGGGAGCCAGGCCGGAAGCAACGCCTGAAAGCCTCCAAAGCTCTGGCGCAGCACGCGCATGGCGGTGGCGACGCGATCCGTCTCGTCGGTGACGCGGTGGTTGAAGAGCGCCTTGCTGACGATGCGCAGGGTCAGCTCCATCATCTCGCGGCTGGCGTCGAGCGATGCGCCGTCTAGCCAGCCGTCGAGCATGTGCTCGGTATGTTCGAGGATGAGCTCTGCATACTCCTCCAGGCGCTCGCGACGAAAGGCGGGCTGGATCAAGCGGCGCTGGCGCCGCCACAGCTCGCCGTTGCTGTTGAGCAGACCCTGTCCCAGCAGGAGCCTGAGCTGACGTGCTGTGATCCCTTCGCTCGGCTTCTCGAACTTGCTCGCCTGCGTGACCAGGACCTCCTGCAGGTGGTCGGGATGGCGCAGCACGAACACGTCGCGGCCCAAAAACGGCGCGCAGTAGAGGTCGCCGTAGCGCTCGAAGCGCTCGCGAACGCGCTCGGTAGGTCCGCTGCGCATGCGCCGTGAATAGGCAAACAGGGAGAGCGGGTTGAACGTCACCGGAGCCGGTCCGGGCGTCGAAGTCCGCCCTCGGGCGGGCGAGCGGAGAACTGACGCTGGCACGGTCACGCCTTCGCCAGTGCGTCGAGCTCACCGCGGACCAGCGACGCCTGCAGCTCGTCGGCGCCGCCGATCAGCGTGCCTCTCACGAAGATCATCGGAAAGGTGGGCCAGCCGGTCCACATCTTGAGCGCAGTGCGCTTGCGCCAGGCGCCCAAGTAGCTGCCGTACTCCAGATAGTGGAAAGGCACACGCCGCTCCAGCAGTGCCTTGCGTGCGCGGCGCGGGTGGGGGTTCTGGGACATGCCGATGACCACGACGTCGTGGCTTGCCACGGCGCGCTGACACTCCTCCACGATCGCGCGCTGATTGTTGGCCACTTTGGCCTGTGCCGCGGGGTGGATGCGGGCGGTTTCGAAGACGATGCGCTCCATGACGTTGCTCTAGCTCGCGCTCGCGTGTGTCGTAGGGACCGACCGCGCCAAACGTCACGAGCGCCGCAACATCCTCGTGCAGAGTCGGAGCCACAGCGCGCTGCTGCCGTGACCTGGCCGGTCTTCGCGGCAAAGGTCGCGGCAGGACTATTTACGCGCCTCGAGCACCAGGTTGAAGGGCGTCTCGGTGGCGCGCCGAAATTGCTTGAAGCCGGCGTCCGTGAACACGGCACGCAGGCGTGCTTCTCCCGCCTGCGCGCCGAGCGCGAGCTCGCCTTCCTGCGAGAGCGCGTTGGGCGTACAGATGAACGTCGAGGCCGCGTAGAACATGCGCCCGACCGGGGTCAGGTTCTGGTCCAGTGCGTCGCTGGCGAAAGGCTCCACGAGCAGCACGCTGCCGTCTGGCTTGAGGGCCTCGAACGCGTGCCGCGCGGCCCCGGCGGGATCGCCCATGTCGTGGAGACAGTCGAAGAAACAAATCAGGTCGAAGTCCTTTTCGCCGTAGCTCTTGGCGCTGGCGCGCGTGAAGTGGATCCGCTCGCCCACGCCGGCCTCGCGTGCCCGCGCGGTGGCAGTCTCGATGGACGGCTGGTGATAGTCGAAGCCGAAGAACTGCGTCCTCGGAAATGCTTGCGCCATCACCACCGTCGATGCGCCGTGCCCGCAGCCCACGTCTGCCACCCTGGCTCCATGCTCCAGCTTGGGCACGACCTGGTGCAACGCGGGCAACCAGGAAGAGATCAGGTTCGCGCGGTAACCAGGGCGAAAGAACTTTTCCGTCCCGGAGAACAGGCACGCATGATGATCGCCCCACGCGAGCGCCCCGTCGCCGCGAAAGGCCTCCACGATCTTGTCCTTGTCGAGGAACATGCTCGCGAGCACAACGGCGCCCCCGGCCACGTAGACAGGGGAGTCTTCGTTCGCCAACGCCATTGCTTGCTCGGGCGGAAGGCGAAAACGTCCGGCTTCGTGCTCCACGTAGCCTGAGGCAGCTTGCGCGCTCAACCACTCATGGACGAGCCGGGCGTTGCAGCGCGTCCTGGTCGCAAGCTCCCCTGAGGTCACGGCCTCCCCGTCCGCCATCGCACGGTACAGGCCCAGTTGCTCGCCCAAGATGACACTGGCGAGCATCGCGGCTCCACCCATGTCCCCCACGAGCTTACCCATAAACGTCTGCAGCTTGGTCTCGTCCATCGGAACCTCCTGTTGGCAGATTCGTAGTCGCGACGCGGGTTGTTACGGCTCGACACGGGCAAATCGCGAAGTTCGCGCACGGCTCGCGCGAACCAACACTCAAGTACGGACGAACGTCGAAAAGTCTTCCTCGAGGCAGCCGTCCGCACGCAGCGATGGACACCCTCTCCTTCCGAGTGGACAAACCCCTGCATGACGAAAACGGCCCTCGAGCTCGAGAGCCCGGCACACGACGCTAGCCCTTGCGTGCAAGCGCGCGCAGAACCCGCGGCGGCAGCAGCGCCAGCAGCTGCCCTGCCCCCTCCTCGACGCGTTGCTCGAACGCGAGCTGCGCGACGGCGCCTTTCTTCAGCGGCACCACCGGGCCGCCCAGGAGCGAGGCCAGCAGCTGACCCAGGTCCGGCTCGTGTCCGACGATGGCGATGCTTGCGCTGCGTCGCTCATGAAGTGCTCGAACCAGGACTGAGATCGCGGTGCCAGGCCGCAACACGTCGAGCTCGAGCGCGCGGGGGAACGCGGCCTCCCGTTCGAGAATGGCAGCCGTCTGGCGCGCCCGCACGAGCGGACTGCAAAGCAGCTCTTCGGGCACATCGGCCACCCGTGCGAGGCCGCGCGCGGCCTTACGGAACTTGTCGCTGCCCTCCGCCGTCAGGGGACGCAGTTCGTCGTTCGGCCATGCCGACGCATCGCGCTCGTGCGCGACGGCGTGTCGGATGATCAGCAGCTCGCACATGGAACGCACCCGCTGGTTCGAGCTCAGCCTACCTCGCGCCTGCACGGGCCGCGAGCACGCGGCGATCGAAGTGCTTGACCGCCGTGGGCAGAGTGCGCTCTTACTCTCCCTCGTGACCAACAAGGCCGTGCCCGGTGGGGTGGTACACAAGCTCCCCGTTGACCTGCGCGAGGCGCTGCTCGCGAACGCCGCGGCACTCGCTGCCTGGAGGGACATCACGCCCCTGGCACGCAACGAGTTCATCTGTTGGGTCCAGGACGCGAAGCAAGAAGTGACGCGAAAACGCCGTATCCGTAGGACCCAGGAGGAGCTCGAAGAGGGTCAGCGCCGTCCCTGCTGCTGGCCTGGGTGCAAGCACCGCGAGCGCACGGGTCGCTGAGCGCTTGGCGCACTGGCTGCACCGTCGGGTCAGCAGCGCTCCGCGCATCGAACGCGCTCGACCGGACCTGCAACTGGTGGACTCGTAGCCGCAGCCGCTGCGGGCCGCGCGGGCACGTGCCCGGTCGTGCCCCCGGTGGTTGCCGCGAACCACAGTGAGTCGTGCAGAGATGACGGAGGATCTCGTCGAGTCCACGCTGGCATGCCAGGTGCTTTGCGGTCCCCCAAACAAGTGCCGCAGAAGCGGACACTCGTGTGGAGGGTACGACGATGAGACGGTCGGCATACAGCCGCAATAACGCTCCGGTGGTTGAGCAAGAGCTCGAGATCGATGGTGTGTCATTCGCATACCGAGAGAGCGGTCGCGGCGACCCGATGGTGCTGGTACACGCAAGCCTCAGCGACATGCGCTCGTGGGAGCCGCTCGAGCCGCTGGTCGCCGAACATTTTCGCGTCATCAACTACAGCCGCCGGTTCGCCCACCCAAACCGTCCCGCCGACGACGGCGCAAGCGACGCGCTCTCGCAGCACGCAGAAGACTTGGTGGCGCTCATCGAGAAGCTCCGCCTCGGAAAGGTTCACCTCGTCGGCAACTCTTCCGGCGCGTTCGTGGCCCTGCTCGCGGCGCAGCAACGACCCGACCTCGCGCGCACGCTGACGCTCGAAGAGCCACCGGTCGTCTCCATGTTTTTGCACGCGCTGCCGCCGAAGCCGGGCGAGCTCTTTAAGCTCTTGTTCTCGTCGCCCGGCGCGCTGGTTGCACTCCTCAAGTTCGGCGCCGGCGCGATCGGCCCGGCGACCAAGGCGTTTGCGCAGGGCAACGACGCCGCCGCGCTCGACCTGTTCGCGCGCGGTGTGCTCGGCGCGGCCGCCTTCGCGAGGCTCTCCGCCGCGCGAAAGCAGCAGATGATGGACAACATCAAGGCGCACCGGGCCGCTATGCTCGGTGCCGGCCTCCCGGTCTTCACCGCGGCCGAGGCCGCAGCGATCCAGACCCCAACGCAGCTCATCCGCGGCGTCGACACCCCCGACTTCCAGCGCCGCATCAACCAGCGTCTGGCGGGGCTGATCCCGGGTGCCGAGGACGTTTGCGTCCCGAACGCGTCGCACCTGGTCCACGAAGACAATCCGCAGGCCGTCGCCGACGCAATCCGCACGTTTTGCAGGGAGCACCAGTGAGGCGTGAGAACCATCGTGGACCACTCGCGCTAGGATTGCCGACAGCCGTACCGTTCAGGCAGCCCCCAGGCAGCTGCCTGCGCGGTGCTTGGGTCGGTCTCATCGCCCTTCCAGCCGAGGTCGCATTGGCATGATCACACTCCCTTACGACGCTGAGCCGCAAGCGCGGTTCATGGCGCACGGAACGTTCTTCGTGCCGTCCCGCAAGGAGTTCGTCGTCTGGGGGACGATCCTCCATGGAGAGCTCGGGGCGGGCATGTTTCTCGGCGCCGTGCGTGCGAACAGTGCGAGCGCCGGACGTGCATTGGCCATACGATGCACCCCGCATGATCAACAAAACCATCGAGTGGACACTTGCCGAGGTCCAAGAGGCGATCGCTGCCGGACGTCAGGAGCTGGGCCCGGCGTCGTGGTCCGATACGGCGTTTCGTGTGGACCGCGAGCTCTATGAAGCCACCAAGTCGGACGTGCGCCGCGTGCTGGCGAGCAACGGCGACGAGCGCCTGACGCTGCGCTGGTACTCCAGCTACGGCTGCGCGCCCGGCGTCTTCGCCGCGCCCTAGCGAGCCTGCGAAGCGGTGACCGCGAGCAGCAACGCGAGGCCGAACGCTTCCGCCGAAGCTGCAGCGCATCTTGGCTGCGCAGGACTGCTACGATGCGGGGCAGACAGCGCCACGAGCGACCTTTGCGAATCCGTCGTGGACCGCCAGCACGGGGGCGTTGACAGCATGGTGCCCTTGAACGAGGGTACCCCCAAGGTACCGCGCGATGCCTGGTTCGAATGCGCGCGGACGCGGCTCGCGCGAGGCTACACCCGTCATGGACAAGATGTCGTCGTCCTCGCCACTACTCGCTCTGGCCTTGGCCCTCGTCGCCTGTGAGGCCTCGAGCATCCGCTCGGCTGACGCTCCAGGCGAAGCGCCTGTCTCAGCCAAGAGCAGCTCGCAACACGCGCCCCAAAAGCCTCGAGACATCGCGTGGGGCGATGCGATCGTGTGGCGCGATTGGGATGCGGCGCTGCGCACGGCCAAGGCGGAAAACAAGTCCGTGTGCGTCGTCGTGTACGCAGACTGGTGCCCCATCTGCAAGGAGCTCGCCCCCGAGTTCGCGAAGCCCGAGGTGGCGAGCGCCGCGGAGCGGTTGATCATGGTGCGGCAAGATCAAGACGAGGGCGCTCCTTGGCTCAAGGAGCGGTTGGGCCAGTACGGTAACTACCTGCCACGCGTGTTGTTCCTCGACCCGAACGGCGCCGTGCGCGAGGACCTGCAGAGCGGGCACCCACGCTATCCTTACTTCTACGCGCCGCTCGTGACCGACCGTTTGGTCGCCAACATGCGCGCGGCAAGCCGGCGCTGAGTCGAGACGTGCCGTAAGGAGCCCTCCACGACGGGAGGCTGGAGCGCGCGGACGGCCGGGTACCACTGCGTGAGCAGGTCCTCCTCTGTGGCGAAAGCTTACGAGCGCCGCGCGCGGAGCGCTCAGGGCGGGGCCACACAACCCATGCACTCCGTCTGACCAAGCAGGCACCCGCGCGCACGTGCTACGCCAGCAACATGATAGGCTCTTGGTGGAAGGGTGGCTGGGCGCAGCTGCGCGCGCTTCGTGTCGAGCTGGCCAGGCGACTGCGACCTGCGCGTGCTGGAAGCAGCGAGCGCGCTCGAGTCGGCGGTGGCCTCGATCCGATCGACGACGAGTTCCACTCGACCTACGACGCGCTCCGCTTCGACCGCTCGAACGACGTGCCGATCTGGGTCGTGCTGGCAGACGAGCTGGTGTGCTTCCAGCGCGAGCAGCGGGTCGCCTATCCGATCACACCCCGTAGCTACCAGCTGCTCAAGAAAGCAGCCCACGTGCCGCTGGCGCTGTTCGTCGCCGCGCACACGGACGGCGAGCAACGAGAGCGCGAAGACGCGCTGGGTCGGCGCGAGCAACTGCTCGCGTGGATCCGAACCTCGCTCGAAGACCTGCGATCGGAGCGTTCGCTCGATGCTGCCGCAAAGCGAGACGCCACCACCGTGATCGAGGCTTCCGAGGCATGCTTGCGCTCGTCGAACCTGACGACTCGTGCGCAAGCAGACGCGCTCGCGCGCGAGCTGGGTCCGGTGCTCTTGCGCATGATCAAGCGCGCCTCCGAGCTGCAGCTGGAGGCGCTCGATACGGCGACCGAGCAGGCACTGCAGCTGCTTGCCGTCGCGGACAGAGCGCGCCTACAGGTGGTGGTCACCGGCAACCATCAGGCGCGCGAGCGCAGCCTGCCGATGCAGTACTTCCGCGCGCGCTTCCGAGAGCCCGCGGACAGCGAGCGCCAGGTCGCCTACGCCGAGGGCGTGACCAGCGAAGAGGACGCGCTGGCGGTCGTCGGGACGCGCAGGATCGACATGGCGATCGCGAAGGGCTTTTTCGCGGACGAGCGTCGCATGCAGCGCGATCTGCTGGGCGACGCCGCCCTGGAACTGCTGACGGCCCGCCCGCCGACCCCCATCGTTTGAAACGACAAAGCCAAAACCGACGCGTCCCCGCGCTGGCAGCGGACCAACGATGCGAGTCGCGACAGCCCTCCTGCTTGTAGCCGCCAACACGCTCCGATCGTTTCGCTGTCCGGCTTGGGGTGAGCAGCGGCGAAGGAGGAATCTGGCTCGCGTAGGTGAGCGCGAAGGGGGAACTCAATGCGCAACATCTATAGCGTGGGGATGGCAGTATTGCTGTTGACCGCAAGCAACCTGACAGGCTGTGCAATCACGAGTCCGTACTGGGGTTACGTGCCTGACAGCATCAGCGCGCCGATTCCGTTTCAGGCCTGGAGCGGCAGCACCAGCGCGCTGCACATCGAGTGTGCAGACGAAACCACTGGACACGGCAACCCGAGCGATGGCGAAGCCAGCTACATTCCAGTCGCCACCATGAACCCGTCGAGCTCGCCGAGTTTGGACAGCACCGGCCAAGCCATCTACCCGGCGAGCACGAAGGTGGCGCTGCCGAGCGAGTGCTGGGACTGGTTCAGCGACTACAACTTTTGGCAAGCCAACGTGCGCGTGGTGCTCGTCAACGCAAGCGGCAGGAAGGTGCCGTTCGCGAACTACGACTTGGACGGCTTGTCGTGCCTCGGGCGCGAGACCGGCAAGGTCGGGCGCTGGAACGGCAGTGTCAACAAGGGCTGCGAGATGAAGTTCGCGAACACCGGCGACTTGATCCCGTACATCGTCTTGCGCATCGATGGGTACCAGAACGGTATCAACGGCTTGCCCGGACTGCGGCAAGCGCCGCGCAAGACGCCGGCCACAGCGACCGACGTGCTGCCGTCCGATGCGCCGCTGTTCACGCCCGTGCCGAAGCCCCCAAAGACGTAGGCCCCGAGTCGTTTACCACGGGATCGAGCCGGCCTCGTTCGAGAACGTCCCGGTGGGTCCGTCGGGCCCGAGCAGCGCGAGACGCACCGGCTCGCGCGCCGCTTCGGCGACCGTCCGCGCTCCGCTGTGGCCGTTCAAGTCGGTCGCGGTGAAGCCGGGGCAAGCCAAGTTCACCTTGATCGCGGTGTCTGCAAGCTCGTGCGCGAATGCGACCGTCACCGCGTTGAGCGCAGTCTTCGAGGGGCCGTACGCCACGCCGCCGATCCCTCGCATGGGAAACGCGGGATCGCTGATCGCGGTGAGCGACCCGATGCGGCTCGAGACATTGACGATTCGGCCCAGAGGGGCCTCGCGCAGGAGCGGCAGCATCGCCTGGGTCACGGCGATCACGCCAAAGACGTTGGTCTCGAACACGGCGCGCACCTCGTCGCGCGACGCCACGCTCGGCACGCCGCTCTTCTGGATGTCGTCGAGAGTCGTCGCACGCGGCGAGCCGCGCAATGCAATCGCCGCGTTGTTGACCAGGACGTCGAGCCGGCCTAGCTCGCGCCTTATCCGCGCCGACGCCGCCGCGATCGAGTCGTCGCAGGTGACGTCGAGCACGCACGCGCGGGCATCGCCCGCAATCCGTCTCGCGGCGGCTTCGCCCCGTGCGGCGTCGCGTGCGCCGACGAGCACGGTGAAGCCGCGCGCCGCGAGCTCGCTCGCTATCGCGTGACCGATACCTTTGTTGGCGCCAGTGACCAGCGCGACTTTGTGTTTGTGCATGCCCCCGACGTAGCGCTCGCAGAATGCTTGGCCTTGGCGAATCTTGGCACGCTGAATTTCGGAGCAGCGCGCCAAGAATGCACAAGCCCAGGCCCGCTCAGGTCCTAAGCTGGCGGCATGGCGGCTCGTACGCACGTCCTCCCGGTCTCCGTCCCTGGCCTGCGCGCGCTGCGCTGGTCGAGCGACGAGCTCTACGTCGGGATGAAGGAGACCTACACGATCACCCGCATCGAGGCGGGTCGCTCGTCCTTCTTCACCCGCGGAAAGCTGTGGTCGAGCGGACCTGGCTCGCTCCGGATCCAGGAGCCTGGTGACGTGGTGCGCGAGCTCGCGCGCGACGGCCCGACGACGCGTCAGATCCTCACCCTCCCGGCGCGTGCCGTGGAGGGCGTGATCGGCAAGGCGCGCATCCATCCTCATCTCGCCGCCGGAGACGCACGCGGCGCCGCCTTCCAGCGCCTTCACGACGCGGTGCAGGCCGGCGCCGATCGGCTCGCCCTCGAGGTCGCCGTCGCCGAGGCGATTTCCGCATTCGCCGCGCTAAGGGGCGCGAAGTGCGAGCACACGCGCCCGGTGCGCCGCGCAATCGAGCTCCTTCGGGAGCGCCTCGACGAGGAGGTGACGCTCGACGCTCTCGCCGACCACGCGGGCGCGGACAAGTTTCACTTGTGCCGCGCGTTCCGAGCGCAGGTCGGCCTGCCGCCGCATGCCTACCTCACGAGGCTGCGCATCATGCGCGCGAAGGAGCTGCTCGCGGCGGGAGTCAGGCCGAGCGAGATCGCGCCGCGCGTGGGGCTCTACGACCAGAGCCAGCTCAACCGGCATTTCCGGCGCATCGCGGGCATGACGCCGGGCGCATACGCGCGCGACAGTGCAGTGGACGGTCGTCTTTTGCGGCCACTCGGCGAGAAGAATCCTTCCACGTAGCCGACGGCGAGGAGGCCAGCGAACACCCCTGCTTGCGACGCGCATACCTCCGCGCTCTGAACCTGCCTAACTTGCGTCGCCGTCCTCGTGGCCGGTCTCCGGGACGCAGCACGCTCCCACGGCTCACGCCGGCCTCGCGCGCCAGCAACATTGGCACGGCGCACTTGACAGCACGCGCGGATCGCATCTAAACAATGAACAGATTGGCTCACTGCTTATGGTCTCTCGCACGCGCACGTTTCGGTCGACTCTGGTGGCGCTGCTGCTCGCACTGACGGTCATACCGACTGCGTGGGCGGAGCCGGTCGATGCGACCTCAGACGAGGACGCCGCTCACCCCCCTGACCCGTTCGTCGGCAGCTACGCACTGCCCCGAGAACGTGAGCTCGGAACCACCGCCGGCCAGTTCCGCGCGATCGGGTCGGCGATGCTCGTGTTCGGAGGAAGCGGAATCGAGCCAGGCGTGCACGGCACACTCGAGCTCATGACGTTCCCTTACTTGAGCGTGCGCGGCTCGCTGCAGATGACGGTTGCTGCGCCGGACTCGGAACCCCTGCCTGTATTCGTGGCGAAGACCGGACCGAGCCTGCACCTCTTGCCGTATCGACTCGTGGACCTGAGCCTGTTCTTCGAAGGAGGCGTGGCCGTGGTCAACGCGACCAAGACCGAGCGCGCTCCGATGGCCGTCGCTGCGCCTGGGGCCACGTTCGAGATCTGGCTCAGTCACTGGGCATTCCTGCGACTGGAAGGCCACGTGGACTGCGGCCTCTACACGCAGTCCGGCGCAGCGAGGAAGTATGTTCGCGCCGGCACCACCTTCGGCGTGGGGCTGGCGATATGACGGCGAGAGTACTCGTACTAGGCGCTGGCCCCGCCGGGCTCTCGGCAGCGGAGCGCTTGCTCGAGCGCGGCCACGGACGCTTACGCGTTCACGTGGCACACATGCAGGACGTGCTCGGTGGTAAGGCCGCATCCTGGCGTGACGACCAGGGTGTGCTCGTCGAGCACGGCTGGCACATGGTCGTCGGCTTCTACGACCGCTTGTTCGCCCTCATGAAGCGCGCCGGGATCGATCGCGACAGCGCGCTCACCAGCATGCATGGCGATAGTCATTGCTACGAGCCGGCCAGCAACGAGGTCTACACGATGAACAGCGGCGGCGGCAAGCTCGGTGTGGCAGCGCGCTTTTCCTTCTACCAAGGCCTGCCGGCAGAAGATCGCTTCCACTTTGCGAGGGTGATGACCCAAGCGTTCGCGATCGCCGGGAGCGGACAAGACCTGACCCGTCACGACGACATCTGCTTCGACACTTGGGCTGTGGAGCTAGGGCTCCGTCCGCACATGACGCGTTATGCGCTGTTTCGTTTCCTGCGTATCGCGTACTTCAACTTCCCGCAGCAGATTAGCGCGTATCACGTCCTGCAGACGCTCAAGAACGTGAGCACCTCGGAGCATGCAGAGCTCTTCGTGTGCCGCGCAGGAAGCACGGAGTCGCTGTGGAACCCGGTCGGCGACCACCTGCGGCGGCTCGGCGCGACGATCGAGGGAAGCGTGCTCGCGACCGACTTTGTGTATCGCGGTGATCGCATCATCGGCGTGCGCGTCGGGAGCGCGCCGCCAACCGGTCCCCTCAGCGCAGAGAGCATCGACGACCTCACGGTCTTACCGGGCACGGCACGCGTACTGTCCGATTTCGACTTCGTCCTCTCCACGCTGCCCGTCGAGTGCTTGAAGCGGATGAACCGCGACGACGACCGAATGTGGCGCTCTTCGTTCTTTCGGCGGCTCGAGAACCTGCGCAGCGTGGCCACCATGTCGCTCACGATCGTCACGCGGCGCCCGATCGACCCACGGTTTCGCGGTCCAGTGCACGGCTTTGCGGCGCCCTTCACCTTCTTCGTCAACATGAAGCCCTACTGGCGCGAGTACGCCGACGATGAGGCAATCGGAGCAGTGCTGGTCTTCGGCGGGCAGGAAGCGGGGTTCGAGGGGTGGACGGATCAGCAGATCATCGACTTCACCCTCGAGAACGTGCAGTCGACGTTGGGCGCCCTGCTCCTTCTGGACGTCGTCAGCATCGAGCTCCACCGCAACGACAAGCCGTGGGAGCGATTGCTGCTCGCGGAACCCGGCGTGGACCAGTTCCGGCCCGATCCGCTCACGCCGTTCCGCAATCTATTCCTGGCGGGCGACTGGGTGAAGAACCGCGTGAACCTCGTCTCGATGGAAGGCGCGGTGTGCTCGGGTCAAGAAGCCGCCGACCTGTTGCTGGCTCGCATCGCCGAGGAACGATGATCGATCCCTTCAGCGACGATGCCGATCCAAAGCGCCTCGACGGCACGCTGCCGCCGGCCGCGACGGAAGATGGCTGGGCAAAACGTGCAGTGGGCCGACGCGTCGTCCTGCGCACACTGGCCGCCGTTCCAGCGATCGTTGGAGCGTCTGCGTGTCTGCGCATGGTGCCGGCCTGCCCCACTCTGCCTGCGTCCGCACAGCACTGTCGGCATCGCTTCTGTCGCTATCATCACGCACGATGAAATACTCGCCAGGTTCGGACAGGCTCGCCGATCAGGCTCGCTTCGCGCATAATCCGCGACATGGCCAGGAGCAGCACCGTCGTACGAGAGACCAAGGCCTACCATCATGGCGATCTTCGCCAGGCGCTCCTAGACGCGACGTTGAAGTTGATCCAGGAGCATGGGCCTGAGGGTTTCACCTTGCGCGCGGCCGCACGCGAGGCCGGTGTCACCGCCGGCGCGGCTTACCATCACTTCAAAGACAAGGAAGATTTGGTAGCAGGCGTGGCGGAAGAGGGCTTCGTGCTGTTTCGCGAGTACCTCGCCGCCGCGGCGGAGAGAGCCGCCTCTTCGCCGAGCGAGCGCGCACGCAACGTGGGCGTTGCCTACGTCCTCTTCGCCACCCAACAGGCGACGCGGTTTCGCGTCATGCTCGGGTTCGGCTTGCTCACCCGCAGCAGTCACGCGGGCGCCATGAATGAAGCGATGCATGCCTATCAGCTCGTGCGAGACGCACTGGTGTCCGGCCTGACCGAGGACTCCGAGCAGCCAGTGTCGCACGCCGAGGTGCTCGGCTGGTGGAGCGTGGTGCACGGGCTCGCGTTCCTCGCCATCGATGGCTACTTGGGCAAGGTCAAAAACGTCAAGCGCACCGACCAGCTCGTTCGCGAAGTGCTCGACGCACTCGAGCGCCGTCCTGCATCGCCGAAGACTCGTAGCAAAGAGCCACGCTGAAACGCATCGTCGTCGCTTGCCTGCTATGCGCGGGCACCGAGTGCGTCGGCCAGCTTGCGCCAAGCGCAGCGATTGCGTACGCGGTGTCGGCGCTGAGCGTTCACGCGCTCGACCGCGACACGCCCGCTGTGGCGATACCGCGTGCCGAGACCCAGCTCGTCGTTCGGTGCGGGCCGTCGGTGCGAGGCGGTCTCGACGTGCACGCCGTGGGTGGGCGCCAGCGGGTTCATCGGAAGCTGATCGGCGCCGGCCACGCTCTGGTCCTGGAGGGGGCGATTGCCGAGCGGCTCGCCAGCAATCATGCGCGCGCAACACACGCGCCGCTCGCGCTCGAAGCCGCAGAGAGGCTCGCAACCAGCACCGTGCACGCAGTCGCCGTCTATCTCGGTGTGAGCGACCGGCACCTACGCCGCGTTTTCCACGAGGCCGTCGGCGTGAGCCCCAAGGCGTTTGCCAAGCTCGCACGCTTCCGGGCACTTGTCGCGCTGCGGTACGAGCCTGGAGGGTAGTTGTTGGGAACATGAGGCCCGCACGGGTTCGAGCGTGCCGGTCGCCCCGGCATCACCGACAACAATGTCAGAGCCGCGAGCGTGTCCGGCGGCGACGAGCTTGGTTTTGTAGAGCTCTGTCTGCCAGGCACGTTGGTTGCAGACCACGTGCCATGGGTCGTCGTCAAAGCCAGGCCGTTCTCTTCCTCGCTGCGCTCCCTTGGAGCAGCTGTGCGGCGAGCTGTAGGACGTGCGACGACCCGCTCACACGGCCCGCCGTCATCGTCGAAGTGCGAGATGCTCAGGGCAACCTGGTTCCGATCGAGCACGCGAGTCTTCAGATGGGTGCATACACTGAAGAATGTCAGACGTATTACCGTGGCTCAAACGACCGTCGTTACTGCTTTCAGGCGGAAGAGAGCGTAGCTGAGCTGAGTGTCGAGGCGCAGGGGCAGACCTTGACCCAGCAGGTGAGCCCGCGCTGGAAGAAGGATGCCCACGACTGCAGGCTGCCAGTCGGCGACTCGGTTGTGCTCGCGCTGTCCGGGCCTGGCTGTCCCGTTCCGTCAGGCGTAGCCGTGCAAGGAACGCTGTTCGATACACAGGGCCAGCCAGCGACCGGCACCGTCAACTTCGTGAGCTCAGATCAGCACGTAGCGTGTCTCGTGACGGGAAACGCGTTTGCTTGCCCTGCGGTGAGCGCATACACGAACAGCTATCAGGTCACCTGGCAGGTCGGGAGTACGCGGCAACAGCTAGATGTCCTGGTAGAGGTAGACAACTGCGTACGCCGCGTCGCAGACGGCAGCCTCGACGTCTCCAAGTTCATCTGCGACGGGCCGCCGTCGCGAGCCCTGGGAGGGGCCGTCAAGTTGCCAGTCGGTCGCACGCTCAGCGCGCGTGCGCATGTCGGCACGGGACCTTGGTCCGACTGCATCGTCGACCTCCCGATCGAGGTCCAGGGCGAGACCTACCATAACTTTGCGTGCGTCTCGCTGACCAAGACCGGCGGTGGCACCTACAGCCTGGAGCTGCAGGACGGCAAGCAGACCCGCCTCTACGATGTCGAAGTCATCGACGACGGCTGCGACCCGCACTTCTCGTCTCGAGTCTACGATCTTACCACTCGTGAAGACCGCTAGCGATCGACGATGTCATCGTCGAAGCGCGTGTTCACGTCGACGCCTCGCGCGAGCATCTGACTCATCAAATCGACGCGATCGGCAGCCGCCGCGACCAACAGGTCCGCGTGGCTCCGAATCGGCTACTCCTCGATGAGCACGGTCCCGGGTCCGGACCCGGGAGTCACAGCGTGTCGCTTGCGAGCTCGTATTGGGCCGCGAAGGGCGCGTTGAGGGCGGCGGCCACGCTAGCCAAGAGCTGTGTCGGACGGTAGGGTTTGTGCAGCACGCGGAGGTTCGTGCGACCGAAGCGCTCGTTGATCTCCGCCTCGCTGTAGCCCGAGGAAGCGACCACCGGGATCTCCACCCGCTGCTCGCGCAGCTTGCGAACCACCTGCACACCGCCCATGACCGGCATCGTCATGTCCAGCACGATGACGTCGATGCTGTGTCCCTGCTCTTGGAGCAGTTCGAGAGCTTCGGCTCCGTGCTTCGCGAGGAGTACGCGATAGCCCGCCGAAGTCAGGCACTGCTTCGCGACTGCTCGCAGTTCGCTCTCGTCGTCGACGAACAATATGCAGGCGTCCGCAGGGGCCTTGGTGGCCCGCACGTGCGCGGGCTCGCGCGAATCGAGCGCCTCGAGGGGCGCGGGCTCGGGCGCGCGAGCAGGCGCCTGCTCCAAGGCGGGCAGTGAGACCAGAATGCGTGTCCCTTGGCCCGCGGCGCTCCGCACGCTGATGCCACCGCGGTGGGTGTGCACGATGCCTTGCGCGGCAGACAGCCCCAGACCGCGCCCCGCGAACTTGGTGGAGAAGAAGGGCTCGAAGATACGGTCCACACGCTCGGGGTGCATACCGGGCCCGTCATCGGAAACCTCGATTTGCACATAGCGTCCGGCCTGCAGAATGCCCTGCGCTCGCGCTGCTTCATCGTCGAGCTGCGCGACGAGCAAAGACACGACGACACGGCCTGGATTCTCTCCGATGGCCTCGACCGCGTTGAGAATGAGGTGGGTCAAGAGTTGCTGAATCTGACCGCTGTCCGTCTCGACCCACGGCAGGTCTGCTGGTGTGTTGGACTCCAGACTCACGGAGGTGGGCACGCTGGCCCTCATCAGTGAGAACTGTGAGATCACGACCTCCCGCAGATCGGTGGGCTTCACTTGAAAGCGCCCGTTATCCGCGTAGGCGAGCAGTTGTCCAGTCAGCACGGCCGCACTCTGTGC
>Ga0190271_10000796_pt1 | contig 16713 bp, 12 predicted proteins | sample Popmic356T_FD_133747 | JGI IMG/M metagenome (GOLD analysis project Ga0190271, IMG submission 133747) | Populus adjacent soil microbial communities from riparian zone of Weber River, Utah, USA - 356 T | ecosystem: Environmental > Terrestrial > Soil > Riparian zone | place: USA: Utah | collected...
GACGAGGCGCCGCTGCGGGAGCAGGATCGTGGTGCGGTCCTGTTCGATCTCGGCCTTGATGCGCTGCAGACTGATCTGTGCGTACGGATCGCCGATCCATCGGTTGTGGCGGCGGTGCGTCCCTATGTCGGATCGCCGGCTTTCGATCACCCGAATCCGGTGATGGGGATTATCCTTGCGGCGAACCCGCATCGGGTCTTCCTGAGCCGGGCAGGGCGCGCGGAGGTCTACCAGCCAATTCCTCCGCCCGGTGGCAGGAGTCCGGAAGGGCCGCATACCCACGTACTGCTGAATTTGCTGTCGCGGAAGCGTACGCATCCGGCAACCGAGCCGGTGCCGGCGGGTTTCGTGCCGTGCGCTCATTTCTATCCGCCTCATCCCGTTAGGGACGAGATGGGACTGGAACGTCTGTTCGACCGCGACCGCTACCAAGCGTTCCATGATCTGCTCGCCAGGTACGGTTCACCCGACGCGGCCGCGGTCAAGGCGAAGGTTGCCGCACTGGTCGTCGCGGGCAAAGATCCAGCCAGCATGCCCGCTGCCGGCGATCGTGACGCGCGCGCCAATGTGCGCGTGGCCTTGCGTCAACTGAAGGCGGCGGGACATGCGTCCTCTGCGCTGACCGCGTGGCTTGCGGCGTACGATCCCGCCGAGCAAGGGGCTGAGGATGATGATGCTCAGATGCAGGGGCATTGAAGATGTAGAATGTCCCGGCTAGACGTTCCTGAAAGGCCAATAACAAAGAGGATAACGCCATGAGCGAAACCGTCATCGACACCGGCACCAGCGAACTGCTTTGCAGCATCTCGGCAGGTGTCGCCACCATCACCCTGAACCGGCCCGAGGCAAAGAACGCGCTGTCGCCGCCGATGTCGCAGGCCCTGCAGGCGATGCTGGCGAAGTGCGACGCCGATCATTCGGTCCGTGCCATTCTTCTGACCGGCGCCGGCACAGCCTTCTGCGCGGGTGGCGACGTCAAGAACATGGGCGACCGCCGGCCGAAGACGCTGACGCCGGAAGAGCGGGTCAAGGAGATGAAGCAGCGCCATCGCGGCGTCGGCGGCGGCATCGCCTCGATGTCGAAGCCGACGATTGCGGCGCTGCCGGGCGCGGCGGTCGGCGCCGGCCTTGCCATCGCGCTCGCCTGTGACATCCGCATCGCGGCACAGTCGGCGTTTCTCTCCGGCGGCTATTCGAAGATCGGCCTGTCCGGCGACTACGGCATTGCCTGGCTGCTGACGCGCACGATCGGCACGTCGATGGCGCGGGAGATGATGTTCACCTCCGACCGCATCGATGCTGCGCGCGCGGAGAAGCTCGGTCTCGTCAACCGTGTCGTTGCGGATGCGGAGCTTGCCGCGGCCTCGCGCGCGCTCGCCCAGCAGATCGCCGACGGCCCGTCGGATGCGATCCGTTCGATGAAGCAGAACCTGAACGAGGTGGCGTCGCTCGATTACTTCGGCGCGATCGACCGCGAAGCCGAGCGGATCGTGCAGCTGTCGGCGTCGGAAAACCACAAGGAGGCGGTGCGCGCCTTTGTTGAGAAGCGCAAGCCCGTGTTCAACAAGGCCTGACTACGAGAAGACGGCATCCAGCGCCTTCGACAATTCGCCGAATTCCCTTTGCGCGAGCAGTCCAGTTTGATGGATCGCTGCATCAATCTGCTGAACCGCAGTCGCTGGATCCTCGATGCAGCCTTCGATCCGCTGCAGCATCTCGTCTGCGGTTGCTGCGGCAAGCTGCGGCATGAACAGTTCCGACGACGAATACGACATGGCGTGGCTGACAACCGGTGTCAGTCCGCTCGTCAGGTAATCCACCAGCTTCACATCCGACTTGGCATCGAAATAGCGCTGCGCTGCCGCCGGCAGACGCGTTGGCAGCGGCGCAATGGCGATGGCGCCGGCAAGCGTTCGCAGAAACTGCCGGTACGACGGAAAGTCGAGATGGCCGATGTGGCGCGCGCGGTCGAACAATTTGCGCAAACCCTCGTCGAAACGGCCGATCAGGATCGCCTCATATCTTTGCCGGTTGAGCAGTCCGGCCAGATCGACAGCGAATTGCGGGTTCTCGCGCAGGAAGAACGGCACGTCGCTCGAGGTCCAGACCAGTTGCCTTGCGGCGGCGCGGGGCGCGGGCGGCGCAGATTGTGCGCAGCCGTTCCTGAGCACGATGATCCGGCTGCCGGCCACTGATGCGTCCTCGCGCAGATGCGCCTTCAGCGTTTCGCTTGCGACGGTGATGGCTCTTGCATGCTGCAGGCACCAGCCGATGCGCTTCAACATGGTGCGCTTGGAGGATGCGACGAAATCGGGGATCGATGTCAGCAGATCGTCCATATCGTAGACGATCGGCGCCTGACTGTTCGCCTTCAGGAACGCGAACTGCGCCGTCGAAACGTTGCGCTGACACCAGATGTGCGTGAAGGCATAGGGACCGGGCTCGCCTTCCATCTTCATCGCGCGGTCGGCTGTCTGGTAGCCGCCGATCACACCGCGGCCGAGCAACGCGTTCAGATACGGCTTGATGCGGATCTCGCCGATGAAGTGACCCGAATAGAGCGCGAGCACGCGCGCAGGCTTCGCATCGCCTACGTACTGGTATGGGCTTTTTCTGAAAATCATCCGCTCGACGGTTCCCCGGTCGGCGGGATCAAAGGCTGAAAACGCCGTCTCCGTCAATCGCGGGACGGCGATGGATGAATGCCGGGCACACAGCTTGATTCCAGCGGCCAAGCTGGTTGTATGGCCGCAGCAACGGTGGGCAGGGAGGCGCGCAACGGGCGATGAAGCTGGCACTTGCCATCGTAAGCCTGTTCCCCGGCGGCGGATTGCAGCGCGATTGCATGGCGATCGCTCGCCTGCTCGATGCGCAGGGGCACGAGGTCACCATCTTCACCTCGCGGCTCGAGGGCGGCGCGGGCGGCGACCTGCAGGTGGAGGTCCTGCCAGTGCTCGCGTTTACCAACCACGGGCGCAACATAGCGTTCTCGCGGGCGATTGCCCGCCGCTGCGCCGGACAATTCGACCGGATCGTCGGCTTCGACAAGCTTGAAGGCCTGGACGTTCTCTATTGCGCCGATCTGCCGGTGGCACCGCGTTATCAAACCCGCCTGTCGCGCATCCTGCCGCGCGGACGCAAACTGCTGTTGCTGGAGCGCGCGTGCTTCGCGCGCGAGAGCAGGACGAAGGTGCTGCTGCTGAGCCAGCCGCAGGTGGATGCCTATCGTGCCTCCTGGGACACGCAGGCCGAGCGCATCGCGCTGTTGCCGCCGACGATCAACCCGCAACGCCGCAAGCCGCAACTACGCACCGACGGGACACGCAAATGGATGCGCGAAGAGATGGCCATGGGCGAAAACGGCTGGCTGTGGCTCGCTGTCGGCAGCCAGCTGCGCGTGAAAGGGATCGACCGCACGCTCGAGGCCCTGGAGCTGTTCTCCGATGCCCGGCTGGCGATCGCGGGGATCGGACCGAGTTCGAAGGCTGCGCGCCAGTTTGCGCGCATGGCGCGCAAGCGTGGCGTCGCGGGCAGGGTCCGGCTGCTGGGCGTTCGCGAGGATATTCCCGAATTGATGGCTGCCGCCGATCTCCTGGTGCATCCGGCCCGCACCGAGACGACCGGCACGGTGATTCTCGAAGCGATCGTCAACGGCCTGCCGGTGATCGCCAGCGCGGTTTGCGGCTACGCGGAGCATATCGCGAAGGCAGAAGCGGGCTTGGTTCTGGCCGAACCGTTCGCGCAAGGCCGCTTCGCGGAAAAGCTTCGCGAGGCGATGGACGCGCAGCGTGTGGAGCGCTGGAGCGAAAATGCCAAACGCTACGGGGAAACGGCAGATATCTATCGGGGGCTGCCACGCGCGGCTGCGCAGATCGTGGAGCATCGAATCGCTCTATGATTGCCGCTGCTCTTGCTCATTCGTCGGCAGGGACTAGATAACAGGAACTCTTCGCCGCGGTTTCCGTCCGCAAAGCTCTACGTATCCGCCTGCCGGAACCGAAACTCCTTCAGTTCATCATGCCGCCGATCATCTCCGTCCAGGGTCTGACCAAGACCTACGGTTCCTCATTTCACGCGCTCCGCAACGTCGATCTGCAGATCGATCGCGGCGAGATATTTGCATTGCTGGGGCCGAATGGCGCCGGCAAGACCACGCTGATCGGCGTCATCTGCGGCATCATCAATCCAAGCGCGGGCCGGATCGCGGTCGACGGTCACGACATCATCCGCGACTATCGCGCGGCGCGATCGATGATCGGCCTCGTGCCGCAGGAGCTCGCGACCGATTCGTTCGAGACGGTGTGGGCGACCGTCAGCTTCAGCCGCGGCCTGTTTGGCAAAAAAAAAGATCCGGCGCATATCGAGAAGGTCCTGAAGGACCTCTCGCTGTGGGACAAGAAGGATTTCAAGATCATGACGCTCTCCGGCGGGATGAAGCGGCGGGTGATGATCGCGAAAGCACTCTCGCATGAGCCGGGCGTGCTTTTCCTGGACGAGCCCACCGCCGGCGTGGACGTCGAACTGCGCAAGGACATGTGGGAGATGGTGCGCGGCCTCCGCGCCGCGGGCGTGACGATCGTGCTCACCACGCACTACATCGAAGAAGCCGAGGAGATGGCCGACCGGATCGGCGTCATCAACAAGGGCGAGATCGTACTGGTTGAGCGCAAGGCGGAGTTGATGCGCAAGCTCGGCAAGAAGCAGATGACGCTGCATCTGCAGAAGAATCTGGACGCGATACCGCCCGCGCTTGCGGCCTACCATCTGACGCTGGCCGACCACGGCCGCGACCTGACCTACACCTACGATACGCAGAGCGAACGCTCCGGAATTACAGGGCTTCTCGACGATCTCGCAGCCGCCGGCATCGCCTTCAACGATCTGCACACGACGCAATCATCGCTCGAGGACATCTTCGTCGATCTCGTGAGGCAACAGCCATGAACTGGCGGGCAGCCTGGGCGATCTATTCATTCGAAATGGCCCGTACCGGCAGGACGCTGCTGCAGAGCATCGTTTCGCCGGTGATCTCGACCTCGCTCTATTTCGTCGTGTTTGGCGCTGCGATCGGCTCGCGGATCACCGAAATCGAGGGCGTCGGCTACGGCTCGTTCATTGTGCCCGGTCTGATCATGCTGATGCTGCTGACGCAGAGCACTTCCAATGCGTCGTTCGGTATCTACTTTCCGAAATTCGTCGGAACGATCTATGAAATCCTGTCGGCGCCGGTATCCGCGGCCGAGATCGTGCTGGGCTATGTCGGTGCCGCGGCAACCAAGTCGATCATTCTCGGACTGATCATCCTTGCGACGTCGTTCCTGTTCGTGCCACTGCAGGTCGATCATCCGTTCTGGATGATGACCTTTCTGATCCTGACCGCCATCACGTTCAGCCTGCTCGGCTTCATCATCGGCATCTGGGCGGACGGGTTCGAGCAGCTGCAGTTCATTCCGCTGCTGGTCATCACGCCGCTGACGTTTCTCGGCGGCACGTTCTACTCGATCAATGTGCTGCCGCCGATCTGGCAGACCGTCGCGCTGTTCAACCCGGTCGTCTATCTCGTCAGCGGCTTTCGCTGGAGCTTTTTCGGCATTGCCGATGTGAGCGTCGGCATAAGCCTTGGCATGACCCTGATGTTCCTGTTCGCCTGTCTCGGCACCGTCTGGTGGATTTTCCGCACGGGTTACCGGCTCAAGCGATAACGTCAATGCGCGGCATGGTTGCCCTGCATGGCGATGTTCCGCATGACACGCGGTGCATTCCCGCTTAAATTCCGCCGCGCTTCGAGACAATCGATTTGGCGGGAAACAATGACGGACGTAGCGGACGAGGCTCTTGGCGGCACCCACAGCTCGCACTGGGGTGCATTCAAGGGTGAATGGCAGGGCGAAACGCTGGTCATCACGCCGCATCCGCGCGATCCCGATCCGAACCCGATCATTCAGAATTTTCCGTCTGCGCTGCGGCACCGGGCACGCATCGACCGGCCTTATGTGCGGCGCGGGTGGCTGGAGCGCGGTCCCGGCAAGAACGACCGGCGCGGCCGCGACGAGTTCGTCGCGATGGAATGGGACAAGGTGCTCGATCTGCTTGCGAAGGAGCTGGCGCGGGTGCGCGATACGCACGGCCTGAACGCCATCTTCGGCGGTTCCTATGGCTGGGCCAGTGCCGGCCGCTTCCACCACGCCCAGAGCCAGATCCACCGGTTCCTGAATACGGCGCTCGGCGGCTACGTCCGGTCGGTCAACAGCTACAGCGCTGGCGCATCCAACGTCATGCTGCCGCATATTCTCGGTGGTTACGACGATGTCACGCGCCGCAACGTGTCGTGGGACGAGATCGTCACGCACACCGACATCGTCCTCGCCTTCGGCGGCATGGCGACGAAGAATTCACGCATTGGCCAAGGCGGCATCAGCGAGCACACCGAGCGCAACGACATGGCGAAGGCGCGCGCACGCGGCACGCAGTTCGTCCTTGTCAGCCCGCAGCGGACGGACCTGCCGGCCGGGGCACAAGCGGAGTGGCTCGCCCCGGTTCCAGGCACCGATGTCGCGATGATGATGGGTATTGCGCACACGCTCGTGGCGGCAAACCTGCATGATCGCGCTTTCCTCGCCAGCCACTGTACCGGTTGGAGCGTGTTCGAAGACTATCTTTTGGGCCGCGCAGATGGCGTGGCGAAGACGGCGGCCTGGGCGTCTCCGCTCTGCGGCATCGCGGCCAGCGAGATCGAGACGCTGGCGTGCCGGCTGGCCGGCAAGCGGGTGCTGATCGTCGTGTCGCATTCCCTGCAGCGCTCCGAACACGGCGAGCAACCGGTTTGGATGGGCGCAGTGCTTGCTTCGATGCTGGGCCAGATGGGGCTGCCCGGCGGCGGCTACAGCTACGCGTTGGGCGCCGTTGCGAACTACGGCAAGCGCAGCAATGCGGTGCCGGTCGCGGCCCTACCGCAGGGGCAGAACGGGGTGCGTGATTTCATCCCGGTCGCGCGCCTCTCCGACATGCTGCTCAATCCCGGCAAGCCGTTCGACTACAATGGCGAGCGGATGATCTATCCGGACATCAAGCTGGTCTACTGGGCGGGTGGCAATCCGTTCCATCACCACCAGGACATCAACCGCTTGCGCCGGGCGTTCTTCGGCATCGAGACGTTGGTGGTGCACGAAATCGCATGGACCGCCACCGCGCGGCACGCCGACATCGTCCTTCCCTGCACCATGACGCTCGAGCGCGAGGACATCGGCGCCACGCCGTACGACCAGTTGATGCTGGCAATGCATCGCCTGGCGAAGCCGTTCGGAGAAGCGCGCGACGACTACGACATCTTCGCAGACCTCGCCGAGCGGCTCGGCAAGCGCGAGGCGTTCACCGAGGGCCGCAGTTCCCGCGACTGGCTGCGCCACATCTACGCGACGACGCAGAAAGCGCTTGCGGCCAAAGACCTGCCCGCGCCGGATTTCGATCAGTTCTGGCGAGAGGGCGAGCTCGAACTGCCGGCCCTGCCTGCGGACGGAGGTATTCTGCGTGCCTTCCGCGACGACCCGGACGGCAAGCCTTTGCCGACGCCGAGCGGCAGGATCGAGATCTTCTCGAAGACGATTGCCGCCTTCGGCTATGCCGATTGTCCGGGTCATCCGGTCTGGCTGCCGCCGTCGGATGTGCCGCAAGCCGCCGTGCCGCTGCATCTCGTCGCCAACCAGCCGGCGACGCGGCTGCACAGCCAGTTCGATTTTGGCGGCCACAGCGATGCGCAGAAGCATCGCGGCCGCGAGGTCATGAGCATCCATCCCGACGATGCCGCGGCGCGCGGGATCAAGGATGGCGACATCGTCAAACTGTTCAATGCGCGCGGCGCGTGCCTTGCGGCGGCGAAGGTCACCGACGATATCCGCGCCGGTGTCGTGCGGCTGCCGACCGGCGCCTGGTACGATCCGGAGGATGCGGACGAGGACAATCCGCTCTGCGTGCACGGCAATCCGAATGTGCTGACGCGCGACGTCGGCACGTCCTCGCTTGCACAAGGCTGCTGCGGGCAATTGACGACGGTGCAGGTCGAGCGGTTCGGCGGCAACCTGCCGCCGATCAGGACGTTCGACCCACCGGCGGGCGCCTTGCAGGCGATCGCAGGGCGGACAGGATCGTAAATCGAAACTTGCCGCGATTGCCGAAACATCGGCACTTCACGGCGAGTTGAGCCCTTATAGCCCGGTATTTTCCCTCATTCGGGGATAGGCCGGGCTTTAGTCAGGCGCATTCAGAATTGATTCAAATGTCCGCCGTAAACGCGGACAATGATCAGGAAAATTCGCAATTTTCTGGCAATACGTATGCTCTCGGCGTTCGACTTCGTGTTGATCGTTGCAGCGATCGTCGTTGCCATGGCATCGATCGTCAGCGGTCTCACCCAGTTCGCGGGTGGGTAGCCCGCGGATTTGTCGCGCCGATCGGTAAGAATATCCGCCACGCGTTAGGCTTAACGCGATGGCGTGGGTGCCGCCTTTGCGCTAGGTTTTCGGGAAAATGCGAGGAAGCGCCCGATGACCCATGAATGGCCTGCGATTGTCGACGAACTGTCGTCTCTGCTGAAGCTTCGCACCATTCCGTTCGGCATGAAGATGTTCGAGCGCAGGGAGGATATGGAGGCGATCGACCGTATACGCCGTCCGCAATCGATTCACACGCTGGATCAGATCGTCGGCCAGGCCTCGCGGCTCGGCTGGACGGTTGGCATCACCTCCGACGATCTGGTCGGCGCCCAGTGTCGCGCGGTGGTGGGGCTGGGCAATGCCAAGACCGAGGCGTGGCAGTCCGGACAGCACATGAAGGGCGTCTGGTTCTCGACTCTGGAGGATGCGGCCGCTCACCAGGGTGCGATGCATTGTGTGCCGGATGGAAAATACGACGCGCTTGCAGTCGGTCCGTTGTCGACCGGCAAGCTCGGCACACCCGACATCGCGCTGTTCTATGCCACGCCCGGCGCGATGATCTATTTCATCAACGGATTGCAGTGGTCCGGCTACAAGCGTTTCGACTGGAGCGTGGTCGGCGAGTCCGCATGTGCCGACTCGTGGGGCAGGGCGCTGACGACGCGTCAGCCCAGCCTGTCGATCCCGTGCTTCGCCGAGCGCCGCTACGGCGGCGTGCTTGACGACGAGATGCTGATGGCGACGCCCCCCGAGCATCTGGTGAGCGCAATCACCGGGATGAAGGCGCTGTCGAAAAACGGCTTCCGCTACCCGTTCCCGCAATACGGCGTGCAGCAGGACGTGCGTGCCGGTATGGCGGTGAGCTATCCGGGACGGAAGTGACACGTTAGCGTCTTTCCCCCGGACACCGCGAAGCGGCGATCCGGAATCTCAGCCTACGCCGACTCGCGCACGCGGAAGGCGTTGGCTGCCAGCGTCTTGCCGAGCGACCATGCCGCGCCCGGCACGCGATGCGCGCTGGCGATGACGGCATCGAAAGATTCCTCGATCCATTTGCAGTCGTTGTCGGTGATCGTCAGGCAGGGGAGGATCTTGATGGTGTGGCTGGCGTGTCCCGACACCTGCGTCAGGATCTTGTGATCCTTGAACAGCGGGATGGTGATGAGCTGGCAGAACAGTCCAGCGCTTGCCGTCTCCAGCACGTTCCACGAAGCCTTGAGCGCGAACGATTTCGGCGCGCCGAACTCGATGCCGATCATCAAACCCTTGCCGCGCACTTCCTTTACGAGCTCGTAGCGCGTCACCATCTCGTTGAAGGCGCGCTGGATGCGTGCACCCTGCACGGCGGCGTTCTCGATCAGCTTTTCCTGCTTGATGACGTCGAGGGTGGCGATCCCGGCTGCCATCGCCAAATCGTTCTTCGAGAATGTAGAGCCGTGCACCACCGCGCGGTCCATGCGGTCGAAAATTTTGTCGAAGATTGCCTTGCGCGTCAGCAGTGCGCCGACCGGCACGTGACCGCCCGAAAGCGACTTCGACAACAGCACCATGTCGGGTTCGACGTTCCAGTGCTCGACCGCGAGGAATTTGCCGGTGCGGCCCATTCCGGTCTGAATCTCGTCCGCAACAAGCAGGGTCCCATATTGGCGACATAACGCCGCAGCTTGTGGAAGGAAGTCGTCGTCGGGGATGTTTACGCCCTTGCCCTGGATCGGTTCGAACACGAAAGCGGCCACCTGGCGATTCGCCAGCGCCTGTTCGAGGGCCACAAGATCGTTGAACGGCACCGCGGTGCAGCCGGGAAGCAGCGGCTCGAAGCCACCGCGGAAGTTCTTGTCGTCGGTGAGCGACAGCGAACCGTAGGACAGGCCGTGATAGGCGTGGCCCATGTAAAGAATACCCGGCCGGCCGGTCGCGCCGCGGGCGAATTTGATCGCGGCCTCGACGCACTCGGTGCCCGAGTTCGCGAAGAAGGCCTTGTCGAGGTATGGCGTGTAGGTGAGCAGGCGCTCGGCGAGAATTCCCGCTAAGGTCGAAACATCCATCTGCACAAGGTTGGGAAGATCGCTATCCAGCACGCTTTTCAGCGTATCGCGCAGCTCGGGGTGGTTGCGGCCAATCGCAAACACGCCGAAGCCCGACAGCAGGTCGAGATAGCGCTGGTCCTTGCGGTCGAACAGATACTGGCCTTGGCCCCGCTTGAATCCGACGTCGAATCCGATGGTCTTGAGAACCCGGACGAGTTGTTCGTTCAGATACCGGGTGTGAAGCGACCCGCGCTCGGCCTCGCGTTCCTCGACCAACCGAGGCAGATCCAGCTTTCCACCCGTCATTGCTCACACTTTGGCTTTGTTGTGACATCACACAAGTATTAGCATCTGGCCAGATAGCGCCGACTACGACTATCTTGCACAGCGTGTTGAACGATTATTGAGAAACCGGCTCAAGTAAATAGGGCACTTTCGACCATGCGAACGTTGATCTTGTCTGGAACAATTCTGCTCGCTGCGACTGTCGGAGGGTCGGCGCAAACTGCCGATCCGGTAGGCGAGTGGTTGGTGAAGGATGGCACCGCGCGGATCAAGGTGGTGAGCTGTCCCGGCCCACAGAACAGCCGCCGGCGCTTTGGGGCGTGATCTGGGCCGAAACCAAGCCTGGAGTCGACGAAAAGAATCCGGATCCCGCAATGCGAAATCGCCCGATGCTTGGTGTTCCGATCTTGGTCGGCATGAAGCAGACCGAAGCCAATCTCTGGAACGGCAAGATCTATGACCCCACGCGCGGCAGCCTGTGGGATGCGAAGATCAGCGTGAGCCGCAACGATATGCTCGAGGTCAAGGGATGCCTCTCGTTCATTTGCAGCGGCGAGGACTGGAAGCGCGTGACCGGCACCAATACGCCTCCCGTAAATCAACCGCCAGCGGGAGCGTCGGCGAAGGGCGGGGCGATGGCTCCTCCCGGTGGAGCGATGGCTCCCCCACCGCAGACCAAGAGCGCTCCGCCGAACAAGGGCGGTGCGATCGCCAAGGGCGCCACTTCCCCGGCCGATCCGATCTGCGGCAACGTCGCGAGCCTCGTTCCGCGGGGTTGATCTTCCGGTGGAGGGTCAGTACGCGAGTTCCGACCGGATTTCGGCGGGCTGATAGCGGCTGCTGCGCGTCGCGACATCAACGGATCGCGAGCGCGACTGCAATCGGCCACATTGCCACGATGTTGGCGAAGTTCAAGCGCATCCCGCCACACAAATAATGGCATTCGCCGGGATAGTGCTGATTGTTGTTATCCGGCGAGAAGCGTTTGAACGGCCGAAGAGAAACCCTTCCGGACAAAGAGGCATTGTCGACCATGCGAAGCTTGATCCTGTCAGGAGCAGTTCTGTTTGCCGCGACAACTGGCGCCCTGGCGCAGTCCCCCGATCCCGTGGGCGAGTGGCTGGTCGAGGACGGCACCGCGCGGATCAAGGTGGTCAGCTGTCCACAAGCACAGGGGCAGCCGCCGGTCCTTTGGGGCGTGATCTGGGCCGAGACCAAGCCGGGGGTCGATTCCAGCAATCCCGATCCTTCCCAGAAGAACCGGCCGCTGCTCGGCGCCCCAATCCTGATCAACATGAAGCAAACCCAGGCCAATAAGTGGGAAGGCAAGATCTACGACGCCAATGGCGGCAGTTTGTATGACTCCAACATCAGCCTGACCCGCAACGACATGCTTGCCGTCCGCGGCTGCATGGGCGTGATCTTCTGCGGCGGTCAGGACTGGAAGCGCGTGACCGGGACCAATACTCCGCCCATACCGCAGCAGGCTACGCTGGTGCCGCAGGCAAAGGGCGGCGCGATGGCGTCGCAGACCAAGGGCATGTCGAAGGGCGCGGCGGCAGGACCCGCCGCCGACCCGATTTGCTCAAATGTCGCCGGGCTCGTTCCCCGCACCTGAGGGCTTTCGGGGGGGACCCATCAGCGCAGGCTGGAAGATCAGCGTCGCCAGCACCACCATGGCAAGGCAGAGCGCGAGCAACTTGCCCATGCTCGCGGTTCCAGGATGGCTTGAGAACCAGAGACTGCCGAAAGCGGTCCCTGTCGTCAGCGCGCTGAACACGATCGCCTGCGTGAGGCTCGATTGCAGCAGCTTGTCGCGTCCCGCGCGCCAGGCCACGACGTAGTAGATCGTAAACGCAACGCCGATGCCGAGCAGGAGTGGCAGCGCGACGATGTTGGCAAAGTTCATCGGAATGCCGAGCAGCACGCACAGTTCCAGCGTCAGCGCGCCGGCAAGCGCCAGCGGAACCAGTGTCAGCAGCACATCGGTCACGCGCCGGAGCACCAGCAGCAGCAGAATGGTGATCGAGACCAGCGCCCACAGGCCTGCCTGAACGAATGCGAGCGAGATGGTGTTGCCGGCCTCCAGGATCGAGATCGGGCCGCCGATCGCGGTCGGCTCGACGGCGAGCACGGCCTTGGCGAATTGCCTTAGCGTTTCGTTGTCGTTCGGATCGCCCTTCGGCAATGCCTGAACGCGGGTGCGGCCGTCGGGGGTCATCCAGTCGGCTACGAGATCCTTCGGCAGGCTCTCGAACGTGACGGGCTTGGCAAGCAGAAGATTCGAGATCTGCTCCAGTTCGACCTGCAGCGGGTTGATGAAGACCTGCTGGACCTTCTCGCGCTGGGCCGTGGTCGCCTGCGCAAGTTTGGTCAGCGCCGTGGCGAGCCGGTTCAGGCCTTCGGTACCTGCGCCTGTTTTGCCGGCGGCGGCTTTCTTCAACTGCTCGGCCGAGCCGTTCAACGCTTCGATGTTCTCCGCGTCGGTCGGCGCCTCGAGCTTGGATTCCTTAAAGGTTGGCTCCAGCACGTCGGCGGCCTTCCTGATCGCGGCGAGCTTGGCGTCCTGATCCTTCGGGACGAAGAAATCGACCGACATCACGCGATCGACCTCAGCGACCTTGCGCAGCTTCTCTTCCACCTGCAGCGCGGCCTGGCGCGACGGCGCGATCACGTCGATGCCGCTCGCTCCGGTCTGCGGGTCCTTGCGGACGTCGAGGTAGGTAGCAACCGACTCGACGCTCGAACTGCGCAGGTTCATCGGGTTGAAGTCGAACTGCAGATAGTAAAGCAGCGGCAGCCCGGCGATGGCGACGACCAGTGCCACGGCGACGATCTTGATACGGTGCCGCTCGATGAAGGTGTCGACGGGCGCCAGGAAAGCGTAGCCCGGTTCAGCCTTCTCTCCCGGCGGATTGAGCAGCGCCAGCATCGCCGGCAGCACGGTGATGCTGCACAATAGCGCGATCAGCATGCCGGCGCCGGCAATCTGTCCGAGTTCCGAGACGCCCTGATAGGCGGTCGGCAGGAACGACAGGAAGCCTATCGCGGCCGCGACCGCGGCCAGCGACAGCGGCACGGCCATGTTCCTGGCCGTGTTGTCGAGCGTGAGATCGAGCTCCTCGTGCTCGTGCCGTTCTGTTCGATAACGGACGCTGAACTGGATTCCGAAGTCGACGCCTAGCCCGACGAACAGCACAGCAAACGCGACCGAGATCGGGTTGAGCGCTCCGACCAGCATCAGCCCGACGGCCGTTGTGAGAGCGAGGCCGATCGCAAGCGCAATCGAAACAGCGGCAATGATTTTCGCCGAGCGCAACGCCATCCATAGGATGAACAGCACGATCACGCAGGTGACGATCGAATTGACGACGATGCCTTCCTGGGTGCTGCCGAACTCGTCGTTGGCGATGGCGACGGGACCCGTCAGGCGGACGCGTGCATGATATTTCTCGGCGAGCTTCAAGTCTTCCGCGTCGGCGCGGATCTGGTTCTCGGCGGCGCGGCCGGGTTCGAGCGCCTTGAAGTCCAGCACCGGCCGGATTTGCACGAATGCGCGCAGGTCGGAGGCGGGCAGGGGACCGCCGTTCGTCAGTTCGCGCCACGAGAAGGTGGCATCGCCCTTGGCCAGCACCGTCTCGATCGTCTCGGAGAACTTGTTGAGCGGCTTGGTGAGGTCGTCCACCTTGACCTCGCCGCGGTGCAGACCGGCCAGCACGGTGGTCAGTGCCTCAGTCATGCCGCGCAAGCTCGGATCGGTGGCGAGGCTGCCGATCAGCGGCTCGCCCTGCGCGAGCTTTTCGGCGGTGTCCTTCACCTCGTCCTTGGACAGGAACATCAGGCCGTTCTGTTGAAAGAACGGGCTGCCGGCGATGTTGCGCACCGACTTGAAGGCCTCCTTGCGCTGCTCCAGGCGGGCCTGGAGATCGGTGGCGGCAAGCTTGGTCAGTTCCGGCGTCGGCGCTTCCACAACCGCCACGATGGATTCATGGCTACCCGGGAACGCCTTCTCGAAGGCAACCTCGCGCTTCCGCCAGTCGAGGTCGGGAGAGATCAGCTTGCTGATGTCGGTGTTGAGCGCGAAGTGCTGCGACGTGTACCAGATCGAGAGTCCGGTCAACGCGAAGGCAATCAGAATGACCGCCTTGGCGTAGGTCGTGGACACCCTAACTATCTGTATCACCAAGTTTTTTAGCACTTCGATCAACCCTGTCCTGTTCGCCGGCCCGCCAGCTTCGCGGCGACATTCGCCGTGTGGCACGGATCACACTGCTGGCGGCAAATCGCTCCTAAGCTCAAGACATGCCGATAAGTTTGGCATTAAACTCGCCTCTGGAAGCTGCTGCCGTAGTTGCTTGCGATTGCGCGCAAAATCAAGTTCCGGAGGTTCACAGCACGTGATTTGGTGAACGCGAATGGATTTGCGGCAGTTGCATCATGTCTATGTTTGTTTTCCGGGCGATCCAAGATCGCCCGGGAACACGTTTCGTGCGCAAAATGTGACCGAATTGCGGACGGCTGCGCAGCGCGTGCGGGCCCTCGGGTCTGATCGCTATGGTTGGTCATCGGCTTCGCACCCGAAAGTGGCCGGTAGACGGCAAGGCCGCGGCGCCACCGACGATGCCGGACCTCCATGCGCTTCTATTCACGAAGCGTGCCGCGAGTTCCACGCGGCGCAGCGGCCGCTGCAACGGCCCGCGTCATGACTAGCACCCGGCGGATCATCCTGGCGCAGCCGCGTGGCTTCTGCGCGGGCGTCGTGCGGGCCGTCGAGATTGTCGAAAGGGCGCTGAAGAAATTTGGCCCGCCGGTCTATGTCCGGCACGAGATCGTCCACAACAAGCACTTGGTCGAAAGCCTGAAGGCAAAAGGCGCTGTTTTCGTTAAGGAATTGGACGAGGTCCCGAAAGGGGCAATGACCGTTTTCTCGGCCCATGGCGTGGCGCGAAGCGTCGAAGAGCACGCCAGATCGCGCAACCTGCCGACCCTGAACGCAACCTGTCCGCTGGTCACCAAAGTGCATAATCAGGGCAAGCGCTACGTTGCCCAAGACCGGACGCTGATCCTCATCGGCCATGCCGGCCACCCGGAGGTGGTCGGAACCATGGGCCAAATTCCAGGGCCGATTTTTCTGGTGCAGAACGTGGCCGAAGCCGAGGCGCTGGAACTGTCGGCAGATACGCCCTCGGCCTATGTGACCCAGACGACCCTTTCGGTGGACGATACACGCGATATCATCGCCGTGCTGAAACGCAGGTTTACCAATATTCTAGGTCCCGACACCCGGGATATCTGCTATGCGACACAGAATCGGCAGTCTGCGGTAAGGGACCTGTCGAAACTCGTGGAGGTGCTTTTGGTCGTCGGGGCGGCCAACAGTTCCAACTCCAACCGTCTCCGCGAAATTGGAGCAGAGGTCGGCGTTCCGAGTTATCTGATCGCAGACGGCAGCGAATTGAACCCGATCTGGGTGAGAGACGCCAACGCAGTGGGGATTACCGCGGGCGCATCCGCGCCCGAGGTTCTCGTCGATGATCTGATCGAGGCCTTGAAACGAATTGGCCCGGTTGACGTGACCGTCATGCCGGGGCAGCAAGAAAACGTTGAGTTTCGGCTGCCCGTCGAACTCGTCAGGGCGTGATGAAGGGATCGGTTCCGGTTCCGTCATCGCGCTGAAACAGTGAGTTGGGTTTCGCTCGCGTAACGGACGTCCGGAAAGAGCTGTGTTGATGGCAATACCGTTTTTCAAAGAACTCAAAATCGGCGCTTACCTGGTGAAGCAAAAGTTGCTCGGGCGGGAGCGCTATCCGCTGGTGCTGATGCTGGAGCCGCTGTTCCGCTGCAACCTCGCCTGTGCGGGCTGCGGCAAGATCGACTATCCCGACGCCATCCTGAACCGTCGCATGAGCGCGCAGGAATGCTGGGATGCCGCCGACGAATGCGGCGCGCCGATGGTGGCGATTCCCGGCGGC
>Ga0190271_10000797_pt1 | contig 16711 bp, 19 predicted proteins | sample Popmic356T_FD_133747 | JGI IMG/M metagenome (GOLD analysis project Ga0190271, IMG submission 133747) | Populus adjacent soil microbial communities from riparian zone of Weber River, Utah, USA - 356 T | ecosystem: Environmental > Terrestrial > Soil > Riparian zone | place: USA: Utah | collected...
AGAAGGCGTAGAGCACGAGCAGGCTCGCCACCAACTCGCTGTCGGCCGCCGTGAACTCGCCGTGCTGGTAGAGGAGACGGACCAGGGGACGGGCCAGGACGACCAGCGCGGCGGTGGCGGCGGGGGCGACGAACACGGTGTTGCGGGCCGCCCGACCCGTGGTGCGAGTGAGCCCTTCCAGGTCGCCGCCGGCAGCAAGACGGGCGAGGAAGGGGAAGGCAGCCACCCCGGCCGCCTGGGCGATCACCCCGATCGGCACCATGTTGAGCTGGCGGGCGAAGCTCAGGGCGGCGGTGGCGCCGACGTCGATCTGGCCGAAGAGCCTGACGAACTGCTCGTCGAGGACGGCGATCGACTGGCCCAGCATCAGTGGCAGGGCCAGGATCAGATACTCCTTGACAGCCGACTCGCCGCGCGGCACGCGTGTGAGCCACGTGCCGGTGGAGCGGGCGCCCAGCCATTGCAGCCCGAAGTTGCCTATCGCCGAACCGATGACTGCACCCCAAAGAAACGTCTCCGGTGTTGGCTCGCCGATCGCTGCCCCGATCAGGCCGCCGGCGATTATCCCGACGTTGTAGATGATCGGCGCCAGGGCAGGGATCAGGAATCGACGGTGGGTGTATTGGACCGCCATGAGCAGGGCACCCATCACCAGGAACACCTGGGCCGGAAGCACCAACCTGGTCAGGGAGACCAATCGCTCCGGGTCGGGGACCCGGGGGAAGACCAGGGAGACCATCGGCTCCGCGGCGATCCACATCGCGGCGGTTAGGCCGAGGATGGCCCATCCCACGAATCGGAAGACGGAAGTGAATGCCCGGCTCGCCCCTTCGGGGTCCTCGCGTTCCAGGTGGCGGCTCAGGATCGGGATAAGAGTGATGGTGAGGTAGGCCCCCGCCAGCAGATAGTTGAGGAAATCGGGGATGAGGAAGGCATCGCGGTAGAGATCACCCTCAGTGTTCACCCCGATCAGCGTGGCGAGCAAAGCTTCCCGGCCCAGGCCGAGGAGGCGGGAGATGAGGATGCTCGCCGAAACGACAGCCGCCGCCGCGCCCATCCTGAGTGGCCGGCTCATGCCACCGCCGCCCGAAGCCCGTCCAGGACACGGTCGGGGACAGCTAGGTCCCCATATCCGGTCCCGAGCTCGAGATACGGCTTGTAGGTCCCGTGGTAGTCGCTGCCTCCCGATGCGATGAGCCCGAAGCGATGAGCAAGATCGGTGTAGCCCTCACGCTCGTGACGCTGGTAGGCGGCACACAGTGCCTCCAGGCCGATCAGGCCGGCCGAGCGGAGCCGGATGAGGAGGTCGGCCATCTCGTGGGATCGATTGATTCCGAGAGTATGGGGGTGGGCCAGAACGGGAACCCCGCCCGAATCGCGGGCGAGGCCTATCGCCTCTTCGGGAGATAGACGTGGCCTGACGGCGTAGGCGGGCTTGCCGGCTCCAAGCCACAGGTCGAAGGCCTCGCTGATCGACTCGACGTAGCCCTTTCGCATCATCACCGCCGCGATATGTGGCCGTCCCACAGTGCCGCCGCCGGACTCCTCGATCACTTCATCGAGAGACATCGGCATGCCGAGACCGTCGAGCAGCTCGACTATGGCGGCGTTGCGCCCCTCACGTCCGAATTGGAGCCCTGCGAGCCGGTCCTGGAGGGGCCCTGGGCCTGGCTCCAACCAGAGCACGACCAGATGCATCCCCCCCTCGTGATCGAGGGATAGCTCGGTGCCCGGGATGAGCTCGATCCCGGCCCTGTCAGCCGAAGCCCCCGCCTCCTCGATCCCCTCGAGTGTGTCGTGATCGGTGAGGGCAAAGGCGGTCAGACCCAGGTCGACTGCCTTGTCGACGAGGGCGGAAGGCGTCTCCGACCCGTCGGAGGCCGTGGAATGGGTGTGGAGGTCGACGGCCATCTGATTCTCAGAGCAGGATGATGGCCCGCCAGGCCGTCAAGGGCCGGTTACGTCCACCGTGGCTCGCTCGATGTAGACGGTCTCCAGGGGGAGGCTCTGCTCAGTCGATCCCGGCCGGACCGCCGTCTCCACCCCGGCGATCGCCTCCAGCGTGTCCTCTCCCGAAGTGACTTGGCCGAGGAAATTGAACTGAGGATTGAGGGTCGAGGCAGCGTCACCGGTGAGAATGAAGAACTGGCTCCCTGTGGTTCCCCTGCCCACGTTGTCCATCATCACCATGCCCGGGGCGAGCACGAAGTCGTCGGCGGGGAACTCGTCGGCGATCCGGTAGCCCGGCCCTCCACTTCCATTGGCTTCGGGATCACCGGCGAAGACTCTGAAATCTTGCACAACACGATGGAACACTTGCCCGTCGAAGAACCCCTCTCGAGCCAGGAAGACAAAGGAGTTGACTGTCACGGGGTAGCCGGCCGGGTCGAGCTCCATCACGATCTCACCACATGAGGTCTCGAGGGTGACCGTGACCGTGGACTCGGAGGTGACGTCCGTCTGTGGCTCGGGTGCGGGAAAGGAGAGGACGGGCTCGGCCTCGGGCTGCTCGGCACCGCATGCCGTTGGTTGATCTCGGAACCCCTCGTAGCCCCCGGGCAGCTCACCTTCGTCGTCGCCGAAATAGGCGCCTGCGACCACGATCCCCACCACCACCACACCGAACACCAACGCGGTCCCGAGCCGGCGCCCCAGCTCCTTGCGGGCCTCCTGTTTCTTCTCGGCCTCTCGCTTGGCGGCGCGTTGCTCCTTCTGACGCCTGCGTCTGTCGGTCATGGCGGAGGGACTCTAGGCACGGGCCCGGCGCAATCCCGAGGCCGGTGTTCGTGTTTGGCGGGGAAACGTTCCAAACTGTGGTCATGTCCCTGGTCGTTCAGAAGTTCGGTGGGACTTCGCTGGCGGACCCGGCCCGCATCAGGGCCGTGGCCGATCGTGTCGAGTCGACTCGGAAGGAGGGCCACGACGTGGTCGTGGTCGTTTCCGCCATGGGCGAGACCACCGACCAATTGGTGGCTCTGGCCTCCGAGGTGAGCGACGACCCGTCGCCCCGGGAGATGGACATGCTGTTGAGCGCCGGGGAGCGCATCTCCATGGCATTGCTCTCGATAAGCCTCAACTCACGGGGTATCCCCGCCGTCAGCTACACCGGTTCTCAGGCGGGCATCCTCACCGATTCCTCCCACGGCTCGGCCAAGATCCTCGACATCCAGGGGACCAGGGTCCGGGACAGCCTGGCCCAGGGGCGTGTGGTGATCGTCGCCGGGTTCCAGGGAGTCGATCCCGAGTCGAAAGAGATAACCACCCTGGGACGTGGCGGGTCCGACGCCACCGCGGTCGCCCTGGCCGCGGCGCTCGGGGCGGACAGTGTCGAGATCTACACCGATGTCGACGGGGTCTTCACCGCGGACCCCCGAATGGTGCCGGATGCGATGAAGCTCGAGGAGATCCCGTTCGACGAGATGCTCGAGCTTTCCGCTGGGGGAGCCGGCGTCCTCATGTCGAGGGCGGTTGAATTCGGGCGCCGCTTCGACGTGCCGATCCATGTCAGATCCTCGTTCCACGACGGCGAAGGGACCTGGGTGCGCGAGTCCCCGATGGAGCAGGCCATCGTGAGCGGTATCGCCCACGACCGATCCGAGGCGAAGGTGACGGTGAACCGGGTACCCGACCGGCCAGGTGTTGCCGCGGCCCTCTTTGGATCCCTGGCCGCTGCCGGCGTCAATATCGACATGATCGTGCAGAACGTCTCACACGACGGCAGCACTGACATCAGCTTCACCGTTCCCCGGGCCAACCTGGTCGACGCCGAGCGGATCGCCAAGCAGGTCGCGGGTGAGATCGACGCAGAGTCTGTCGACGTCGATGCCGAGATCGCCAAGGTGTCGCTTGTCGGCGCGGGCATGAAATCGCATCCAGGTGTCGCGGCGAAGGTGTTCGAGACCCTGGCCTCGGCTGGTATCAACATCGAGATGATCTCGACCTCCACCATCCGCATCTCCTGCGTGGTCAGGGCAGATGAGGTCGAGGCGGCGGTACAGGCGCTTCACCACGCTTTCGAGCCCCCCGCCGTATACGAGGAGGTTGGGGCGTGAGTGACCGGGTAGTCGCAGTGGTGGGGGCGACGGGCGCCGTCGGCCGCACCATGAGGGCGATACTCGAGTCGAGGGACTTCGCCCTGGGGTCGTTGCGTCTGCTGGCGTCTGAGCGGTCCGCAGGATCCGTCCTCGACACCAGATGGGGGGAGGTCGAGATCGAGGACCTCGCCTTGGCAGACCCGTCCGGCATCGACATTGCGCTGTTCTCCGCAGGTGGCGATCGGTCCCGGGATCACGCACCTCGATTCGCCGATGCGGGGGCAGTGGTGATCGACAACTCGTCGGCCTTCAGGATGGACCCGAGCGTCCCCCTCATCGTCGCCGGCGTCAACGACGCCGCTGTCGGGGCTCATCGCGGGATCATTGCCAACCCCAACTGCACCACGATGACCCTGATGATGGCGGCAGGCCCGCTCCACCGGGCCGCTGGTCTTAGAAGCATGGTGGCCACCTCATACCAGTCGGTGTCCGGCTCCGGGCAGCAGGGCGTCGTCGAGTTGGTCGAGCAGACCGATCTTCTTCGTCCCGACCTCGATGCACTGATGACCGGTGGGTGGGAGGATCCCCGACCGTCTCTGTACACCAGACCGATCGGATTCAATGTCCTTCCGCTGGCCGGGTCGGTGACCGAGCAGGGATACACCGACGAGGAGTGGAAGCTGGTCAACGAGTCGAGGAAGATTCTGGACCTCCCCGGTCTTCACGTCGAGCCCACTTGTGTTCGGGTCCCGGTGCTGGTGGGCCATGGTGTTGTTGCCTCACTCCGCTTCGAGCGCCCGATCGAGGCGGACGAGGCGACGGAGATCCTGGAGTCAGCACCTGGAGTCCAGGTCTGGGATGACAGGGTTCCGACCCCGCTCGACTCGGCCGGGATCGACGATGTGCTGGTCGGTCGGATTCGCCCGACCGTGGGTCACCCCGGGGGCATCAACCTCTGGGTGGTCGGCGACAACCTGCGCAAGGGCGCTGCCCTCAACGCGGTCCAGATCGCCGAGCTGCTCTAGACCAGCGGCGCTTGCTCGGTCGGTCCGTCACTCCGGAGAAGCGCAGACATGCGACGACGCAGCAGCGGCGGTGCGTTGCGCAATCCGAGATCGAGTGCGAAGCGGGCGTCGTCGGTCACGTCGAGAATGATCTCCTCACCCTCGGCTCGCACGTGGAAACCATCGGGCATCGCAGAGACTCGAATCTCGTCCCGTGCCCAATCGCCGACCTCTATCTCCCCAGCCATCATCGTAAGTCGATCATCGCTCAGATCGATCAGCACGCTGATCGGTGCTTCATCGGTTCCGTCCAGCCGGAGCCGTGCGTCGTAGGCGGTCATCATCCTCCCCTGAGCTGTCTGCGGCAGCGGGATAAGAGTATCCCGGGTTTGCCCGGAAGGAAGAGGTTCTTGTTCGAACGGAATGTGCTTGGGTCGGGGCCTCGCCTAGCATTCGACCATCAATCGGGACGTGGCGCAGCTTGGTAGCGCGCAGCGTTCGGGACGCTGAGGTCGTGGGTTCGAATCCCGCCGTCCCGACCACATAGGTGCTGGTCAGGCTTATAGACAGGCCTAGGGCCAGCACCTCGGTCGTTTCAGTCCGTGTTAAACCCGCATCCAAATTTTCGACCGGCTGCTCTGAACACCCTCAACCCTGGAGTTCTCCCTCGTTGCTCAGGCGGTTGGTCTCCATCTGATATTCGGATTCGAGACTCTCGAGGCGGTCGGTGAGAGGTGCCAGGGCGGTCATCTGTTCCTCGAGGGCGTCACCCAACTCGGTGTCGATGTCGTCGTCGAGTTGAAGCTGTGCCAGCTTCATCGATACCGCCACCAGCGACCGATGGATGTCCTCCAAACTGCGCTGGACTTTGTCTCGATGTTCCAATGTCTCTGCCATGTTCACCTCTCGGTGTAGCGGGAGGCATCTTCGATGCAACCGATCACACTCATTCTGGCGCAGGAACGCACATTCGGCACTTCCCGCACGTCGATGGAGACGACGATCACGGCCACCCGCTCCGGAGCCGACTCCCCGCCCCTCGCCCGGCCCGGGCGATAGCTTGACGAACCATGTCGGACGCAGTCCCCACTGATTCCCGAGCACCGGAATCGACGCACAGCAGGTTGTGGGGTGCGATTTCCGAAATCCTCCGTGACATCTCCGTCGGAGGAATTGCCAGCCTCATCTCTGGGATCGTGGTCTTGGGGCTTGGCGGGCGACTCGTCATGTTCCTCAGCCGTCTGCTTCACCCTGAGGCCATCGGGCGCTTCACCGAGAACGGCAACGTGGTCGGTCTGTTCACAGCCGAGGGAACGGTGGGGCTGCTGTTGTTTGGAGGTGTTGCCGGCGGGCTGATCGCAGCGCCGGTCTGGGTCGTGATGCGGCCCTGGATTCCCCGCAACTGGGCGGCAGTTGGGCTTGGCGCGGTTTGCATCGGTGGATTCCAACTCGTTGCATCGGACAACAGAGACTTCGATATTCTCGAAGGTCCGGCTCTCGATCTGGCGTTGCTGTTGGCACTTGTGTTCGGTTTTGGCGCGGTCCTGTCGACCCTCGACCGGTTTCTCGACAAGAGACTCCCACTTGGTGACGGAACCGGGTCGGTCGTGGCCTACGGCGCTATCACAGCGGTTGGCCTGACCTTCGCCCCGCTCGGGCTCTTCCTTCAGTTCATGCCGGGCTTCGACGAACGCGCCTATCCGCCGATCTGGACCGGGGTGTTCGTTGCCGGCACCGCATTGGTGACGATCTGGTGGTGGGTCGAGCGGGCCCGGGGGAGGACCGAACCGTCCCTCATCCAACGCCGGCTCGGGACGGGGCTGGCGGCAGCGGCTGCCCTGGCCGGGTTGAGCCACCTGATACTCGAGATCAACAGGATCCTCTAAGGCTTCACATACTCGAGGACACCGTCCAATGGCGGTGGCACACGATCCAGATCCAATGCCTCGACGAGCAGGCGGGCATAGGCGGTCTTGCGTCCCGATCGGGTTCCCATGAACCGCCACAGAACCTGTTCGATGGTGCGGTCACGGTGGAACGGCTGTCGCTGCAGGATTCGGAGGGACCCGAGCTCCCCTTGTGCCTCGATGATGGCGATCACGGCATCCGTCCCCAATGCGCGGATCAGCTCGTCCTCGAGGTCGGTAACGCAGACGAAGAAGCCCAACGTCTCCATGCTGGCGCGATCCAGGTCAATGCCCATGCCGGCACGTTCCAGCTCGCGTCTGAAGTCGCCTTCCTCGCCGGCATCACAGAGCCCGGCAAGTCTGAAGTCGTGGCCGAAGGGGCCGAGCAGGTCCAGGAAGTGCCCGATGGTCGTCGCCCCTCCCATCGGGATGATGGAGACTCCTTCGAGCTGCAGGTCCTGACGACGCCGCGCCGCCAGCGTCTCCAGCGCGGTCTTGTCGCTAGTGCCTTCGACGAGCACGACCGTGCTCGGCTCGGCGCCCTCCGCCAGGGCCTCCCTGACGACAATCAGCTCCGGAGCATCCATGCTCTCAGGTTCGCAGCCCCACGGGATGCATCGGGGTGATTAGCCCGCGATGCTTGGTGACGGTGTGCAAAGTCGAACCATGATCAGGGCGTTGGCCGGAATCGCCGGCATCTGGATCCTGCTGATGGTTGCACTTTGGCTGTTCCAGCGGCAGTTGATATATCTGCCCGACTCGAACCCGACGTCACCACCGGCAGACGTCACGGTGAGCATGGTCGAGACGTCGGATGGAATTGTTCACGACCTGTGGCTCGTTCCGACGGATGGTGAAGCGGTGGTTCGGTTGGTGGTATTCAACGGCAACGCCGGCAACAAGAGCCATCGTCTCTCCCTTGCCGAATCTCTGGCCGCGGAAGGAATGGAAGTCGTGCTCTTCGACTATCGGGGTTACGGCGACACCGCGGGATCGCCCAGCGAAGCGGGTCTGCTCGAGGACGCCCGGGCTGTGGCTGATGTGGCATTCGATACGGACCTCCCTGTGGTTTATCTAGGCGAGTCTCTCGGCGCGGCAGTGGCCACGATGTTGGCCGTGGAAAGGAGACCCGACGCTCTCGTCCTGCGCTCCCCGTTCACTTCTCTTTCCGACATGGCCCGCACCCACTATCGAATCGTCCCGACGATCCTGCTCCGGGATCGGTACCCCGTCGAGGAGGCAATTGCAGGTCTGGATGTGCCGCTCCTCGTGATCCTCGGCACTGCAGACTCCATCGTCCCGCCCCGGCTCAGTATGAGCGTCTTCGAGGCGGCGAACCAACCCAAGCGGCTGGTGGAGATGGAAGGTCTCGATCACAACGACCCCGGGCTTGCCTCCGGAGCCACGATCGCCGGGGAGATCAGGGTGTTCGTCGATGAGCAGGTGCTCGGCAAGTGATTCGGGCTCTGGAACCAGCTGATGTCGACGATCTGATTCGGGTGTGGCTCGCCTCGACGATCCCGGGCCAGTCGTTCTTGCCCGAGGATCATTGGCGGGCCATGGAACGGGATGTCCGCGAGCAGCTGCTTCCGATTGCCGAGACCTCGGTGGTGGTAGAGGACGGGGAGGTGGTCGCCTTCATGTCGATCATCGGTGATTTGATCGGGGGGCTCTTCACCCATCCGGACCATCAGGGAAAGGGCCATGGCCGCGCTCTCGTCGATCGCCCGGCTGCTCCACGACCCGGTCCTCGTCGAGGTGTTCGAGGCCAACGAGAAGGCCATCGCCTTCTATCGATCCTGTGGATTCGTCGACCAAGAGGTCCGGGTCGACCCAGAATCAGGGCTCCCTCAGTTGATCCTCCGGCTGCAAACCCCACTGAGCCCGTGAGCACCTGTAGGTAGCCTGAGGCGTGCACCGCACCGACAGCGGCTCCATCCGATCACATCTGATTCATGGAGGATCCGCCATGCCCCAAACAGTCCGGTCATTCGAGCGGCACGACCGCGATCAGCTCACCGAACTGGTCAATCTCCACATCTCGGCGGTGATCCCGGGAGTGGCCGTTTCGGTCAACACAGTCATGTCCCAGCTCGAACGGGAGCCGCTCGAGACGATCGTCGATCCCTGGGTGGTCGAGCGAATGTGCCTGGTAGTGACTGACGACCAGGACAGACTTCACGCGGCTGCCCTCCTCCACCGCTTCGGTAGCGGTCCCGGCGTCTCACCGGACTTCGTGGATGCGGGCGAGATCCGCTGGCTGATCTTTTCGCCAGGGCCACTCGAATCTGGTCGCCGACTCTTGGATAGTTGTTTGGCGGTCCTCGATGCGTGGCAGGTCAGGGTCCAATACGCAGATGGGTCGCTCCCAGCACCCGCTTGTTACGGAGTGCCCGACTCCTGGCCTCACATCAGGTCTCTCTATTCGGGGGCAGGCTTCGCTCCTGTTCGGGAGGAGACCGTGCTGGCCGTGCCTTGCGCAGATCTGATCCGACCGCGGCCAGAGTCGTGGGACCAGCATCGTTCCGTGGGGACCCTGGGAACTCGGTTCGACCTCAGTCAGGACGGCAACGCTCTCGGCTATATCGAGGTCTGCCAGCTCAGCGGCGAGCTGGCTAAGAGCAACGCGTCGAGGGGCTGGGCCGATGTCGGGAATCTCGAGGTCGAGGACGGAGTTGACCCGGAAACCGTAATTCCTCACCTGTATTCGGTCGGGGCTGGTTGGCTGATGCGGGGCGGGATCGAGACCCTCCTCGACTATCACTCGGAGGAGGAACCGCCGGAGCATCTCGAGCTACTCCAGCGGTGTGGATTCAAAACGCTGGTGACCAACGCCCGCGGCTGGACGATGGCTAACCCTTGACCGCCCCCATCGTGAAGCCCTTGATGAAACGGTCGAGGAAGGCATTGAAAATAAGGGCGATGGGTATGGCGATCAGGATCACTGCTCCCTGAAGCGATTGCCAGAAGAACACATCGCCTCTGATCAGCTCGGTCGGGACGCCGGTGGCGATCGTCTTCACTGCCGACGACTTGTTGAAGGCCAGTGCATAGATGAACTCGTGGGCCGACAGCGTGAACGCGAATACGACCACGGCGATGATGCCTGGGAACATGAGGGGGAGCACCACTCGGGCGATGGCGCCCATCCGGCTATGGCCGTCGACCATGGCCTGCTCCTCGAGGTCCATCGGAATCCCCTTGAAGAACCCCATGAGCAGCCACGCCGAGATGGGGATGGTGATGGTGGGGTAGACCAGGATCAGCGACCAGAGCGACTCCTGGAGCCCGAGGCTGGTGATCACCCGGGTCATCGGGATGAAAAGCAGGGTCGGCGGGATCAGGTAGACGAGGAAGATGGCGATTCCCAGACGCTCGCCCCAGCGGAGACGGAGACGGGCCAGGGCGTAGGCGGCGGGAAGGGCGATGAGGAGGGTGATGAGGGTTACCACCAGTCCGACGAGGATGGTGTTCCTGATGAAGGTCAGGTAGTTGGTGTCGAGGAAGAGAAGACGCATGTGCTCCAGAGTCGGCGCCTCGTTGAACCAGAACGGGTTGTTCTCCTTCACATAGAGGTCGTTCGACTGTTTGAACATCGAGATCAGGGCCCAACTGAAGGGGAAGGCGGCAAGGAAGGCGAACACGATGGCGCCCGCGTAAAGGCCAAACCTCCCCCACTTGCGCCGGCGATCGGCTTGGCGTTGCAAGGTCTGGATATCGGTGTCGCCCAGGGTCATCACAGCACCTCGCGGCGTCGTGCCAGCCGCAAGACGATTGCAGTTATCGCGATCAACACCGGTAGGAGGAACAGGGCTACTGCCGCACCCTGAGCCAGCGCCCCGCCTTCGATTCCCTTGATGAAGGCCCAGGTCGACAGGACCTGGGTCGAGTTGGTCGGGCCACCCCGTGTGAGCACGTAGACCACGCTCATGTCGGAGATGGTGAGGATCACCCCGAACAGCACGGCGACGGCGATGATCGGCGCCAGCAACGGGATGGTCACCTGGAACATCTTGCGCCAGAACCCGGCCCCATCCACGGCGACCGCATCGGTTATGTCGCCGGGGATGGCGATGAGGCCGGCCATCACGATGACGGCGGCCAAGGGGACGATACGCCAGGTCTGCACGGCGATCACAGACGTCATCGCGGTACCGGGCTGGCCCAGCCAGTACACGTTTTCGGTGATGAGACCCAGCTGGCGTAGGACCCAGTCGATGGGGGAGAAGATCGAATCGAGGGTCCACAGCCAGGTGATGGTGGCCAGTGACACGGGGGCCACCCAGGGCAGGAGAACCAGGAAGCGCACCAGCCATTTGCCCTTGAAGTCCCTGACGAGGATCTCCGCGAGGGCGGTGGCCAGCACCACCACCAGCACGTTGGCGATCACGGCGAAGAGGAACGTGTTCAACAGTGCCTCGCGGAACACCGGGTCGTCCAGAACCCGGCGAAAGGTCGCCCATCCGACGAATTCCAATTCTGGATTGCCGGTGCTGATGTCGGTAAACGCATAGACGATTGCGAGGACGAAGGGGAAGCCGACCAAGGCGATGATGTAGAGAACCGCCGGTGACATGAAGAGCCCGGCGAGGAATCTCGGGTTGTCGCCCAGGTATCGCGGTCGGGTCACCTCAGCCGTCATCGCATCAGAGTTTGCTGTGCGATCTTTCGCCCGTCGTCGAGGTCGAAGAAGCGCAACTGGTCTTTGGCGACCGAGAACTTGTGGTCCTGGTCGATGGTGATCGGGAGGGTGACTGTGGCGGGGAGCATGGCGATGATCCGGGTCTCGTCGTACTCCCGGATGAACCCGTACAGGTACCGCTCTGAGCCGAGATACTCGATCCGGTTGACATGAAAGCTGAACGGGACCCTCGTCCCCTCGCTTTCGGCGATCCCTTCGGGGAGGAACTGTTCGGGGCGGAAGCCGAAGACGTAGGTCGGCGTCTCGAGGAGGTTCATCGGCGGCGAACCGAGGAACTGCGCCACGAAGACGTCGGCAGGATGGTGGTACACCTCCTCGGGCGTGCCCAGCTGGCGCACCTTCCCGTGATTCATCACGGCGATGCGGTCTCCCATCCCCATCGCCTCCACCTGGTCGTGAGTGACATAGATGGTGGTGATCCCGATTCGGCGCTGGAACTCCATCAGGTCATCGCGTGCCGCCGCTCGCAACTTGGCATCGAGGTTGGACAATGGCTCGTCGAGGAGGAACACCGAAGGCTCACGGACCAGCGCCCGCGCCAGGGCTACTCGCTGGCGCTCACCTCCCGAGAGTTGACGGGGCCGCCGTTGGAGCAGCCGCTCGATCCCGAATAGACCTGCCGCCCACTCCACCTTCTTGGTGCGCTCCTCGGCGTCCATGCCCTGAGCCTTCAGAGGGAAGGCGATGTTGTTGGCCACGGTCATGTGGGGATACAGCGCGTAGGACTGAAAGACCATGGCGATGCGGCGAGCCCGGGGAGGTAGCCCGCTGACGTCCTCGCCACCGAGCAGGATCTCCCCTTCGGTCGGTTGCTCTAGACCGGCGATCATCCGGAGCAGAGTGGTCTTGCCGCATCCCGATGGCCCGAGGAGGACGAGGAACTCGCCCTCCTCGGATCGAAGATCGACTCCGTCGACGGCTGTCACGTCGCCGAAGTCTTTGCGTAGCTCGCGAACCTCTACGACGGCCATGACACCCGCCGTCCGCTCAACCGCTCCCCACCAATCCCCGTCCCCGCCAGTCGTCGAAGATGGCGTTGATCTGGGTCTCGGCGTCGGCGAGCGCCTCCTCGGGCGTCTTGTTGCCCTGGGCGGCCTCGGCAAACATCACCGGGATGATCGACTCGCCGAAGATCTGGCCAATCGCCGGGTTTGCCGGACCCGGGTGCCCGATGTTGGTCGCCCAATCGAGCGCCGTGTTGAGGACCGACAGCTTGTCCGGCGGGTTGGACCCGAAGGGATCGTCGTCGACCCAACCGCTCAGGTCTGGAACTTGGTCCGGGAAGGCGGGGAAGTCGTAGAGCTTGGAGTGCCACGCCACCGGCGCCAGGTTCTCTGCGTAGTGCAACAGGAACTCCTGAGCCGCGGCGACGTTCACGTCGGGGGCATCGGGGACGATCCAGTTGTACATCACATGCGAGGCGACGAGAGCCGTCTCCGGGCCCTCGAGGGCCGGGGTGAACCGGATGTCATCGGCCACTTCCAGCCCCTCGTCTTGAGCCGTGCGATAGGCGGAGATCGAGTTCAGGATGTAGCTCAGCTCGCCTGCGTTGATCCCTTGGTTGTTCGAGGCGGCATTCCAGGCGAACACCTCCGGGGTCATGGCGCCGGCGAACAGCTCGTTCATGTACTCGATCGCGGCAATGGTCGCATCTGAGTTGATGATGACGTTCTCGTTCTCGTCCTGTATGCCGGCACCGAACGACCACATCAGGCCGCGCAGAGCCATGTTCGAGTCGATCTCCTGGGACATGCCGATCCCGAGCTGGACACCTTCTGAGGCGAAGATCTCCGACCCACCCTGGAGCAGGTCGTCATAGGTGCTCGGCCCATCGCCCATCCCCACCGCGTCCCAGAGGGACTGGCGATAGTTGCCGGGATCAGGCGCCCAGGCTGGGGCGAAGGCGTAGTACTTCTCGGTGTTCGGGTTGAACGACGATCGCCGGGTCAGGTCCAGCATCTCGCCATAACGGCTCTCCGCCTCGGTCACGACATCTGTCAGGTCGACCACTGAGGGCTCGTGCTGGCTGAGCACGGCGATGTACTGCATGAGATCGTGCTCGGGTTGGCCCGACTGGATCTCGGAAGCAATGGCGGCGGGCACATCGGCCACAGCGATGTGATCAACCGTCACGTCCACGCCGACCTGCTCTCCCCACTCCTGCACGAACGGATCGAACCAAGTGTCATGAGCCGGCACGAAATGGCTCCAGAGAAGGATCTTCAGTTCACCGCTGAGTTGCTCCCTTGGCTCGACGAAGGACACCTCCGGGCCCTCGCCCGCCGCGGCCAGGCTGGTGGTCGACCCGGCACCGGCTGTGGTGGTCGTCCCACCTGTGCCGTTGCCGCAAGCCGCAGCCACTGCAGCGGCTCCCGTCAGGTAGAGGAACTCTCGCCGGGTGATGGCGAAGGGCGCCTTGCGCGGCACCCAGACCGGTTTGCGAGGTAACAAGGTCTCCTCCTCTCGCAAGTCACGATCCGGCAACTCCCATGACCGGATCGGCCACCGAACATAGTGGCGCGGCTTCTTACCCTGCGTCCCGATCCGTCAATCAGGAATCGACTCAGACGGGGGTGGTGGCACCGAGGGCGACGCGCAGTTCATGAGTTGAGAATGGCTTGACCACCCACGCATCGGCGCCGGCTCGTTTAGCCAGGAAACCGTCGACCTCCCGATCCAAGAGAATGACGAGACGGGGCAGGTCTTGACCTTCCAGCGAGGCCTTGATCTCCCGAACGACGGCCATGCCACCCATGTTCTTCACCTGCAGGTCGACGATGACCACGGCCGGGTCGGTATCGACGACCTTGGCCCCGGATTGAACCGGGTCATCGAGCACCTCGACCTCCCAGTCACCCCGGGGGAGCGAGGCGAGGACGTCGTTGATCACCCATTCGGCATCGGCGATCACGAGGGCCAGTGGCATGGGTCGGACGTTAGTGGTGTGCTCGACCCCGGCTTCTTGCCGTAGAACCTCTCCTAACCTCCCAAAACGTGCGTCGCACCCTGCTCCTCGCCGGTCTGTTGTTGCTGGTCGCAGCTTGCTCGGGTGACGGCGAGGGAGAGCCCGGCATCGACGTAATCGATGTCAGCGGCCCGCTCGATGCCTCTGCCCTCGAATTCATGCGCACCTCGATAGAGGAGGCGTCGGTCAGTGGTCAGGTCCTGGCCGTAGTCCAGGTCAATTCCCCGGCTGTGCTCGACGCCGAGGCTCTGGCCGCGCTGGAACAGGTTCTGAACAGCCCACCGTTGCCAGTCGCGGCCTGGGTAGGCCCGGCACCGGCACAGGCCAACGGGGGGCTCGGGCAGATAATCCTCGACCTCGAGCACGCCGCCATCTCCGCCGGCTCCGAGATGAATCTCGCACCGACCATCGCCGGCGAAGTGACAACTGCCGGTCAACCGATGACTGCCGAGGAGACCGGGTTGGTGCTGTGGCCATCGATCCGTCAATACCTCCAAGATCTGGATGGCGTGACCTTCGAGACGGCTACGGGCCCGGTGACGGTGGAGACCGTGGTGCCGTTCGAAGACGGTGTCACGCTCAAGCCGGTGACCTTCCGTCAACCCGGGCTGGCCACCCGCTTTTGGCGGCTTGCCGCCACTCCGGAAGCAGCCTTCTTCTTCCTGGTGGTCGGTCTCACCATCGCCTCCTTCGAGTTCTTCGCCATCGGTCCTGGGGTCGCCGCCGGTGTGGCCGCGATATCTCTCCTCCTTGCCGGCTGGGGAATCGTCACCCTTCCGGTGAGATGGGGGGCTGTGGCGCTCGCCGTGCTCGGCTGGGCGCTGCTTACCGCCGCCTATCAAAAGGGCGGAGTCCTCGTCCTCACCATCACCGGTGCGGTGATGCTTCAGGTGGCCGGGTCCTTCTACGTCGACGGCTCGGGTCAAATCGACCCGCGTTGGTACCTGGTCCTGCCCTCAGTCTTGGCGGCCCTCTTCTTCTTCATGCTGGCCATGCCCACCGTGCAGCGAGCGAGGTTCTCGACCAGGACCATTGGGCGCGACGGTCTGATCGGGGAGAGGGGAATCGCGGTCGGCGGGTTCGACCCGGATGGCGTAGTAGAGGTCAATGGCGCACGGTGGCGGGCGACGGCTCACCGTGAGGCAGGGCTGACCGCTGGGTCCGAAATCTTCGTTTCCGGCGTCGACGGGATGTTCCTCGAGGTGGAACAGGCCACCGACTCCGCGAAAAGAGATTCTTGAAATCCCCATTTTCTTCCTTGCCGCCGGGCGTCGCCATGAGTAGGTTCGCGCCGGTTGTCGCTAGACAGGGAGGAGTCCGTTTGTCGGGCATGGACGATTGGCAGCTCGACGCCCTCTGCAGAGGGAGTCATGCCTACCTCTTCTTTCCGCCTTCGACGTTCGAGCGCAAAGACGAGCGGGAGCGCAGGGAGATGAAGGCCAAAGCGATCTGCGGAGTATGTCCGGTGCGGGGTCCCTGCACCTCACATGCCCTCCAGATCCGGGAACCGTTCGGAATCTGGGGAGGTCTCACCGAAGTAGAGAGACGGAGCGTGCCGCTGGTCTCATGACCACCGCCACATGAGTCAGGGCTCACCGAAGGTGGCGCAAATCGCCCCGCCGGATGGTGAGCCCTTCTCTATCGGCCCACTCGAGTATGGGCACCACGTACTTCCGCGATAGACCGGTGTGGTCGCGGAATCGGGCCACGGTGAATGGCTCGGTCATCTCCCCCAGCATCCGCTTGATCTCCTCGATCTGCTCGGGCAGATACACCAGGTCGTCGGAGACACGGACCAGCCCGGCCTCTCTGACCATCAAATGGGTCAGCTCGCGGCCCAGACCCAGGTCGCCGGCGTCAGGGACCGCCATGCTCTCGCCCAACCTGGCACGAGCCTTCTCCCATCTCAGTTGTGAATCCGGGTCCAGACTCAGATGATGCTGTTGGGTTGAGACATCGGGGCCGCTGCGCACCATCTCCTCGCTGTCTTCGACCAGACGCTCAGCCAACTCATTGGAGACGCCGAGCGTGGCGGCCAGTGTCGCCAGCGGAATCCCTGCCCGAAGCTGGTGCTGTTCTTGATACTCGGTGACGACCCC
>Ga0190271_10000798_pt1 | contig 16698 bp, 21 predicted proteins | sample Popmic356T_FD_133747 | JGI IMG/M metagenome (GOLD analysis project Ga0190271, IMG submission 133747) | Populus adjacent soil microbial communities from riparian zone of Weber River, Utah, USA - 356 T | ecosystem: Environmental > Terrestrial > Soil > Riparian zone | place: USA: Utah | collected...
GTAACCATGAGCCCTAACGGTTGAGCTGAGCGGCGCGCGCGCCGGGGCCAGAACTTGGCACTTTATCTTCCACGCGTCCGCTCGAGCGATTTGTTAGACGCATTAACGTTCACCTCCGAAGTTACGCGCCATCGCGAGAGCGGATCATGATCGACCCATCAGGCTCGAATCGACCGCGACGAATAAGTTGTTCCGCTTTCGCCTCGATCGCGCCACGATTTGAGCGGAAGCACTCAAGTGGATCCATGGTGTCACCACGGAAGTTGTCCTGAAGTGCTTCAAGCGAGACCGCGCACCGCGTGCGCTTGCCATCAATATCGGCCGGGAACGAAACGGACTCGAGATTCTCACTCATCGCCTCAATAGCCGGGAAATCGATGTTCATGGTGCACCTCCTGGGTGGACTTGCCGCTGCTGGTCAGATGCGTCTAACGGTTGAGTTGAGCGGCGCGCACGCCGACGTCTGAGCTTGGCACTTTATCCCTCACGCGTCCGCTCCAACGAAGTGTTAGAGGGCAGCTCCGGCCTCACCAGCCGTCCAAGCGCTCGAGCTCTCCACATGCAAAGCAATGAAAATGCTACCGCCCCGAGAGCTGGCCAAGCTGTGAGCAACTTCGCCTCCATTGAGGAAACGACGACAACTGTGATCGCGAGCAGCAGGAAGATTGCCGCCAACGTTCGCCATGCCCACGGACGGATGATTGAACCGTAACGATTTGGTCTATTCAGTGCGAGGCGCCAGCCAGTCGATCCGCAAAACCAAGCGATTGGCGCCACAACAATAAGTAGCACTATGGGCGGCAACCCGATTGGGCCCGGAGACTCGAGCAGTCTCCAGACGATGAACGTTGCCAGTGAAGCCAAACCCAAACCAATGAGACCGAATGCGGCCCCAACGAGTCGCGCAAAAATCGAGCTAGCGGGCTGATCGCGGAGAGTGATCATGCTGCCCTCTAACTCTCAATTAGAGAGCCGAAACTGCGGTGATGAATTGCCGCAAATATGCGGAATAACATGCTGGTGCTCTATGCAGGTGTCAGTTTTTACTAAAGCACATGCGCTTCCCTGCCTGCAAACGATTCCCTGTAGTTATACCGCATGTCCGCTAAACCGCGAATCTTGGAGGACCTACGCGAACCAACTCGACTGTATCCGTACATCCATCGCACGGGGCGACGACAGGTTTCCGCAATCTCGGCTGACTCGTCTTCATACCCCTGCAGTTCCTGAGACCCAGGTCACAGGGCGTCTGACGGCAGGATCTTGCCGCCTCCCAGGCCCCCAAATCGCACGCTTTCCGGGCGCCGCCATTCAAGGGAAACCGGTCCTCTACCGATAAACCCAGACGGAGCTTTATGAACGACGTCCGCCATCAAACCGCTGCAGCCGCACAGGCGACCACGGACCTGCCGCTGCAGGCCCAGCTCATGGGGAGTCTTGCGCTCGTTTTCATCCTGAGCGCGGTCGCCGGTCTCGTCGGCTACGCCACTTTCAACACGAGCACGCTCGAGAAGAGTGTCGAAGCGAAAGCCAGCGTGTACGCGTCGACCCTGACCTCGCAGATTTACAACGCCATCGCTGCAGACGACCCGAAATTTGCCGAGGCGGTCATCGGACCGATGCAGAGCGATCGCAACGTCTATGGAGTTGCGGTGTATGGCACCAGCGGGAAACTGCTCGCCGGCCATGGATCCTTCCCGCCGCAGTTTGCCAGTCGTGCCGATGCGAAATACGACGACGACCGGGTACTGGTCACGGTACGCGAAGTGCCGATCGAAAAGGGCGCCTCGGGCTACCTGGTACTGGCGCTCTCCACTGAACACATCGCGACAGCGCGAATGCGCGCCGCGCAGTTCCCGGCGATGACTACGGCAGTGGTACTTCTGTTCGCCATCCTGCTGGCGCTGGCGCATTCCTTCAGCGTCATGATGTCGGAAGTCGTGCGCATGTTCGAAGAGCGGCGGCAGATGGAGCGAACCGAAAAGGAACGCCTCGAGAGACTGGTCTCGGAGCGCACGCGCGAGCTCGAACGCGGGCGCGAGCAATTTCGCCTGGTGGTCGAGGGCACCCAGGCGATCCCGTTCGCGCTCGATGTCGAAGACGGGCATTTCGAATACATCGGCCCACAGGGGCCGCAACGCCTCGGGTTCGGTGAAGAGGTCTGGAAGCGGATCGGTTTCCTCGACAAGCTGATGCCGCGTGAGCGCAACGGCCCCGTGCGCGCACGCATCGACGAGAGCAAGTCCGGAAATTTCGAGCTCGAGACGACAGTGCTCACGGCAGACGACAAGCGAGTTGACCTCCGCTGGGTCGCGAGTTGCGAGCAGAGCGACAACACCGGGCAGCACAAGGTGCTTCGCGGCATGATGCTCGACGTCACCGACCAGCGCCGGTTGGAGAACGACCTCGCGCAGGCGCAGAAGCTCGAGAGCGTCGGCCGGCTCGCCGCGGGCGTGGCCCACGAAATCAACACGCCTGTGCAGTTCGTCTCGGACAGCGTGCACTTCGTGCGCGAAGCCATGGACGACCTCTCGGAAATCGTCGGCAAGTACCGCGAGCTGCGCACTGCTACGGAGAACGGCACTGACACGAAGGCAGCGGCGAAAGCCGCGGAAGAGGCCGAGGATGACGCCGATCTCGATTACATCCTCGAGAACGCACCGGTCGCGTTGGATCGCGCGCGTGATGGTCTCGGCCGAGTCGCCGCCATCGTGCGCTCCATGAAGGAATTCGCGCACCCGGACCGCAAGGAGATGGCGCAGGCGGATCTCAACCAGGCGATCGCCAGCACCCTGGTCATCGCGTCCAACGAATACAAATACGTCGCCGAAGTCGAAACGACTTTCGGAGAGCTGCCGCTCGTGAACTGTTTTGCGGGCGAGATCAACCAGGTGGTGCTGAACCTCATCGTCAACGCCGCGCACGCCATCGGCGACGTGGTCAAGGGCACGCCCTCGAAAGGGCTGATCACGGTAACCACGCGCGTGCTCGACGATTCGGCCGAAATCGCCATCACCGATACGGGCAAGGGAATTCCCGTCGAAGTGCGGCCGCGGATCTTCGATCCGTTCTTCACCACCAAGGAAGTGGGCAAGGGCACGGGCCAGGGCCTCGCCATCGCCCGCAACGTGATCGTCGATAAACACGGTGGCACGCTGCACTTCGAAACCGAAGTGGGCCGGGGCACCACCTTCTACATCCGGCTGCCTATCGCCGGACCCGAAACCGCCTCGGCAGCGGCCTGAAGGACATCATGAAACTCGCCAAGGTCTCCACCAGCCACATTCAGGCCGTGACCGGCACGACCTTCGTGTCGACGCTGAGCTCGCTCTTGTTCGGCTACTGCACGGCAGTGATCTGCGGCGTGGTCGGCGCCATCGACCACAATTTCATCGCGCCGCGCGGCATGCACGAGACGGCGGCGAACGCGCTGCTCGGCCTCACGGTTTGCGCCGCGCTCGGCGGCACGATCCTGGGTGCGCTGGCAGCACGCAGGACCGCGGAGTTGTTAGGCCGCAAGAAACCCATGATCCTGGCTTCGGTGTTGTTCCTGGTCTCGGCGCTGGGATCGGCGTTTCCGGAATCAGGCCTCGTGCCGCTCGGGGACATGGGTCCGGATGCCATCTGGCCATTCATCTTCTATCGCGTCATCGGCGGCGTGGCCGTCGGTCTCGCCTCGGTGATCGCGCCGATGTACGTGGCCGAATTCGCGCCGCGCGCGGTGCGGGGCCAGCTAGGCGCGTACCAGCAGATCGCCATTGCCGGCGGTATCGCCATCGTGCTGTTCGTGAACTGGGGCATCACGCTGCAGGGCGACGATGTGTGGGTTCTCAACACCGGCTGGCGCTACATGATGGTGTCGCTGGCGGTGCCGGCGCTGGCCTTCTTCTGGCTCAGCTTCACGGTACCCGAGAGCCCGAGCTGGCTGGTCAAACACGGCCGCGTGGAAGAAGCGCGCCGTTCGCTGTCGCAGTCGGCGGAACCCGATGAAGTGAATGCGATGCTGGAGGACCTGGCGAAGGCCAGTGGCGTGCAGCAGAAGCCGGCGCCGCTGCTGGCCTTCGGCGGGCGCGTGGTGTTTATCGGCGTCGCACTGAGCCTGTTGCAGCAGCTCATGGGCCTCAACGCCATCTCCTATTACGGTCCGCAGATCCTCGAGCGCATGGGCTTCCACATGGACGCTGCATTCCTCGGCGTGCTCGTTGCACGGTCGCTCAATCTGCTAGCGACCATGGTCGTCGTGCTCATCGTCGATCGCGTCGGGCGCAAGCCGCTGTTGATTTTCGGCGCCCTGATCATGGGGGTGTCGATGATGGCGCTGGGCGCGCTGTTCGAGAACGAAAACACCGGCGCCTACGGCCTGATCGCGATGTGCTGCTACATGGTCGCGCTGGGCATATCGTTCGGACCCATCGTGTGGATCATGATGTCCGAGATCTTTCCCGCGCCGATTCGTGGTCAGGCCATGTCGATCGCCATCGCCGCGCAATGGGGCGCGAACTTTCTCGTCTCGTTCACGTTCCCGCTGATGTTCGGCGACAGCGGCCTGAACGCGCTCGGGCATGGCGGCTTTGCCTTCTGGATCTACGGCGCCTTCGGATTGCTGGCGGCGTTCATCGTGCTGCGCTTCGTCCCCGAGACGAAGGGCATTGACGGCGACCAGGTGGCGGCGCTGTGGCGCCGCGAAAGTTTCTTCAAGTTCTCCAGCTAGGGCTCAGATCCAGCCCACGGTCCGGCGGAATTCGAGCTCCGCGGCATCGCGTGTGGTCTGTTCCTCGAGCGATGGCTGCGGTTGCGCGCGCGCCTGGGCCACGGTTTTGGCCAGGGGCGGCAGCCCCGCCTGCGCGCGCATGGAACTTACGCGTCCTTCGTTTTCGAGCGGGTGCGGCTCCAGGCCATTCGGGCCCACGCGAAGCTGTGTGCCGTAACGCTGCGGGCGTCCTTCATAGACGCGAATTCGGTCGTCGATGATGGCGAACTGCCAGCGTGGCGCGTCACCGGCATCGGAGGCCTGCTCGATGAGGTCGCGGCACTGGCGCATGAACGGCGGTTCGCTGATGGCATGCAGTGCGATGCGCCATGCCGCCTTAGCGCCCTTGTCCCCGACCAGCGTGACGCCGGGCCAGCCGAACACCGCGATGATCTGACGCAGACGGCTGGCGTTGGCGCGATGCACCTCTTCGAGGCGCGAGTGGTACTTGTCATTGAGAGCGCCGGCGGCGGTCAATTCGTTGCGCACCGCCTGATCCTGCGCTTCCATGTCGAGAAGAGCCTTCTCGAGTGATTCATCCATGCCCTGCCTAACCCCCCTCAGCCAATGGCGCCGCCAATATACACGAGCGGCAAGGCAGGGGAACCCGCGCGGCACCGTACGCCGCGCGGGCCGAACAGGGGCTTCCAACTACCGCTGCGGCGGTTCCGCGCGTTGGTCGAACTCGGCGTTGTCCAGGTAGCCGTCGCCATTCTTGTCGGCGGCGGAGAAATTCTCGACCAGCTTCGGGTCCGCCGAGGCTTCAGGCATCGAGATGCGGCCGTCCTTGTTGGAATCGAACGCCTCGAACGAGCCGCTCTGTCCGGCAGGTGCTGCCTGCCGTGCCTTTTCACTTTCGGCCGCAAGTCCGGCGAGCGGAATCAAGGCAACCACGGCGACCGTGAGCAGTTTGTTCATGAGTCTCTCCTTATGGTGGAACTCCCGTACGGCGATGATACGTGCCGAAACCTGAGTCAGCGTACCTGGTGGCGAACCGCGACAGAAGCCGCCAAACTAACTACAAACAGCCACTTGCAGGTCGGCGATCGGTGACGGACCGGCACCAGGCCGGAATGCGCTGACGTCGAACCCATGTGTTGTCCCACGCGGATGTCAGCGCAGTCCGGGGGCGCGATGCGCCGGTACCTCTCAAGGTGCGTGGATGGCCGCATTCTGGTTCGTGCTCGTCGGATTCTTGTTGGTGGCAATCGCGCTTCTGGGCCGGTTTCTCGATCGCCTGCCGGTGAGCCCGGCGATGATCTACCTCGCGGTGGGCTTCCTCCTCGGCCCGTCCGTATTCAATGTGCTCGAGCTGCATCCGCTGCGCGAGCTCTCGCTGCTGGAGCACATCACCGAAATCGCGTTGCTGATCGCGCTGTTCACCGTCGGCATCAAGATACGCGTGCCCATCGGCGACTGGCGCTGGAGCGTGCCGCTGCGGCTCGCCACCGTCTCCATGGTGCTGACCATCCTCGGTGTCGCCATCGTGGCGGTGGTGCTGCTCGACTTCGACTGGCGGCTGGCGCTCGTGCTCGGGGCGGTGCTCGCGCCAACCGATCCGGTGCTCGCGTCGGACGTGCAGCTGCGCAGCGCGCAGGACCGCGACGGCCTGCGGTTCGGTCTCACGGGCGAGGGCGGCCTCAATGATGGCACCGCGTTTCCATTCGTCCTGTTAGGCCTTGGGTTGATGGGGCTCCATGAACTCGGCTTTGCCGGCTGGCGCTGGGTCGCCGTGGATCTCGTGTGGGGCACCGTGGGCGGGTTGGGAATCGGCTTTCTCCTCGGTTCGGCGCTGGGGACCGGCGTGCGCGCGCTGCGTGCCTGGCGGCGAGACGCCGCGATCGTCGATGAATTCCTGCTGCTCGGCGTGATCGCGCTGAGTTACGGCGTGGCGCTGGCCGCCCATGCACTGGGATTCCTCGCGGTGTTCGCCGCAGGGCTCGCGCTGCGACGCGCCGATGACATCCACGCGAACTCGAAGAGCGCGGCCGACAAGCCGCCGGTGACCCCCAGCTTGCTCAACGTCAACGAACAGCTGGAGCGCATCGTCGAAGTCGCGGTGGTCCTGCTGGTGGGCGCCATGATTTCCACCGGCTACTGGTCGCCGGAAGGGTTGGTGCTCGCGGCGATGTTGTTCTTCGTGATTCGTCCGCTCGCCGTGTGGATAGGCGTGCGCGGTGTGGACGCCGGCAGCGCGCCGAGGCGATTGCTGGCCTGGTTTGGCATTCGCGGCATCGGCTCGGTGTACTACGCGGTGTTTTTCGCGGGTTATGAACTGCGTGATGCCGTGGCCACGGAAGTGCTTTCGGCGGCTTTCACGGTTATTGCCGCATCCATCGTCCTGCACGGCATCTCCGCCACGCCGCTCATGGAGCTTTATCGCGCGCGCCGGGGGCGGGGGCAGCCGGAAGTCACGGTGTCGGACAAACCATGACAGTGGCGGCGTCTCGTTCCCACGACGTACCCGGCCCCTGCCGCTGTGCGCAATGCCGGTGCAATTCCAGAATCGTCGCCATGAACTGGGATCGCATCTCCGGCAATTGGACGCAGTGGAAAGGCCGCGTACGCGAGCGTTGGGGCAAGTTGACTGACGATCAGCTCGATGTCGTTGCGGGCCGGCGTGAGCAGCTGTCCGGCCGAATTCAGGACGCGTACGGCCTGTCCAGGGACGAGGCCGAACGTCAGTTGCTCAACTGGGAACGCAACCTCGCAGTCGAATACGACGAATCGGATCTCGTCATCGACGATGACGAGCGCGACGTACAAAACGGACGGAAATAGCCATGATCACCGTGAATGGAATTCGCAACGCCTTCTGGTGTGCGATTGCTTTCGGCATCGTCGCCTGCGCTTCCACGCCGGTGCCCGTCGAAAAGCTCGCAATCGCCAAGGGCTCGATCGAGCGCGCCGAGCAGGCGCAGGCTGCACAGTTCGCGCAGATCGAATTGAATAGCGCGCGCAACAAATACGCCGCGGCACAAGCCGCCGCCGACAGGCGCGATGCCCAGGTGGCGGCTCGCCTGGCCGACCAGGCTGACGTGGATGCGCAGCTTGCCGAATCCACTTCGCGTGCCAAGCAACAGGAGCAGCTGGTCACGGAGATGGACGCCAGCCTGCGCGACCTGCGCAACGACGCTCTGCGCCGAGACGGGACAGCTCAGCCCGTTCCGCAGCAGCCTTGAGAGGCACGCGATGAAGCGCAAGTACGTGAAGCTCTCTTTGATTGCGGTGGTGATAGCCAGCGTCTTGTCGGGTCTCGCCGCGTGTGAGACCACGACGCCGGATGCATCCACCTTGCTCGCACAGGCGCGAAGCGCCATCACCCAGGCCGAAGCCGATCCGAACGTCGCCAAGTACGCGCCCACCGAGCTCGACCGGGCACGCAAGCTGCTGATCAACGCCGAGGACTCCGCCAGGCAGAAGGACGGGCACGAGACCGCGTCGCACTACGCCTATCTCACGATGCAGATGGCGCGCATCGCGCAGCAGCGCGCACAGGAGCAGGTGGCCATCAAGCACATCAAGTCCGGTGAAACCGAACGCCAGAAGATCCTGCTCACGGCACGCGAAAGCGAAGCCGACCAGGCGGCCGCCGGGCTCGAAAACCTGAAAGCCTCGCAGACTTCGCGCGGAATCGTGCTGACGCTCGATGACGTGTCGTTCGACAAGGGCAAGGCACAGTTGAAGCCGGGCGCAGGGCGGTCCATCGACCAGATTACGGCGTTTCTCAACGAGAACCCGGAGCGCCGCGTGCAGGTGGAAGCATTCACCGACAGCCAGGGCGCCAACGATTTCAACATCGAACTTTCGCAGAGCCGGGCTGATGCGGTGGCCATGGCCATCATCCGGAGCGGCATCAATGCGGAGCGCGTACGGGCCGTGGGTTATGGCGAAGGGTTCAAAGACGGCAGCCGCCAGATGGACCGTCGCCTCGAGGTCATCGTCTCCAACGGCGATGCCGCGATTCCAGGCCACACGGCCGGAGCCCTGTGAAGGGCGAGTTCCTGCCGGGAGATCACGGCGCAGCACCTGCGCTACAGGAACAATTTGCGCCGGAAGGAATGGAGGATTGCGCTCTGCGACTCATCGGTAACTCGCCGGGAATGCAAAAGGTCCGCGAGCTCATCTCACGTGTGGCGCCGACCGATTCGACGGTGCTGATTTGCGGCGAGAGCGGCTGCGGCAAGGAACTCGTCGCCGAATCGGTGCACGCCATGAGTCCGCGCGCCGGCAAGCCGTTTGTCGCCCTCAATTGCGCCGCGATTCCCGCGACGCTCATCGAGGCCGAACTATTCGGGCATGAGCGCGGAAGCTTCACGGGCGCGCTGCGTACGCGTGAAGGCGTCTTCGAGCGCGCCAACGGCGGCACACTGCTGCTCGATGAGATCACGGAAATGCCACTCGACCTGCAATCACGCCTGCTGCGTGTGCTGGAAACCAAACGTTTGAGCCGCGTTGGCGGCTCCGCGGATCTGCCGGTCGACGTGCGCGTCATCGCCTCAACGAATCGCCTGCCATCGCAGGCGTTCGAAGAAGGGCGATTGCGCGAGGACATCTACTATCGCCTGGCCGTCCTGACCATCGAGCTGCCACCGCTGCGCGATCGCGGTGAGGACATCCTGGTGCTCGCGGAATTTTTCCTCGGGGAACTGAACCTGCGCAATGGCACGCGCAAGCGCCTGTCGGAGGAACTGCGGGAGCGCTTTGTGCGCCATCGCTGGCCGGGCAACGTGCGTGAGTTGCGCAACGCGGTAGAGCGCGCGTACATCCTGTGCGACGGTGAGCTGAATCTCAGCGACCAGGAAATGCCCACGCTGCGCGGCGGCGAAGGCGTGGGCGCAGACGCCGACGGAATCCGCGTGAGCATCGGAACGACGCTCGACGAAATAGAGCGCAAGCTCATTCTCGCCACGCTCCACCACTTCGAGGGCGACAAGCGGCGCGCCGCCGACGTGCTCGGCTGCAGCCTGAAGACGCTTTACAACAAGCTGCACGCCTACAAGCGCGCGCGGCATGCCGGCATGAACTGAACGCGCGTAACTCGCGCAAACAAAGGAGAGAGCGATGGGTATCATTCTGTGGCTGGTTATTGGTGGTGTAGTGGGCTGGCTCGCCAGCATCGTCATGAAGCGCGACGGCAGTCAGGGCATCTTCCTGAACATCGTCGTGGGCATCGTCGGCGCGATGCTCGGTGGTTGGCTGCTTGGCCCGATGCTGGGTGCGCCATCCATCAACTCCGGTGTCATCAGCATCGGTAGTTTGCTGGTGTCGTTCCTGGGCGCGGTGATCCTGCTCGCCATCGTCAATCTCATCTCGCGCAGTCGCGTGCGCTGATAGCAGACCCCGGCGCCGCGCGGCGGGAGCCTCAGTAACGTGGTCGCGGACCTCTTTGAAGTCCACGTCCCGGTGCACGAACTCGTGCTGCGCGGTACGCTGGTCTATTGGCTGCTGTTCCTGATTTTTCGATTCCTGCTGCGTCGAGACGTCGGCGCAGTCGGAATCGCCGACATCCTGCTGCTGGTGATCGTCGCGGATGCCGCGCAGAACGCCATGTCCGGCGGGTACGACACCTTTGCCGAAGGCGCGATCCTCGTGCTCACCATCGTCTGCTGGAACTGGGCGCTCGATGTGCTCTCGTATCGATTCCGCGCCATGCGCCGTTTTACGACACCCGCCCGCCTGGTTCTGATCAAGCAGGGCGTGCTGCAGCGTCGCAACCTGCGGCGCGAGTACATCACCCTGGAAGAGTTGAACGAGAAGCTGCGCGAACAGGGGATCGAGAAGGTCGCGGAGGTCAAGGCCGCCTATCTCGAGGGCGACGGGCAGATCAGCGTAATTCGCAACGCTGGATCGAAGAATTCACAGGCTGCGCAGAGACCTCATCTGGGAGCGTGAGCTCCGGCTTCTCTTGGTTGGTTGCGAAGGTCAACTCACCAGTGGCCGGATGCCATTCGAAGACCACGCGTCCATTTGTTTGCAGGTCGGCGGCTTCAATGACCACCTCATGTTTGCAGTCCGGGAGCCTGCCCTCGCCGAGGGCGTCCAGCAATTCTGGCGCGACCCACATGGCGCCCGTGCCATCCTCGCCCACGCGGCCGGCATCCTCCGCGACGAACGCGCCGAAAAATGCCACTGCGGCAATGGAGAAGTTCCGGATCCCTGAATTCACGCCATCAGCATGAATTCCAGCGCGAATGCTGCCGTTCGGACCGGGCAGGGGACGTGTGTAGGAAGGTGCCGCATGCGCGGATGGGTCGATTTACGCTACCTTGCGCTCCCGAACAATCGAGCGTCACGGAGCGGATGATGGATCACGAAGAAAAAGTCGTTCAGTGGTTCAACGCGGTGGACTGGATTCAGGCGGGGTCGCGTATTGCCGCCATCCTGGTGGTCACGTTCCTGCTGGTGTTCATCGCGCGGCGGCTGATTTCCGGACTCGAGAAGTTCACGGCCACGCACGCGCACGATGTCGAAGCGCAAAAGCGCGCTGCGACCTTGAGCAACGTGCTGCGCAAGCTGGCCACGATCCTGATTACGGTTATCGCGCTGCTGGCCATCTTCAACACGCTGGGCATTTCGATCCTGCCGTTCCTGGCGACCGCCGGTGTTGCCGGTATCGCGATCGCGTTTGGCGCGCAATCACTGGTGAAGGACTTCTTTCGAGGTTTCTTCCTGCTGGCGGAAAACCAGATTCGCCAGGGGGACGTGGTGGAAATCGCGGGGAAGAGCGGCCTGGTCGAAGACCTGACGCTGCGCTACGTGCAGCTGCGTGACTACGAGGGCAACGTGCACTACGTGCCGAATGGCGAAATCGGCGTGGTCACGAGCTCGAGCCGCACGTTTGCGTACGCCGTGGTGGACGTAACCATCGCGCTCGACCAGGACATTGCCCCCGTCATCGACCTGATGCGCGAGACGGGTGCGCAGTTACGCGCCAATTCGGTGTTCGGCTCCAGGATCCTCGAAGACATCGACATCGCGGGCATCGAGGCCTGGAACGATCGCGGCATCACGCTGCGCGCGCGCTTCAAAGTGCGCGCGCTCGAGCAATCGAACGTCAAGCGCGAGTATCTGCTGCGGCTCAAACATGCATTCGACAAGGCGGATATTCAGCAGCCGCGTTCAACTGTCACGCTCGTCGAGCGCGATGGGCCGGCTCCCCGGGCGCCAGTGCCCGAAGGCCCGCCGACCTAGTGGGAGGTGACGGCGCTCTGGGTGGCTGGGCCTGAGCGGCTGGCGCCGCCTTCGCTTTCCCAACGTTCCTTTTCCAGGCGCTCGTTGAGCCGCCGGCGTTGTTCCTCGTCGCGGCGCTGAACGCGCGCAGCAAGGTAGGCCGCGGCCAGGATGGCGATGCCTGCGATCCCCAGTAGTTTGATGATCTTCATGGTCAGCATGCTGTTCTCCGTGCCGGTCATTTCTGCAGTCTTTTCAGTTCGGCGAGGTGCCGTTCGATCGTGGGTAGGGTCTCGCGCGCAAACTTGCGCAGGTCCTGATCCTCTCCGGCCTTGGCCTGGGCGCGGTACAGCGCCACGGAGCGTTCGTGCCCGGCGATCATTTCGGCGGTCCACTTCTGGTCGAAGTCGCTGCTCGCAGTGCCCGACGGAGGCGGGCCCTGCGTCTGCGGAGCGGGAACCGGCCAATGTTTCTCTTCGGCCAGCTTCGACAGGCGCGCATTCGCGCCGCTATGGTCATTCACCAGCATTTCGGCGATGCGTTTCAATTCGGGTTGCTGCAGCTGAAGCAGCGCTTCCTTCGCGGAATTGACTTCCTTGTAGCCGCTTTCGGTGGCTTTCTTCACGAAGGTGATGTCGTCGATCGGTTTGCCAACCTCAGTGCCGCCGGTCGACGGCGCGTCGACCGTCTTGGTCTGGTTGGCCTGCATGTCCGCCGCCATGAGCGGCACGAGCGAGGCGCTTCCCGCCGCCAGGCTCTCGCCGGGCGCCAGGGATGCCAAGGTCAATGAGTCTTCGGGCATCGGCTGGACCGGGCCCGCGGCCGGAAGACTGATGGCCCATGCCGGCGCGGCCAGGATGCCAATGGCTGCCATAAGGGTCAAAGGGGCGCGTTTCATAAGTCCTCCAGATCAAAGTCGGCCGTCCGGCGGAGTAGCTAGACTCCGCCGGACGGCCCGTCACGCAATCACGGCTATCAGGTCTCGCAGGTGGGCATCACCCTGGCGCGATTGCGTTGTGCCCTTGAGTACTAGTTCATCGGAGCGGGAGCCGGCTCAGCCGAGCCCGACCGCTTCGCTGCATCCAGCGTCGCCTGGGCCTGCGCCTTGGCCGACTCATACGTGGCCTCTGCCTGGTCCTTGCACGCCTTCTGCGCGTCGCTGCTCAGCGTTTCGCACTTTTCCTTGGCGACTTTGCGCTGGCCGTCGGCCTGCGCCACCGCCACGTCGTACTCGGCTGCGGCACGATCTTCAGAGCCTTCCGTCGCCACGTCCGCGGCTTCACGGCGCTCTTCCGCCACATTCGCCTGCGCATCCTGGCGCTCTTCCGCCACGTCCTTGGCTGTCTCGTTGGCCGATTCACGCTGATTGCAGCCGGCGAGCGCGCACATGCCCACCGCTGCGGCCACTGCCAATGTCCAGCTGCTATATAACTTTGTCACTGTTTGATCTCCTGAAGTCCCAAAGGGTTTCGAATGGCAATCATTCGTCGGGGGGCATGCTGCGCCGATGAAAAGGACTGAACACGCGGACTAGGAGTGGAAACTCCGTCAGACGTCACCGACCGTGCGGCGAATACCCCTGTCAGCGATCACTCACACGGGTCGGTGTGTCGCTGGCTCAAGATGGCGTGCATCTCCTGACAGTGATGCCATGCAGCGGGCCTTAAGGTGGCTGGGCACATCACCCTGAACTTGAGAATTGGAGGAGATACATGACTGCCCAGGCAAAGAATTTCGAGAACGGCGCCCGCAACGCCGAATCCACCGTGATCGAACTCAATCGCATCGTCGCGCAGGCCGAAGAGCTGCTGAAGGCGCTCGGCGAAGAGGGCGGCGCGGCCGTCGAAGCCGTTCGCCAGCGCGTATTGCGCACCGTGAGCCAGGCCAAGGTGAAACTGGCGGACGTGGGAACCCGCGCCCGTGGTGCGGCGAATGACGCCGCCCAGGCCACCGACGTCTACGTTCACAACAATCCGTGGAAGTCGATTGCGTACGGCGCAGCGGCTGGTGCGGCAATCGCACTCATCGCCGCGGTACTGGTTCGCCGCGACTAGTAGCTAGAGAACGCGGCGCCCGGCCCAGCCGGTGCGCCGCCGACCTCAACCCTCGCCTCCGAGGATAACCGCATGTACGCAACCGTCGCACTGATCCTGCTGTTTGCCACCGATCCACAACGGGAACTGAAGCAGGACGTGCCGCAGCCCAGGCAACAAGGCACTCCCACGGATCCGCTGTTCGACAAGGCCTATGTCGCCACCGATGAACCCGCGTTCGTGCTCAGCGTCATCGAAAGCACCCGACAGGGCGAAGTCGATGCGCGCCTTGCGGCGGAAGAACTGGGAAAGCCCGAACTTCGCGACGCGGCGAAGCGTATCGGGCGCCTGAACGGCTCGACGCGCGCGCGGCTCGAGGTCCTGGCGAAGTCCAAGGGCTGGAGGCTGCCGGAAAAAAATCCCGATCGTGCATCCACGTTGCCGGTGGGCAACGAATCACGCACGGGTGCGAACTTCATCATGCAGCAGATTTCTTTTCACGAGAGCACCGTCGCCCAGTTCCGCGCGCAGCTGAATGGCAGTGGAGACCAGGATCTCAAGCGTGAGTTGCGCGAGGCATTGCCCGGCTATGAGCAAAACCTGGAATTGCTGTTGCGCCTGAAGCTCTGAGAAGTCTGTCGGACGGAACCGCGTCTCGTGAGTCGTCCGGCTCAATGGATGCAGGCGTAATCCAGTGCCGCATGGCGCGACGTCCGACGGCGCGATGGCTGCCGATACGGGAATCTTCTCTCCCATGCATAGAACAGACCTTGCTCCATTTCACGCGCGCTTCCCGCAGGGAGCGGCGCACACGTGGCTCACGCGTCGCTGGTACTACACGCCGCGTTCGCATCGTGCATACAGCGTGCGGCAGATCTCTCCCGGCGATCGCCGCCTGCTCGCGGAGTTTGCCCTGACGCTCGGACAGCACACGGACGATCGCGAGCTTTCCTCGGTGCAGGGCCTGAGCGACATGTTGTTCGAGCGAGTGATCGCCGGCGGCGCCGACAACGCGGTTGGCTTTGCAGCCCTCGAGAACACCGCGGGTGGAGATCGTGTGATCGGTGTCGCCGCCTACGCACCGGCGACCGATGAGAGCGCCAGTTTCAGTCTTGCGGTCGCGCACACCCATCGCGAAGAACAGGTGGGTCGCATCCTGCTCTCCACGCTGGTACGCCATGCGAAACGCGTCTGCGTGCCGCGCCTGACCGGCGAGATGCACTGGTCCAACCGGCCGATGCAGATGCTCGCGATGTCGATGGGTTTTTCGGTCGAACCCGACGCGCGCGATCGCAATCTTCGCCGCCTCGTGCTGCCGCTCAAGTGAGCCACTAATCAACTACGGGAGGTCGAGTGTCTGAATCCTCAAGCAGCGCCACTTTGCAAACTGGTACGCGCGATATCGAGCAGGTCCGCAGGGGCGGGCGTGTGCTCATCATCGTCGAGAACCTGCCTTGCCCCTTCGATCGGCGCGTGTGGCAGGAAGCACGAACGCTGTCGGCGTCCGGTTATGTGGTCTCGATCATCTGTCCGAAGGCGCCAGGCTATGAAAAGAGCTTCGAGCGCATCGACGATATCGACATTCATCGCCACGCACTCCCGACCGAGGCGGATGGGGTGCTGGGTTATGCGCTCGAGTACAGCGTCGCGCTCGCGATGGAGTTCTGGCTGTCGTTGAAGATTCTCTTTGGCCGCGGGTTCGACGTGATCCACGCCTGCAATCCGCCGGACACCATCTTCCTCATCGGCGCCTTCTACAAATTGTTCGGCAAGAAGTACGTGTTCGATCACCACGACATCAATCCGGAACTCTACGAAGCGAAGTTCGGCAAGCGTGGCTTCGGCCGCCGGCTGCTGGTGGCGCTCGAGCGCATGAGCTTCAACACGGCGGATATGGTGATCTCAACCAATGAGTCTTATCGCTCCATTGCCATTGAGCGCGGCCGCAAGAATCCCAAGGACGTGTTCGTGGTCCGCTCGGGCCCGGATCTGTCGCGCATGAAAGTGGTGCCGGCGAATCCCGCGCTCAAGCGCGGCCGCAGGTATCTCGTGGGTTATGTCGGCGTCATGGGCAAGCAGGAGGGAATCGACCTGCTGCTTCAGGCCGTGCAGCTCATCGTCCATCACCTGAAACGTACGGACATTCATTTCGGCCTGGTCGGTGGCGGCACCGAGCTTCCGGCGATGCGCGAGCTGGCCAAGCAGTTAGGTGTGGCCGAGTACGTCACGTTCACCGGTCGCGCACCCGATGCCGAGCTGCTCGAAATGCTGAACACCGCCGACATCTGCGTGAATCCGGACCGTGCCAACGACATGAATGACCGTTCGACGATGAACAAGATCATGGAGTACATGGCGCTCGGCAAGCCGGTGGTGCAGTTCGACCTGACCGAAGGGCGCGTGTCGGCGGGCGAGGCGTCCTGGTACGCGCGTCCGAACGACGTCGCCGATCTGGCACAGAAAATGGTCGCGCTGCTCGGCGACGAAAACCAGCGCATCCACATGGGCGCCATCGGCCGGGAGCGCGTCGAACGCGAGCTCTCCTGGCAACACGAAGCGCCGCGCCTGCTCGCGGCATACGAACAATTGACTGGAGATCGATCATGAAGAAGTTCCTTATGGCCTGCTGCATCGTCATGGCGCTGGCCTGGGCGACAGGCGCGATGGCGCAGGACGCTAACTACACGGTCAAGCCGGGTGACCTGCTGTCCATCAGCGTATGGAAAGAGCCCGACCTGCAAC
>Ga0190271_10000799_pt1 | contig 16696 bp, 28 predicted proteins | sample Popmic356T_FD_133747 | JGI IMG/M metagenome (GOLD analysis project Ga0190271, IMG submission 133747) | Populus adjacent soil microbial communities from riparian zone of Weber River, Utah, USA - 356 T | ecosystem: Environmental > Terrestrial > Soil > Riparian zone | place: USA: Utah | collected...
CGACTTCATCGGGATCATCGACATCGTGGCACCGGGCACAGTGGAGGAGCACCAGATCGAGGTTCTCGAGGGCAAGGCCGAGAACATGGAAGAGATCGTCCGCGACCGGCAGGCGCTGAAGCGTCTGCTCACAGGGAAGAAGTGAGGAACAGAACATGAAACTGATCAAGCGAGTCATCCGATTCGGTCAGGCGTGTCTGGCGTGCGGCGTTCAGCCGTGCAACGGCTCGACCGACTCCTGCCCCAACTACTCGAAGTGATCTGGTGGCATGATCGCGTGCTCAGGCACGTGATCACGGTCTATCGGGTCAGCGCGCCAGCCTGGGACTTCGGCGCGCGGGGCTACCTGTACAAGTGCTCGTGCGGAAAGAAGTGGGCCAAGTGACACTCGAACTCGCAGACGTCATCGACGGTGACGTCATCTCCAACTCGGAGAGCGGCACGTTCCGTCGTTGCCGGCGAAAGTGGATGCTGCAGTACTACCGCCGGCTGGGACACCCGGAGGACAAGTTCCCGCCGACCGGTGCGATGCACATCGGGATCGCGATCCACGACGCCATGGAGGCCTACTACGGTCACGGCGAGAGTCCGATCCAGGTGCTCCGTGACATCTACAACTGGCACATCAAGCGGTGGGAAGACGATCCGGACGCGGTCATCGAGATCGCCAAGGACCGGGACATGGCCATCATCATGGTAGAGGGTTACCTGGATTGGGCGTCTCTCGAAGGCATCGACGCCGAGATCGAGATCACCGGTGCCGAAGAGATCATGACGGCCGACATGCCGAACGGCTACACGCTACTCGGCAAGCTAGACGTGACCGGCGTCAACAAGGAGAACGGGTTCAAGTTCTTCATCGACCACAAGACCGTGGGCGATCTCGTCCGGCCGGCCAAGCAGATGGAGCTGAACGAGCAGTACCCGACGTACGCCCTGCTCCAGAGGCTGAACGTCGGAGCCAGCCGGGCCGTCGACGGTGGGTACGTCAACATGCTCCGCCGGGTGAAGCGGACGGTGCAGGCCAAGCCGCCGTTCTACAAGAGGGCGGACGTCAAGTTCAACGAGCACCAGCTCCGCAGTATGCACCGCAAGATCCGTGGCGTGATCAGCGAGATCATCGAGGTTCGCCGTCGACTGGATGCCGGCGAGGACCACCACATCGTCGCGTACCCGACGCCGAATGCCGACTGCGACTGGGACTGCCCGTTCCGGGACGTCTGTCCCTTGATGGACGACGGCTCTCGGTACGAGGACATGCTCAACAAGGAGTTCGTAGAGATCACCAACCCGTATTCCAGATACACCGACGAACCGCTCAGGAAGCGCGCCCGCGACGGGCTCCGGCAAGCGAACGAACCTGATACAGTCGGCTAGCAGCGATCAGTAGAAGATCGCGAACGAGGAACGAAAGGAGGACGAACGTGGCAGACATCGATAGCATGAGGGCAATCAGTTGGCTGGTTCACGGACGTTCGAAGTGTGGCAAGAGTCAGCTCGCTGACACTCAGCCGGGGCCCCGTCTCCACCTCGATGCCGAGGGTGGGATGGGCACGAGGTTCCTCACCTCCAAGAAGAAGGTGTGGGACCCCCGCAAGGAGGAACCGCCGGTCAACGACGGATCGTGGGAGACGTGCGTGGTGCACGTCCGTGACTACGACTCGGTCAAGATGACCTACGACTGGCTGAACTCGGGTAAGCACCCGTTCCGCTCGTGCACGCTGGACTCGATCTCCGAGGTCCAGCAGCGGGCGATGGATTCACTGGTCGGCGTCGACCAGATGAAGACCCAGGACTGGGGCACGCTGCTCCGGGACGTCAGCCAGCTGGTCCGCAAGTTCCGCGACCTGGCGGCGCATCCGACCAAGCCGCTCGAGAGCGTCATGATGATCGCTATGACGCACCAGACCGACGACATGTGGCGACCGTACGTCCAGGGCGCGCTGGCAGCTCGTCTGCCGTACTACGTGGACGTCTGCGGCTACATGTTCGTGGACCGCGACGACAACGGGTTCGAGCACCGCAAGCTGCTCGTTGCCCAGCACCCCCAGTTCGAGGCCGGCGAGCGCGTCGGCGGGGTACTCGGCCAGGTGGTCGAGAACCCGAACATCAGCACGATGATCGACACGGTCTTCGGACCGCTCCCCGCAGCAGCGTAGGCACCGGGCCAACGCTCACCGTTGAAGGGAACGAAGAGAGATGACATCTGCAGGAACGTTCACGTTCAAGGACCTGAAGAAGGTCGCCGAGGCCGAGGGTATGAGCTTCGAGCTCGTGGCCGAGGGTGACCACGAGGTCGAGGTTCAGAAGGGCGCGCAGGCGACCAAGTCCTCGAACGGCAAGGACATGATCAAGCTCGTGTTCGTCGTCGTGGAGGGCCCGCAGGCGAAGAAGGGCAAGGTCTGGCACAACATCGTCCTCACGGTCGACAACCCGACCGCGCTCGGGTTCTTCTTCCAGGACCTCAAGCGTCTGGGACTCGGTGACGAGTACTTCGCGCACGACCCGGAGCCGTCGTTCAAGCAGATCGCGGCGGATCTCGTCGGCCGGCGTTGCATCATCAACGTCTTCCACGACCCGTACAACGGCGAGGACCGCGCGAAGGTCAAGCGGATCAAGCCGTCCAAGACCGCTCAGCAGGAGCCGCTCACGGCTCCGGGCACTGGTGGTGCCGGGACGGCCAAGCCGTCGGGCGTACCGACCACGAACGGTGGTGCGCCGACCGTCGGTGCCGTGCCGAACGTGCAGCAGGGTCCGGCGAACGGGGTCCCGGGTGTTCCGCGGGTCTCGGCTCACCAGGCGGTGAACGGGGACACGGACGACGCCCCCGCGCCGCCGCCGGCCAGCCCGGAAGACGACCCGTTCTAGATCGACAGCTCACAGAGAGAGGACGGACCAGTGAAGGTCCTCATGACCGGCATGTCGCCGCCCCAGTGCGGGCGGTACACCATGACCGGCTACGAGCACGTCTCTGATCTGTGGGCAAAGGCTCTGCTCGCCGGTGGTGCCGAGGTGCACCACCGGCGGGTGGAGCCGGACGTCGATCTCACGGACTACGACGTCGCGCTCATCGGTCTCGTGCCACCCAACTCCATCGCCGCGCGGTACATGTACACCGCCTTCGACGTGATCTACCGCGCGAAGGCGGCCGGCTGCGGCCTCCTGTTCTACGTCGATGACTGGCGGTTCAACGCGGTGCCCCGCGGCACCAAGGTCGTCGCCAACAACCCGACCAAGCGGCTCAAGGAGTCGACGGTCTTCGAGAAGCTGTGGCGCCGTGAGTGGGGTCTCGGCGACGGCTGGCCACGAGTGGTCAAGGTGCTCGAGACCATGCGGGATCACCCGTGGCCGACGACTCTCGTGCCGGCGTTCACCTGGGGCGTTGACGAGATCATGCCGTCGCTGCCGACGCAACGACGAGTGATCCTGGACCCGAGCAACTTCGCCCGGGAGTACGACATCCCGCGCGTGCACCCGCTCGACCGTCGCAAGGCATGGGTGCTCGGTACGTTCTCGGACCAGCGGGAGTGGCAGACCAGTCAGGGACTCACCTGGCCGGCCGACTACATCGGCACCAGGCGGTCGAAGGCGGACCGTCAGCTCAAGGAGCCCGAGCTGGTGAAGCTGTACGGCGAGGCGTGGGGCGTCCTGGCCGCGCCGTACGACCACTCCGGCTCCGGCTGGTGGCGCAACCGGTTCGTGTACTCCGCGGCCGCGGGTGCCGTGATGCTCTCGGACAAGCGCGAGACACAGGGCCTCCCTGACTTCTACCGGCCGGCCCACGAGATCGAGGCCATGGGAGCCAACGAGCTCGCTGCATTCGGTGACTGGCAGAAGTACCTCATGGAGAAGTCCTACGAGCCGGCCGAACAGGTCACCGAGCGTCTGCTCGAGCACTGCCAGTGGGCAAAGAATCTCACTCAGGGCTCCACGTTCCAGGAGAACATCAGCGGGGAGGCGGTCGCATGAGCGAGGAGACGTGGCTCGTCGTCCTCTCCGTGGTCGTGCTGGTCGCGCTACTGATCATTGTGATCCTGACCAGTGACCGGAAGAAGAACCGGCGATGATGAACGCGCTGGAGTACCTCAAGAAGCAGGAGCTCTACTGGATCAACATCTGGGACGTCGAGTGGCGGCGCATCCATATGATGAGCGAAGTCGCTCCGATGTTCTACTACAACCGGCGGGTGCCGGCGATCACGGCAGACAAGATCTCCGGGTTCGAGACCCAGCGGTTCGTGGACGACTGGCGGGCATACTGGGACGAGCACAAGGACGAACTCCACTACGTCAACCAGCCTCCCGGCGTGCAGTTCCGCGAGGCGACGCAGCGGGCGAACATCGCGATCCGGAAGTCGCACATGCGTGCACTCTCGTTCGGGTGCTCACACACTCCCGGCGGAGGGCGCTTCCTGGTCGCGGAGGATGATATCTACCCGCGTAGCACGCTACTGGCCGGCGAGGTGCCGGGACCGCCGGAGAGCGCGGACGTGGCGATCTGGTCGGGCGGTCTGCCGATGGCCGGCGTGAGCCACGATGACCATATCTTCCTGAAGGGCGAGCAGCACTTCTGGATGAAGGTCGCCGACTCCTACAAGCACAACTGCCTCGGCGCCGGCCTGTATGAGATCAAGAACAGTGATGTCGCCGAGCACATCATCAGCGGAGTCCGGCGGACGCCCATGTCGTACGACCACGCCTGGGGCGTCCCGTTCCGTGACCTCGAGGTGTGGCGGCTGGTGCCGTCGGCGTTCGCGCAGGCCGGCCCATCGATCAGGAATACGAAGGTCCGCGAACCGGTCCTCGACCGAGGAGTCTCGACATGAACGAAGAGATCGGCGTTGACGACGGCCTGCAGATGCTCTTCAAGATGCAGGAAGTGCTCCAGAACAACTACGGCTACAACTTCGAGAACATGAGCCAGCGCGACATCCTGGACTACCTGTTCTTCAACAACCACTCGCTCCACATGGAGGCGTCCGAGTGCGGCAACGAGTTCTCCTGGAAGCCGTGGGCGACGGCCGAGTTCGTCAACCGCGACGCGCTGATCGGTGAGCTGGTCGACGTCGCCAAGTTCATGCTCAACATGCTGCTCGCGGTCGGCTGCACGTCGAGTGAGTTCATGGAGAAGTTCGTGCTGAAGACCGCGATCAACTATGCACGACAGCAGAACGGTTACACCGGCCTAGAGAAGGATGAGAACGGACGCGCGCTGGACGATCCGTCAGCCGCCTGACTGAAAGGTGTCCGCTCCCCATGGACATGGTGTCGATCTACGGATTCGCGGGAGGCTTCGAGCTGGGCGCGACCCAGGCCGGCCTCCGGCTGATCGAGAAGTTGGAGAACGCCGGCGGATTCGGGATGGCGAACTGCCGGGCCAACCGTCACCTCCTCGGTGACGTCTGGCCCGGCCAGACCGTTGACCCGAGCGAGTGGAAGGTCAAGAAGGGCCAGTCGCCCATCGTGATCGCGAACCCGCCGTGCAGTGGCTTCAGTTCCATGTCCTGGGGAGTGAACCGTGCCACGTATGGCATGAAGGCGAAGATCAACTCGTGCATGTGGGACACGGTCAACACCGCGGCACAGATCGCGCCCGAGATCCTGATCATGGAGAGCGTGCAGGCCGCGGCCGTCAACGGCCTGCCGCTCATGCGCCAGCTCCGCGAGCGCATGGAGCAGATCACCGGGTACCGCTACCACATGTACCACGTCCTGCAGAACAACGGGGCGCTGGGCGGGTGCAGCATCCGCCGGCGCTACTTCCTCGTGCTCGCCCGGGTGCCGTTCGGAATCGACCCGCCGGCCTTCGGCCCGCCGGCCACCCTGCGGGACGCCATCGGCGACCTCGAGCCGCTGCGATCCGACATCATGCAGGCTCAGAAGTACCGCGCGCCGGCCTCGGACTGGGTCAAGCGTGAGGGCCTGCTGAATCCGGCCGGCCGCGTGGACGGCCACTGCACGGCCGACATGAACCCGCCCGGGATGGCGCGGCTCCTCGACCTCATGAAGGGCGACACGGACGAGGTCCAGATCTGGCCGCAGAACCGCTGCCTGGTGTGGGCGCTGCGGACGTACTACCAGACCCACGGCCACCTGCCGGACTCCTGGCACTTCAAGCGCCAGTCCGGCGTCTGGGCCGACGAGTCACTGATCGCCAAGAACTTCGAGATGGGGTTCACCAGGCCGAAGCGGTGGGTGTACGACCTGCCGTCCCGGGTGGTGATCGGCGGGGCCATGTGGTTGGTCGTGCATCCGGAGCAGGACCGCATGCTCACTCACCGCGAGTGTGCCCGCATCATCGGGTTCCCGGACACCTGGGTCGCGGAGCCGCTGGCCGGCATGCGCGGCCTCGAGGAGACGTGGGGCAAGGGTGTCTCCGTCGGAGCCGGACGCTGGATCGCCGGCTGGGCGAAGGCTGCAGTCGAGGGTCGGCCTGGCGAACTGACGGGCGTCCCGGTCGCGGACCACCCGCGACTGGCCGGCCACGGGCCCTGCGAGCGGGAGACCGTGATCGACGTCTCGAAGGTGCCGAAGGCCGAATACCCGGTGTACACCAAGGGCGGCTACGTCTACTCGACCGTGGTCGATGAGGACGGTGAGGCTGTCGCCGCGTAGTACAATGTGGTATGATAGTTTCATCAGCAGCCGATCGAACGAAGGAACCGTCATGCCAGAGTTGGTCAAGGAGTCAGTTGCAGTTGAGAAGCTGCGCGAAGGCGACACGATCGAGGCGAATGGCATCGTCACGAACCTCACCGACGTCAGCGTCAAGACCAAGTACGTCTACCTGTCCGACACGACCGGCGTATCCCCGTGGGAGAAGGGCACGGAGGTCATCCGTTGCAAGTACGTGCCAACCGCTGAAGAGCGGGCGGCGAAGGAGCGCGAGCGCGCTGTCGAGTACCTGACTGACGAGATGTCCAAGAGCCGGCACTACATGGAGAATGCTCGCCGCAAGATGCAGGAGCGCATCAACAGCGAGTATGAGGTCGACTGGCGAGTCCTGTCCAACTTCATGGAGTCCCAGGCCCGCCACAGGTGCTGGGCGATCGTTGAACGTGTCATGGAGCAGACCGAGAAGGACATCTACACTGTTACTCAGCTCGTGGGTGCGACCTTCCTGGAGGAGATCATGCGTGCGTCTGAGTCGCTGACTAATCGTTCCACTGCGAAGTGGGCGAACATTTGCGACGACGTCGTCACGCAGGCGAAGGCGAAGTGGATCGAGGACCTGCGTTGGCGGGCCGGCATCCGCATCGTGCCGAAGTCGTACGACATCTAGAACTCAGCACTAGCAGCCCTGGCCGGCCATCCTCCCGTGATGGCCGGTCAGATCTGTCTCGTAATGAAGTTGCCGGTAGTGTGTACCACCTGGCGAATTGCTGGTATGATAGTTCTCATCAGCACACAGGAACGAACGAGAGGACAAGTCAGATGACCGCCAGTATGAACGACACGCGAGTTACCGTTCGCCACCTCCCCTGGTACGGCACGTCCACGAGCCTCGCGGACGAGCAGCTCACCAGTGCAGAGGCGCTGGCACAGTCCGGTCTCGACTGGACCGTGGACTCCCGCCCCCTGACCTACCGGGCGCGGGTCGACGGGAAGGAGAAGACCTTCAAGTCGTCCAAGACCGCGATCGTCCGAACGGACACGTTCGACGAGCTCGGGGTCGTGGGCGGTCGGTACGTGCCCTTCCAGAACCAGGACGCGTTCGCGTTCCTCGACAAGCTGGTCGAGGACAACGGCGCGAACTTCCAGGCCGCCGGCTCGCTCAACAACGGGTCCCGCGTCTTCGTGGTCATGAAGCTCCCGGAGACGATGAAGATCCTCGGTGACGAGCACGACACCTACGTCCTGTTCATCACGAGCCACGACGGCTCCATGTCCGTCACCGCGACCACCACGGTCGTGCGGCTCTCCTGCACCAACATGTTCCGGGCGGCACTCAGCTCGGAGCGCCCCGTCTTCAAGGCGTCACACATCGCGGCCCACCTGACCGAGACGGAGATGGTCACCGCAGCGGCCACCACGCTGGGCGTGACGAAGACCGACCAGGCGAAGTTCGAGGAGCTGGCCAAGCAGCTCTCCGACGTCCGGGTCAACATGGAGAACGACGTCGAGTTCGACAAGATCATGCGGCAGGCCATGCCGTGGGGTTCGAAGGCGACGGCCAAGGAGATCGCCGGCATCCGCGACCTGGTGGTCGCGTCTCCGACGATCCCGGACGAGTTCCGCAACACCGGCTGGGGACTCATCAACGCCACGACCGAGTACCTGGGTCACTACCGCACGAGCCGCTCCGAGGAGGCGCAGCTCAAGCGGGCCCTGGGAGTGAACAGCCAGATCGAGTCTCGCCTGGCGAAGGCTCTGCTGGCGAAGCACTGAGAACGTCGGCCGGCCGTCCGCGACCCCCAGCCTCCGGACGGCCGGCCGAGCCACACGTACGGCACTCCGCTCCCCGCGGAATGAACGAAGAACGAAGAGAGGAAGTGATCACTGTGTCTGAGCGCAAGATGGCTGTCATTCCGCGCGGGTGGGTTCTCCCGTCCGACGTCGACGTGACGTGGCAGGAGCACGCGATGTGCCGTGGCGTGATCACGGACGGCACGCTCACGGCTGACGAGCCGATCTTCCCGACGCTCATCAACGAGGAGCACGACCCGACGGCAGACTTCCGCGAGATCATGTGCGGGGCGTGCCCCGTTCGTGCCCAGTGCTTCAGCTTCGCGGTCCGGATGGGTTACACGGGCGTGTGGGGCGGGCTCAACCTGACGGAGCGCGACGTCCGCGCTCTGCGTCGCAAGCGGGTCATTGACCTGGAGAAGATGGAGGTGACGGTGTGACAAGCGAAGGAACGAACGAAGAGAGGAGCAAGATGTTCACAGCAAGTGGTCTGGCCAGGCGACTGGCCCAGATCGTCGACAAGCTAGATGGTATCGCCGGCCGGCTGGACGAGATGACGACAAGGAATCTTGCCCAGCCGGAACCGGTCCAGCCGCCGGAGCCGGTCTGGTCGCCGGAGCCGATGAAGGACATGACTCTGGGCGTGAGCGGGCCAGGCGTCAGACAGTGGGTCGTAGTCGTGTGGACGGCTGTACAGCCGTTCGACGCGGTTACAGCTGGTCCGTTCATCTCCATACAGGAGGCACGGGACTGGGGCAGCAAGTTCTTCCCGGAGCGGTACAAGATCGCACCGGTTCTGACGCCGACCAGTCCGTCGGTGACTGACATGATCAAGAGAGGGCGTGGTGAGTGATGCCGTGGTTGAACCAGGACCAGAAGGAGGCCATTGACGAGAGTCCCAAGTGGATGATCGTCTCGATAGTGGCCGGCGCGTGCGCGATCCTTCTGGTGATCGTGCTGGCCTTCATGTGGGTGGCCGGTGTCGGGTTCTTCAGCAAGGCGACGGCCGAGACCCGCGGCCAGACTGGAGTCCGTGAGCAGACGGTGGCGGATCCCCGCTACCGGATCGCGAACTACGACAAGTTCTTCGAGCAGTGCCAGGCGATCGTCAGCCTCGAGGGCCAGATCGGCCTCACCAAGCAGTCGATCCAGACCGACGACCAGACCCAGCTGTTCTACGACCAGCAGAACCTGCGGGCACTGCAGGGCCGCCGGCTCGAGCTGGTCAGCGTCTACAACGCGAACGCGGCGAAGGCCGGCACGGCCGGCCAGTTCCGCGACGCATCACTCCCTCAGAAGATCGAACCGAACGGAGACTCGACATCATGCGACTGAACAAGAAGTGGGCCACGGCCCTCGTCGGCGCAACACTCGTCGTCCTGGCCGGATGCTCCAGTCCGCCCACGCCGGCTGAGCAGGACGCGGCCAACTCGGCGAAGAACACGGGCAACCTGATCACGAAGCAGCCGGTCGAGGCCGGCAACTTCTCGCCGACCCGTGACGGTCTTGGGAAGTGGACCAAGACCTGGATGGATGCCCCCGGCAAGACGGCGTACACGTACATCTTCCAGATGGGCAACCCGGCGCCGATCGGGTACTACGTCCTGCAGGGTCCGCCGATCAGCTACGCTGCGAATGCCTCTCAGCCGTACCGACCCGAGTGCCACGGATCGACGAGCTGCGTGCTGATGGCGAACCCGTCCCAGGACGGCGCGTTCTACAACCAAGGCGCCGGCGGCAACCAGTTCTACGGGTTCGACGCCCAGACCGGCCGGGTCCTGGAGTGGGGCGGTGACGGTCTGAGCTACTTCCTCAGCGACCGTCCACTCCGTCTCCAGGCGCCGCCGCTCGGTGATGCCGTCGCTGGGCAGGGCAAGCTCGCCGGCCGATAGGCCGGGTGCTACGCTGAGCCTCTCCGCTAAGGGTGCGCTAACGGCGGAGACCGTGTAGGGAAGTCGGGGGCCCGGAGGTCGCAGCCGGGCCCCCTTCCTTTGCGTTCAGGACGAGCACGTGTCACTCATCGTGAACAGATCGCCAGGTGTTCCGTGGTACCCGGCTGGTCATTGTTGCGACCTTCAGAGGCCATCTGGGAACGTCAATTTAGTGCTGTTCCGCCGGCCAGAGGCATGGTATGATAGTCTCAGGAACAGGAACGCACGAGGAGATGATCCCCATGGTTGACACCCGGCCGGCCAGCCCGAAGCAGGTCAAGTTCATCGAGACCCTGGCCGAGGAGCGCGAGCTGAGCTCGGAGCACATGGTCCGCCTGCGGAACAGCCTGGCGACGATGACCATCCCGCTGGCGAGCGAGACGATCAAGTGGCTGATGGCGCAGCCGAAGATGCAGGCCGCGAAGCCGGAGCAGCCGGCCACGACCGTGCAGGCCGGCCACTACGCGATCCCCGGCAACGACGGCAACGCCGAGCACGACATCCGGTTCTACCGGGTAGACAAGCCGAAGGCGCCGAGCAAGTGGGCTGGCTACACCTTCGTGAAGGTGCAGTCGTCTGACATGTGGTACCGCGTCGGCAAGGCCGAGGCCGCCCGGGTTCTGAGCGTCATCGAGCAGGACCCGCACGCCGCGCAGATGCTGTTCGCGGAGAAGAAGACTCGCTGCTACACCTGCAACCGGGCACTGACGGACGCCACCTCCCGCGAGCGGGGCCAGGGCCCGGAGTGCGCAAGCAAGTGATCGTATGAAAAGAGGCCTCGACCGCTGCCAGACGGTCGGGGCCTCTTTCCGTTCTCATCCGAGCACCCACAAGGAGCGCCAAGGCCAGTGTACCGTATGGCCGGCCGATGATAGGCATGGTATGATAGTCCCAGAACAGGAACTCCCAGGAGGGAACGATCATGGCTGATATCGACCTCGACAACCTGCCGGCCGGTACCGAGGTGGCACTCGACTGGGGTGACCACGACGCTCCGGGCGAGATGGGCACGATCACCAGCGCAGAGCCGTACATTGGTGGTGAGCCGTTCTATGGGATCGAGATCACCAAGACGGTCTACATGACGCCCGATCAGATCCGTGCCGTCAAGGTCGACGGGACATGGCAGATTGCGAGGCGAGCCTGATGGACAAGGGAACCGACACCTGGCTGCTCATCGCCGGCTACGGCAAGTCGGATGTGCCGGTCGGCGTCTTCATCGGCGCCGGCCGTGACGCACACCTGGCGGCTCACGCCATCACACAGCGTCGCAGCCAGCACGGCTCGTGGGCCCCCGAGGACATCGTCGTCTCGATCATGAACGTGCCGCTGGTCAACGTCAATGGTGAGACGATCTAGTACCACTGTACCGCCTGGCGATAACGTGGTACGATAGCACTGTCAGCAAGGAACGAAGGAAGGAGCGGCAATGCACCCCATGGCACGAGGTCTGATCGAGTCCGACCCGGAGACCCAGGTCGAGACCGACGAGGCCGTCGAGTTTCCCCGGGACGCCTGCGGCTGCCACGTTGGCTACTGCCAGCACGACGGTCTGCCGGCCGGCCTCGAGGAGGACGCGGCACGGGGGCGAGCGCGATGAGCGACGCCAGAGGTCCGGATCTGCCGGACTGGCCGTTAGAGCGGCCGGCCGACAACGCGATGGACGACCTGCTCGCCCAGCTCAACGCCGCCATCGAACGGGCACGGCGGGAGTGCGAGCACCCGCTTGATGCTCGCGGCGAGATCCAGTCCGTTGACGGTCCGGTGGCAATCTGCACCGACTGCATGCAGAAGGCGCCAGTCTGCCCGTATGACCGCAACCACCGGGCAGTCAACAAGTCCAGCACCAAGTGGCAGTGCGCCGATTGCTTCGCGGAATGGTCGAAGACCAGTGGCTAGACTCAGGCACAGCCGTCACGGTCGGGCTCGCGTCATCCACGGCAACGACCGCGCTACAGTCACGGCGTACCCGCAAGAGCACGACGCCGTCGACGAGGCTGAGCGCTTGACCAGCCTCGGAGCAGCACTTCACAACCTCGCGAACGAAAGAATGGGTGATGACATGAGTCAGAAGGCCGGCACAGGAAACTTGACGCCAGAGGAGATCCTCGAGCGGTGTGAGAAGCTCGGCGCGACAACCAGGCCAGCCGGCGGCAACAAGTCGTACATGGTCTACCCGCCCGACAAGACGAAGGACCCTATCTCGATCTCCCAGCGCTGGAGCAACGGGAGCGACAGAAGCAACGCGATCCAGCGGCTCTACCGCGCCGGTCTGGACGTGCTGAACTGGCCGCCGCCGGAGAAGGTCGCGACCAACGGCCATGCGCCGTCGCCGGCCGACATGCCGCCGGCCAAGCTGGTCACCGAAGGCGGCCGGCCGAACCTGGAGTACTCGGGTCCGGCGATCGAGAAGTCGGAACAGGATCCGAACGAGGCCGATGTCACGGTCGAGATCACCCGGCAGGACTACGACACCATGATGGAAATGATCCAGGACCTCGCCACCAAGGTCGAGAGTCTCCAGGTCAAGGACCCCGACGAGGACGACGCCTTCGACGGGATGTCGGTGCGGCTTCGCATGGCCGAGGAGAAGATCGCGCACCTCGACGAGCGGATCACTCACACCAGCAAGTCGCTCGGTGGCCAGAAGCTCGCAGCGAACAAGCTGAAGGAGCGGGTCGACGGTATCGCCGACCGCGTGGCGAAGCTGACGTTGGCTACTCCGGCAGTCAAGCCGGCAGACCCCCGGGCTGAGCTCAAGGCCAAGATCCGCGAGTTCATGCTCAGCATGCCGGAGAAGATCTGGCTGCCGCGGGCCTCGATCGCCGAGGGCCTCGACATTCAGTACGACGGCAACACCGATCCCAAGATCGCCGAACTGTCCGAGGTGCTCTGGGAGATGTACAACGCCAACGAACTCGAGAAGACGGGCCAGCGTCAGACCGTGCGGTGGCGCATGCCGCGGCCGGCCGAGAGCGGTGACAACTGATGTACCGCGTCGTGCGAGTTCTCGAGTACGAGTACGAGTCGGCTGAGGCTGCTCTCGAGGACATGGAGAAGTGGGCTGTCCCGGCAAACGGAGTCGCGCCGTTCATCAGCCGTACGGACCGGTCAATCCACTCGGCTACGATCGGTCCACTGCCGACTCCGCCGGCCGAGAAGACTGACTGACCGTCCACGAAGCGGCCGTCCCGATGTTCGGGGCGGTCGCTTTGTGGTATGATAGGACAGTCAGCAACGGAACGGAGGAACGAATGAGCACGATCGAGTGGCGCACGAAGGAGAAGGACGGCGGTACCGCCAGCTGGTCGACGTTCCGCCAGGCGGCGGAGTACGCCGATCACCGACGGGAGACGCACCCCGATCTGGAGTGCATGGTCCAGTCGCGTGAGGTCCCGGACTTCCAGGACGTCTACCCGGTGCGCGTGATGCACGATGGGTGACATGACGGACGATATCCTCAACGCCAACGAACACCAGCGCGATATCAGGCTGGGCGAGATGCTCCGGGAGAGTCGGAGGAACGGAGGAGCGGTGAGCACGAGGCGCACGGAGCGCTTGGCGCGGGCTGCACTGCAGGCCACCGAGGCGCTGCGTGTGGCGATGGAGCGGGACGACCGCTGGGCGGGCGAGCTGAACGACGGCACCGTCGTCAAGTTCAAACACAAGTTCGACCGCAGCGGCATGAAGATGAGGAAGGCCTACACCTACGTGGCGATCCGCGTAAACGGTGGCTGGTACCTGACGGGCAAGACGATCCGATGCTATTCGGACGAGGAGTTCATCGACTTCGTCGGTGACGCCCGCGTCTACAAGGTCGCGACTTGGGAGAAGCTGTGAGCTTCCAGATCATCGAGGTTGACTCCGAGATCGTCTTCAAGGTCACCGTTGCCACAGCACCGGCTGACAGCGAGGACCACTGCAGCTTGTGCGACGGCTACCTGGCGAGCAAGGTTGTCTTCGATCTGGTTGACACCCGTGAGCCGCTATTCGTGGCTGAGCAGCTGGATATCACCTGCATGGAGCAGGCGGTCATGAGCGACGTCTACAAGCTGGTCCCGAAGGAGGAGGAACTGTTATGAGTCTGTATAGTATCGAGGCGTTCCACAGCACCATGAAGCACATCACCGAGCACTTCGACGAGTTCGACATGGAGTCGTGGGGCCGCAAGGAGAGCGTCGACAAGAAGTCCGGTGTCGTCGCGGCAGCAGACGCGGAGTGCAAGACGGTCGCGTGCGCAGCCGGCCACACCCTGCTCGCGTCCGGCAACTGGACATGGGACAGCGTGGACGACTGGGCGGATCCGAACCGTCAGATCCTGCGGCCGGCCAACCAGATCGTGCCGTGGAACATCAAGGGCATCGAGTACGACCAGCAGCTCCGGCTCGCCAACATGGGCCAGGTAGCTGTGGCCGCCCTCGAGATCCTGGTGCCGGGCGAGTGGTCCGACTCCAAGATCTGGGACGCCCGAGGATGGATCTACACCGAGGTGTTCTCGAACACCTGCATCAAGACGGTGGACGAGCTCTGGAACGTGATCGAATACGCTACGAACGGCGAGGTCACGCGGCCGGCCGAGGTCGTGTGACGGACGAGTACGCAGGAACGAACGAGAGGACACCGCAATGAGCACGAACACCAGCACCAAGAAGGGCCGGTCCGAGGTCGTCAACGACTCTCAGGCCCGGCAGAAGGATCAGGCCACGCTCTACGGGGCGTGGGCCAGCCTGATCCGCGACCTGGTCGCGGAGAAGACGCTGTCCGGTGGCTTCGGTTCCATGACCTCCAACTGCGGTTACTACCACCCGGGGCCGTACGGCCACGAGCAGGAGGACACGGCCGCGTTCATCCGTGCCATGAAGCGGCGCGGGGCGACGGTCACGAAGGAGTGGCCCGACAACGACGAGGAGTACGGGACGGTCCAGGTGACCGCGGACTTCACGGAGTCCACTGACCCGCACCTGCTGGCAGTCGGCACGATTCGCGCTCTGGTGTCCCGGAACGCGATCTGTGAGCGGGTCGAGGTCGCCCGTCGGATCGAGGTCAAGGAGGAGCGGGACCCGGAGGCAGTGCGGGCCGCGCTCGAGAACATCCCCGTGGAGGAGCGCCCGGTCGAGGTCATCGACTACGCCTGGGAGTGCCACTCGATCCTCGGGAGCGCGTGATGGGCAAGGTGGTCAGCACGAACTCGCTGGCCGGCAAGGCCAACGCGCTGAACCAGGGCGCGAACATCGATGAGGCGTACGCGCGTGACTACGCCAAGACGGATCCCGCCAAGGCCAAGAAGTACACCGAGGCCGCGGCCGAGAAGCGTCAGGCGATCGAGAAGCTCGACAACCAGCGGGAGCGCATGAGCCGCTGGCGCCGTTGAGCGCGTAAGGTGGTATAATTTACCACGTGGGAACATGTGAGTGTGGATGCGGCGGTCCGGTCAATCCGGGCCGCCGCTTCATTCATCATCATCAAATTCTGACTCCGCAGGCGCGACAGAACAACGGCAAGAGTCAGAAGCGAGTGTGGGACAGCGGTCAGCGTGCTGTTCCCGAACCGAAGGCGTGCCGTCACGGCTGCGGCCGGCTCGTGCATCCATGGTCACTGAAGAAGCACGAGAATGCGTGCGTTCCGACGTACGAACGCTTCCTCGAGGTGCTGAGGCTCAGAGAGTTCACCAACGTAGGCGAGCCCGGCAAGTGCTGGATATCTAGCTCTGGACCTCAGTGTCGCGAGATGATCGGCAGGCGGCGCTTAGCGCAGATCGCCTGCGAATTCAAGCACGGACCCGCGCCGGCCGACAAGCCGTACGCTCTCCACTCATGTGATGTCGCCGGTTGCGCGAATCCTGATCATGTACATTGGGGCACGCAAGCCGAGAACGTTGCTGACATGGTCAAGCGCGGTCGCGGCTGGTGGATGTCAGGCGAGCAGCGCGTAGGCTCCGACGAATCCGAGGATGAGCAGCCCTCGGACCACCCACTTCTCGGCTACTGATCCCGTATAGAACCTTAGCCAGTGCGGCGGTCCGGTGCGATGCCACCGGCGTCGCTGGACGACGCGAGTGATGAGCTCACCGTCGCGGTTGACAATGGCTTCCTTCTTCACTGTCACCTTCGGCCAGCTGAGCGGAGCGCCTTGCACGGTGACACAGTCAGTCCAACAGTGGATGATGCAGCCGGCCGCGAGCGCGATCGAGAACGTCCAGACAGCGGGCCCGAGAGTCGGCCAGAAGTCCCACATCAACAGTCCGCCGGCCACGGCTGCGAACGGCTGCCAGCTTTTGGACAGCGCTCTCCCGCCCATCCCGAACAGCACCACGACGGCACCGGTAGCGACTTCACGGCCGGCCCAGCAGCAGAACGCGAA
>Ga0190271_10000800_pt1 | contig 16684 bp, 11 predicted proteins | sample Popmic356T_FD_133747 | JGI IMG/M metagenome (GOLD analysis project Ga0190271, IMG submission 133747) | Populus adjacent soil microbial communities from riparian zone of Weber River, Utah, USA - 356 T | ecosystem: Environmental > Terrestrial > Soil > Riparian zone | place: USA: Utah | collected...
ACTCATGCGCCCCCAGACAGGCTCTGAGAATCCGCGCGTTATCGCTAGCATTCCGTTCGTAGAACAACTCGCCCGACGTGTCGCGGCCACGATGCCCCACTCGATCGACATCGGAGATCTCGTCCAAGACGGTGTCATAGGGCTCATCGATGCTGCGCATCGTTTCGACGAGGCGCGCGGTATCAAGTTCGAGACGTTCGCTGAACGTCGCATCCGGGGCGCGATGATAGACGCTCTTCGCAAGGACGCCTGGCCACGCGGCGTTCGCCGCCAGCGTCGTGAGCTCGAAGCGGCTCGTGAAGAGTTGCGACGCGAGCTTGGGCACGAACCGTCATTGGCGGACCTTGCCGCCAAAGTCGGTTCCGATGAAAAACGCCTTGGTCGGACCATCGTCCGCATCAATGCGATCGAATCCACGTCGCCTCTCGCCAACAACGATCACGTCGACGAATCGACCCTTCCCACAGCCCTCGTGCCCTCGGAACCGGAACAGCCGGACGCGGCGTATGAGCGTCAGGAAACGAAAGACCGTGTGTGCGCCGCGATCGCATCGCTGCCGCCGCGCGAGCAGAAGGTCATCGGCCTTTACTATTACGGTGAGGCCACGATGAAGCAGATTGGCGCCGAAATCGGCGTCAACGAATCGCGCGTCTCGCAGCTGCATGCGCGCGCTATTCGCCGTCTGCGTGACGCGCTCGCGGCCATGCTGCCGGGTGCTGAAATCGCCAAAGTGATGCGTAGCGCGATCCTGGAGTTCCAGAAGCCGCGCATGGCGAAGGCCACGCTCGAGAGCAGAAGCTCGGTCAACGACGGCGTCAACCGTCCTGGTGTGGTTGTGAATTACGCGAGCGCTTCGCGCACGCTGCGCAGCAAGTCGCCCAACCGGAAAGGTTTGGCGAGCCAGCGGCAGCCGCTCTCTTCGAGAAAGCGTTCGGTATCGGCTCCGGCCACGTCGCCTGTCACAAAAATGACGCGTCGGGCCAACACCGGACTCGCGGCAGCGATCGCCCGGTAGAGCGCCATCCCGTCGACCTTGGGCATCTTGAGATCGCAGATGACCAGGTCGTAGGAACTCTGACGCACGCGGGCGAGGGCCTCTTCGCCGTCGCCCGCGTGGTCAACCTGAAGTCCCGCATCAACCAGCGCCTCGCTCACTGCCAGGGCGAGCGCTCGTTCATCTTCCACCAGCAGTACTGACGCACCCTGGGTGAAGTCGCCGTTCGTTCCCGACGAACGCCGCGGCTTGGGTAGCGATTCCGCCGTACTTACCGGCAATTCGACAGTGAAAGAAGCGCCACCATCCGGCGACGACTCCACTCGAATGCTGCCGCCGTGCTCCTGGACGATGGCGTAGGCCACGGTCAGGCCGAGTCCGGTGCCCTTTCCGGTCTCCTTTGTCGTGAAAAAAGGATCAAAGATCTTGCTCTTCACCTCGGGCGGAATCCCGGGTCCATCATCACTGACTTGAAGCACCACCGCGTCGTGCTCCACGTCGTGCCAGGTGCGGATCACCAGCGACCCGCGGCCGTTGGCCGCGAGCATGGCCTGTTCAGCATTGATGACGAGGTTGAGGAGAACCTGCTGAATCTGATGCGCGTCGGCAAATACGGGCGGCAGTCCTGAGGCGAGCGCCGACAGCACCTCGATGTTAATTGCCCGCTGCTCGTACGGCCGCAGCGTGAGCGTTTCGCGGACGACCTGATTCAGATCGATCAGCGAGCGCGTGGATTGCCGTTTCCGCGCGAATGTCAGGAGATTTCGAACGATCCTCGCTGCGCGTTCGGATTCCCCCAGGATGACGTCGAGTCCGCGGCGCGCCGTGTCGTCACTGGCCTTCTCTGAGAGACGTTCCGCCCAACTGAGGATCGTCGCGAGCGGGTTGTTCAGTTCATGCGCGACGCCCGAGATGGTCTGGCCGAGAGCGGCCATCTTCTCCGCTTGCAGCAATTGTTGGTACAGGTCGCGCGACTGGTCGTCGAGTCGCTTTCGCTCGCTCACGTCTCGCAGCAACGCCTCGACTCGAACCGCCGTACTGCGGCCCACCCGATCTGCTCGAGCGGTGACTTCCACCCACACCGATTCGCCGTCACTTCTCTTCAAGCGCAGCAGATAGTCGGTGACGGAACCCTCGTTGACGAGTCGTGTCAGGAATGCCGTCCGCGCGGCCGCGTCGACGAAGCGTTCCGGTTGAAAGAGGACGACTTCCGCCTCGGGCGTCTCCGGCGGGTAGCCGAGCATGATTTTGAGATGGGGATTGGCGGCGAGAGTCGCGCCGTCGCCGGCGTCAGGAACACGACTGATCGTGCCGATGTACACGCCCTCGTGTACGGCTTCGAAGAAGCGTGCGAACGCCGTGGCACGTTGCCGATCGGGAATCTGTCTCGAACCAGCCGCCACGACGCAGATTATAGGCGGCGTTAACCTCCGTCGCAGAACTAAGGTTTGGGTGTCGGCGTTGACGATGGGAAATGCGACGCGTACTTGCGCTCGATCGCCGCACGAATCTGCGGTACCGCCACGCCCGAATTGAACATCGTCATGGCGTCTCTGCCCACGTCAAGACAAATCGCGCAGCCGATTCCGTGCGGTTCCCACTCGGTCACCGTCCCATTGGCCTTGCGAGCTTTCACGAAGCAATCGTGGTTGCCGTTGTGGCTCATACGCTCGCAGCCGCAATAGCAGGGAACGTATTGCAGGACCTCCGGATGCCGAGCGGCGAACTCGTAAACCTGCTGAACGATCGCCATCGGGCGCGAAGGCGCGTATGGAACGGGCGGCAGTGCAGGCAACGGCCCGGTGTGAGCCTTCATCGGAGCGATGCGGGCAGGCGCACCGGCCGGCGTTGAGGACGAGTGTGCGTGTTGCCCCGCCACTGCGACGGGAGCGGAAGTCAGGGCGCACAGAAGAAGTGCGGATGCGAATCGCCAGCGGGATCCCATGGCCGGATGGTAGCCGATCCAGGCCCGAAACAGGCTGGGATGCAGGGTGTCCCGGCTGCCGCCGATAAATCCGGAAGCAGGTAGACCGCGCCGGGACGTGTCCCGGAGTGCTTTTCGGGCCCAGATCGGCCGCTCAAGTCAGTGCGAGGATCCATGCGATTGGTGGGGCGCAACGACGTAGTCCTCATCGGAGGGCTCACGGCTGCGCTGTTCATTAGCTTTGCCGGCCCGCTGTCGCGATTCCTCGACTACGTCCGCGAAGTCGAGGCGACGCGGGGTCTGCATTTGCTGCCGGCTCTCTTCATCCTCGCGACGATCTTCAGCATCCACCAGCTTCGCAAGCGACAAGAAATGCGCGACGAGGCGCAGACCGTGGCTCGCGCCGCGAAAGAGGCGACCGAGCGCGCGTCGGAGATGTCGCGACTTGTTGCGTTCGGTCACGCGCTTGCCAGGTCGATGGACAGCGAGTCGAGCGATTCGATCCGCGATGTTGCCGCCGCCCAGGTTCCGATGCTTGCCCCGGGTCGCGCCGCCTGGGTGATGACGCGTACGCGCGCCGGCCACTGGGAATCTATGATGGCCGTTGGCGAGTCATCGCCTGCCGATCGTGAGCGTGCCGCTCGCCGCGCACTCGGCGAAGCCGAGCCGCTGATCGGCGCGGTGTCTGGAGAGATTTGTTTCCCGATGATCGTCGCCGGCACGCCCGAGGGTGTGCTCGGCGTGGCCCCGGAGCCACCGCTGACGGATCATCAGCGCAGCATTCTGAGTGCGGCGGCAGCGCTACTGGCCGTGTCGCTGAAGAACTCTCAGTTGTTCCGCGAGGTCCGCGAGAACAGCGTGCGCGATGGATTGACCGGCTGCTTCAATCGTGCGCACGCGCTCGAAGTGCTCGACGCGGAAATTCGTCGCGCGCGACGGTCCAAGCTTCCGTTGTCGCTGATCATGTTCGATCTCGACAACTTCAAGGGGATCAACGATCGTCACGGTCATCTCTGTGGCGACGCCGTGCTCGCGGCGATTGGCGCGCGGATGAAGTCTGAACTCCGCGGCAGCGATCTGAAGTGCCGCTATGGTGGTGACGAGTTCATGGTGATCCTGCCGGACACACCTCTCGGGGGCGCGAGGCAAGTCTCAGAGAACTTGCGTCAGGTAATGGAGTCACGCCCAATCACCTGGAACAGCGAGCACGTCACGATCACCGCGAGCTTCGGTGTCGCCGTGGTGAACCCGGCGGATCAGGATCCGTTGGCAGCGATCGCGCGAGCGGACGCAGCGCTCTACCGTGCGAAGGAACGCGGTCGTAACGACGTGCAGGTGGAAGAGCAGCCGCCGGCGCTGGTCTAACGGAGCGTTTCTTCGGGCGTCGCCCGAGCCGCTGGCCCGAGCGCGAATGTCATGGTTCCATCGACAACCACGCGACCGTTCACGCGCGCGAAGCCGTGCAGCTGACCGACACGGCTGCGCAGGCTCTTGACCCTGGCCTCGATCTCCACGACGTCTCCCGCATAGACCGCTCCTCTAAACCGAACCCGTTCGATGCCTCTGAAAAGAGGGATGCGTCCGCGGTTCTCGGCCTTGGACAGAATCAGGATAGCTCCCACTTGAGCGATGCACTCCGTCAGGATCGTCGGGGGAAGCGCAGGACGCTCCCCTGGCTGATGCGACAAGTACCGTTCGTTGAGAGAAACGTTCTTGATTCCGACGATCCGTTTGTCCGGCTCGAGCTCGGTGACGCGATCGACCAGTAGAAACGGGTAGCGATGCGGCAGGATGTGCTCGATGACGGCGTAATCCAGCGGGAGATTCAGAGGATCCATCAAGAGCCCAGTATAATTCGCATGCCCGCCGGCTGTCGGCCCTTCGAGCCACCGATGACTGACCACCTCCCAGAAAAGCCTTCCGATCTACGCCTGCAGGGCAGCACGCGCGTGGTGACGGATACCGACCTCCTGTCGACGCTCTTCGACCTTGGGCGGGAGGTGACCTCGGTGCTCGACCTCGAGGAATTGCTCCACAAGATCCCTCAACTGATCGCCAGACTCACGCAGTTCAGCGCCTTCTCGGTCTATCTCCTCGACGAAAAACGCCAGGAGCTCAGGATCGCCTACGCGGTCGGATATCCCGATGACGGCTCGACGATCCGAATGCGGATCGGTCAGGGAGTGGTTGGTGCCGCCGTACAGGAAGGGCGCCCGATTCTGGTCAACGACATCCGTCGCGAGCCACGCTACCGAGGCCCGCTTCGAAACATGCTGTCTCAGCTCGCCGTACCATTGAGACGCAAAGGCAAAGTGATCGGCGCGCTGAACCTGCTGAACGAGGCGGAAGGCGCATTCACTCCTCAGCACGAAGCGTTGCTGCGGCAGTTCGCGGCGCACGTCGCCGTCGCGATCGAAAATGCGAGGCTCTTCAAGTCAGAAAGGCATTACGTCGACACGCTCGAGACGCTCGCGGAGATCGGCCGCGAGATGTCGTCGATTCTCGACCTCGATGCGCTGCTCACACGCATTGCGAGCCTCACCAAGCGCCTGATCGATTACCGCACGTTCGGCATCCTGCTGCTCGACGAGGACACGCAGCAGCTCGAGATGAAGCTCGCGGTTCGCTACGGGAAGGAGGCTGCGTCGAAAAACTTCCGGCTCGGCGAGGGTCTTGTCGGTTGGGCGGCGCAGCACAAGGAACCGGTGCTCGTCTCCGACGTCTCGCAGGATCCGCGCTACATCAACCTCGTTGCCGATGCGCGCTCCGAGCTCGTGATCCCGATGCTGATCAAGGATCGCTGTATCGGCGTCTTCGATCTCGAGAGCCCGGAGCTCGACGCCTTCAGCAAAGAACATCAGGAACTGCTGACGCTGCTCGCCAGCCAGGCGGCGGTGGCGATCGACAACGCGCGACTCTACGAAGAGGTCAGTCGCAACGAGGAACGAATCGAGAAGGAGCTTCGCTTCGCGCGCCGCGTCCAGCTCGCACTGCTTCCAACCGAGCCGCCGAAGAGCGTGCGCGATGCGGATGTGGCGGGTCGATTCGAATCAGCGTATGAGCTCGGAGGAGACATCCACGATTTCCTCGCGCCTGAAGCCGAAGCGCTCGTCGTCGCAGTTGGTGACGTCTCAGGAAAGGGTGCGCCGGCCGCGCTCTACGGAGCGTATGCCTCCGAGCTCGTTCGCTCGCGAACGTTGCGAAGACGATTTACACCGGATCGCTTCAGCGTCTCCGGCGTGCTTCAGGCGATGAACACGACGCTGCACGAACGGCAGCTCGAGGCGTACTACTGCACGCTCTGCTACGCATTCTTCGACTTTCGACGACGGAGCGTGACGCTGTCCAATTCCGGGCTCCCATACCCGATTCACTGCTCTTCAACGTCGTGCGGACAGATCGAGCTGCCAGGCGTTCCTCTCGGATCGTTCCCCGGTGTCACCTACGACGAGGTCAGCCTCGAGCTGAAGAAGGGAGATGTGTTCGTGTTCTGCACGGACGGCATCTTCGAAGCCTTGAACGAGGAGGGTGTCGAGTTCGGCGCGACTCGGCTGACCGATATCGTCAGCCGCGAGCGTGAGCGATCGGCGCGCGCAATCGTCGACGCGATCTTCGAGACGGTAACGGCGTTTCGTGGAACCAGACCTCAGGGAGACGACATGACGGCGGTTGCTGTGAAGATCACCGCCTGAGTCGACGAGCGAGGAAGTTAGGTCGCGCGCGGATCGTGAATGTGAGTCAGGGGCCGGAGTACGGCGATGCCAGCGCCTGCCTGAAAATTACGTACTCCGGTGATCCGGCGCGACCCATAGGGCACATCTTCAAGATGCGTGCCCCTTGAAGATCCACTGAATTTCGAGGTAATTCTCGAGACGTGCTCAGGAGGCGTCACCTGCCGGAGTCGCCCTCAATAGGTGTTGAGGTAGCGCTCGACCTCCCACGGCGACACATGTCTCATGTAGTCGCTCCACTCCTCGCGCTTGGCGGCGATGAAGTGGTCGAAGATGTGCTCGCCCAGAGTCTCCCGCATCAGGGCGCTCTTTCCCAGTTCGTCGAGCGCTTCGCTCAGGTTCGATGGCAGTTCATCGATCCGGAGATGCCGCCGCTCGCGATGGCTCATCTTGTAGATGTTTTTGTTCACCGGAGGGCCCGGGTCACTCTCCTGGTCGATGCCATCGAGTCCTGCTCGAAGCATCACGGCAAACGCCAGGTACGGATTGCATGAAGGGTCGGGCATCCGGAGCTCGATCCTCGTCGTCGGACCTCGGCCGGCCGGCACGCGCACCAGCGGACTGCGATTTCGCGTTGACCATGCGATGGCGGTCGGCGCCTCATATCCCGGCACGAGGCGCTTGTACGAGTTCACAAGCGGATTCGTGATCGCGCAGAACGCTTTTGCATGATGAAGAAGACCTCCGATGTAGTGAAGGCAGGTACGGCTGAGTTCGTTTTCGCCCTGTTCATCGAAGAACACGTTGCGGCCGCGCGCAAAGAGCGACTGGTGCGTGTGCATCCCGGATCCGTTGACACCAAGCACTGGCTTCGGCATGAACGTCGCGTGAAGGCCGTTGCGGTTGGCCACGTTCTTCACGACGAATCGGAACGTGCTGACATTGTCCGCGGTAATCAGCGCATCGTCGTACCGGAAATCGATTTCGTGTTGTCCCGGCGCGACCTCGTGATGCGCGGCCTCGACGTGAAAGCCCATTTGCTCGAGTGCCAGGACAATCTCCCGGCGAACGTCTTCACCCGAATCGACGGGAGTCAGATCGAAGTAGCCGCCTGAGTCGTGTGTTTCCGTCGTGGGTTCGCCGGTCGGCCGTCGCTGAAAAAGGAAGAACTCGGCTTCCGGTCCGGCCTTCATCGTGAAGCCCTTCTCCGCCGCCATGCCGATCACGCGTTTCAGCATCGATCGGGGACATCCCGAGAAGGGCGTCCCGTCGGGATTGGCGATGTCGCAGATGATGCGCGCGACCTTCTCGGAGCCGGCATAACTCCAGGGAAAAACCTGAAAAGTCTGGAGGTCGGGCTTGAGGAACATGTCGGACTCTTCGATGCGGACGAAACCTTCGATCGAAGATCCATCGAACATGATCCGCCCGTTGAGGGCTTCTTCGAACTGGCGATCCGGAACCTCGACGTTCTTGATGACCCCCAGGATGTCGGTGAACTGGAGACGCATGAACTTGACCTTTTCCCGCGCAACTCGCTCGAGGATGCGGGTCTTGAGGTCGTCTTTGGCCATGGGCGTTGATTATGCCAACTTTCGACCGGTGGGGTCCGTCTGACTAGCTGGAACCGGTCGCGAGTTGCCAGACCGGAGAGGGTTCAACCATGAGAAAGGCCATCTACGCAGGCGGGGCTCTCGCCGTGCTCGTGGCGGTCGTGCTGCTTGTCAGTCAGACCCGCACCGACGCGCAGGATCGAAGGCTCACAGTACAAGGGGATCTCCTGACGCTCGTTGGTCCCGGGTCGTCCATCGGCATCACCGTGCGTGACGCCGATTCGGGTGTCGTGGTGCAGAGCGTGAGAGATGGCACGCCAGCGTCTCGCGCGGGTGTGAGGGAAGGGGATATCGTCACGGAATTCGATGGCGAGCGGGCACGGAGTGCCGCTCAATTCACGCGACTGGTCCGCGAGACGGCTCCAGGGCGAACCGTGAAAATGACCGTCCTCCGAAATGGCGCGTCTACCGCGATGGAGATCTCGCCCGAGAATCGCGGTCCGGACAGCATCCCGTTCCCGGACATTGCTCGAGACTTTCGGCGCAACTTCGAAGCGTTTCCCCGCGACTTCAACTTCGACTTCGCCGATCCGCAGTTCAACTTCTCACCACGCCGACTGGGCGTTACGGTGACCCCACTCAGCGACCAGCTGGCCGAGTACTTCGGCGTGAAGCAAGGCGTGCTGGTGACGGAAGTCACCGCGGGATCCGCGGCCGACATGGCGGGAATCAAAGCGGGCGACGTGATTACAACGGTGAGAGGTCAGACCATTGCTTCATCCGGCGACGTGGTGAGAGAACTGCGCGAGGCCGATTCCGGCGGGAGCGTCGAGATTCGAGTGACGCGCAATCACAAAGAGGTCACGTTGACCGCCAAGATGCCGGAACGCACCCGCGCGGATACTCGTCGCGGAGCGCGAGCGATCTGATTCAGGAAGAAGCGGCGGTTCGCTCGAACGCGACTATCTCGGCCGGCGGCATTGAGCTGCCGGCCGGCCAGCCACCAAGAACGGTCGAGAGTTGAGCGGCAATGAGTACCGTCGCCGCCTGCGTAGGCGCGTCGGCCTCGCGGCCCGGTGAAACTTCGATAGCGAGAACGCCCTTGCAGCGCTCGACACCGAGCAGCGGTGCAACGATCGCTGACCGCGAACCGGCGCCCCCTGTTACGCACTGAAGCGTTCCTGTTCGCCACGCGTCGGCAGCGGCATTCAGGGACGAAAGACCAATTGGGCCGAGCTGACTCAGTTGTTTCGAGTCATAGCCGTGCCACGCCACCGGGAACATTTCCTCGCCGGCGGCCATCCACACGACGACACCAGATGCGCTGAGAAGGCTGGACGCGCGTGAGAGAAGCGGCTGAAGGTCGCTTTCCGACTGCAAGCGACTGATCGCCGTGCACAACGCCGCTGTCTCCCTGAGATCGATCGAGGGTGGCGGATCGGCCCTGGGCACAATGTTCAGCGCCACATGCTCCGGCTCCGACGCCTCAGATGTCAGGTTTGCTGTGGCGTTTGCTGCCGGGCGACGCACCGAGCGAACCAACGCCCACGCAAACAGGATCGCGACGCTTGCGAGCGCCATCCATGCCTGCTTCAGGTCGGTCGCTCTTGCATCGGCAACGGCGTTCGACTCCGCCAGCCGTAAGGCGCGAAACTGTTCGCGCAGCACCTGGCGAGTGCGCGTTGTTTCGGTAAAGAGCAGGTCTGCAGCCATCAGATCCAGATCGGCCTGAATGTTTTCCCGCGCGCGTCCGTCGACATCAGCGAGTGACGCCACGCCTTGGGCTACTGCGCCGGCAGAGGGCGCGCCGCCAGCAACTAATCCCCCGAGCAGCCACGCGCTCTCAGAGACGATCGTTCTCGTGAGGTTGCTGGTGGCTGTGAGCGTTTCTTTGTCGATTTGTCCGGACGCTACGTAGATCAGCTCGTCGTGCGCCCACTGATCGAGCGCCGCATCCAATCGATCGATGCGCGATGCTGTCTGTTTCGCGGTTGTTTCGAGCTCGGAGACGTGCTGGGCCAGCGCCCATGTCCAGGCCACGCTGCCCAATCCGGCAGCGACGAGGATCGTCAAAAGAAGCAGGCGGAGGATCCGCGCCCTCATGTGATACCCGACAGGATACCAAAGGAATCAGGGTTTGGGATGGAGGATGACGTAAGTGGGCAAGCCGACGGCGTCGAACCGAGACATGATCGAGCGCGCCGGCTCCTCGTCGGGCTGCTCCGCCTGCAGTTTGACCTTGACGTATCCGTCGAGTGCCGTCTTCACGCTTGCGTCAGCGAGCGTCGTCTCATCCATCACGAGGCAGTTCTTGCACCAGGTGGCCCACATGTCCACGAGTACCGGCTTCTGTTCCCTCTGTGCGACGGCGAGACCTTCAGCGAGAGAGGCATGCCAGCCGGCCTTGAGTTGCTCCTCGACGCTCGCGGCCACCTCCTTCGCATCGACCCAGCGATCGGAAAACAGGCCGTAAGCGAGGTAGCCGTAGTAGGCAGCAGTTGCGAGGATCAGAACGCCGAACCCCTGCTTCACTCGAACCATCCAAGCCCCAGGTTTCGGCAGCGCAGTGAGCCCTGCGCCAGCCAAAGGCCAAGGCACCGCCATACCGATCCCCAGCAGGAACGGCAATGCGAGGGCGGCGACCGTTCCTCGCGCATACAGATCGCTCGAGAACAAGACGACCTGGATGACGACAGGTGCCACGCAGGCACCGGCGAGCAACGCGGCCACCGCGCCCATGACGAACGCGACGGGAACGCTGCCGCGCTTCGACGGATCAGCACCGATCGAACCTGAGAAGCGCGAGAGGTCGATCTCGAAGACGTCGAACATCGCGAGCGCCAGCGCCACGAAAATCACCGCAATTGCGACATTGAACCAGGGTGACGCATTGATCGTCCCGAAGGTCCCCGCGGTCATGATCACGATCACGCCGAGGACACCGTAGACCAGCGCCATGGCGGCGCCATACGCGCCGCCCAGGACGAACCCTCGTGCACGCGATCCGCTTCCGGCGCCGGCTCCGATGATCGCGAGGTTGATCGGAATCATTGGCAGCACGCACGGCGTGAGATTCAACGCGAGGCCACCAAGCAGCACGAGAAGAAGGATCGCGAGAGGTCCGCGGCCTTCGAAGAGTCCCGGCTCCTTCACCCCGGACTCTGCATTTCGAATGAACTGCAGGAAATCGTCGGTGGCGATGTAGCCACCCGTGCTGCTGGCGACGGTGAATTGATCCAACAGCGAGAGGCCGCCGTCGCCAGGGTTCACCGGGCGAACCGGCGTTGCGGCGATGGGAGCGGCCCCCGGTGCGCGGCCGGTCCCGAATGCAATCTTTCCGAAAATCTCAGCGTGACTCGCCGGACGCTCTGCGTCGCCTTTCGCGACCGTCAACGTCCAGAGAACATCGGTCGTGACGGGTGCGTAGCACAGTCTGTCGTCGCAGGCTTGATAGCGGAGGTGTCCCGGCACTTCCAGTCGCCCACCTGGGACAGTCGAGGCGAGCTCGAGACCGACGCCAATCGCGAACTCGTGTTCGAACACGAGCAGCGGCTGTGCCTGACCGATCTGATTGAACTCGGTTGCCTGCGGGAAAACGATCTCGGTGACCTTGACGCCGTCAGGCGCGTCCAGGGTGAGCACCGTCGGGATGAGCGTCGGGTCGCGCGGTGCGTCCGATTGAACGTGAAACCGATCTGGGATTCGAACCTGCAGCGCGGCGCGAACAGGTGCCCCTGGTGCAGCATCTGACTCGACGAGCGGTGTCAGTTCTGCTTTGACGCCGCGAAGTTGCGCGCTCGCAATCTGCGCAAAAATCAGCAGGAGCGCAACGGTCGCGACCAGCGCTCGCACGGTTATCCCACCGGTTTGAGGGGGATGAACGCGGCGGCCCCTTCCATCTGGACGTTGTGCCCCTTCACGGGCGGCACATCCTGATACAGGAAGTCCCACTTCCAGCGTTCCGATGGGTTTGATGCCGCCAGCCAGTTGCGCGCCGGAATCGGCCGCGTGAACGGCACCTTGTCGGCGTCGGCGTAGGCCGCTGGCAGAGCGCCCGCGATCGCCTTCCGGACATCGCTGGACGTCTGATACGGAACAGACAGGCCGAGGAGCCGGCCGAAGTTCGCCAGGATCTGCCAGCCCTCCATGGCCTCTCCCGGCGGCGCAATCGCTTGCGACGCGCCCTGCACTTTCCCCTGGTCGTTTGTGTAGACGGCGTCCTTCTCGACCCAGGCCGCTCCCGGCAGGACGATGTCGGCCGAGGCTGCGAGCTCCGACATCACGACTCCCTGCACGACGAGGAGCGAAATCGATCCGTCCCGGCGAGCGGCGGTTAGCCATGACACGTCGCCGAGGGAACCGTCCGGCCCGGGATCCACCACATACACCGCTTTGACGCGCCCTGACGCGATTGCGGTTCGAAGGGCTGAGGTGTCCGCCGCGTGGCCGTTGCCCTGGCCGACGGCGAAGCCCACATCGCGCGCGCCGTTGACGTTGGGCGCATCCGTCGTGGGCACGATGAACTTCGATCCCGCGGGCTGCTTCTTCTCGCTGTTCTTCCAGGTCATCGTGACGGCGTTCATGCCGTCGTTGCCTAGCAGCCCGGTCACGACTTCCTTGAGGACGAAGAGATCCTCAGTAGACGCGTGCGCTGAAACCAGGAATCGAACCGACGAAGGGTCCGATGATCCTGCTGCTTGAATAGCATCGCGAAGCTTTGGTCCTACGTCGTGCCAGGCAACCGGCTCGAGCGTCGAGCCGCGGCGAACCATCGGACGACGCACCCGGGTGTTTCCCTCGACCCAGTGGTAGTCGAAGCGCCCGATGTCGCACATCCAGTAGTCGTTGATCTCCGGGTTGAGCCGCGGCGTCATGCGAATCAGGCGCGAGCCTTTCGCCCATTCGGGCTTGGCCTTCTGCCACGCGCTCGTATTGCAACCCTTCGAGCACATCGTGCAGATCGTGTCGACGACGCCCGGGTTGTCCCACGGCCGGCTTTTGAATCGATACTCTCTCGTCGTAATCGCGCCGACGGGGCAGACGTCCATCAAGTTGCCGGACAGAAGCGAATGGACGCCCTCTTCACGGAAGGTCGCGATCTCACTGCCGTTGCCGCGGTCGGCGATGCTGATCTGCGCATCACCATCGATCTCGCGCATGAAGCGAACGCATCGCGTGCAGAGAATGCAGCGATTGCGGTTCAGCATCAGCGTCGGACCGAAGTCGACGTCGGCCCTCACACCTTCGCCGTCGAACACGCGACGCGGAAAGTCCATCCGGCTCTCAGCCGGACCGAAGCTGTACGAGAAATCCTGCAGCGGACACTCGCCGCCCTTGTCGCAGACCGGGCAATCGAGCGGATGGTTCACGAGCAGGAACTCGAGCACGCCGGCGCGTGCGGTGGTCGTCTCGGGATCTCGCGTCGTGACGACCATGCCCTCCGTGCAGACCGTGGAGCACGAGGTCTGCAGCTTCGGCATCTTCTCGATCTTGACGATGCAGACGCGGCAGGAGCCGTCAACCGTCAGGCCAGGATGAAAACAGTAGTAGGGAACCGAAATACCGGCTTCGATTGCGGCCTGCAGGACGGTCTTGCCTTTGGCGACCGTCACCTGCCGTCCGTCGATGGTCAGGGACACCGTTTCCATAACCGGTCGATCATATCCCGAGGGTCGGCTGCCCGCCTACCCTTCGACGAACTCTGCGAGCGCCGCGGAATCCTGATTGATCTGGACCCGGCGAACGGCACCCTGGGTTGGGATGGCGCGCTCCACCTGGCTGTCGCTGACGGGCACGATGACGTTGCTCGTGCGTCCGTCTGCGTATGTGAGTGTGACCGTTACAGGAATGTCAAAAACCTGGTCGCCAGCCTGCTCGAATCGCATGACGACCTGCTTGTCGCCAATCTGCGAGCCGTATCGGATGCGGGGGATGGCGCTTCCGTAAATCCAGCGCTCGAAGAACCGATCGAGCACGCGGCCGGATTCGGCCTCCATCGCCCGCTCGAAGTCTTCAGTGCCGGCCTTCTGATAGCGCCGATCCATGTAGAACCGGCGCAGCCCGCGGAAGAAGACGTCGTCGCCGAGCAGGCGTCTCAGCATGTGCAACACGGCTGCACCCTTGTTGTAGACGAGCGCGCGAAACACGCGGGGGTCGCGCTTGACGTGTCCAAGGCGGGAGCCCAGATGAATCGGGCCCTGATCCGATTCAGAGAGCGACCAGCGGCGGAACTGCCGCAACATGTCGACGAAGACGCGATCGCCGCGCGAGTGCTGCGCGTACAGCGCAGCGAAGTATTGCGCGAAGCCTTCACTGATCCATTGCTCGTGATAGTTCTTCCAGCCGATCGCTTGTCCCCACCATTGGTGCGCCAGTTCGTGCGCGAGGAAGAACTGCGGGAAGTTTTCGAACGAGGCCGGGTCGCCGCGCCAGTTCAGGGTCGCAAAGGACTGCGGCGTATTGAGCACGGCGAAGTACCCGGGACTGTGGCCGCCCGGTAGATCGCTCTCGAGAAGAGCAATCGTGGCCGCCGTGTACGGCGCATCGCCCATCAACGACGAATAAAACCGAAGGATGCTTTCGGTGTCTTGTGGTACCGATCGGGCCTGTGCGCGAAGGCTGTTCTGCGCCACGACGCTGACCGCGATCGAGTCCACTCCGGAGCCCGGGTCCGACTGGTTCTCGATGCCGACCTTGCTGTCTCCGATGCGCGAGAACCTGGACACGACGAGCGCGAGATAGCGTAATGGCTGATCGGCGCGGAACGCGAAGACCGGACCACCTTCTTGTGGGGCGAGAATGTCGCGAAGCGAGACGATGTCACTGAGCGGAATGGGATGCCCGCTCGCGACACACGAATACCCCGCAGGAACAGAGATGCGTATGGACGCCGTCGCGTAGTCCGGGACGGGGTTCTGCGGGTACCAATACGCGCGGTTGCTGAGAAGCAGTGCCGGCTCCCTGGGTTCACCGAGAGTTTGTTCCTGCGCGTCCGGTGCGAGCGCGATCGTGTCGGAGTCGAGCTCCTGGTTCGGCACCGCGCCGGCGTACGTGATCACGAGCGTGAGATCTGAATCCTGCAGGACGATGCGAGGCAGGTTGACGACGACCGTGTTCTGACTGCGAATCCGGAGATGCAGCAGACGCCCGTACTCGACGCTTGTGACGCTCGATACCGCGAGCGTTTCCCCCAGCCGCAGTCTCAGAGTCGATACCGACGTGGAACGGATGCGAATCAACAGCCGCGCGCGTCCTCTCAGCGTGCTGCGCTCGGGATCGATCGCCGCTTCCACGTTGTAGTCCAGCACGTCGTAATCGCGCAGGGAGTCATCGCTGTAGAAGCGGCCGCGCGCGGCGAGCTTGCCGACGGACGGATAGAGCGCAAGCGTCAGGCGATCCTTTCGACGAAACACGCTGATGTCTTCGGCTTGTTCCGCCGTCAGTGTGTAGGTGAGCGTGTCGAAGCGACGCGTCTCGACCTCGGCGAGGAAGTCGCCGATGGGAGGAAGCAGGTACCAGTCGTCCGAACTGAGGTCCTGCAGGTCAACGTTGAATGACTTCGCCGAGTTCTGCGCGAAGACGTCCTCTGCGCGTCGCAACAGGCGGGCATCGACAGCTGCTTCAGTGAGAGCACTCACGGCCACGCGCTGGCTGTAGTCCGAGGGGCTCAGACGGACGAACGCCGAATCGAACGGCGAGGAGAGCGTGTCGTTGCCCGAAAACAGACGGAGCTGTCCACGTTCAGCGGCTGCTGTCGGCGAGAACGTCATGACGCCGCGCCCCAGCAGAATCAAGCCGGTCACGCCGTCATCGCATTCCACTCGAAAGACAGTGCCTTCCGACAACTGAAGCACGAGATCTTCCGACGTGATCTCCAGGTTGCGCGCAGTGAGAGGACGCTTATCGATCCGCAGCTTGTAGAGTCCCTCGACAAACGTGAGACCCGCCGCGCCGACGAACTTCCAGGAGGAGAGATCGCCGCCGGTCGGCCGCCGCATGTCCATGCTCGCTGTGAGGATTCGCGCGCGTCCTGTCGTCTCGATGAAGAACTCGACGACGAGGCTGTATCCGTCTCCAGGAGGTGCGCCTTCGAGCGGCGAGCGATCGCGCAGGCGAACGGTCGTCTTCACCGCTCCCGGCATCAGGAGGCTTCCAAGATACAGATCGACTTCGGAGGTCGCGACGTCGGGAGAGAACAGGCTGGTGAGCGCCGGTCGATCGCCTTGACCAAGCGCCAGCTCGAATCTGCGCAGCAAGGGCGCAACGGGGTCAGGCTGCGTCGTCTGGGCTGACGACGAGGATGCCCATCCGCAGACGAACGCCAGCGCCAGGAGCCATTTCATCGAGGAGACCGGCTACACATTAGACGCCAATTGAGGCGGGACTGCCACCGTGTCAGGTGCTTACACAGCGGCGACAGTCTGAATCGGCAATGGCGGCAACCGGCGGAGGGCGAGCACGGTCAGATCGTCGAGAAGACGCCGTTCCCTGCTGTGGGTTTCGACGGCTTCGAACAACGCCCCCCCGAGTTCCTTCGCGGACG
>Ga0190271_10000801_pt1 | contig 16676 bp, 13 predicted proteins | sample Popmic356T_FD_133747 | JGI IMG/M metagenome (GOLD analysis project Ga0190271, IMG submission 133747) | Populus adjacent soil microbial communities from riparian zone of Weber River, Utah, USA - 356 T | ecosystem: Environmental > Terrestrial > Soil > Riparian zone | place: USA: Utah | collected...
AGTGCGCTCGCCCGCGTCCTCGGCGGCGACCCGAGGCTCGTCGTCGCCGGCCGCACCGACGCGGGCGTGCACGCATCGGGGCAGGTCGCGCACGTCGACCTCGACGTCGGGCAGCAGCGGCGCCTGACGTCGCAGCGGGGGAGGGACGCGGCATCCGAGCCGGTCGCTGCGCTCGCGGCACGGACGCGCGGGGTGGTCGGCGCGTACTCCGACGTCGCGGTTCATCGCACGAGCTCCGCACCCGACGGGTTCGACGCGCGCTTCTCGGCGGTGTGGCGCCGCTACTCCTATCGGATCGCCGACCTGTCCACCGGATACGACCCGCTCGAGCGCCACCGCACGACCAACGTGCGTGCGCAGCTGGACGAGCAGACGATGGATGCCGCGGCCCGCTCCCTCATCGGACTCCACGATTTCGCGGCGTACTGCAAGCCCCGCGAAGAGGCGACGACGATCCGGACGCTGCTCGAGTTCGACTGGCATCGGGATGCCGAGGGGGTCGTGGTCGCGAACATAAGGGCCGATGCGTTCTGCCACAGCATGGTGCGCGCGCTCGTAGGCGCCTGCGTCGCGGTCGGGCGAGGGCGGCTGGATGTCGAGGACGTCGTCGACATCCGTGACGAGGGCGAGCGCACGAACGACTTCACGGTACTTGCCGCGCGCGGACTCACCCTCACCGAGGTCGGCTACCCGGCCGACGAGCTGCTCGGCGAGCGGGCGGAGCGCACGCGCGCGCGGCGGGACCGTGAGTGAATGCTGCGCCTGAAGCATCTGTGGATCATGCTCTTGACGCTCGCCGCGGTGGCGGTTCCCGTCGCGCTGATCGGGCTGCCGCTGTACGTCTTCCCAGCCGTCGATGAGGTGCAGCCCAGCGACGCGATCCTCGTGCTGGGACCGCCGATGGACGAGCGCCTCGAACTCGCCGAACGGCTCAGAGAGGAAGGGTTCGCGGACGAGACGGTCGTCTCGGTGCAGCCATCCGGTGGTCAGACGGCGGAGGACGTCGCCCTCTGCGCTGATGATCAGGTCACGTGCGAGGTCGCCGATCCGTCGACGACGCGCGGCGAGGTGCTGCTGATGAGTGAGCGCGCGACGGGGGTGGAAGCGCCGTCGGTGATCATCGTGACGTCCACCCCGCACGTGGCGCGTACGCGCTACATCTTCGCCAAGTGCTATCCCGGCGAGTTCACGGTCGTCGCTGCAGAGCAGCCCGACACGCTCGCCGAGTGGGCGGTGCAGTACGCCTATCAGTCGGTCGCGTTCGGCAAGGCGCTCGTCGAGCCGTGCCCGGATGCCGCCGGCGCTCGCTGACGTACACCGCCGGCCTCGTCAGGACTGACGCGACTCCATGAAGCGCACGAGACCTTCGGCGAGGTCGCGGCTCGCGCGGTCCTGGTCTTCGATGGCGTTGGCGATGACGGCGGCCGCGTTCACGATGTCGCGTGCGCGGTGGAACGCGTGGCGGGCGTCTTCGACGCGGTCGGCGGCTTCGGCGTACGCGGCGCGCAGCTCGGCGCGTCCGGCCTCGTCGATGTGCGAGGGCGGCACGGTCAGTTCGAGCGCTCGCGCGGCGTGATCGCGTTCGCGTTCGGCTTTGTGCAGCGCGCGCTCCGCGGACTGACGCGCGGTGCGGGCGGCGTCCAGTGCCTCGGCGAGGGCATGCCGGTCATCTTCCGGTGCGGTGCTGACGTCGGCGGTGCGCTCCGGGCTCGCCACGATCGCGAGATCGGTGCGGCGGGCGCGCGCCCGCTCGGTGCGGGTCCGCTGCTGCGGGTGCGTCATTCTCATGGACATCGGGATCCCCTGTCGTCGTGGCTGTCTTCCCGCAATGAAGGAGCCGCCAGGAGGCACTTTCGTACATGAATCTCGTGCCGCGCAAGAGGGGTTGTTGCGGCGGCCTAGAGTCCGCTCCAGCGCGTGACTGGCCAGAAGAGCACGACGGCCTTGCCGACGACGTCCGGCGCCGTCGCCCACCGCCAGCAGTCGTCCGCCGGATTGTCCCCGCGACACGCGAACGCGGAGTCCGACGAATTGGATCGGTTGTCGCCGAGCATCATGTACGAGTCATCGGGAACCTCGACCGCGTCGAAACACCGCAGCGATCGCGGACTCGTGTTGCAATCGAGCGCGCCCGCCTCGAACGGCAGATCGTTGGTGATGTACGGCTCGTCGAGCGGTTCGCCGTCCACGGTCAGCTGCCCGTCATCCGTGCAGCATTCCACCGTCTGACCGGGGATGCCGATCACCCGCTTGATGAGCGTGTGCTGGCTCGAGGGTCCGAACCCCGTGACCTCGCCGAGCCACCGCAGCACGCCCCGGATCGGGTCCGACGGCGCCGCCGGCACGATGTCCCACGTCGGGCCGGCGTCGAACACGAGAATGTCGCCGGCGCCGGGCGATGCGGCGACGTAGGCGAGCCTGTTCACGAGCACGCGGTCGCCCGGCTGCAGCGTGGTCTCCATCGACCCGGACGGCACCCAGTACGGCTTGGCGACGAAGCTGAGCACCAGTCCGGTCACGATGATCGCTGCCGCGAAGTGGAACCAGGTGCTGCCGACGACGCGGCGCCAGACAGGGCGGCGGGTAGTCGTCGTGTCCGGGTCCACCTGTCCACGGTAGACCGCGTGCGGTCAGGCGGCGAAGTCATAGCGGGCCCGGCCGCCGAGTCTGGGGGTGCGGTCGGGGTCGACGTGGGGCGGGGGGATGAACCAGACTCTCGCCCGTATCCCGGTGCCTTCGATCCGGATTTCCCAGCCGTTGTCGTGGATGCGGTGGTGACAGGATTCGCATAAGAGGCATCCGTTGGCCAGATCGGTGGGTCCGGCATCCCGTGCCCACCATCGGATGTGGTGGACCTTGGTATGCCCGGGCGGGGCCCCGCACATGGCGCAGCCGCCGTCGCGTTCGACCAGCGCGAGCCGTTGGGTAGTGGTGTAGAGGCGTCGGGTTCTGCCCCAGTCCAGGATCTGGCTGTCTCCGCCGAGGAGGCAGGAGATGATCTGCCCGCCGGCGGCCATCCGCCGTGCGGTTGCAGCCGAGACCGGCGCGGCGATCCCGTCGATGGTCGCGGAGCCGGTGCCGGTGACGAGGTCGTCGTGGTCGATCCGCACGATCACCGTCGCTCCCTCCAGGGGGAGGTTCTTGTTCGGGCAGCCGAGGGCGTGTTCGCAGATCCGGGCGAGCGCTTCGGCCTGCAGCTGCACCACCGTACGGCGCACCGCATCCGAGCCGTCCGCGTCGCGGGCGGCCCGCAGCTCGGCGGTGACCATCCCTTCGACTGCGGTCAGGATCGGGGCGGCGTGCTCCGGATCGAACCGTCCGGTGAGCGCGATCGACCCGTCCCGTTCCTGCCGGATGGTCAACATCAGGCCGGCGCGCAGTTCGTCTTCGCGCGGGGCGACCCCGTCCGGGTCGAGCCACGCCTCCGCGCGGGTCAGCACGCGGGACAGCTGATCCATGCTCAGCCCGGGCGCCTGCTCGGCGAGGATCCGCTCCGCTTCTCCGATCTTCGCCGACCCGGCCCGGAGGGCGACCCGGTCGAGCATCGCGATGATCGCCGCCGCCGCAGACGCTCCGATCCGGGCGGCTGCCATCGCCGCGGCGACATGAGGATGTCGGGCCGGCGCCATCTCGCCCGACAGCAGCTGCCGCGGGGCGGTCGCCTCCCCGACCTGCACCAGCCTGGCCGCCTCACCGTTCGTCGTGCCGGTGGTCGCCGCGATCAGGACGGTCGGGTTGCGGTACCCCTGCGTCTTGGCCAGACTGTCGGGTCCGAGATCGGGCCGAGACCGGCGTGCGATCTCCGCGGCGATCTGCGAATGATCCGCCTCCAGCATCCGGCGCATCTGCCCGTACCGGTCATTGATCTCAACAAGCCGAGAATCACTGAGCCCGCCGACATCGCCATCCGGCCAGATCTCCCGCACGCCCGCGACCGCTTCGCTGAGCTTGTCACGCGTGCTGGCCATAGCAAGAACGCTAACACCCGCCTCCGACATCGCCCCGTCTGAGCGGCACCCCGACATCGGAACAGAACAACGAACGCCGCGCGCAATAACAGCGATGTCGAACCTACATCGCCGAGCACACACCTCTCACCATCGAACATCCCAACGCCCAGCGGCGAGCCAGCATCCCTCGCAGACCCCTATGACATTGCCGAGTGATTGTCCAGAGGGCACCCGCGCGAAACCGCGCAGTTCTAGGCTGAGGGGTGCCATGAAGGTCATCTCCTACAACCTGCGCAAGCACCGCGCCGCAGGTGAGCTCACCGCCCTCGCCCAGCGATACGGCGCCGATGTGCTTTGCCTGCAGGAATGCGACACGGCCGACATGCCGGCATCCATCGGTGGATTGAGGCTCGCCGAGGCGACGTCCCGCAATCGCCTGGGCCTGGCCGTCTATTACCGCGAGAACACGTACAACCTGGTCGACGTGCGCTCGATGGCGCTCAAGAAGTCCATGCACGACCGCGTTCTGAAGCCCGCCGAAGAGCGGATGCTGGGCGTGCGGCTGCACGATATCGACGAGAACCGCGATGTGATCGTGGCGTCGTTCCATGCGGCCCCGCTCACGGCGCTCAACTCACTACGGCGTCATCAGATCCGCACGGCCCTCACCGAGCTTCAGCAGCTCGGAACCGGCCTGCCGGAGCTGATGGTCGGGGATTACAACTACCCGGTGTTCAAGGAGAACCTCGGCCAGAAGGTGCGCGAGCACGGCTACGAACTCAACCTCAGCGATTCGCGCACGTACACGCGGTACCGCTTCTTCCGCGGACACTACGACTTCGCGACGTCGGTCGGCTTCACGATCGACCGGGTCCGCACGCTTCCGCAGGGCCTCAGCGACCACCTGCCGATCCTCGTGACGGCGACCGCCCAGGATCGCGCGGCGGCCAAGGCGGCCTGACGCAGACACCCGCCCTCGCCAGCGACCCCACCGCTGGGCATTATGGGAACGTGACCCAGGCGAGCGACGAGGCGGCCGCCTCTCCCCGATCGACCGAACGCCTCGTCGTCCCCGACGTGCTGCGAGGCGTGGCCATCCTCGCCATGCTCATCGCCCACGCGATGCCCCTGCTCATGATCACCGCGCGGCCCGTCCGCTTCGTGGTGGGCAACATCAGCGATCTCGCCTCGCCGCTGTTCGCACTGGTGATGGGCATCTCGGCGCAGATCGTCGTGCAGCGCACGAGCCCGGACGACCGATGGCGGATGCTGCTGCAGCAGGCCATCCGAGGACTCGTGCTGATCGCGCTGGGGGTGTGGATGGGCAGCTGGCTCACGTGGGTGGCGGTCGTCCTGGCACACCTCGGGATCCTGCTGATCCTCGGCGTTCCGATCCTGCTGCTGTCGACGCGCTGGGTCATCTTCGTCGCCATCGCCCTGACCGTGGTGAGCGAGCCGATCACTGCGTGGGCCCGCTCATCCCTCGCACCCGCGGTGTCCGGCTCCCCGATAGCCGCAGAGATCTCCTCGTGGCTCGTGTTCGGCGACACCTACCGCGTGAGCAACCTCCTGCCGTTCTTCCTCCTCGGCGCGCTGCTGATGCGGCACGGCTTCCGCCGTGATCCGTATCTGTGGACCATGGCCGTCATCGCACCGATCGCGTACCTCATCCGGCCGATCACGGAGCGGCTCACCGGTGCGGCTGAGACGGTCTCGGGCACCTACGCCGACACGCTCCACGACCTCGGACTCGTCCTCGCCGTGTACGTCGTGATCGTGCTCCTGGCGACGGTCCGAAGTCCCGGACCCCGTCGCGCCATCTCGATCGCTTTCGAGCCGTTCCGTGCGATCGGTGCGGTGGCGCTGAGCCTCTACGTGGTGCACGTCGGGTTGATCGCGATCTGGGTGGATGTAGGCCTCTACATGACGGGGCCCGATTACGTGCGGTGGCTGATCCTCGTCCCGGGGCTGGTCGTGGCTGGATGGCTCTGGTGGCGGTTCATCGGCGTCGGCCCGCTCGAGTGGCTGCTGGGCTGGGTCACGGGCCGACCGAAGCGGTGGCGACGTGCGTCGAAAACGGATGCCGCGGCATCCGGCCCGTGAGAAGCGACCCGAAACGCGAAGAACCCCCGACCGCGGAGGCCGGGGTTCTTCGTTGGAGCGTTGAGGTGCAGTCGGGCTGACGGCCGCGTGCTCCTTGCGGTTGCGACGCACGGCGGCCGTGTTGCACACACGGGGACGCCCTCACGCGAGGCTGCTTTCCTAAGGCTTGCCCATGCCGAAGTAGGTCCACCCGGCCGCGCGCCAGGCACCGGCATCCAGGCAGTTTCGACCGTCGACCACGATGCGACCGGTGGCGAGCGACGCAGCGTGCACGGGGTCGAGCTCTCGCCGGTACTCGTCCCACTCTGTGACCACGATGACCGCATCCGCGCCGCGCAGGGCCTCATCGCGGTCGAGGACGTAGTTCAGCTGCGGGTGCAGCCGCTCCGCGTTGGGCAATGCCGCGGGGTCTGTGACGGTCACCCACGCGCCGAGACCGTGCAGGCGCACGGCGACGTCGAGGGCGGGGGAGTCACGGATGTCGTCGCTGTGCGGCTTGAAGGCCGCTCCGAGCACGGTGATGTTCTTCTTGAAGACATTCCCGCCGAACGCCTCGACCACCAGCTGTGCGGCGCGATCACGCCGGCGGAGGTTGATCGCGTCCACCTCGCGCAGGAAGGCCACCGACTCACCGCGGCCAAGCTCTTCGGCGCGAGCGGAGAACGCGCGGATGTCCTTTGGCAGGCAGCCGCCGCCGAAGCCGATGCCGGCACCCAGGAAGCGACGGCCGATGCGCGCATCGTGTCCGATCGCGTCGGCGAGCTGCGTGACGTCGGCGCCCGTCACCTCTGCGATCTCCGCCATCGCGTTGATGAACGAGATCTTCGTCGCGAGGAACGCGTTCGCGGCGACTTTGACGAGCTCAGCCGTGGCGTAGTCGGTGACGATGAATGGTGTCTCCTTGGCGATCGCCGGGTGATACACCTGACGCAGGATGTCGGCCGCCCGCTCGCCGCATTCGTTGGGCGTTCCCGATTCGTTCGAAGGAACCCCGGCGACCAGCCGGTCGGGATCGATCGTGTCTTGCACCGCCCAGCCCTCCCGCAGGAACTCCGGGTTCCAGACGAGGGTCGCGCCCGTGGGATCGATGCGCTCGGCGAGATTGGCCGCTGTGCCCACCGGCACGGTCGACTTGCCCGCGACGATGTCTCCCTCGCGAAGATGCGGGATGAGCGCGTCGACGGCCGCGTTCACATACGTGAGGTCGGCGGCGTACCCCTCCTTCTGCTGGGGCGTGCCGACACCGACGAAGTGCACGTCGGCGCCGTGCGCCTCGGCCATGTCGGTCGTGAAGCGCAGACGGCCGGAGGCGATGCCTTCAGCGAGGATCTCGGCCAGACCCGGCTCGAAGAACGGAGCTTCGCCCCGTGAGAGTGTGGCGATCTTCTTCTTGTCGACGTCGATACCGACCACGTCGTGGCCGATCGACGCCATGGCAGCGGCGTGAACCGCGCCGAGGTAACCGCAACCGATGACGGAGAGGCGCATGGAACTCCTCGAGGTGAGCGCAGGTGGGGATGCCGGCGACCTCGGCGGCAGTGATCTCTCCTTCATACCAGGTGGATGTTTCGAGAAATGTTTCGCAGGTGAATCTCCAGGCTGGCAGCGCCGACTGACACGCGTAGTCAACCACACGTCCGCCCATCAGAAGCCTCCCATCTTGCGGCGGCTACCATGGCACAATGCCGCCCGAAGAGAACCCGCCAGCCGTTGTCGGCGGTTCTCCGCGTGCAGATGACCCGCCGACGATCGAACCGTCTGGATCCTCCAAAGCGCCGCGTCGTAAGCGCTACATATGGCTATGGATCATGGTGATCGTCCTCGTCCTGGTCCTCGCTGCCGGGGCGGCCGCGGCGGTGTTCGCACTCGAGGCGAAGGCTGCGCGTGACGCGCTGAACAGGGCGAAGTTCGAGCTCTCCGAGTTGAGCTCGCAATTGAACAGCGGCGACCAGCAAGCGATCCAGCAGACGGCCGACGTCATCACCGCAGACGTGGCGGAGGCCGCGGCCATCGTGGACGGCCCGCTGTGGCACATCGCTGCAAAGGTGCCGTTCATAGGCCAGAACGTGGATGCCGTGCAGCGAGTCACCCGCGCGGTCGACATCCTCATCGAGCGAGCCTTGCCCGCGGGTATGCAGTTCATGTCGACCGTCGACCTCGAGAAGCTGACGGTAGAGGGCGGAGGGATCGATCTGGAGCCGTTCCGGCAGGTGCAGGGCTCTATTCCCGAGATTTCGGCGGCGTTCCAGGCTGCGCAGGCGGAGGTCGCTCCTATCGACAGGTCCGAGCTGCTGCCCTCGGTCGCCGAGCCGATCGACGAGCTGCTGACCATTATCGAGGGCGCCGCACCCGCGCTCGATGTCGTGAATCGGTATCTGCCGACGCTGCTCGACATGGCCGGTTCGGGCGGTTCCAAGACTTACCTCGTGATCTTCCAGAACAATGCAGAGATCCGGGCGACCGGCGGCAACCCGGCCGCGAGCATGATCCTGACGATGACCGACGGCGCTCTCGGTTTCGCCGCTCAGGCGAGCGCGGCGACGTTCTACGAGGCCGGCACCGTGGGTAACGTCTATACCGAGCTTCCGCCTGAGACGCTCGGGCTCTACCTGCCGACGATCAATCAGTACTCGCAGGATTACACCATGACGCCGGATTTTCCGACGACGGCACAGCTCTTCCAGACCCTCTGGGCGAACACGAGCGGTGCCAACTTCGATGGCGTGATCTCCATCGATCCGGTGGTGCTGAGTCACATGCTCGCCGTGGCGGGCCCCGTCACTCTCGCTTCGGGTGAGCAGGTGACCGCTGAAAACGCGGCCTCGCTTCTCCTCAGCGAGTCGTACGAGCGGTACCCGGACGGCCGTGAATCAGACCTCTTTTTCGCTGATGTGGCGCAGCGCGTCTTCACCCACCTGACGACCTCCACCTGGGATCCGCTCGAGATGCTCGCAGCCCTCGAAACGTCCGCCAAGGAGCAGCGTGTCTACCTGTCCTTCGTGGAACCGAACGCCCAGGCTCTGGCTGTCGAACTCGGGGTGGACGGCGCACTCGCGCCGGATACCGCGGCAGAGACGCAGGTTGGGATCTACCTCAATGACTCATCGGTGGGAAAGCTGGAATACCACCTCACAACTACGGTCGCTGCGACATGTGATCCGACTGCACGCACCATGACCACCACCATGACGATGCACAACTCCATCCCCGACAGCATCCAGAGCATCTACACGCTCGGCTACCGAAATGGGGGCTACGGGATCCCGCGAACGACCATGATGCTCGACGTGATGTTCTTCGCGCCGCCGGGAGCTCAGATTCTGAGCACCGACCCAGAATTCGGAATGGTCGAGGAGTGGGACCGCACTGGCATCGAGAAGGGCAACACGGCCGTGAGCCGGACGGTGTTCGTTCCGCAGAATGAGACGGTCACCTCTTCTTACACCGTAGCTCTGCCGGCGGGCGAGCTGGGTCCGCTGAATCTCCGTTACACGCCGACCGCGAACCCGACGGTGGTTACGATCGACGCGGGGTGCGGCGGGCTCTTCGGCGCGTCGACACCATAGGCACGCGGCGGCGCGCATCGTGGTCGACAACGGCACCTTTCTGGTGCTCGCGCTCGCCGGAACCTACCTCGGCTGAGTCCGCGCGGCATTATAGCCGATCGGCGCTGCTCCGTGGGCCTCTCGGGCGCCCGGTGTAGGCTGACGGCGCTCCAGCCGCAGAAGTGAGGTACGCGCGTGCAAGCACCACGGAAGTCGTCGTCGACTCGAGTCGGGACGCGAAAACAGTGAGCCCTGAGCCCGACGAAACCACGGCTGAGACTCGAGCGCACGAGCTCGACGAGCTGTTTGGTCATCAGCCCGAGTTGGACGATCACGGCCAAACTGCAGCGATCGCCGATCGCGAACGACTCGCCGCGCTGTTCGGGCAGCAGCCCGAGCCGGAGGCGGAGCCGACTTCGCAGCATCCGCCGGAGGCGTCGGACGACATTGCAGGAGACCTCAGCGCGATCTTCGGAACCAAGGCACCGAGCACGGATGGTGAAGCCGCGCCTGCAGATGATTCGCTCGATCACGTGGATGCGATGTTCGCGCCGGTGGGTGCGAAGGCGGATGACCGGGCAGAGGAGCGACCTGTTCCGGTCGACGATGACGGTGCAGCCGACGAGGATCTCGTCGTGGACGAAGCGGTTGCGGATGACATGGGCGAGGCGGGGGGCCCGCCATATACCCGCGGAGGCATGAGCGACGTTCGCGAGTCGGACGCGCTCGTCGAGGAGGGCGCTGGCGCGCCTGTCGACGTTCAGGATGCCGAGGCGGACTCGGTTTCGGAACGGGTAGACGCGCTTGCCGACGTCGAGTATGCCGAGGCTGATTGGGGGCCGCAGCAAACTGCGAGCTATCCGCCCGAGGAGGTCGTTCAGGAGGATCTCGTCGAGGGTCACGAAGCCAGCGACGCAGACGAGCCGGACGACGTCGACGAGCTGCTGTCGATGTTCGATGACGACGACTCGGCCGACGAAGGGGACGAGTCGAACTATCCGGCGGCGGAGCTCGAGCCGGACGACCACCTCGCCGAAGTTGCTGCGGACGATCGCGATGTCGCGATTCCTGAGGACCAACGCACCGCCGTGATTCCGACGGAGGAACGCGCCGACGCGTTCGCCGTTGCCGCCGCGGCCGCCACGCTCTCTCCCGACGACCGCACCGCGGTGCTCGATTCCGACGACTGGGACGACGCGGTCGATCCCGAGGACCGGATCGCGGAGGTCGAAGTCGATGAACCAACCACGGCCCTCCCTCTGGACGACCGGGCTGCCGTGTTGCCGGCACACGACCATGACGCGGTCGTGCGCGAGGACGACGGCGTCGAGGCGTTCGCGCCCGTGGCGGTAGCGGGAGCGCTGGCACAGGACGACCGCACGGAGGTATTCGCACCGGCCGGTTCGGCAGACCCGTTCGCACCAGTTGCCCCCGACGCTCCGTCCGCTGGAACAACGGCCGTCGCACCCGCGGCGTCAGACGTGCCTGCTCGCCGGCGCGGTCCCGGCTGGAGCAAGCGAGTGCGTTGGTCGGTGGCGGCATCCGTCGTTCTTCTCATCGCGGTGGTGGTCGGAGCCGTGTGGTTTGCGCAGACGCTGGCCGTGAACAACCAGGCCGCGCAGGAGCTCGCTGCCGCGGTCGCCGAACTCGAGGCGGCCGAAGCGGACGCAACTGAGCCGTATCCGCTCATGGAGGAGTCGATCGCCGATTACGACGAGGCGGTGCTCGGCGCGCGCGCGACGGCCGACAGCGCGGCGCCGGCCTTCGCTGCTGTCGCCGGTATGACCAACGAGGCGACGCTCGCCGCGGCGAACGCAGCGCTCGCCGATCTTCTTGCAGTGCTGGACGGTGCGGGTCTCGCTGAGCCTCCGGACGCGTATGAGCGCGGCGATGTCGACATGACCGATCTCGACGAGATCGCCGCCGCCACGCAGACGGCGAACAATAGAGCGGGAGAGATCGCGACGGCGACCCGAGAGGCGCGGGCGGCGCAGACCGCGCTCGTCGAGAAGGTCAACGCGCTCAATGCCGCACGGGTGGCGCTCGGCTCGTCGCTGCCGGAGACGGCCGTGATCATCGTCGGCGAGAACCAGCTTGCGGAGCAGAGCTTCCGGGATGCCGTCATCGCGGCATCCGTCGCTGTGTCGGCGGCTCAGGCCGCGGGTGCGTCGGGCGACGCCGAGCTGCTCGCATACGCTGCGGCAGTGACCGCACTTCGCGAGGACCAGGCGCGCGCCAGCGCCGAGCGGACGAACCGGGTCACCCCGCCGTCGAACACGGAGCCGGAACCGGAGCCCGAGCCCGAGCCGGAACCCCCTGCGTCGCAGCCCGCGCCGGCTCCCGAGCCGGAGCCAGTTCCGACCGAGGAGCCGCCGGCAGTGCCTCCGCCGCCGGACGCCACGCCGCCGGACGCCACGCCGCCTGCGCCCTAGGGTCGGCGATTCGCAAGGTCATCGGCATGCGCTGCCGGAGACCGCGCTTGTCATGGTCGATGAGAATCCCCGCGCCTCGCAGTCCACCCAGGATGCTGTCATCGTGTCGTACGTCGCCGTTTCTAAGGCAAAGAAAGCGGGCGCCTCGGGGGACGCCGATTGCTGGCGTTCGCCGCTGCGGTGAACGCTCTGCGGCAGGAGCAGGCGCGTGCTTCACGCAGCCTCGGGACGACGCCCGTCGCGCCGCCTCCAAAGCGAATCCGGATCCTGCGTCCTCGCCTGAGCCGGTGACGCCCGCTCCTGCGCCCGAGGCCCCGCCTGACGAGCCGCCCGTTGAAGAACCCCGCCGGAGAGCCCGCAGCGGACGAGCCAACTGATGACGAGCCGGACGAATAGCACCTGGAAGGGTCTCGTCTCCTCGCTTCGCTCTCGCCTACTGAGTGCGGGGCTAAAATGTGCGGCGTTGCACCTCCGCGCTCTGCTCTAGCGCCACTTCGAAAGGCGCCTTCGGATGTGATTCCCAGCCGGCGTCGGGGAGAATGGTCTCTCGTTGCCTTTAAGACACGGTCTGTCCGAGGGGCGGATCCCAGGTTTCTGCGGTGCGCTTACGTTGCCGCCCAACCGCCAGCCTGTATAACGGGCAGCAAGCAGTCTTTCCCGATGGGGACTCGCTTGCGCGGGCTTAGACAATGAATGGTCCTAGTGCGCACATGGCTGCGCCGGTCTCGGAGAGTATTTCGTGGAATTGCGCGACTACGTGCGGATCTTGCACAAGAGCTGGATTCTGATACTCGTATCCACTCTTCTAGGCGTGGCGATCGCGGCCGCATACTCGCTCGTGGTGTCGCCGAAGTACCAGTCCACCGCGCAACTTTACGTCTCGGTGCGCACGGAGGGCGCCGCGACCGGGGACCTCGTGCAGGGTACAACGTTCGCCCGGCAGGTGGTCGCGAGCTACGTCGACATCGTCACCACAGCGCTCGTGCTCGATCCCGTCGTCGAGGAACTCGGCCTCGAAGAGTCAAGCGCCGACGTCGCCGCGCAGATCAGCGCCAACTCACCCCTAGATACTGTTCTGATCAACATAACAGCGACCGACGAAGATCCGCAGGCGGCGGCTGCGCTCGCTGACGCTACAGCTGCGAGCTTCACACGCGCGGTACAGGAAGAGCTCGAACGCCCCACGGGGGAGCAGACAACCAGTCCCGTGCAGATCACGACTGTGCAGCAGGCGACGGTACCGACTAGTCCTGCGAGCCCCAACGTGCCGCTGAACCTGGTTCTTGGTCTTGTCAGTGGGTTCGCCGTCGGTCTCGGCATCGCCATACTCCGCAGCGTTCTTGACACTCGAATCCACTCGCTGCACGACATCGAACACATCACCGACCGGCCAGTGCTCGGCGGCATTGCGTTCGACCCGGAGGCCAAGGAGCGACCGCTGATCGTTCATGCCGACCCGCGCAACCCTCGCGCCGAGTCGTTTCGCTCGTTGCGAACGAACCTGCAGTTCCTCAACTTCGACGGCGGACATACGAACTTCGTTATTTCGAGCGCGGGGCCTGGCGAGGGTAAGTCTTCCACTGCGGCGAACCTGGCCATCTCTCTGGCCGAGACAGGCGCACGCGTTGTACTGATCGACGGTGACCTGCGACTGCCGCAGGTCGCCCGTTATATGGGTATCGAGGGTGGGGTCGGACTCACCGATGTGCTCATCGGACGAGCCGAACTCCGCGATGTGATGCAGAAATGGGGACGAGGGCAGCTTTACGTCCTGCCCGCAGGGCGCATTCCTCCCAATCCAAGCGAACTGCTCGGCTCTGCCGCGATGGACCGGGTGCTCGCCGCGCTCGCCGAGCACTTCGACTTCGTGCTGGTCGATGCCCCCCCACTCCTCCTCGTGACGGATGCGGCCGTGGTGAGCAAGAAGACCAAGGGGGCCATTCTCGTGGCGGCCAGCGGCGCGACGAAGAAGCCGGAACTAGTGGGCGCGGTGCGCACGCTCGAGACCGCGGGAGCGAACCTGTTGGGCGTGGTCGTCACTATGCTGCCCACCAAGGGCCCGGACAGTTACGGCTACGGCGCCTACACGTACGGTGCGACGCACGCAGATGACGAGGGCAATCTCTCGCTTCTTCAGCCCGGTAACCGAAAGAATTCGCGCGCGAGCCGGCGAGGATAACGTGGCGTCATTCACAATCCTGACCGTATGCACGGGCAACGTTTGCCGCTCCCCGATTGCGGAACAACTTCTTCGCCTCGAGTTGCGCGACCTGCCCGGCGTGCGTGTCCACAGTGCCGGCACGAACGCACTCGTGAGTGCGCCGATGACTCCGGAAGCAAAGGAGATCGCCGAAGGTCTGGGCGTTGCCCGCCCCGAGGCGCACATCGCCCGGCAACTGCGCGACGTCGACATTCGCGAGGCCGATCTGGTGCTTGCATCGGCGCGTGATCACCGTCGTGTAGTTGTCGAGTTCGTTCCGCGGGCTGCGCGGAAGACGTTCACGGTTCGGGAGTTCGCGCGACTGGCAAACGCCGTCGAAGACGGCGTGTTCGAAGCGAACGTTCCTCTCCTCACGGAGAGCGTCGCGGAGCGGATGAATGCGGGCGTCGAGCTGATCTCCTCGATGCGGGGTTCACTTCCGCCGCTGGAGTCCCCGCTCGACGACGATGTCGACGATCCGTACCGGCAGTCGGCTGACGTCTACGCCTCCGCCACCGCCCAGCTGATCCCCGCCGTACGGTCCACCGCAGAACTTCTTCGCCGCGCCACCTTGGGATCACTGTGATGTCTCACGTTGCACTCCGAAAACTCCGGCCAGCTGACCGGAGGCGGATCCTCGTTGCTGGCGGCGTAGCGGTTCTTGCGATCGTGACGGTCATTCTGAGCGTGATCGCCCTGACGCAATTCAGCGGCAACCCGTCGGCCAACGCCAGCCAGGCGACGTCGCCTTCGGAAACTCCGACTACCACTCAGGCACCGGACCCGACCGCGACCTCCACCCCATCGTCTGTCGTGCTGGTGCCGCCAACCAGACTCTTGGCGGCATTCGATGGCCGGCGGGTGTATCGCGCCACGGTCGCCGCCTGTCCCGACCCGCGAACCACATTCGAGGTGTCCAGCGACGGCGGCGTGACATGGGAAGGATCCGACGTCGCCGAGAGTACAGATTCGACCGCAGCGCTTAATCTAACCGCCGGCAGTAGTGACGTCGTGCATATGGTGACTCTCACCGCGGAGTGCGCACCGCAGTATTTGCGATCGTTCGTCGGCGGCATCGAATGGCAGGTCTTCAACAGCGATCTCCCAGTGACGTGGTACTTCGATCCGGCCGATGGCACCACGGTGAACACCCCGCAGGGAGCGCGTTCCACACCGTGCACCGCGGTGTCGATGGCCGCAACCGGTTCGCGCGCAGCGGTTCTCTGCACGGACTCCACGATTTTCGTCACGGAAGACTCCGCTGCATCCTGGAGCAGCGCCATTTCGGTGCGGAACGCGGCAGCGATCGGGGTCAGTCCGCGCGGGTATCGGATCGCGGTGCTCGATGCCGAGGGATGTACGGGCATCCAACTGGGTGAATTGGTCGACGGTGAGTTCTCTGACCTCGGTGCGTGTCTTGGGGTCGAGGCCGTGCAGGGCGATGTGGCTGTCACGACGGCGGCGGATGGATCAACATTTGTCTGGGCTGGAGACGTCTTCTCCGGCTCCCCCAACGGAGGTGCAACGTGGTAGCGATCGGCATTGAGCGCGCTATCGAGGACGGCTACCGGATTCCTGCCGCTCGGTTCGGGTCGCAGTTCGTCCTCGATGCAGTGTCATGGACGCTGGCGCTATTCCTGGCGGAGTGGGCACGCTACGAGTTCGATGTCACACGGATCAGCTGGCAGCCTCTGGCGATGTTGATGGCTACTGCCTGGGTCATTCAGCTCGGCGTTGGGTGGCTTTATCACCTCTACCGCGGCCGGTTCACCTATGGCACATTCGAAGAAGTTCGTGCCCTTGCTGCCGCCGTCGTCGTAGTCGCTTTGCTCCTAGGGGTGCCGGTGGTCATCCTTGGTCCAGCGATCGGCATCCCGCGCAGTACGGTTTTCGTGGCGACCCCCATCGCTCTGCTGTTCATGTTCAGCGTGCGTTACGTGAAGCGGCTGTATGTCGAACTCAAGGCCCGACCTTCCGTCGATGCGGTGCCGACACTGGTGTACGGGGCCGGCTATTTGGGCTCGTCGATTGTTCGTCGCATGACCACCGACGCCGAAGCAATCTACCGACCTGTTGGTCTGCTCGACGATGATCTGCTGAAGAAGAACGCACAGGTGCGAAGCGCGCGCGTTCTGGGCACACTGGCAGATCTGCCCGAGGTCGTGGAAGCGACCGGAGCCGAGGTGCTGGTCGTGGCGATTGCTCGGGCGGACTCCGAACTGATGCGCCGCGTCCACGACATCACGCTGGGGCTGGAACTGAAGGTGAAAGTTATGCCTCCGCTGAGCGAGATCATGGGGGGCAGGTCACGTCCGAGCGACATGCGTGACCTTTCCATCGAAGACCTCATCGGGCGGCATCCTGTCGATACGGATGTCAAATCGATCGCAGGCTATCTGTCGGGCAGGCGCGTGCTGGTCACCGGTGCAGGCGGCTCGATCGGCTC
>Ga0190271_10000802_pt1 | contig 16659 bp, 13 predicted proteins | sample Popmic356T_FD_133747 | JGI IMG/M metagenome (GOLD analysis project Ga0190271, IMG submission 133747) | Populus adjacent soil microbial communities from riparian zone of Weber River, Utah, USA - 356 T | ecosystem: Environmental > Terrestrial > Soil > Riparian zone | place: USA: Utah | collected...
CCGCGCCGCACCTTGAATATACGCTGCATGTCCTGCGGTGCGCCGCAGCCGACCTCGGCGCCGGATCCGCGCCGATCCGACCAGAACTTCTTGGTCGCAGCACTAGCTGAGACGACGGGGTTATGAGCGACGACGCTGCACGCATCCAGAAGTACGAGATCGAGATCGCCCGTCTCGACGTGCTCGACGCGGAGCTCGACGAACTGTTGCTCAAGGCTCCGCGTTACGCGTACCTCGCCGTGCTGGCGCCGGTGGTCTGGTACTTCAAGGGCTTCGGCTGGGCCCTGGTCGAGCTGATGGTCACGGCCGCGCTGGTCGGCACGCAGTCGTACCTGCTGCGCATGCGCAAGAGCGAGAACCGCTGGAACCGGGCGAGCTTGGTCGACGACGTGCGGCGCATGCGCGCGGAGATCGCGCTGCGTGAGCGCACGCCATCGCCGTGAGCGAGCGCGCCGAGCAGCACGCCATCACTCGAACAGGGCGAGCTGGCGCTTGGGGCGCTGAAACGTGGGGCGCGCGGCCGTGTCGGCGAGCTGGCGCTTGTTGAGACCGTGCTTGCGACAGTGCAGCTCGAACAGCTGCTCCACCATCTGCCAGCGCTTGCCCTGACCCGACATGCGCTTGTTGAAGCGAGGGTCGTACAGCACGCCACCGCGCATCTCGGTGATGGCGTGCACGATCTTCTCGACGCGCTTGGGGTGCAGGGAGGCCCCGACGCGCTCGAAAAAGACGTCCTTAACCTCGCCGGGAAGTCGCAGCAGCGACATGAACGCTTGTTCTGCCCCGGCTTGGCTGGCGCGCTCGAGCAGCTCGGGGATGTCGCTCTCGTTGAGGCCGGGAATCACCGGCGAGAGCGAGATGCCGGTGCTGACACCGAGCGCCGACAGCCGGCGCAGTGCCTCGAACCGTCGCTCGATGGTGGCGGCGTAGGGCTCGAGCGCGCGGCGTGTGTCGTCGTCGAGGAAGGGGATGGTGACGAAGACCTGTACGGAAGCGACGCGAGCCAGTGAAGCCAGCAGCTCGACGTCGCGGTGGATGACGCCGCCCTTGGTGATGATGGCGACCGGGTTCTTGAACTCGAGGCAGAGCTCGAGGATGCGGCGGGTCAGCTGGTAGCTCGCCTCGAGCGGCTGGTAGCAGTCGGTGTTGCCGGAGATGACGATCGACTCGCCCGTCCAGCTCTTGCGCGCGAAGGTGGCGCGCAAGAGCTCGGGAGCGTTGGTCTTGACGAACAGCTTGCGCTCGAAGTCGGTGCCGGCCCCGTGGCCCAGATACTGGTGGCTGGGCCGCGCGTAGCAGTACGCGCAGCCGTGATAACAGCCCTGGTACGGGTTGAGGCTGTAGGTGAACGGGAGGTCGGGGCTGTCGTTCTTGCTGAGGATCGACTTGGCCTCGATCTCGAAGATCTCGAGCTCGACCTCGGGCATGGGACCGAGCCACTCGACATGGGCCTCGTGCCAGGGGTTGGGTGGATTAGACACCGGTCGACGCATATCTGCAGCATGGTCTGACACTGATGTTTTGTACAGGTGATGGGAACAAGCTGAAGTTCGGCGCGCGTTGGGCGTCGGTAGGCGAAGCGTGCGACGCTTCTGCCGCGTGCACGCGCCATCTGTCTGGCGCACCTGGAGAAAGACACATGAAGCTAGGTTGGGGAATCGGGTTGGGGCTGCTCGCCATCGTCGCGGTCGGCTGCGACGTGAGCGTATGTAAGGACGTAGACCGTGACGGTCACTGTTTCGATGGCCCCGACTTCGACTTCGACTCGAGCCTGCGTTTCGACGCCAGTGTGGACAGCGGACGCAGCGACGCTGCGGTCGCGCCGGCTGACTCTTCCGTGGTCGTCGTGGATGGCGCCGTCGCCGATGGCGGCGTGGTGGGCATCGACGCCGGCCTGGTCGACGCCGGTCCGGCTCAGCTCAGCATCGAAGACTTCTGCGACGCCCAGTACAAGACGGCCAAGGCGTGGCGCGACAAGCTCGAGCAGTGCTGCGCAGCCAACGTGGACGACCGCGAGCTCCTGCTCAGCAACGCGTTTTTCTATCGGGTCGACGGAGCGGGCTCCGACTCGGTCGAGAAGTGCATCGCTGGACTCAAGGCGTCCGCTGCCAACCTCACCTTCGTCCCCACTGCCGCACCGGCGTGCGCAACCCGCTACAGCGGGCAGTTTGCGGCGGCTCCTGCGGACTGCCCCGCGGCCGGCTTCGATGTGGAGACGCTCGAGGCGACGATTGGCCACGGTGCCGCTTCGCTCAACCAGCTGGCAGAGTGCCGCACGGCCATCGTCGGCAAGATCGCGCGCGACGCGACCTGCGGCAACTCCTTCGAGTGCCAGTCGGGTCTGCGCTGCCTGACGATTCCTGGTGGGGGCGCCAAGTCGTGTCGGCCTCCGCTCGACAACGCCGCTCCCTGCACGGTCACCAGCGAGTGCAGCGATGGCCACGTGTGCGTGGGCCTCGCGTCCGGAACCGGCGGTCGTGTGTGCCGTCCGGCCGGCGAGCTGGTGGCGGTCAACTCCACCTGCGACGGCTCCGAGACGAGCGCGACCGGCGGTTCCACGGAGTGCAGCAGCGGGTTGTTGTGCATCAACAACAAGTGCGTCGTGCCGACGCCGACGCCGATCTGCAAGCCCTAGCCGCCGGGTGCAGGCGGCCCTTGCGCTTGCCCTCGGCGACCGCTCCAACTGCTCTCGGTTCGCGCTCGTGTCGCGCGCCGGGGTAGTGCCGTCCGTTTGAGAGGCCGCAGCCACCCGACGCGCTGCAGGTAGTGCGCGGGAGCGGCCTTGCTCGTCGTCCGCCAGGGTTTACCTACCGGTCAGTCCCGAGCGGCCGACGGAAATAAAAAAGGCAGCTGGCGGGGGGATGCCGAGCTGCCTGGCGCGCCGCAGAACCGGGGGAGTGGCTCTTGGCGCAGCGCGCTACCTTGGCCTTAGCGAGGGATGTGCCAACTTCGGGGCGCCGAAAGTACAGCCGAATCGGGCGCCGTTTTTCGGGCCATCGTGCGTCCTTGCAATCGGTTGCAAGCGAACGTTTCAGGAATGGAGACGGGCGCCGTCAGTCTGTGTGGATGCGCACCTTGTCGGGCAGGGGTAGGCCCCACGGATCGGCGGGGGCCTCGAGCGCGTGGTAGCGGCCCCAGGCGGTGATCACCCGGCGCACATAGTTGCGGGTCTCGCTCACCGGGATGGTCTCCACCCACAGGTCGAGCTCGACGCCTTCGCCCTTGGGCGTCCACTCCTCGACCTTGTGCGTGCCCGCGTTGTAGGCCGCGATGGCGAGGGGGAACTGACCCTGGTAGCGCTTGATGAGCCCGCCCAGGTAGGCCGCGCCCAGCGTGATGTTGAGGTACGGGCGCATCAGCGTGTGGCGGTCGGACGTGATGCCCAGCCCCTTGGCCACGCTGTTGGCCGTCTCGGGCAAGAGCTGCATCAGGCCGATCGCGTCGGCACCCGACACTGCGCGCGGCTTGTAGTGACTCTCGACCTGCATGTGTCCATAGAACAATGCCGAGTCGACGTCCTGGCGTGCGGTCTGCTCGCGCACGATGCGCAGGTAGGGCCTGGGCAGCAGCGCCTCCCAGATCCAGCGGCGCGTGGCGTCGGGCGGCCCCTCGAGGGCACGCTCGAACAACGGCTCGGCGGCGACGAAGGTGTGATTGGCCTCGCCTGCCTCGCGCATCGCCGAGGTGCGCTTGGCGCGGTCGGGCTCCTGGCCGAGCACGCCCGCGACGACGTCCGCCGCCTCGTCGTACAGGCCGAGCTCGCGATAAAACGCGACCTCTGGTGGCAAGGCCTTGGGCGTGGGACGCGCGAGCGGCGCAGGCTTGTCGACGAACGCCCTGGGCGGTGGCTCGCCCAGCGCGAGCAAGCGCCGTGCAGCGAGCTGCGCGTAGTAACCGAGCGGGTCTTCGTGAAGCGTGCGCGTGAGCAGCTCACGAGCGCGTTTGGGGTCTTTTGCCAGCACGGCCGTGCGGCCTTGCCAGTAGACGGCGCGCGCACGCTCGAGCTGCGAGGGGGCGACGCGCTCGTACTCCAGCAGCCACTTGCTGGCTTCGCGTGGCACCTTCTTTTGGTAGGCGTGGAAGCCGAGCTCCCAGATTGCGTCGCGCCGCATGCCCGGCGCCTGATCGGCGTACTTGGAGCTGACGAAGGCCTTCAGGTCGGAGCTGGCGCTGGGCAGCTTCTCGCGCGCGCTCAGCCAGGCCGCCAAAAACAGGGCGTCGGGCGTGAGCTTGCTCTTTTTGTATTTGAGCGCGAACGCCCGATACGCCTTGATGGCCGCGCGGTCGTCACCGGCGCGCGAGGTGGCGCGCGCGGCGTGGAAGGCGTCGTAGTCCTCGCTGTCGCCAGCCAGCTTGGCCGCCTGCAAAAACGCCTTGTGCGCCTCGGGGTAGCGCTTGCGGGTGCGAAACAACGACTCGCCGCGCAGGTGCCACAGGCGCGCTTCGAGCTTTTTGTCTTTGGCCTTGGGCGCGGCGGCGAGCTCGTCATAGGCGGCCTCGGGCTGGCGCGCGGAAAGAAAGCCCTCGGCACGGCGCATGCGCTCCTCGAGCGTGAGCACGAGCGCGCCCCCCTCGCCTTCCAGAAACTTCTGCAGTACCGGGATGTCGCGGTGCGCCGGGTACTCGACGTAAAACGCGCGCGCGAGCGGCCGCGCCGCCTCGCGCTCGGACAGCTCGATCAGCGAGCGCACGTAGAGCGAGCGACCCTCGGCATCCTTGGCGCCGGCGAGCAGCTGCTTGACGCGCGCGTACTGCTTGGCGGCGAATGCGCAGCGCGCGATCAGGCGCTCGCTGCCCTTGCTGGGGCTGCCCTTCCCTTGCGCGATCACGGTGTCGCAGCGTCCGGCACTGGCTGACCAGCTGATGCGCAGCTCCAAGAGGTCGCGCACCACGCTGGCGGGCCAGTCTTTGTCCGGCTCCTTGGAGCTGTCGAGCGCCTCGCCGAAGCGGCCGAGCTCGGCCAGGATGCGAATGCGCAGGTAGGCGAGGTCGCTGCTGCGCGGACTGTCGTCGAGCGACTTGAGCGCGTCCTCGTAGCGGCCCTCCCCGAAGGCGGCGATGGCGTCGAAGCGCGGGCCAGCATCGTTGGCGCGCGCAGCGCTGGCGGCGAGCAAGAGCCCGGCCAAACACGCGAGGCCGGCCGCCAGGCCGATCAAGAGCAAGGCCTTGTCGAAGCGCGCCCTCGCCCGCGCGAGCGGAGAGTCGAAGCGCGCCCTCGGGCGCGCGAGCAGAGATTGGAGACGAACCAGCACGTGCTGGCGGTCGAAGCGCGCGGTTGTGCCGCGCGCCAGCGAAGAAACGACGGAGATGTCAGGCGCTGGCACTGGGGAGGTCGATTGTCTATGCTCGGCGCGCCATGCGCCACAAGCTGTTGATCGTTGCTGCGCTCTCTCTGCTGAGCGTCTTGTTGAGCGCCTGCCCACCTCAGTTTGGCGACGGCTGCTCGAGCTCGATCGAGTGCTCGGCAACGGGCGACCGATTCTGCGATCAATCGCAGCCCGGTGGCTACTGCACTCTCTCCAACTGTGAGCCCAAGAGCTGCTCGGACGAAGGCGTGTGCGTGCGCTTCAAGCCCGCACAGCCGCGGCTCTCGAGCAGCTGGTGCATGGTGAAGTGCGGCAACACCGGCGACTGCCGCGACGCCTACGTCTGTCGCAGTGCCGCGGAGCTCGGCGAGGAGGACCCCACCATGCCCTCCGAAGAAGTGCCGACGGAACCCTCGGCCGACGCAGTCGACCTGCAGCCGCGAGCCGAAGTGCTCGACGCCAACAAGAGCCAAAAGTTCTGTGTCGTCAAGGAGTGACGGTTGGCTTCGCCCGCGCTTCGTTACCTGTTGTACCGAAGCCTGCGGGCAGGGCTGACCGCGTTCGCCGTCGTCTCGCTCGTGTTCGTGCTGATTCGCGCGGTGCCGGGGGACCCGGTCGATGCGATGCTCGGCGAGCAGGCCTCGCCTGAGGATCGCGTTGCGGTGCGCAAGGCCCTGCACCTCGACGAGGCCCTGCCCGCGCAGTACGCGCGCTTTCTCGGCGACGTGGCCGATGGCACCCTGGGGCGCTCGTTTCGTGCGCCCGATACCAGCGTGCGCTCGTTGATCGAGGAGGCGTTTCCACCCACGGTCGAGCTGTCGGCCTGGGCGCTCGTCATCGCCTGGCTGGTGGCGATACCGTTGGGCGTGCTGGCCGCGGCCAAGCGCGGCACCCACATCGATCGGGTGGCGTCGTTTTTTGCGCTCAGTGGGCTCGCGCTGCCCACCATCTGGCTGGGTCCGCTGCTGGTGCTGCTGTTCGGCGTCAAGCTGCGCTGGCTGCCCCTGCCCGGCGACGACCCTTCGGCGCCGGCCGCGCTGGTGCTGCCGGCGATCACGATTGGGCTCGCGCTCGCGGCCGGTCTCACGCGGCAGACGCGCGCCGCCATGCTCGAGGTGCTCGCGCAGCCGTACATCGCTGCTGCCCGCGCGCGCGGCGTGACGCGCACTCGCGTGTTTTTTCAGCACGCGCTGCGCAACGCGATGCTGCCCGTGCTCACGCTCGGCGCGGCGCAGCTCGGCGCGCTGCTGTCGGGCGCCGTGATTGCAGAAAAGATCTTCGAGCGGCCGGGCCTCGGTACGCTGTTTCTCGAGGGCTTTTTTGCGCGCGACATCCCGGTCGTGCAGGGAGTCGTGTTGTTGGTGGGCATCATCTACGTCGCCGTCAACGTCGCGCTCGACCTCACTTACGCGCTGGTCGACCCGCGCGTGAGGCTGTCGTGAAGAAGCTGCTGCGCTCGCCGTCGGCCTGGGTCTGCCTGCTGTTTTTGCTGATCGCGAGCGTGGGACCGTGGCTGGTGTCGAAGTCGCCCGAGGCGATCGACCTCGCGCACGCGTTCGAGCTGCCGAGTCGCGCGCACTGGCTCGGCACCGCGGACAACGGCGTCGACCTCGCCAGCGCACTCGTGCACGGAGCGCGGCTGGCGGCGATCATCTCGCTCAGCGTGGTGACGGTCTCGCTCACGCTCGGCGGCGTGCTCGGTGCGCTGGCCGGCATGCGCGGCGGCCGACTCGAGACCTCGGTGATGGCGCTGTGCGATCTGCTGCAGGCGTTTCCTGCGGTGCTGCTCAACATCGCGCTGCTCTCCGTGGTGGCACGGCCATCGGTGGAGCACGTGGTGCTCTCCTTGTCGGTCAGCGGCTGGGTGCTGTACGCGCGGTTAGCGCGGGCCGAGGTGCTGTCGCTGCGCGAGCGCGAGTTCGTGGTGGCCGCGCGGGCGCTCGGCGCGACCGAGACACGCGTCTTGTTCCGGCACCTGATCCCCAATCTGTTCGGACCCTTACTGGTCCAGGCCACGACGGGCTTTGGGGGCGTCATCCTGATGGAGGCGACACTCTCGTTTCTGGGGCTCGGCCCCGCGCGGGCCGTCTCGTGGGGTGCCCTGCTCGATCAAGGCAGCTCAGTACTCTTACGCTTCCCACATGTTGCGCTGATGTCGGGGTTTGCGATTGCGTGCGTCGTGTTGGGCTTCAACTTGGCGGGTGATGTCGTGAGAGAGGCGCTCGATCCGCGCTTGCGCGGACGTCGTTGAGTCGCCAGCCTCGCTACACACTTGCCCTCGCGCGCAGGCCCTGTAACAAAGGACAGGCATGGGTGCACGGAGCGGCTTAGCCCGCTACTCGATAGTGGCGCTGTTCGCGCTCGTCGCGTGCGTGGAGCAAGCGCGCTCTGCCGACGTGGAGGGCGAAGCTCTGCCCGCGCGGACACAACAGCAGGGCGCCGACGAGCAGCTGCAGGTCACCACGCAGCCCATGCGGGTGGACGTCGGCGAGGTCAGCGTGCGCACCGCCGTGCTGCCCAAGAACCCCGAAACCGACTCGTTTTTCGGCGAGCGCGCCGACGACACGCTGCGCAAGGCGCTGCTGAACGGCCGCATCCAGCGCGTGGAGAAGGGTCGCGGCGGTCGCAGCCTGGGCTTCAAGCTCATGCTCGACACCGGCGAAAAGGCGTACTTCAAGGCTGATCAGACGTTCTCCGCCGCCAACTGGTTCGGCGAGGTGGCGTCCTATCACCTCGACCGCATGCTCGGCATCGGCCGCGTGCCCATGGTGGTGAGTCGCACGTTTCCGTGGGAATCGCTCGCGCACGCGGCGGGCACCGACGTGCGCAAGTCGGAGATCATCGTCAACGGCAGCGACGTCCGGGGCGCACTGGTGGCGTGGGTAACGGGCCCGCTGATGCCGCTACCGCACCAGCCGGGCTGGGAGCGCTGGGTGCGCGTGCAGCACTGGCCGACCTCGGCCATTAGCCCATTTCAGCGCCCGGCGGTGTGGGTCAAGCAGCTGGCGACCAAGGGCATGGTGCTCAGCAAAGAGGAGCGCACGCGGCGCCGCCTGCTGCGGCCCGAGCCCGACCGCGAAGACCGCGCCGCCGAGCTGAGCGACCTGGTGGTGTTCGACTACCTGACGCGCAATCAGGACCGCTGGGGCGGCGAAAACGCCAACGTGCTGGTGCGCGGAGCCAAGGGGCCGCTGGTGTTTCTGGACAACGGCGCGTCGTTCGAGCCCGGCGACCAGCGGCCCAGCCTGATGGAAGCGCGTATCCATACCCTGCAGCGCTTTCGCCGGCGCACCATCGCGGCCGTGCGCGCGTTCGACATCGCGCGCTTCCGGGCGCGCCTGGCCACCGAGCAGCTGCAGCCGGTGCTGAGTGAGGCGCAGGTGTCCGGACTCGTGCAGCGCCGCGCCCATCTGCTCGAGTGGGTCGCACAAAACGAAGCGCAATTCGGCGAGGCCATCTGGGCCTGGGAATGAAAGCGACACCGCGACGCCTGGCGCGCTAGGCACGCCGCGCTCGGCCACTCTTCGCTCGCGCGCCCGAGGGCGCGCTTCGACGCCCGCGGCGGGCCGTCACTGTTTCGATGCTTTACCCTTCGCGGGACCTGCGCTACGTCGCGCGCTGCTCGTTTACACGTCCGTGGATACCTTCACGGCAGCGCGCGGCACTCGCTGCGCACGGGAACCGTCATGATCAAGACTGCACGCGCCGCTGGATTTCGTCAGCCTGCCGAGTGGACGGAGCACGCTGCTTGTTGGGTGGCCTGGCCGTCCGATGCGGAGCTCTGGCCCGCGCTCGCCAGCGTGCAGAGCTCGTTCGCGACGATGTGTCGTGCGATTGGCTCGGCAACCAACGGGCGCAGCGGCGAGCGGCTCGAGGTGCTGGTGCGCGACGACGCCGCCCGCGCGACGGCCGAGCAGGCGCTGGCTGGGCTCGACGCGCGTTTTCACGTGGCCGCCTTTGGCGACATCTGGATGCGCGACATCGCGCCCGTGTTTCTGACCAACGCCAAGGGCGAGCTCGCGAGTGTGCGTTTTGTGTTCAACGGCTGGGGCGGCAAGTACGTCTACCCTGGCGACGAGCTGATCGGCGAGCGCGTGCAGACGCTGCTCGGTCTGCCCAGCTTCGCCACGGACCTGGTCTGCGAAGGCGGCGCGCTCGAGTGCGACGGCGCCGGTCTGTGCATGACCACGCGCGAGGTCGCGCTCAATCCCAATCGCAACCCGGGCCGCTCGGAGCTCGAGGTCGAGCGCGCGTTGCTCGAGGCGCTGGGAGCGGATCGTGTGGTGTGGGTCGACCGCGGCTTGCTGAACGACCACACCGACGGGCACATCGACAACACGGCGCGCTTCGTCGGCGCAGGGCGCGTGTTGTGTATGACGCCGGCCGACGCGAGCGACCCCAACGCCGCGGCGCTGCGCGAGATCGAGCGCACGCTGAACGCCGCGCGGCTCGACGTGACCACGATCACGTCGCCCGGCCTGGTGCTCGGGCGCGACGGGAAACCACTGCCGGCCAGCTACCTCAACTTCTACATCGCCAACGCGAGCGTGGTCGTGCCGACCTTTGGCTCGCCTCACGACGACACCGCGCTCGCCTCGCTACAGGCCTTGTTTCCCGCGCGCACCGTGCGCGGCGTGCCAGCCAAGGTGTTGCTCGAAGAGGGCGGCACCGTGCACTGCATCACGCAGCAGCAGCCTGCTGTGCAGGCGCTACAGATCGGAGCATGAGATGAGCGTGCGTGTCGCGGCTGTGCAGTGTGCCCTCGGAGGCGACTACGACCACAACGTCGCCCGCGTCGAAGCGCTGGTGCGCGATGCCCACGCCAAGGGCGCGCAGATCGTGCTGCCCCCCGAGCTGTTTGCCGGCACGTACTTCTGCCGACACGAGGAGCACACGTACTTTGGCTGGGCCGAGCCGTTCGACGACAGCCCGACCATCGCGCGCTTTTCGGCGCTCGCACGCGAGCTCGCGATCGTGATTCCGGTCTCGTTTTTCGAGCGCGACGGGCAGCACTACTACAACTCGATAGCGATCGTGGATGCAGACGGCACGGTGCTCGGGCGCTACCGCAAGAGTCACATTCCCGATGGGCCCGGCTACGAAGAGAAGTTCTACTTTCGACCCGGTGCCGACGGCTTCAAGGTCTGGAAGACGCGTTTTGCCACCATCGGGGTAGGCATCTGCTGGGATCAGTGGTTTCCGGAGTGCGCGCGCTCGATGGCGCTGCTGGACGCCGAGATCCTGTTTTACCCGACCGCGATCGGCAGCGAGCCCGAGGAGCCGGACTTCGACAGCAAAGATCCCTGGCAGCGCGCGATGATCGGACACGCGGTCTGCAACCACATGCCCGTGGTCGCCGCCAATCGTATCGGCGACGAAGGCGGGCAGCTGTTTTACGGCAGCTCGTTCATCTGTGATCACCGCGGCGACAAGCTGGTCGAGCTGGGGCGCAACGAGGAAGCCAGCATCGTGGCCGACTTCGACCTGGCCAAGATCCGCGAGGATCGGGCGATGATGGGCTTTTTTCGCGATCGGCGGCCCGAGCTGTACCACCGCATCAGCGAGCCGCGTTAGTCGCAGACACTCAGGTGGGGCTTCACAGCGCGCCCTGAACGTCTTGCGGTTTGTTCGGGTGCTCGCGCTCCTGCGCACGCCGCTTGCGGCCCGCGCTGAAGCCGAGCCACAAGAGCGCGATCAGCGAGAGGTAGCCAGGGAAGTCGCCGAGCACCAGGTACAGGTAGTCGACCTCCAGCATCGGAACCTCGGCGCTCAGGTTCTCGCGCGTGAACACCGAGCTCACCGCGAGCATGCGGCCGACCGGGTCGACCACCGCACTGACGCCGCTGTTGGTGGAGCGGACGAGCGCGCGGTGGTGCTCGACGGCGCGCAGCTTGGCGAGCGCGAGGTGCTCCCACGGCGCGTGCGTGTCGCCGAACCAGGCGTCGTTGGTGACGTTGACCAACAGGTGCGGCTTGCCCGCGCGCACCGTGCGCGAGACGAAGCTGGGCAGGATGTCTTCGTAACAGATCAGCACGCCCAGCCGGAAGCGGCCGAACGGCACGGGCTGCACGTGATCGCCGGCCGCGAAGCGGCCCGAGTTGGGCGAGATCTTGTAGAGCGACGGGAACGTATCGCCGAACGGCAGGTACTCACCGAAGGCGAGCAAGTACGTCTTGTCGTAGGTGCCGACGATGGAGCCGTCGCCGTCGGTCATGAAGGCGGTGTTGAACGCCTCGAGCTTGCCGCCGCGCTCGCGCCGCGACAGACCGCCGAACAGCGTGGGTGTGGCAAGCTGCCCGTGAAACACCACGTCGCGCACGTTCTTGATGTGCGCCGGCAAGAACCAGCCGAACGCCGACTCGGGCCACACCAACAAGTCGATCTTCTGCTTGCTCTGCAGGTCGATGCTTTGTTCGATGTGGCGCGTGAGCCCCTCGCGCGGATCGTCGCGCTTTTCAGTGAGGCCCATGTTGGTCTGCACGAGGCCCACCCGCACCTTGGGCGCAGCGGCGCTGCGCTCGTCGACCTCGCTGATGCGGTAGCCTCCGTAGAGCAGCACGGCGGTCCACAGCGCCGCCACGATGGCGACCGAGCGGCGCTCGACGTGACGGTTTTTGTGCGCGAGCGAGAGCTCGTAGAGGCCCACGTTGGCCGCGGTCAAGAGGCCCGTGACCAGCAGCGGCCCGCCCAGATCTGCGACCTGAATCGCCAGCGGTGTGTTGTGCAGGCTGGCGCCGAAGTAGTGCTTGAACAGCTCCGGGAAAAACCACTCGGCAAAACACATCGCGGCGCTGGCGGAGACCAGGTTGTGGGCGCCCCAGCTGCGCGCCTTGCGAAACAACCAGGCGAACAGCACCAGGGCGAGCGCCTGGTAGGCGCAGACGATGGTGGTCAGCAGCTGACACCAGAAAAACGAGAAGCCCGAGAAGCTGTTGAGCGTGTTGGCGATCCAGTAAAAGCCGCCCAGGTTCATCACCAGGCCGGCGCTGAAGCCAATGCCCAGGACCTGGCGCGTGCTGAGCGGCGTGGGCTGGCCGTCCGGGTCGAGCGCCCACAACATCGGGATCAGCGCGACGAACGCGAGCGGCCAGATACCAAAGCCGGCAAAGCCCAGGAAGTAGAGAGCGCCCGAGATCGCGCCGAGGACGTAACGAACCATGTGGCCGCCAGCCTAGCATCCGTTACCGCTGGAGATGGGTGGGTGTTGTGCCCGCGTTGCCGGTCCGCCGCTGACGCGGCGCGCCGTCCTGGGTGTCCACCAACCCGACGTGCTATGCAGGCCGTCCGTGCTGCAAGGATTTCTCGCGCTGGCGACGCGGCTCGTGCTCGAGCGGCGCAAAACGCTGCTGGTCGTCGCCGGGCTTCTGACGTTGGTCTCGGCGGCGGCCCTGCCCAAGATCACGGCCGATCCGTCGCCGCGCGCGCTGCTTGCGTCGGCCGACGACGGCCAGGAGCAGGTGGCCAGCGAGTTCCGCAGCTACTTCGGCAGCACGGACAACGTGATCGCGCTGGTGGTCGAGGCGCCGCCGTCGGTGCTCAGCGCGGCGCCGCTCGGCTACCTGCACCGGCTGGGCGAGGAAGTCCAGAAGCTGCCCGGGGTCGAGCGCATCGACAGCCTGTCCCGCATGCCGTTTCCCAAGCGCTCGGCGAGCGAGGAAGAGGCCACGCTCGACGACCTCGCGGCCGCGCCCAAGAACGACCCGAGCGACGACGACCCAGAGCTGTTGAGCGCGCTGTCCGACGTGGTGAACGCGGCGCCCGAGCTGTTTCCGATGGGTCTGGCATCGCTGTCGGAGCGCACCGCCGGCATGCAGGAACTCGGACCGCTGATCACGAGCGACCAGCCGAGCGCCGACGAAGTGAGCGCCCTCAAGGACGCGGTGGAGCGCACGCCGGTGCTGCGCGGACGCTTGATCAGCCGCAGCGGTCATCAGGCCCTGCTCGCGGTCACGCTCGACGACGCCATCGTGAGCCACCGCGCGCTGAGCGAGGCGGTCGCCAAGATCTCGGCCCTGCTGGTGAAGTTTCCGCCGCCCGCTTCGGTGAAGGTGTACGCGACGGGGCTGCCGCTGCTGCGCACTGCCATCGTCGACAACATGCAGCGCGACCAGCGCGTGCTCACGCCGGCCACGCTGGTGGTGAGCCTGCTGATGTTGGTGCTGGCGTTTCGCTGGTGGGCTGCCGTCATGCTGCCGCTGCTCAAGGTGGCCCTGACGTCGCTCTGGGTGATCGGCGGCATGGCGCTGTTCGGCATCAAGCTCAACGTCATCAACAACATCATCCCCGCGCTGTTGATCATCATGGGGCTGACCGACTCGATCCACCTGGTGAGTCGTTACATCTACGAGTACGCGCGCCTGAAGGACAGCGATCGGGCGCTGGCCGCGACCGTGGGCGCGATCGGTGAGGCGTGTTTTGGCACCGCCAGCACCACCGCGGCCGGCCTGTTTGCGCTGTACGTGTCCAAGACGCGCATGCTCGCGGAGTTCGGCGTGGTGGGCGGGCTCGGCGTGATGATCGCGTACCTGGACACGGTGGTGTTTCTGCCGGCGATGCTGCGTGGGCTCAAGCCACCCGCCAAAGAAGCCAAACACGAGCTCGAGCGCGTCAACAAGCCGGGCAGGCTCGAGCGCCTGTTGTCGCGCATGACGCTGCGCATCTTGCAGCACCCGTGGCGCGTGCTCGGCGCGTCGCTGCTGTTCACGATCTTCGCAACGGTCAGCTCGCTCGGCTTGCGGGTCGACAGTGCACTGCTCGATCAGTTCAAAAAGAGCGACCCGATGTACATCGCGACCGAGCTGCTCGAGCGCGAGTTCGAGGGCGTGCGTCCGCTCGAGGTCAGCTTCGCCAGCACCGAGCAGGGCCACTTCTATCAGCCCGAGACGCTCAAGGCGATAGCGCGCGTGGCCGGCTGGCTCGCCAAACAGGAAGGCGTGCTGAGCGTGACCGACCCTTCCCTGCCCTTCGTGCAGACCTGGTCGGCGCTCAGCGCCACGCCTGGCGAGCCGAAAGCGCCCGCCACGGCCACGGTCGACGACGCGCTGCGCAGCAAGGAGCAGCTGCTGGGCATGGCGTACGTGCTCGGCAAACGAAAACCCAACCCGGTGGCGCCGCTGCTCACCAGCGACGGCAAACACGCGCGTCTGCGCGTACGGCTGCGCGACGTGGGCTCGCGCTCGACGCTGGCGCTGGTCGCCTCGCTGGAGCGCGAGCTCAAGCGCGCGCTGGCCGGGGACAAACACGTCAGCTTTGCGTTTACGGGCGACGCGTACTTGAGCTCGCACGGTCTCGACGCGGTGGTCACCGACCTGACGGGCAGCCTCGGCGTCGCCGTGATCACGATCTTGGTGCTGGTGTACTTCTCGTTCCGCAGCGTCCCGTACACGCTGCTGCTGATCCCGCCCAACGTCATTCCGATGGTGTTGGTGATGGCCTGGATGGTGTGGCGCGACATTCCACTCAACGCTGCGACCGCCATCATCTTCTCGGTCAGCATCGGCATCACGGTCGACGCCGGCATTCACTTGCTGGCGCGGCTGCGTGAAGAGCTGGCCGAAGAGCTGATGCTGACCACCGCGATCATGCGCAGCGTGCGCGGCACGGGACGCGCCATCGTGGTGGCGTGCGTGACGCTGGTGCTCGGCTTCTCGGTCCTGCTGCTCAGCAACTTCGTGCCGGTGCAGCGCTTTGCCGAGCTGATCGCGATCAGCATCGCGAGCTGCCTGGTGTCCACGTTGGTGGTCTTGCCCGCGCTGCTCGCCGTGACGGGGCGAAAGTTCGTCGCACCCAAACGCACAAGCACGCCGCGCCTGTCGGTCCACCCTTGAGAACCAGCGTGTAGCTCCGTGTTCCGCCGACCTGCCCGTGTAGCTGAGCAGGTCAGCCCACAGTGTTGTCGTGCCCGGGAGGAGACGCGCTGCGCGGCGCGGGGCGTAGCGCTTTGTGACGGCGGGTACTGCTTCGCTACATCGCGCTATCGCCAGGTTTGAACGGTCCGTAGAGTGGTTTGCGTGTCCCTCCGCAACTCGGTCGTCCCTGCCGCACTCGCGCTTGCTGGCTGTCTCCCGAGCGAGAGTGAGCCGCCGCCCCCCCTTCAGCAGCTGACCTATCAGACTGCAAAACAAGGTGGCGCGTGCAAGGTCGAGCAGGTGACCTACCACCTGCGCGGCGAGCTGGTGCGCTCGGACAGCAGCATCGAAAAGAGCAGCGTGCGCATCAGCGACAAGGGCAGCGTGCGCTCCGGCGCCTTGCTCGTGAGTGTCGCCGAGAGCGCATCGGTGGTCGAGTGCAGCGAAGACGTCGTGCGCATGGCCAGTCCTGGCGCCGAGCTACACACGGCGGCGTACGGCGTGGATGCGGACTCGTTCACGCTCGACCTGCCCAGCGTGATCATCGGTGGCCAGCGGCCCTCGATCTGGGTCCAGGCGTTGATCGACGCCAACGACAACGGTCACTGCGACGACGGCGAGCTCGTGGGTGCGGTCCAGCTCGAAGACTCGGAGCTCGGCGAGCTCGCCATCGAGCTGAGCGACCAAGGCTGCCCCGCGCGCCTGTAAGGCGTCACGGGATCAGACTGCCGATCAGCGTCCGTAGCTCGAAGGGGTTTTGCAGGCGAAAACGCGCGCGCGTCTGGCCAGGGCCGATCCGGATGGAGATCGCCTCGGGTGGCAGCGCGGCGAACATGTCTTCGTCGGTGCGGTCGTCGCCGACGGCAAACAGCTGCGTGCCGAGCGGCGAGTTCTCGAGGATGCGGCCGACGACGGTGCCCTTGTGCACCCCGCGCAGGCGCACCTCGAGCACCTTGTTGCCCTCGAGCAGCTCGGCGTTGGGGCCGAGTGAGTTGTTGAGCTCGGCGCGCAGCGCACGCAGCCGTGACGACGCCACGTGCGGATCGGCGCCGCGGTAGTGAAACGCCATCGACGCGGACTTCTGCTCGACCAGCGTGCCCGGCGCACGAAACGCGTGGCGCTTCATGATGTCGTGGATGCGGCGCAGGAAGTCGGGCGGGACCTCGGAGACCTGCGACCAGCTGCCCGACGCGTCGCGCGACCAGAACCCGTGCTCGATGTGCAGCGACACCGGCAGCCCACCCAGCCAGTCCTCGAGCGAGCTGCGCGAGCGGCCCGACACGATGTGCACCTCGACGTTGGGCGCGCGCAAGAGGCGCTGCAGCAGGTCGAGCAGCGGCTGATCGGGCGCAGCCAGATCGGGCAGCGCAGCGAGCGGCACCAGCGTGCCGTCGTAGTCGAACAGAAACGTCCTGTGAGGTGCCTCGCGCAGGCGTACGAGCGCTAGCTCGAGCTCGCCTGCGGTGGTGACTGCGGTCTTCTTCACGGGCTCTGTTCTGCCGAGG
>Ga0190271_10000803_pt1 | contig 16648 bp, 19 predicted proteins | sample Popmic356T_FD_133747 | JGI IMG/M metagenome (GOLD analysis project Ga0190271, IMG submission 133747) | Populus adjacent soil microbial communities from riparian zone of Weber River, Utah, USA - 356 T | ecosystem: Environmental > Terrestrial > Soil > Riparian zone | place: USA: Utah | collected...
CCGCCGCTACGGTCGGCGGATGGACGCCGTTCGTGGCGATGGAGGACCAGTACAACCTGATCAAGCGCGAGGAGGAGCGGGAGATGATCCCGATGTGCCTGGACATGGGCGTCGGTCTCACCCCCTACTCGCCGCTCGGCAAGGGCCGTTTGACCAGGCCGTGGGGCGAACAGACCCAGCGTGCGCAAGCCGACGCGGTCGCGAAGACGTTCGACTCCCCCGCGGACGAACCTATTGTCGACGTGGTCCAACGAATCGCGGAGCAGCGTGGTCTGCCGATGGCGCAGATCGCGCTGGCGTGGGTGCTACGCAGCCCCGTCGTCGCCGCTCCCATCGTCGGGGCAACTAAGGAGAAGCATCTCGCGGACGCCGTCGCGGCTCTCGACGTCACCCTCAGCGACGACGAAGTCGCGGCCCTTGAAGCCCCATACGTGCCCCAATCGCCGTACTGGTACTAAAGCTCCAAACCGCCATCCAGGTCACGGGAGACGAACGCCCCGGCCGACATCGCAGCCGCCTTCAGCGATCACGCGTCGTATCACCCATCCCCCGCCGACCCGCTCTGGGTCGGTCTCGAGTTCACTGAATTCTGGGTGGATCGGAACGCATCGGAGACCACTGGGAGAGGAAGCAGGAGAAGGGCCCTTCGGGCGCGGCAGCCTTGGTGTGACTGCCCAGGAAAGCGTCGCCGTCTCGACTCTCAGAAGTCGCTCGGTGGCTTCACGTCTCGCCAGCCAAGACTCTCAAGCACAACGCGCGCGATGCTCTTGGCGGCGTCGAGTTCGCGTGGCCAGTCGACACCGGGTTGGTCAGCGCCTCGGGTGCGCCAGAGGATCGCGTCGGCTGCCGTTTCGACGGCCGCGTCCAGTGCGGCCGTGCGTGGCTCCTCGCCGAACTCGCGAGGGGGATGAGGTGGGTCTTCGGGGTTGAGCGCGTCCCACATGGCTGTTGCGCCCGCGCTCGTGCCTTCGAACCATGCTCGTCGAAGATCGCCCGCGTCGAATTCCTCAGGGACGGGCATCGCGATAGTCATCATCCCGGAGTCGGTCAGGAACGTCAGCGTCTCAGTTGTCATGTACGTCTCCCCGTTGTCTCTGACCAAGCCGTTCGAGAATTCGCGGGAACCCGCGCTCTTAAGACGTCAGCCGCAACGCTCCATTACGCGGGCCGTCAGACGACGTCCTCAAGGCGCTTCACGAGAATTCGGTCTGACCTGTCCCGAGATGCTCCACGCCGGAGCATCGACTCCCCACGCTCCCCCGACCACGGGATAGTCGTCGGGGGCGCCGTCGAATGCCAGGACTGGCGGCGCGTACGTCAAGGACTGCGGGCGCCCGGACAGTTCGCGGTGACGAGACGGCAGGGGAACCGCATCCGTCGTCGAGGTCAGGGTGCGGCTGTCAGGAGAGTGCAGCAGAGCGTGCGCGATCCGCGCCAGAGCGATCCGCACATCCACTGATCCGCCCTGCTTCCGCTGCTCGATGAGACCGATCGTCACTGCGGCGGCGAGGAAATGTCCGGCCGAATGGTCCAGGGCCTGAACGGGCAGCGCGCCCGGCGTGACACCGTCGGGACTCTCGAGCATCGCAATACCGGTGACGGCCTGCACGATGCTGTCGAATCCTCGCCGCCCCGCCCACGGCCCGTGTGTGCCCCACGCCGACACCGAGCCGGTCACCAGACCTGGATGCCGGTGGGCAAGGTCGCCTGGGTCCAACCCGAATCTGCTCAGCGCACCGGGCCGGTACCCCGTCAGAAGCACGTCTGCGGTGGCGAGCAGCGATTCGAACGCTCGCCGGTCGATCGTGTCGTCCAGGTCGAGCCGTGTCGACCGCTTCCCCTGCCCCGTGTCGAGGTGGATCCACCCTGTCTCCTCCAGGTGAGGAGAATCCGCCCGCAGCACCTGCGCGCCCGCCAGCGCCAGATCACGGGCGGCGATCGGGCCGGCCAGAACCCTCGTCATGTCCAGGACGCGGATGCCGCTCAGCGGCGCGGATCCATCCCGCCATCGTCGCGGCGGCGCATCGCCGAACCGCGTCACCTCCACCAACGGCTGAGCAGCCACGGCGTGCGCCTGCGGGTGCACTGACCAAACATCCGCGCCCCGCACAGCGCCCACGACGGCGCCCGAGGACGCAGCCAGATCCTCCCAGTCGACCGCAGCCGCCGCCAGGATCGCATCAGCGACCGCATCCTTCCCGGCTTCAGCGGACAGTCCGAGCAGAGCCTGAAGCGCACGCTCGTGATGCGTGTAGTTCGCATGGGTGCGCACCCACCCGTCCGCCGAGCGCCAGAACCCGGACAGGGGCGCCCACACCGCCGGGGGCTGGTCGTCCACCCGGAGCACTCGCTCACTGCCGAACGATGCGGCCACACGCGCGCGATCCACGCGAACTGTCGACGGCGTCGTGGAGCCGCGCGCGTTGCGTGCGTCGTTCATCGCCAACGATGCCACCGCAACGCTGTCTGTGGCCAGAGTCGCGACCGGCAGCCGCGACGTCCACGGCAGAGAGCCGACCGGCTCTGCGATTCGGTCTGCCCACTCCATCCCCAAGGCGTTCGCGACCTCGCGGCCCACACTGCCGAGTCCCACGAATCCTCGATCCTTCCGCGAACAGTTACCCGCGCACTCGCGGTCTCGCTATTTATATACCAGTTCGGTACAGGAACGGTACGCTCACGCCATGGGGAGAACGCCGCAGCCGCTGTCGCGTGAACGCGAGGCTCGCATCTTCGACGCGGCCGCGCACGCCTTCCTGACGCAGGGGTACGAAGCATCCTCTCTCAACCGCATCATCGAGGCCGCGGGGATGCCGAAGAGCTCGTTCTACCACTACTTCGCCGATAAGAACGATCTCCGCGACCGCATGTTCCGAAGCGTCACGAGCGCTGTCGCCGAGTACATCCGACCGCCCGATCTCGCCGCGCTCGCTGCCCCCACGTACTGGAGCGCGATGTTCGCCCTTGTGGACGACCTCGGCGCGATGGCACACGAGCGGCCCGAGACGATCGCAGTCTCGCGCATGCTGTACTCCTCGTCCCCGATCGCCGACGAGACGGCAGCCCGACTACGCGAGGCGGTGCGGAGATGGTGCGACGAGGCCCTCGCCCGCGGAGTCGAGCTGGGCGTTGTGCGCAGCGACCTCCCGCTGTCTCTCCTCGGCGACATCGCCATCGTGGTCCTCGTGGCCATAGACCGCTGGGCTCTCGCTGCGGCGGCAGGCGCGGATGCCGCCACCTCCGACCGCGCGCTGACAGCGCTGCGACAGCTGCTCGAAGGGAGCTCAGAATGGCCGATGTCCTCTTCTGCCCGGTGACCTTCAATCTGGCCGAGACCACCCGGATGATCCAGGTCGCGCGTGCGCTCGACCCGATTCACCACCCGGTGTTCATGGGTTACGAGGACGACTACGTCTCTCTCATCGTGGATGCCGGCTTCGAGTATCGAGCGTGTGCACCATCGTGGTCGGCAGCCGAGCGCAGACAGGCGATCGCCTTCGACCAGGGCCGCGCGCTGCGGACACCGTTCACCACCGAGCTCGTCACCGCTCGCGTGGATGTCGAGCGGAGACTCATCCGCGAGCTGGCTGCGCCCGTCGTGGTGACGGGATCGAATCTGACGTCCTACATCTCGGCTCGCGCCGAGAAGGTGCCCCTGTTCTACCCGGTGCCGTTCGCGCTCACCGTCGCGCAGGTGCAGCAGACCACTCGTATGGAGTTCATCGGCGGCAGGGGCCGGCCGGCGCGGGCGGCTGACCGTGTCGCCACCTCACTGTTCCGCTGGATCTACACGCGCGCGCCGCTCGCTCCTCGGTCGTTCACCAAGGTCGCGAAGACCAACGGCGTTCCCCCGCTTCGCACGGTCGCGTCGCTGCTGACCGCCAACCGGAACCTGCTCACCGAGATGCCGTGGGAACTGGACGGTTTTCGCATTCCGCCCGGGTTCGAGCGCATCGGGCCGATCTTCGCTCACATCGACGCACCCCTCCCGCCGATCGTCGACGAGCTGGCCTCGGCATCCGAGCCTCTGATCTACCTTGCACTCGGCTCCTCCGCCGATCGGGCACTCGCCCTTGCGGCGGCGCGGGCCCTCGGTGAGCTGCCCGTTCACGTCGTTGCGCCGATCCTGCACTTCCTGGAGCCGGGTGACGCCGTTTCCGCGAACGTGCACGTGACCGACCTGCTGCCCGCGCACAAGCTAGGCGGATTGGTGGATGCGGCGGTCGTCCACGGTGGGCAGGGCACAGTGCAGACAGCGTGCGCGACGGGCGTGCCGTTCGTGGGGATGGGACTGCAGCCGGAGCAGACCTGGCACGTTCGCGCCTGTGAGCGCCGCGGCAATGCCATAGCGGTGTCGCCGAAGGATGTGTCGAAGCCCGTCTTCGTCGAAGCGGTGCAGCGCGTTCTCACGGAGCCCCGCTTCCGCACCGCCGCCGCCGAGGTGCGCGAGGCGTATTCGAGGGAGGACGGCGCGGCCAAGGCCGCTCGGCTCATCGAGGCCGCGATCGCGCAGCGGTAGGGCCGCGTGACACGTCGAGTTGTGCGCCGAAGCTGTTCGCGGCCGACTCAGGGAGCGTCGCCCGGGCCAGGCGTCGTGCTCCCGGCTGTCGCGCCGTAGATATGCTCGATGAGTTGTTTTGCGATCGTCGCAGCCGGAGGCGCGCCGGTCGCGGCCGTCGAAAGGTTTGTCCAGACGACCACGGTCACCTTGTTGACCGGGTCATATCCCGAGTAGGTGTTATAGCCGTTTATCAGTCCACCGTGTTCGTAAAAGCCTGACGCTGAGCGGATGATCCCCCAGCCGTAGGCGCTCGCCGAGCCAGGTTCCGGGGGGACGACGTTCTTCAGGCGCTGCTCTTGCACATCCGGGTTCAGCAGACCGCCTCCGACCATCGCCTCGATCAACGTCGCGAGGTCGCCGATGGTCGAAATGCCCGCCCCGGCCGCCCATGCCCATGAAGGATTCGCGTCTGTCTGGTCATTGGGCAGAAGTGTGCCTACCTCCGCCTGGGCGAGCAAGTCGGCCGGCAGCTGGAAGGTAGTGATCGTCCGCACGTTGTCGGTGTACATGTACCCGTTCGAGTACGGGGCGGGGATTGATGAGTCGTCGATCGCCGGGAAAGAAGTCTCCTTCAGGCCGAGCGGGCTGAAGAGCCTCTCCTGGAAGATCTCCTGCAGCGGCTTCTGTTCGAGCTGCTCCGCGATGAGACCGAGGAGCACGTAGTTCGTGTTCGAGTAATGGAAGCCGGTGTCGGGCTCGAAATAGGGCGGCAACCCCACGCCGATCGCCAAGAGTTCCTCAGGGTCCCAGACCGTCTGCGGATCGAGATCCATATCGTGGAGCAGCTGGTACGTCTCGGTGTAGCTGAACAGACCGCTCCGCATGTTGAGCAGTTGTTCGACGGTGATGTTCTCGCCGTTCGGGATGTCTGGACGGTACTTCGACACCGGATCGGCCAGGGCGATCTTGCCCTCCTGGACCAGCTGCAGGATGACGGTGGCCGTCCAGGGCTTCGTGCTCGACCCGACGCGCACGTGATCGTCGGGTGACACCGGCACCGAGCCGCCGAGCTCGGTGGTGCCATGCGTCGCGGTGACCTCGCCATCCGGCGAGCGGATCAGCATCGCCGCGCCGGGGACCATCATGCTCTTGGCGAGTCGGTCGAACGACGCAATCAGGGCGGCGCTGTCAAGCGGCAACTGGGACGCTCGAGCGCTCGCCGTCGGTGACTCGAGCGGCGCCGGCTGGGTGTCTCCGGTGCACGCCGTCACCATGACGGCGAGCGCCAGCGCCGCGGACACGCCCGTGATCCGTTTCAGGGGTGTACGCAACCGTGATCGCATTCCGGCAACAGACATCTCGCCAATCCTGTGCAGTCAGATGACGGTTTGCGCGACGCGCTCGCATCGTCGTCACTGACCGGTACGAACGTACACCTTGGCCTCAGCTCAGAGCCGGCGGGCGGACTGGAATCTGGCGCCTCGCGTTTGCCACCAGTCCGCCCGATCGTATTCGGTCAGGAGCGTTCGATAGGCAGCCACAACTCGGTGGTCGCAGTGCTCAAGTCGGAGGAGCGGTCGATGATGGCCACGACGGAGGGGCCAGGCCGGAGTCGCCACGGGTTGGACGGGAACCAGTCGGTGGCGGTTGCCGCCCATGTCGACTGAAGCCTCGCCGGGTACGGTCCTTCGGTGCGGAACACTGCCCAGGCGCCGGCAGGGACTTCGATCACGTCAAGATCTTCCGGCACTCGCGTTCCCTCCCGTACAGCGACGCCGTGCAGGTACGTCAACTCACTGCCCTCTGTGTAGTCCGGGTCGACGTCAGCGCTCACCTGCAACATGCCCCGCGGTTCGGTGTCACTCAAGTCCTTGAGTCGGAAGTGCTCAGCGGCAGGCAATGATGCGATGTGCGCCTGGATGTGCGAGTTGACGCCCTGATGGATGAGCGGCACGCGGGCAGCGTGTCCGACCAGTACGAATGCAGGGCGATCTGCGATGCGAGTCTCCATGGTGGTGTTCCCTTCTACGGTCAGGCGAAACCTGAGCGGCGGTTGCGTATGAAGGGGGCCGCCGTTTCTCCGCACGTCGCCGGGCCCGGCACCGTGCACGGATCGGAACGCTCGACTGAAGGCTTCGGTCGAGCCGTAGCCGTACCGCACCGCGATGGTCAGCAGCTCGCCGTCTCCGAGAACGACGGCTGCGGCGACCGTCATGCGGCGCCTGCGGATGTACTCCGAGAGCGGCATGCCGGCCAGCGACGAGAACATCCGGCGGAGGTGATACTCCGTGGTGCCCAGACTCGCCGCCAAGCCGGTGATGTCGATTTCGTCGGTCAGGTGCTTTTCGATGAACTCGACGAGCCGATTGAGCGATGCGATCACGGTTCCCCCTTCGACCTCAAGCCTGCTCATCCGCTTCGACCCGCACCCTACTATTGCGGTCCGATGCGATCGCCAGCCTTCGGGGTCAGGTGCTCAGGAGGCCGCGCTCCATCGCCAGCGTCACGGCGCGAGTGCGGTCGGCGACGCCGAGCTTCTCGAAGACCTTGAGCAGATGGGTCTTCACGGTCGACTCGCCGATGCCGAGCGCGACGGCGATCTGCTTGTTGCTGTTGCCCCGGGCGACCAGCTGCAGCACCTCCGTCTCGCGCGAGGTGAGCACCGCTTCGGGCGCGGGCGCCCGCATGCGCTCGACCAGGCGTGCAGCCACGTGCGGCGAGAGAGCGGTCTGGCCCGCCGCCACCGAGCGGATGCCTGCCACGATCTCCGCCTGCGGGGAGGCCTTCAGCAGGTAGCCGCTCGCTCCCGCCTCGATCGCAGCGAGGATCTGGTCATCGGACTCGTAGGTCGTGAGGATCAGCACCTTCGCGTCGCCTGCGGCGGTGATCTGCGCGGTGGCCTCGACGCCGCCGACCCCCGGCATGCGCAGATCCATGAGCACGACATCAGGGCGGGTCGCCGCCGCGATGCGCGCCGCCTGGTCTCCGTCGGAGGCCTCGCCGACCACCTCGAAGCCGGGCTCGTCCGAGAGGATTCCCACGAGGCCCGCCCGCACCACGGGATGGTCGTCGACGATGAGCAGCCGGATCATCGCGCGACCACCTGACCCGCCGGCGTCGCGGGCAGCCGCACGACGAGCGTCGTGCCGCCGCCGGGGGTCGACGACACCTCGAGTTCGCCGCCGGCCAGTCCAACGCGCTCCGCCATGCCTTCGAGGCCGAAGCCGTCACGCCGCGCGGCGACATCGAATCCGCGGCCGTCGTCGGCGACGGCGAGCTGGGCGCCGCCGTCGGGCGCGGCCGACACCCGCACATGAACCCGGGTGGCCCGCGCGTGCTTGCGAACGTTGGCGAGTGACTCCTGCAAGCACCGAAGCAGCACCAGCTGCGACTCGCGGGGAAGAACCCCCGCGGAATCGAGCTGCAGGTCGAGGTCGATCGTGAGTCCCACCTCGACGCGGAAGCGGCTCACAAGGCGGTCGACCGCGTCGCCGAGCGCGGCATCGGAGGGGACCGCGGCCATGCGCGACACGATCGAGCGAGCCTCGTCTAAAGCGTCGCGCGAGAGGCGCTCGACCGTCCTGATGCTGTCGGCCGCGGCATCCGTTCGCCCCTCGCCGAGCTGCCGACCGGCGCGCTCGGACAGGATGGTCAGGCCCGCGAGAGTCTGGGCGAGCGTGTCGTGGACGTCGCGGGCCAGGCGCTCGCGCTCCATGGCTGCGCCGCGGTCGCGGCTCAGCGCCTCGACCTCGGCCTGAGCCGCGGTGAGTTCGCCGACCAGGCGTGCGCGCTCCTCTCCGTAATCCACGACGCTCGCGATCCACAGGCCGAACGCGATGGCGAAGGCGAGGCCGAAGCCCGCGACGGCGCCGGCGATGGCGAGAGCCGGTACCACCGCATCCCCGCCGTCGAGGATGCCCGAGAACAGAGCGAAGCCGGTGAAGGTTCCGAGAGCGATGACGATCGATCCTGCGATGGCCCGGCGTCTGCCTGCCGCCAGCACCCAGGTGAGCGGGTAGGCGATCGCCTGCAAGACCGCGAAGAAGGGCTCGCCCGCGCACCCGCCGGCCAGAGCCACGGCGGCGACGGCGACGTAGACGGGGAAGTGCCATGGCCGAGGCGACGTCAGCGCAGGCCGCGCCACGAGAAGATAGCTCAGCCCGAACAGCACGAGCGCCGACCCGGCCACGGCTCGGGCGGCAGACGATGCGCCGCTCGATCCGACCACCAGGGCGACGATGACCATGAGGGACGCGGCGATCACCGCCGCGTCCCACCATCGTCGATTCTGCATGGCCTCGTCCCGGGCTCAGGCTACGCGTCGCACCTGTTCCAGCGGAAGGTCGCGCGCGCGAGCACGAGCCCGACGACGAGCCAGACCGTCAGCGCGATCGCGACACCCGCGATGTTCCATTCACCGTTCTGCTCCAGTGCCGAGTACTCGGCGGGAAGGAACACGTACCGCATCCCCTGCGCCATCCACTTCACCGGCAGCGCGCTGGCCACCGTCTGCAACCAGTCGGGCAGCATGTAGAACTGGAAGTACACCCCCGAGATGAACTGCACCACGAGCCCGATCGGGATGACCAGCGCAACGGCGCCGCGCGTCGAGCGGGGAACCGACGAGAGCGCCACGCCCAGCAGCGCCGACCCGGTGATGCCGAGGACGAAGACCCACGCGAACGTGAACCACTTCGCGGGGTCGGTCGGCAGCGGCACCTGCAGCACGACCGCCGCGAACGCCAGGAGAACCGCCGCCTGCGCGACGCCGGTGACGCCCACCTGCACGATCTTGCCGAGGAAGTAGCTCACCGGCGAGAGCGGCGTCGCGCCGAGCCGCTTCAGCACTCCCTCGGACCGATCCACCGCGATGTCGATCGCCAGATTCTGGAATCCCGACAGCAGCAGACCTGCGGCGAGCATGGCGGGCAGATACATCTGCGCGACCGGCACCGGGGGCAGACCCGGCGCGGGCTGCATGTCGCCGTCCGCGCCGAAGGCGACGGCGAACAGTCCCAGCATGAGGATCGGGAAGAGGAAGGTGAACACGACGGTATCGCCCGAGCGGACGTACTGCGCGATCTCGAAGCGGGCCCGCCAGAATCCCATTCCGACGCGGCTTCGCCCCGCGGTGCTTCGGGCAGTGGGGGTGGGGTGCGCGATGACGCTCATGACTCATGCCTCCGTGACGAGGGCGTCCGCGGGTGCCGCGGCGCCGGTGTGCTCGGCCACCAGACCGAGATAGATGTCTTCGAGCGACGGTCGGACGACCTCCACCGCCGCCGGCTCCGCCCCCGTGCGGGCGACGAGGTCGGCGACGAAGCGCCCGGGCTCTGCGGTGCGCGCCTCGCGCGGACGTCGTTCGCCCGGCTCGCTCCAGCGCACGATCGGCGTCCGGGCATCCTCGCCGCCGACGGTGCCGACGGGCCCGATCGCCCGCAGCCGCCCGGCGACGAGGATGCCGACGCGGTCAGCGAGCTGCTCCGCTTCGTCGAGGTAGTGGGTGGTCAGAAGGATCGTCGTTCCGTCGGCCGACAGCCTTCGGATCATCGTCCAGAAGTCCCGCCGGGCCTGCGGGTCGAACCCGGTCGTAGGCTCGTCGAGGAACAGCAGCTCGGGGTTGCCGACGACGCCGAGTGCGACATCGACCCGTCGCTGCTGACCGCCCGAGAGCTTGCTCACCCGCATCCCCGCGTGTTCGTCCAGACCGACGGCGGTGAGCACCTCGTCGACGCCGCGCGGCTTCGGGAAGAAGCCGGCGAACTGGGTGAGGTACTCGCGCACGGTGAGCGCGCCGAGCACCCCGGTCCCCTGCAGCACGACCCCGATGCGGGCCTTCCACGTCAGCCCCGCCGTCGCGGGATCCGCTCCGAGCACCTTGACCTCGCCCCTCGTGCGGTGGCGATAACCCTCGAGGATCTCCACCGTGGTCGACTTGCCCGCGCCGTTGGGGCCCAGCAGCGCGAACGTCTCACCGCGCGCGATGTCGAACGACAGATCGTCGACGACCGCACGGCCCGAATACTCTTTCCGCAGGTTCCGCACCCGCACCACGTTCTCGTTCATGGCATCCACGATTCCGTGGCGCAGCGTGCGATGGCAGGGCCGTTCATCCGGTTCGGGGTCCCCCATTCGGTGGACGCCGAGGGTCATCCCACCGGTGCGACCGCTCTCGCGAGACGCACGGTGAAAGGTCCTGGTTGCCCTGCCAGTCGCGGAGCGTACGTCGGTCGGACAGCCAGAAGGCGTCAGCGCGCACCCGTTCGGTGACGGCGGTGCCACACCACGCACGCGGCGGAATACGCCGCGACGCAGGCAAGCAGGATCGTCATGATGAGCTGTCCTATCCCGTCATCGACCGTGACGTAGAGCAGGAGAGACGCTGCGGCGAGGCCGATTCCGACGAGCAGGAGAAGCCACGACTGGCCCTCGGTTCTGATGATGTAGAACTTTGCGCGCCCCTCGGGAACAGCCATGGGCTGAGCGTACGCGGAATCGACTTCGGAAGGCCTTGGCTCAGCGTGCGGAATTCGGAGCTTTGGAGTTCGGCGCCGACCAGTCCAGAGGCGCCGTGTCAGGTGGTTTCGGCGAGAACGCGGTATCGGAGGTGGGCCTCGCTGGCGAACGCTGCTGTCTCGACACGTTCCAGCCTGATGTGCTTGCTCAGTCCAGCGAAGAGCGAGATTCCTTCCCCGAGGAGGATCGGAACGATGTGCAGCTGGATCTCATCGACGAGTCCGAGCTCGAGGCACTGCCTTGAGATTCTGCCTCCGAGCAGGCTGACCCACTTGTCCCGCGCCGCCTGCTTGGCGGATTCGACGGCCTGTGTGATGTCGTCGACGACGAAGGTGTACGTGACGCCGTCCTTCTCGATCGGCTCGTGAGCACTGCGGGTCATCAGGTACACCGGCACCCCGAGCGTGCCCCCGTATGGAACTTCTCCGTCGTCGATCGTCTGCGTCTTATTGGCCCCCCCGACAACGGCGCCGAGTTTCTCCACAACCCTTCCAACGACATCTTCGTCCTCAGGAGCTACCGGGAATCCGTTCATCCAGTCGACGCTCCCATCTGCGTCAGCCATGAATCCATCCAGGCTGACGGTCGCGTGGACGATCACCCTTGCCATTGCTCCTCCTTGGGTGTGCGCTGCTTCGTCAATTCCCTGAGGTGAGTCGATCAACTCGCCTCTAAGGAAGGCTACCGATGGCCTTGTCCTGAGTCAACCGACTCACCACTGCGTCATACTGGGTGCATGCCACGGGAACTCTCTGCGTATCATCGGCAGGTCGCGGCCAACAACCGGACGGCAATCCTCGAGGCGGCCACCGACCTGTTCCTCGAATTCGGCTATGACCGGACTTCGTTGGCCCGAGTCGCGGACCGCGCCGACGTCTCGAAGGCGACTCTGTTCAAGCAGTTCCCGACGAAGGCGGAGCTCTTCGAGGCAACGGTGCTCGCAGCCGGCGACACGTCGGATTCCGAGCCGTTGGAACCGCCGTCCGGAGACTTTCTCGCAGGCTTGGTCGGTCTTGGTAGGGCGTATGCCGAGTTGCTGTCGCGGCCCCGCGTAGCAGACCTCATCCGGGCTGTGATCGCCGAATCAGCGAGGTTCCCAGAGCTGCACCAGCGGACTTTCGACTTCGGCACCCTGCCCGTGCTCAGGGCTCTCAGGCGCTACTTTCAGACGGCGAATGCTCAGGGAATCGCGCATGTGAACGACTTCGACGTCGCAACGGCGCAGTTCCTCGGCATGATCGCCACTGTCGTGTTCTGGCCCCGCCTCGTTCACGGCAACTGGTCGCTCACCGATGAAGAGACGCTGCACACGGTCGACGAGGCCGCTCGGACGATCGTCGCCCGCTACGCCACGACGCAGAGCGCCACAGACGTGCGCGCGATAGTGTCCCGGCATGGGCGAACTCCCTGAACATGTCGCTGTCAATCGTGCGTACTGGGATGGCATGGCGCATGAATGGGTCGAGGGGGGTGAGCGCGCCTGGAATTGGGCTGAGCCGGCGTGGGGCGTATGGGGCATCCCCGAGAACGAGCTCCGCCTGCTCCCGGACGATATGGCCGGGATGCAGGCGATCGAACTGGGCTGTGGGACCGGCTATGTGTCGGGATGGATGGCCCGGAGGGGGGCGTCGGTCACAGGGATCGACAACTCAGTTGAGCAACTCCGCACTGCGCAGCGACTTTCCGAGCAGCACAGAGTCGCTCTCGAACTGATCCACGGCAACGCCGAGGCGGTCCCCAAACCCGGCGAGTCCTTCGACTTCGCGATCAGCGAATACGGAGCCGCCATTTGGGCAGACCCGTACCAGTGGATACCTGAAGCCCACCGGCTACTGCGGCCGGGAGGGACCTTGGTGTTCCTGGGGAATCACATTCTGGTGAGCATGTGCTCGCCGGTCGATGGGTCATACCCGATCACACACCGACTCGAGCGGCCGTACTTCGGTGCCCATCGCCTCGACTGGCGAGACGCCGTCGATGACCCAGGCGGTATCTCATTCACACTGACCTTCTCGGAGTGGATCAAGCTCTTCCGCGCTACCGGGTTCGAGATCCTCGATCTGGTCGAGATCCAGGCTCCTGCCGACGCCGTCGGGTCACCAGCCGGCATCTCCGCAGACTGGGCACGGGAGTTTCCGAGCGAGCATGTCTGGACACTTCGCAAAGAGCCCTGAACCCGGATCGCTGCGCGGCTTCTCTATCCCTCCGCTTGCGCAAGCGCCCGCCGGTGCACCTCGTGCATCTGGGCGTCGAACGGCGCCACCGGCCCGATCAGGAGGACACCTGGCGCAATATCCGTGAGCGGCAGTGGTGTCACCGGGCCTGGGGTCAATCCCCACGACGCCCGCCACTCGGCGAGCTGTGCGGCCGACGCGGCAGCGACGACGCGTCCCAGTCCCGCCCATCCGTGGGCGGCTGCGCACATCGGGCAATGCTCCCCCGATGTGTAGACCGTCGATGTTGCGCGCTGGCCGGGGGTGAGGTGTGCGATCGCCCACCTCACGAGCGCCAATTCCGGATGCGCGGTTGGGTCCCCATCGGATGTCTCGCGGTTCTTCGCCTCGACCAGTACTGCTCCGTCTGCGTCGACGAGCGCGGAGCCGAACGGATCGTCGCCGTTCTCGAGAGCCTGAGTCGCGAGGTCGACGCACCTCCGCAAGTGACCCTCGTCGATGCTGGAAATCTCGGTGCGCATGTTCGCAACCCTTCGATTAGTTCACGCGTCCCCCACGGCGCGAGGTAGCGGGGGGCGTACGTCCGCAGCACGGGACGCGGCTCGTCCGCATTCCACGACGAAGTTCATCCCGAGCATTCCGATCTAGACGCCAGGGTATCGAGGCGGTCGGCGCCGGTCAGCACGCACTCGTCGGCGCAGTCGCCGCCCGGCGCCTACCTCTGCTCAGCCGACCAGTACTCGAAGAGCGCTTCGGGGTCGGCAGCTATTAGTTCAAGCTGGCCACACTGCCGGCAGGTCCACACCATTAGTGGCACACTCCGCACCTTTCCGAATGGTCGCGTCGACCCCAAAGTGGCCACCAATACGTCGCCCTTTCCCATCCCCGTTTCCGGGTACAGGTGCAGCGGGCCGAACATGGAATCGGTATTGCAGGCCCGACACAGCCGGGAACGCACTTGGTTGGCTTCGCTCATGCGCCGACACTAGCCTCGCAAAGTGACCGACGTGCCTTTCATATAGGGAGGGCGCGGTAGTTGACGATCTGCTTCATCACGAGCGTGGTGTTCAGCCGCTGCACGCCGGGGAGTGTGCTCAGCTGCTCGTCGTAGAGCTGCTGGAAGTGCGCAAGATCCGCGGCGACGACGCGGAGGAGGTAGTCCGGGTCGCCGAAGAGACGCTGCGCAAGCGTGATGTGCGAGATCGTCCCGACCGTTCCTTCGAATGCTTCGAGAGTCTGCTTAGTGGCGTCGCGCATGGTCACGAATACGAGCGTCTCGAAGCCCAGGTCGACGGCCGCGGGGTTGAGCACCGCGCGGTAGCCGCTGATCACTCCTTCCCGCTCGAGCTCGCGGAGCCGGCGGTGACAAGGTGACACGCTGAGCTTCACCCGAGCAGCCAAGTCGGTGATCGACAGCCGCCCGTCCAACTGCAGCTCAGCAAGAATCTTCCGATCTATTGCGTCCACAAGACATATTCTTGCCCACTTGAGCAGCCAACCGCGAAACATCGGAAACAACTTCGTCGGATTACTTCCTACGCTTACTGCGGGATCGCAGAATTGAGGTGAAGCAATGGTCGGAGGCACGATCGCCGCGTTCTGGGCGGTTTCGATCCTGTTTGTCGTCACTCCGGGCGCTGACTGGGCATACGCGATCAGCGCTGGCATGCAACAGCGGACAGTCCCGGCCGTCTCCGGAATGCTGACCGGGCATCTGGGCGCCACGGTGATCGTCGCCGCGGGCGTCGGAGCACTGGTCACCGGCATACCGGGAGCACTCACCATCCTCACGATCGCCGGATCGCTGTACTTGACGTGGCTGGGAGTGACCACTCTGGCCCGGCCAGGCATCGTCCATGCAGAGCAGGGTGCGGCGGGCTCCCCGCTCCGGTGGTGGCTGAAAGGCTTCGGGGTGAGCGGTTTGAACCCGAAGGTGTTCCTGCTCTTCCTCGCCGTCCTGCCGCAGTTCACGGACACGACCGCCGACTGGCCGCTCGTTGCGCAGATCGTCGCCCTCGGGCTCGTGCACATCGCCAGCTGTGCCGTCGTCTACCTGCTCGTCGGGTACGGAGCGGACGGACTCCTGCGCTCGCGTCCGATTGCAGCCCGGATCGTCAGCCGGGTCTCCGGCATCGCGATGATCGCCATCGGCGCATTCCTCGTCGTCGAACGACTGATCCTGTGACGATCGGCTCTACGCTCCGATGGTGACCGCCTACTTCCAGCGACTCTCGCCTGACCGCTTCCGGGCGACACCAGCGGTTCAGGGCGCCTGGAACACAGAGGAGCAGCACATCGGACCGGCGCTCGGCCTGCTCACCCACTCAGTCGAGACCGACCGGAACTCGCGCCGCGACGACCAACTCGACCTCACTCGGCTGTCCTTCGACATCCTCGGCACCGTGCCGATCGACGAGGTGGAGATCGACGTGCAAGTTTTGCGACCCGGACGAAGCATCGAACTCGTCGGGGCCACCCTCAGTCACCGGAATCGCATCGTTGTCATCCTTCGAGCCTGGCTGCAGAGGCCGGGCGACACCGCCAGCATTGCCGGGACCACGCTGCCTCAGATTCCCCCGCCTGACCAACTCGAGCCCTGGGACGGGAACGAGATCTGGCCAGGAGAGTTCGTACGCACCGTGGATGCCCGCCGCCGCGAGATCAGCCCCGGCCGTGCCCATTACTGGCTGCGCCCGCGCCTACCGCTCCTGGATCATGAGCCCCTCAGCACCACGGTCGCCGCCCTCAGCATCCTCGACATAGCTAACGGCGTCACCCCGCGGGTCCCACCCGACACGGTCGCGTTCCCGAACCTCGACACCACCGTCCACCTGTTCGAGCAACCACGCAGCGACTGGATCGGCTACGACACCACCGTCACCTTCGGAACCAACGGCGTCGGCCTCACCCACACAGTCCTCCACGACACCCACGGCCCTATCGGCACTGCCGAACAGATCCTGACAATCCGGCCTCGCTAACCCATCGGCCCCTTGGCGTCACTCAACTCTGAGGTCCACCATGTGGCCGGTGAAGCGCGGAACGGGTTCCCCCGGGCTCTGTGCTGGTCTCGTTCTCGCGAGGCCGCCACGGCACTCGCGGGATCCGCGGTCCGGCTGACCGGAGTATGGTCTCCGCTGGCGAGAACACCCAATATGCAACATATCCTCCGCGCTCGGATTCGGATTCGAGATACTCATGGTTTTGGAAGGCAACTCAGGTCAGCGACCGCTGCTCATACTGTTCTGTGGTCTGCCCGGATCTGGCAAGACGACGATTGCGCGCCGGCGAGAACGAGAGACGGGTGCCATCCGATTCAGCACCGATGAATGGATGGCCGACCTGGGCGTCGATTTTTTCGATCCGATCCGCGACAGCCTGCAGGCGCGACTAGACCAGCTGTGGAAGGAACTGCTCGAACGCGGGCAGAGTGTGATTCTGGAGGACGGCACCTGGA
>Ga0190271_10000804_pt1 | contig 16635 bp, 14 predicted proteins | sample Popmic356T_FD_133747 | JGI IMG/M metagenome (GOLD analysis project Ga0190271, IMG submission 133747) | Populus adjacent soil microbial communities from riparian zone of Weber River, Utah, USA - 356 T | ecosystem: Environmental > Terrestrial > Soil > Riparian zone | place: USA: Utah | collected...
CGACGAGATCCTCGACCGGCTTCGCAGCGGCCGTCTCGACGTGGCCATCCTGGCGCTGCCGGTCCACGATCCCCATCTGCACTCCGAGGACCTGTTCTCCGAGGACTTCCTGCTGGCGGTGCCCTCGGATCACCGACTGGCCGACACGACAGGACCCGTCGACCTCTCGGTGCTGGCCGGCGAGCACGTCCTCCTCCTCGAGGAGGGTCATTGCATGCGCGACCAGGCGCTGGCCGTGTGCCGCCTCGCCGGAACCGGTGAGCGCACCGGCTTCCGGGCCACCAGCCTGGAGACCCTGCGTCAGATGGTCGCGGCCGGCGTCGGCATCACGTTGCTGCCGGAGCTGGCGGTTCAGTCCCCCGTCCCGGCGTCGGGTGACATCCGTCTGATCCGCTTCGCCGATCCCGTCCCGAACCGCCAGGTCGCCATGTTCTGGCGGGACACGAACGTCTATCGCGACTTCTTCCCGAAGCTGGTCGAGGTCGTGCGAGCGCAGGTGGACGCGCTGGTGGGCGGTGGCGCCCGAACGACCGCCGACTGAGGCACGCCCTCTTACGGCTCCGCTCAGGTCTCGTCGGCCCGGCCGACCGCCGTGCGGAAGGCCAGTGCGACACCGCGGAGGTGGTCGAGGGCGGCCGCGCGATCGTCGGGTACGGCGAACCGGGCCCGAAAGTCGGTGACTCCAGCCTCGACGAGGGCGGGCACCCGATCCATGGTGGCGTCGACGTCGAGCGACCCGTCGTCGGAGCGGACGGTCGGCAGCGATCCCACGACCGCCAGGCCGGTCGGGTCGTGGTCGATCTCGGCGAGCAGCGAGCGCATCGCGGCAATCCCGGTCACGGGATCTGCCGCGGCCGGGCCCCATGGGATCCAACCGGTGCCGAACGCGGCGATACGTCGCGCCACCCGCCGGTTGGCCGTCCCGCTGATCCACACCGGTACACCGCCGGGGAGGTTCGGCTTCGGCATCATGTGGATGCGTTCGAAGGAGAGCTCGGGCTCGTCGTAGTTGGCTGCTCCCTGGGTCCAAAGGGCCCGACACACCTCCAGCGTGTGATCGAGCAGCCGTCCGCGGCCCTCGAACGAGAGACCGGCAGCCTCGTACTCTTCTCGTTGCCATCCGACGCCGACGCCGAGGTCGAGTCGCCCGCCGGACAACACGTCGAGCGTCGCGGCCTCCTTCGCGAGCACCACGGGCCGGCGGAGTGCGGCGATCAGGATGTTGGTTCCCAGCCGGATCCGCTCGGTCATGCCGGCCAGGATCGCGAGTGTCGTCAACGGCTCGAGCCAGTGGCCGTCGGGCCCGGTCGGCTGCTTTCCGCCTGCCTGGCCGCCGATCTCGGGTCGGCCGTACTCCTCGAGGCGCTCCCCGAACACGACGTGGTCGGACACGACGAGCTTGTCGATGCCCGCCTCGTCGAACAGCCGTCCCCGCTCGAGCACCGGTCGCCATCCGCCCGGATCGTCGGCTGCGAACGTGACGAGTGTCGTCGAGATGATCGGCGTCGGGGGCCCGGTCATGGGTCCCCCGAGCCGTCGGAGGCGATGTCGTGAACCTCGGACCAGTCGACCACGACCTGGCGGGCCGAGATCCTCCACGCGCTGTCGAGACGTGTGTAGCGGTCGAGATAGCGGATGTACATGACCTGGTTCGTGGCCCCGGAGTCGGTGCGGGTCAGGTGACTGGCAACGCAGTACACCTCGCCGGTCGCGTGCTCACCATCGGGGTCCACCTCGTAGATCGACTGGCCCAGCATGTGGTGGGTGGCGTCGTACTGGGCGATGCGGTCCATGACGCGGGCGAGGTGCGCGTGTCCGGTCATCGGCGAGGAAGCCCGGCCCTCGCGGACAACGGTCAGGGTTGCGTCGGGGTGGAACGCGGAACGGAACACATCGACGTCGCGGCGATCGACCCCCCTGGCATACCGGGCCGCGAGCGATGCCAACGCGTCGGTGGCGTCGCTCATTGCGTCAGGCGGGCGACGATCCGCCCGCTGGAGGTGACGACGGGCAACTGGGCGTACGTGCGTATGCCCGGTTCGGCCGCGACGACGGCAGGGATGGCATTCACGACCGGCAGCGCCGTGATCGCCATCCCGATGCCGTGGAAGTCGTCCGGCCCCATCGACGACAGATCCTGGTGGGGCCAGATGTCGAGCTTCACCCGCAGGTTCGGTTCACCCTGGACCTCGACGACGTAGCCGTGTTCCGCCGGCATCGGTGGATCCAGATCGCGGCCCATCACCCACCGCTGGTGGAGCTCGAGGACCGGCGATCCACCGACGACCCCCTGCCAGCGAAGGTCGATGCCTGCGACCGTTCCGGCTGGGATGGGCCGGCCGGGCAGATCGAGGTCGTGAACGGCGTACGCGAACTCGACGACGCACCGCCGCTCGTCGAGGGCGACACCCATCAGTTCGGCGAGGACGTCGAGCCCGTCGTCGAACACCCGCGTTGCCCGCTGGAGGTCGTCGGCGTGACGTGGATCGTCCCGCGGGCGGCCCCAGCCGAGCTCGTCCATGTTGCCGTCGCCCGCGAACATCGAGACGTCCACGGACTCACTCACCCGGATGGACCCGATGTTGGTGCTGATCCCGGCCGTCACCGCGGCGATGAGCTGTGCGAAGCCGGGGTTCATGCCGCTTCCGAAAATGCTGGCCCCGCCCGCCCTCGCGGCCGCCTCGACCGTCGCCCGATCCTCGGCGCCGAGGCTCCGACCGCTCAGGAACTCGGCCGACGTCACGACGTTCACCCCGGAGCCCAGAATCCGGGACGCTTCCGCGACGTCGAAATGCAGCGGCGTGTAGATGACGCAGTCCGGCGCCTCCGAAAGCAGGGCATCGACGTCGTCGGTGGCGACCACCCCGGTGGGCCGCGCCAGTCCGACCAGGTCGGCCACGTCCTGCCCGACCTTCTCCGAACTGTGGGCGTAGCAGCCGACCAGCTCGAGGTCCGGATGGTCGAGCACCGCGGGTACGGCCTGACGAGCCACGTTGCCCGTCGTCCACTGAACGATGCGATACCCCATCGACTCTCGCCCCCGATCGACGGCCCGATCGACCCACCGTAGCGGCCGCCCGGCAGTGCAGGACTCGGCCGACATCGCACGAACTCCCCGACCGAAACCCCACCGAGTCCCGGCCCCCGACGATCTACCGTTCGGAAATGCCCGACATCGACTACATCGCCCAGATCAGGATCGACGGGGCCCGGTTCGCGACCGCGGTGGACACGGGTCCGCTCGACGCGCCGGTTCCGGCGTGCGGGGACTGGACGTTGCGGGACCTCGCCCGCCACATGGGTCGCGTGCATCGCTGGGCCACCGTCGCCGCGGGCCAGCGCCGGCAGCCCGAGAGCGGCGACGTCGAGGACCCACCCGACACCGACGACGACCTGGCCGACTGGATCCGCGTCGGAGTGGGCGCCCTTCTCGACTCGCTCGTCCGGCTCGATCCGTCGTCGTCGACCTGGCATCCCTTCCCCGTCGACCGCGTGGCCGCGGTCTGGCCCCGCCGCCAGGCCCAGGAACTGTCGATCCACCGGTGGGACGCCCAGGACGCGATCGGTGCGCCCGAGCCGATCGAAGCGGTCATGGCGAGCGACGGCATCGACGAGTACTTCGAGCTGGCGCTGCCCCGCCTGGTGTCGCGCGGGTCAGTCGACCTCCCGGTCGCGAGCCTTCACGTCCACTGCACCGACGTCGACGGCGAATGGACGGTACGGGCGGGGGACGACGGTGTGCAGATGACCCGTGAGCACGCCAAGGGCGATGCCGCGCTGCGTGGCCGCGCCGAAGACCTGCTGCTCACGCTGTGGCGCCGGCCCGTTCCGGCTGGTGCGGTCGACGTCGTGGGCGATCCGGCCGCGGCCGACGAGTGGCTGAGGCTCGGGGGAATGTGAGGCTGGGCGGTCGCCCTGACCCGGTCGGGTGCGCCGACGGGGCCGAGGTCGCCTACCCTCCTCCGTCGGCGGGGGCTTTGGGAAGCTTCCGCTCGAATCAACATTCTCAATATTTTCGATGCCACCGCTCGCCTCCGTATCCGCGGTAGGGAACGGTGGTCGGGGGGTTCCGTTTCATGTCGATCGCCATCACCGATGACCACCAGGCACTCGCCGGGACCGTCGCCGACCTGCTCGAACGCCGAGGGTCACGCGCCGCCGCCCGCGATCTGCTCGAAGCCGACGTCGAGTCGCTTCCCGCGTTCTGGACCGACATGGCCGAACTCGGGTGGCTGGGGCTCGCCGTTCCGGAGGAGTTCGGCGGGTCTGGATTCGGTCTCCCGGAACTGACGGTCGTGATCGAGGAGCTGGGCCGCGCGCTCGCGCCCGGTCCGTTCGTGCCCACGGTGATCGCGAGCTCCGTGCTCGCGTCGGCCGCGGCGAACGGGATCCGCGAGAAGCTGCTGCCGGGACTGGCCGACGGCTCGCTGGTCGGCGCGGTGGCGCTGGGCGATTCGATCGAGGTGCGCAACGGTGCCGCCCACGGCACTGCAGCCGTGGTGAGCGGCGGGCTGGCCGATGTGCTGCTGGTCGCCGCGGGTGCCGACGTCGCGGTCGTCGATTGCGCGGGCAGCGGCGTCGACGTCGAGGTGCCCCGCAACCTGGACCCGAGCCGGCGGTTCGCCCGGGTGACGCTCGACGGCGCACCGGTCGAGATCGTTCCAGGAGCCGGTCGGACCCTGACCGACGTCGCTCGTCTCCTGTTCGCGGCGGAGGCCGTCGGGATCGCCCGCGAGTGCACCGACCAGGCGGCGGCCTACGCGAAGGAACGGATCCAGTTCGGCCGACCGATCGCCATGTTCCAGGCGGTCAAGCACCACTGCGCCAACATGTTGGTGGCCTCGGAGCTGGCCACCGCGATGGTGTGGGACGCTGCCCGGGCCGCCGCGGACGGAGGCGACCAGTTCACCTATACGGCGGCCATGGCGGCGTCGCTGGCCATCCCGGCCGCGGAATGGAACGCCCAGCTCAACATCCAGGTGCACGGCGGCATCGGGTTCACCTGGGAGCACGACGCCCACCTCTACCTCCGACGGGCGACCACGATCGAGTCCGCGATCGATCACGAGGCGGCCGCGATCGAGGCCACCGACTGCGTGCGCCGCGGTGTCGCCCGTGTCCGAACCGTCGACCTGCCGCCCGAGGCCGAGCCGATGCGCGATGCCGTCAGGGAGTTCGCCGCCAGCGTCGCCGGCCTGGACGAAGCGGCCACCCGGACCGCTCTGATCGAGTCCGGATACGTTCAGCCCCACTGGCCCGAGCCCTGGGGTCGGGGCGCCGGCGCGGTCGAGCAGCTCGTGATCGAGCAGGAGTTCGCGGCAGCGGGCGTGAAGCGGCCGGCGTACGGCATCACGGGCTGGGTGATCCTGACGCTGGTCCAGCACGCCACCGACGACCAGGTCGCCCGATGGGTGCGGCAGGCCCTCGACCAGGAGGTCATCTGGTGCCAGCTGTTCAGCGAGCCGGATGCCGGCTCGGATGCCGCCGGCATCACCACCAAGGGCACCCGGGTCGACGGCGGCTGGCTGGTCACCGGCCAGAAAGTGTGGACGAGCGGTGCCCACGTCAGCCGTTACGGGTTCGCCACGGTCCGGACCGACCCCGATGCCAAGAAGCACGAAGGCATCACCACGATGGTCATCGACATGCACGCCGACGGCGTCGAGGTGCGGCCGCTGCGGATGACCACCGGCGATTCGGAGTTCAACGAGGTCTTCTTCAACGACGTGTTCGTGCCCGACGATGACGTGGTCGGCCCGGTGGACGGCGGGTGGACCGTGGCTCGCGCCACCCTCGGCAACGAGAGCGTCAGCATCGGTGGCGGGCAGGGGGGCATGTCGATGCCGGTGGAGATGTTCGTCCCGCCGTTCGACGCCCACCCCGAACGACTGTCCGGTGGAGCCGGCCGCCTCGGGCGTCACATCGCCCGGTCACAGGCCATGGAGGTCCTGAACCTCCGCAGCGCCCACCGCGCCGTCGCCGGTGGCGGGCCCGGCCCCGAGGGCAACGTCACCAAGCTGGTGCTGTCCGAGAACGGCCACGAGGCGGCCGCGATCCTCGCCGCCGTGGGCGGACCGGAGACCGCCTTCTTCGACGGAGCGACGGCGATGACCGGCTACCTCGTCCTCATGCACCGGGCCATGTCGATCGCCGGCGGCACCTCGGAGATCAAGCGCAACCAGATCGGCGAGCGGATCCTGGGCCTGCCCCGGGACCCCCTCATCAACTGACGACGTCGACGGTTCGAAGGGGCCCACTCATCGGGAGGCGGTGACGATCCCGACGGTGGCCCCGAGGACCACGTCACCGGTCTCGTCGAGGTGGTCGGAGTAGCAGGCGGCGATGGCTCGCTGGACCGACTCGAGCGCGGCGGGCTCGAGGTCGGCGGTGGCGACCCTCGTCGGTCCCAGTTGCATGGACGAGGCGGCTGCGGCCGCCGGATCCTGCCCACCGCCGATGAGCAGGCGCACGCGATGGGGGGTCCATACGGCGTCGCGCCACCCCGCAGCTTCGAGCGTCGAGACGACCGCGTCGGGGTCGGCCAGCGAGAACGGGCCGTAGCCGTCGGGGGGAAGGTCGGCCTCGATCCCCGCGTCCGCGAGGGTGGCCATCGCAACGGTCAGTGGCAGGTCGAACATCTCCGAGTCGACCCGGCGCGACCACACGGCGACGCACAGACGGCCGCCGGGGGCCGTCGCCCGGGCGAGGTTGGCGAAGGCGGCGGGCGGATCATCGAAGAACATCACGCCGAAGCGGGAGATCACGACGTCGAACGGATCTTCGGGCCGCCAGGTCGCCGCGTCCGCGACGACCCACTCGATCGGAGCGCCGTCATCGCCGGACCGTGCAGCCGCGGCCGCGATCATCTCGTCGGACACGTCCGCGCCGACCACCCGGCCGTGGGGAGCGACCAACTCCGCGGCGCGTCGGGTGGTGGGCCCGGTCCCGCAGCCCACGTCGAGGACCCGATCACCCGGAGCGAGTTCGGCGGCGGCCAGGAGCAGGTCCGACACGGGTGCCAGCTGCACCTCGAGGTCGTCGGCCATCGCGACCCAGCGACTCGCCCGGTCTCCGGTCCAGTTCTCCGACGGGTCAGCGGCCATGGCCGACCACGGTACGCAGTACCTCCCCGTTCTGTGATGCAGAACGCTCGCCGCAGCAGTCGTTCGGCATCACAGATCGGAAGATGGGCGACCTCCGGACCTCAGGATGAAGCCACCCACAGACCGGCGACGGAATGGCCGTTCGCCAGGCCGGGGAACGGCTTGCTCCCGTCAGGGTTGTCGGGCCCGTAGACGCCGAACACGTTCGGGTTGCTCGCGATGTTCCAGTCGACCCAGCTCAGCCAGACGTTGTCCACCCGCTCGGCGAACCGTCGGTTCAGATCCTCGTAGATCGTCTTGCGCTTGGCCGGATCCGTCTCGACCCGCCCGGAATCGAGGAGACGGTCGACCTCCGGGTCCTTGATCCGGTTGAAGTTGGTGGGCGCCTCGCTGTGCCACCAGATGTACTGCTCGTCGGGGTCCCCACCGGGGTGGTTCCTCCAGTTCACGATCACCTGGAAGTCGCCGCCGAGCGCCGTGTCGATCAGTGAGGCCTGCTCGATGTCCTTCGTCGTGACCTTCATGCCCGCCTTCTCCGCCAGCTGCTGGAGATACTGCACGTCCTTCTTGGTCTCGGCGTCGTTGGTGGAGGCCATGGTGAACTCGAGCGGCTGCCCGGTCTCCTGCTCGTACTGGGTCACCATCTTCTTCGCCTCGGCCAGGTCGTACGTCGGCATCCCGGCATCCTCGAGGTAGCCGACCGCACCCGGTGCGAACGGTCCCGACGCCATCGTGAAGAGGCCCAGGTTGCGCACCTCGTTGTACGCGTCGGCGTCGAGTGACAGCGCCAGCGCCTTGCGGGCCGTGATGTTGTCGAACGGCGGCTTCGACTGGTTGATCAGCTCGTAGTACACGTCGGTGTACTTGTCAGTGGTCACCAGGTTGAGCGTTCCTGCCTCGGCGGCGTCGCGGATCTGCTGGATGGTCTGGGCGGCGGAGTCGTGCTCCATGTCCACGTCGCCCGCCGACAGAGCCGTGTAGCGGGAGTTCGAGTCCGGGATGGGCTGGTAGGTGATCTCTTCGAGGTACGGGAGCTGGGCGCCGTCGCCGTCCTTCATCCAGTAGTCCCGGTTCTTCTCGGCGGTGAAGTGGTCGTTGATCTTCCACTCCTTCAGCTTGAACGGCCCGGTTCCGATCAGCTTGGTGTCACAGGTCGCGGGGTCGTCCAGCTGTGCCTGGGCCATCATCCCCATGCGACCGGATCCGTACATATACGCCGGCAACGCGGGCCACGGCGTCGTGGTCGTGACCACGACGGTCATGGGATCCGGAGCAGTCACATCGGCGATGTTCTTCAGCGAGATCGCAAACAGCAGCGGCGAACGGGCTGGGTACGTGCCGCGGTAGGCGTCGAGGTTGTTCTTCACCACCGTCGAGTCGAGCGTCGTCCCGTCGTGGAACTTCACCCCCGGACGGAGGTGGAACGTGAACGTCGTCTGGTCGGGGCTGGCCTCGTAGGACTCCGCCAGCATGCCGACGTACTCGCCCTGCTCGTTCGGGATGGTCAGGGTGTCGTAGACGGTGCGTGCGACCTGAATCCCCGCGATGTCGAGCTGAGCCTCCGGCAGACACCAACCACCCGGGTTCTCCGCCTCGACCGCATATCTCACCGACCCGCCGGGAACGGGCTTCCCGCCGCCATCTTCGGCGCCGCTCCCACCGCTGGTCCCGTCGTCTCCGGACCCACCGCCGCCACACGCGACCGTGACCACCGCCACGGCGGTCAGCGTCGCCGCGGTCGCCCAGAGATTCCTTCGTCCTCGCATCACAATCCTCACGTTCCGGCAGTCATGCCGCCGTCGACCGGAATGATCGCGCCGTTGACAAACGACGCGGCCGGGTCGGCGAGGGCGATGACCATGTGTGCCACCTCTTCGGGGCGCCCGTAGCGTCCCACGGGGACGTGCCGGGAGGCGAAGCGATCCCGGGCCTCCTCGGGTATCGCGTCGGTCATGCCGGTCAGGATCGGACCCGGGCAGATGCAGTTCGCGGTCACCCCATGGCGTGCCACCTCGACCGCGAGTGACCTGGTGAGCCCGATGACGCCGTGCTTGGAGATGGCGTAGGGCGAGAGGAAGCGCTGGGGAGCGAGGCCTTCGGTCGAGGCGATGTTGATGACCCGGCCGGCCCCGTCTGCGATCAGGTCGGGAAGGCAGGCACGCGTGAGGGTGACCATCGACTCGAGGTTGATCGTCATCGTCGTGGCGTAGATCGATTCGTAGTCGTCGTGGTCGAAGGGGGCGAGCATCGAGACACCGGCCACGTTGGCCAGCACCGAGATCGGACCGAGGCTCCGGCGGATCTCCGCGACGACTTCGGGGATCGCACGCACGTCGACCAGGTCGGCGACGATCTGGAGCGACCCGACCCCGGCCAGGCCGTCCTCGTCACGGTCGAGCGCGGCGACCCGTACTCCTCGGTCCGCCAGGGCCAGCGCGACGGCTCGACCCATTCCGCTCGCCGCGCCGGTGACCAGTGCCCTTCGTTCCGTCATGCCGTTCGCTCCCGTCAAGGCAGTCAGCTTGCTCGGGATGACGCGCCCGCGTCGGGCGGCTCGGAGTACACGAGGTCAACCGCGACATCGAGAGCCCGACGAACGTCGCCGATGGTTGTGCGGCCCAGTGCCCAGGCCCGGAGTTGGCTCGCCATCACGTTGTTGGTCATACCGACGATGGCCTCGGCCGTTTCCTCGGGAGTGTCGACGAGCGCCCCGGTCATCACCGAGATGTGCCGGCGGGAGAACTCGTCGAAGATGGCACGGGCGTTGGGATCGGTCGATGTCTCGATGGCGATCTCGGCCCGGAGCATCTGGGGCCATCGCTCGAACGCCTTGACCGCTCGGGCCAGGAGGGCCCGGATCCGGTCCTGGTCGGACTCACCCCGGCTCGGCCTTCCGGCGATGCTCTGCAGCTCGAACGATCTCGCCCACTCGAGCAGTGCCGCGGCATACAGGTGCTCCTTCGACGTGAAGTACCGGTACAACGTCCCCAGAGCCACGCCCGCCTGGTGGGCGACGTCGCGAATCTGGATCTCGTCGTACTCACCGTCCTCGAGGAGCTCGATCGCGGCCTCGACGATGCGGTTCCGACGGCGCAGGAGATGGGGCGCCAACGTGTCCGGGTCCGGGGCGCGGTTGTCGACCTTGGCGAGGCCGTCGCCGTCCCGGGTGGTGGCGTCGCTCGGCATCAGCGGTACCGGATCACGGTCGGGACGGGCGCTCAGGCCGCTGAAGCGTTGCGGAGCAGGGCTTCGTTGGCATCCGGCGGGAGCTCGTCGAGGGGACGAGCGATGTCGTCGACCCGAGGGCCGATCCGGGCCGCGGCCTCGTCGAGCTTCGGCAGGTCGAAGTCGTACGCCTCGGCGGCGTTGCCGGCCAGGATGCGCCGCAGATCCTCCTCCGGCCAATCCGAGAACAGCTGGCGCAACGCCTCGGTGGTGAACGGGTACGTGCCTTCGTCGTGGGGATAGTCACTCCCCCACATGAACCGGTCGATGCCGAGCGTCGTGCGGGCGGCCTCCACGTCGGCCCGCTGGGGGAAGCTCACGCCGAGCCAGACGTTCTGGTGGAAGTACTCCGTGGCGGACTTCGGAAGCACGTGCTCCGGCTTGAACCGCAACTCGCCGACGGCCAGGTTCTCCCGGACGTTCTTGATGATCATGTCCAGTTGGTCGAGCAGCGGAGGCAGCCACGAACAGCCCTGCTCGGTCATCATGAACTTGAGGTTCGGGAACCGCTCGAACACGCCGGACAGCATCATGAACACGAGCGGACGACGGGAGTAGCCGGGCACCTCGGCGAGCATGATGAGCGCAGACGAGGGGACCCGGGCGTAGGCCGGCGAACCGGTGCCGCCGTGGCAGTTGATCGGGACCTCGAGCTCCTCACACACCGCCCAGAGGCGGTCGTAGTCGGGATGGTTGAGGGGCTTGATCCAGTCGACGTCGGGCGGGATCGTCGGCAGGAGGACACCGCCGCGGAGGTTGTGCTCCTTGATCCAGCGGACGTCTTCGATCGCGTGATCGATGTCGTTCAGGAAGATCTGGCCGATCCCGGCCCGCCGTTCGGGGGCGCGGCTGCAGAAGTCCTCCAGCCATCGGTTGTGGGCGTGGATGCCGGCGCGTCGGTGCTCGTACTCGTCGGGCTTGGGCGGCCGGGCGAAGAGCACGAAGCTCGGGAAGAACGGGGGAACCGTGTTCGGGAAGATCACCTCGCCCGCCACACCGTCGGCGTCCTGCTGGGAGTTCCGCATGTCGTCGTCCCAGTTCCGGTAGCGCCGGGTGTCACCCAGGTCGCTGAACGGGTTCTTGTACTCACCGCGCCAGGCGTCGAAGTCGTCGAGGAACTTCGGGTCGAGGAACTCCCGGTACTGCGCGTGGCTGCCTCCGGCGTGGGTGTCGGAGGAGATGATCGTGTAGCGATCGCTGTCGGACATCGTCAGTCCCCTTTCTCGGTGCGGCCCGGCTTCATGATCGGGCTCGCGGTCGGTGTCGTGGTCGTGGTCATGCGGTCGTCCGGTCGGTGTCGGAATCGAGCGCTCGGGCCCGCTGCCTGCTTTCCAACTCTTGGCGCTCCAGGTCCTGCTTGAGCACCTTGCCCGTGTCCGTGTACGGCAGGTCAGCCCGCACCTCGACGTGGGCGGGAACCTTGAACGGCGCCAGCGTTTCGCCCACCCAGACCTGGATGTCCGACGTCGTCAGCTCGGCGCCCGATCGGAGGACGACGAACGCCTTGACCTCCTGGCCGAGCACCGGATGGTCGACGCCGATCACGGCGGCATCGTCGATGTCGGGATGGGCGACGAGGCGGTTCTCGACCTCCATCGGGTAGATGTTCTCGCCGCCCCGCAGGATCAGGTCACGCATCCGGCTCTCGAGGAAGAGCATTCCTCCCTCGATCCGACCGAAGTCCCCGGTGCGGTACCAACGATCGGCGTCGAGGCTCTCGGCCGTCGCGTCGTCGTCACCCCAGTAGCCGATGAAGACCGAGGCGCCGCGGATGTGGATCTCGCCCACCGCGCCCTCGGCCATCGTGTCGCCGAGTGGGTCACGGATCTCCACCTCGATGCCCGCCTGGGCCCCGCCGACGCTGTCGGGCATCGCGACCAGCATGGGTCCCGCGATCAACGTGCCGTTGCCCACGGTCTCGCTCATGCCGTACCCGTTCGCCAGGGTCACGCCCGGGAAGCGCTGGGTCAGTTCGTGAACGAGCTCGGGAGCGAGGGGGGCGCCGCCGCCACCGATGCTCCGCAGCGACGACAGGTCGTACTCGCCCAACCCGGGATGGCGGACGATGCGCCACCACTGGGTCGGCACGCCGCTCCAGCCCGTGATGCGGTGTTGCTCGGTCAGCTCCAGGTGACGGGTCTCGTCCCATGCCCCGGGCGGGGCGAAGACGAGCCTCGTCCCGAACAGCGGCCCGGTCATGAGGATGCCGAGCATCCCGGACACGTGGAACATCGGGCTCGACAGGATGCTCGCCGGTTGACGGGGATGGGTCGCATTGGGCTGTGTCGGATTGGGCTGTGTGGGATTGGGCTTCGTGTTCGCCGGTGCTTCGGTCGGCGCCGAGCGGGCCATCGCGGCGGCGATCCGGGCCCCGAGCTGGGAGATCATCGCGAGGTGGAGAATGTTGCGATGCGACAACGTCGCACCCTTCGGGCGACCGGTCGTGCCGCTCGTGAACAGGATCACCACCGGATCGTCCTCGTCGATCTGCACGGCCGGCGGCGTCGCTGCATCAGCCCGCGCCAGGGCCGTTGCCACCAGGTCGTCGAGTGAGCGGACCGGAACCGACGCCCGGTCGGCCTGCGCCACCCGCTCCAGTCGGCGAACATCGCCGAGGACGATCGACGGGGTCGTCAGGTCGATGCCGTACCGGATCTCATCTGCGGTCCACCAGCCGTTCAGGCTCGTGATGATCGCCCCGACCGACAGCGCCGCCCACATGGCGAGGCCGTACTCGGCCGAGTTGGCCGAGATGAAGCCGACCCGGTCTCCCGGCCCGATCCCGTGCCGTTCGACCAACTCGGCGGCGATCCGGTCGATCGCCTCCCGGGCGCGACCGAAGGTCCACGTGCCGGTGGGCGAGACCAGGAACTCGAGGTCGTCGGCGGCCGCGACCGATCGGTCGAACATCTCGCGGAGCGTCCGCGGTCGGTTCACGAACACCTGAAGCTCCTGGCCCAGGACCTTCTCGTCGACCAGTTCGAACGGGGCGCCGGGACCGATCAACGGGTCGAGGACCGCGGCCGGCAACAGATCGGGCAGGATCCACGTCGAACGGGCCGGCGGCGGAGCAGCCATCACACCCCCAGCGAGGATTCGGGGCCGAACTCTGACGACTCGTGGACGTCCACCATCTCCTCGGCTCCTCGTCTCGCCGGACCGGTCGTTCCCTGACGGGCCCGGTTCGGCACGGCTCGGTTCGTCACGAACTGGAACTAGAGTCTAAGTTCCTATCCGAACCTCGGGCAACCATCGCCCGCCGACCGCAGCGAAGCCGCTTCGCCAGAGCTCGACTTGGAGGGCCACCGTGCCGATGCCGACCAACATCGGGATCATCGACCTCGGGATGGGGTTCCCGTACCAGAGCGTCGACGAGAAGAAGGCCGCCTACGACTTCTTCCGCCCACTGCTCCGGGACCGCCAGAGTCGGGATCAGTTCGAGTTCCCGGCCGAGTACATGTTCAAGGACGCTCCCGATGTCATCTCACCCGACGAGGATCCGGTCGCGTGGACGGTCGCCAAGATGGACGAGTTCGGGATCGATCAGGCGATGGTCGGCATGTCGGGCCACGGCATCCGGGCCAAGCGGGAGCATCCCGGCCGGTTCCACCTCATGTGCGGCGTCGACCCGAACCGGGGCGCCGAGACCCTGCGCGATCTCACCGCGGCGAAGGACGAGCACGCCGTCGCGGCCGCGATGTGCTTCCCGTCCGGCACGAACCCCCAGGTCGCCATCGACGACAAGTTGATGTACCCGATCTACACCCGCTGTTGTGAGCTCGGGGTGCCGATCTGCATCAACGGCGGCGTCGTCGGGCCCCGCATGCCGAGCTGGCCCCAACACGTCGAGCGATTCGACAACGTCCTCTACGACTTCCCCGAGCTCACCATGGTGATGATGCACGGCGGCGAACCCTGGACGGCCTTGGCCGTGAAGTTGATGCTGAAGTGGCCCGGGCTCCACTACATGACGAGCGCGTTCGCTCCGAAGCACTACCCGGCCGATCGTCCGCTACGCCAACACCCGCGGAGCGGACAAGATCATGTTCTGTGGCTACTTCCCTGCCGGACTCACGCTCGAACGCCAGATGAGTGAGCTCCCCGACGTCGGGTTCCGCGAGGATGTCTGGCCCAAGTTCCTGCGGACGAACGCAATCCGCGTCTTCCAACTCGACGGCCCGAACGCCTGAGATCGATCCGAGAGCGAGCACCGACCGACCATGGCCATGCCCACCGACATCGGGATCATCGACACGATGATCGACTTCCCGCACGCCGACATGGCTGCGACCTACAAGTTCATCACCCAACAGACTCGGGACACGGAGTCGAAGGAGGACTTCGAGTTCCCCGTCGAGTACATGTTCAAGGATGTGCCCGACAAGGGCCTGCGCGACCTCGACGACCCGATCGGCCTCACCATCGACGAGATGGACCGCTGGGGCATCGAGCGTGGCCTCATCGGCGTCGGCCGCAAGGGCAACGGCGCCGAGGCGATGAAGCGCTACCCCGACCGGTTCATCGCATCGGGCAACGGCGACCCCAACAAGGGCGTCGAGGGGATCCGTGAGATCCGCCGGCTCAAGGACGAGTTCGACATCCGCGCCATCGGCCTGTTCCCGTCGGGGACGTTCCCCCAGGTCGCCATCAACGACCCGCTCATGTACCCGATCTACGCCACGTGCCAGGAGCTCGGCATCGCCGTGTTCTGCTGCGCCGGGGTGCCGGGGCCGCGATTGAAGATGGCACCCCAGCGGGTCGAGCTCATCGACGAGGTCATGTACGACTTCCCCGAGCTCACCTTCGTGACGCGCCACGGGTGCGAACCGTGGGAGGACCTCGCGGTGAAGCTGATGCTCAAGTGGCCCGGGCTCCACTTCTCGACCAGCGCCTTCGCTCCGAAGCACTACCCGAAGGCGATCATCGACTACGCCAACACCCGCGGCGCCGACAAGATCATCTACGCCGGCTACTTCCCGATGGGCCTGTCGCTGCAGCGGATCGTCACCGAGCTGCGCGACGTTCCGTTCAAGGACGAGGTGTGGCCGAAGTTCCTCCGCACCAACGCACTCCGGGTGCTCGGCCTCGACGCCTGATCGGCCCGGCCGGGCAATGACGGCTCGGTCTCAGGCGTCGCTCTCCCGGAGCCGGTATCGCTCGACCTTTCCCAGTGCGTTGCGTGGCAGGGTCTCGACGAACCGGACCTCCCGCGGGCACTTGAATCGGGCGAGCTGATCCCGGACGCGTTCGATGATGGCGTCGCCATCGGGTTCTGCGCCGGCCGTCGGCACGACGAATGCGACCACGGTCTCGCCCCACTCGGGCGACGGAATTCCGACCACGGCGGCATCGGCCACGAGCGGGTCGGCGAGCAGCGCGTCCTCGACCTCCCGGGGGTACACGTTGAACCCGCCCGAGATGATGAGCTCGGTGGAGCGACCGACGATGCGCAGGTATCCCTCGTCGTCGAACCGGCCGATGTCGCCGGTACGGAACCGTCCGTGCTCGTCGAAGGTGACCGGGTCGAGATCGCGGCGACCCCAGTAGCCCGCGAACACGTTCGGACCGCTCACCACGATCTCTCCCTCGCGTCCTCCGTCGGCGTCGAGGTCGACCTCGACGCCGGGCAGCGGGATGCCGACCGTGCCGGCTCGTCGCTCACCGTCGAACGGGTTCGAGACGAGCATCATCGTCTCGGTCATGCCGTACCGCTCGAGGACGACCTGGCCCAGGCGTTGCGCCACCTCCGTGTGCAGTTCGGGGTCGAGTGGCGCCGAACCGCTGACGCACAGTCGAAGTGTCCTCAGCCTCGCCCCTTCGGGATGATCGACGAGCCGCCGGTACATCGTGGGCACCCCGAAGAACATCGTCGCCTCGTGATCGATGGCGGCACCGATCACGTCGCCGGCGTCGAACCGCGGGAGCACCACGGCCGACGCACCGGTGACCAACGTGCCGTGCACCCCCACGCCCAGGCCGTGCATGTGGAACAGGGGCAGCGCGAGCACCAGGCGGTCGGCGTCGGTCCATCGCCACGCGATCCGCAGGGCCTGCACACTCGACAGGAGGTTCCGATGGGACAGCACCGCCCCCTTGGGACGTCCGGTCGTCCCCGACGTGTAGCCGATCAGTGCCGGCGCCGACGGGTCGACCACGTCGAGCGCGGGCGGAACGCCCTCGGGCAGGTCGATTTCGGAACCGACGATCAGCACGTCCGGATCGGCGGCATGGATCCAGCCCGCCGCGTCGTCCCGGTCCACGAGAACGGCCGCGGGCCGGGCATCTCCGATCACGTGGGCCAACTCCG
>Ga0190271_10000805_pt1 | contig 16627 bp, 9 predicted proteins | sample Popmic356T_FD_133747 | JGI IMG/M metagenome (GOLD analysis project Ga0190271, IMG submission 133747) | Populus adjacent soil microbial communities from riparian zone of Weber River, Utah, USA - 356 T | ecosystem: Environmental > Terrestrial > Soil > Riparian zone | place: USA: Utah | collected...
GTGCGCAAAGGCGATCGTGACGAGCGGCAGGAGCGCGAACAGGATCGACGTCAGGCCACTGTCGAGGAACTGCTCACCCCAGTAGATGAGGCCGTAGTCGGCCGCGAAAAGGACCAGTCCGACCCAGGTGACGAGCAGCCATTCGGCTCGGCCCGACGGCCAGCGCGCGCGCAACAGCGGCACGATGGGCATGAACATCGCGCCGGCAAGGAGAAATCTCAGGGCCGCGACATTAAACGGGCCAAGCCCGCCATAGCCGACCTTGATCACCAGCCAGGTCGATCCCCAGATCAGGCAGAGCAGCGAGTAGAGGGCGAGGTGCATGCTTTTTGCTTGAGTGGAAGCGACCCTTCTGCAGACAATGGGTTGTCACGAGAGTGCACAATGAAACTTAACCTTCCGGCAACACTCGGCGCGGCGCTCATGATCGTCGCAGTCGCGACGCTGACAGCGCAAGACCAATCCAAGTCAGCAGCGCAGCAGGATCCGCCAAGGCCACCCACGACGCTCGAGTTGAGCGGATGCGTGAGCCTCAATCCTGCAGCGGGCGGTCAGTACGCGTTTGTTGATGCTGCCAGTGGTGGGACGTATCGACTGAACGGGAAGAACCTCAAGAAGTACGCGGGCCAGCGAGTCAGGCTCGTGGGTGATGCATCGACGAAGCGTCTCAAATTCAAGACCGGACTCTGGCCGTCACCGAACATTGCAGCACAAGCAGGCGCGCTCGACCCCGCGCAGGAATCAATCGCCCGCCACTCCGGCGGGGCCACGAACCTTCCTGACGGGACGCCGGAGCTGAAGGTGGTCCGCGTCCACGGCGTTGACGGGGCGTGTCAGTAACGCCCCATTCACACGCACACTTACTCGTCTACGTTGTGTAAATCGATTGGAGCGGCACCCTGTTCGCGAGGGCTCGAATGGGACTCCGGGTCGCCGCTCGGGTTCAGTGACAGCGTTCGACCGAGCTCGTCGTGCTGAGCGCGATCGGAGTGGAGAAGTGCGCGAACGACTTCCTCGCGCGTTGTCTCCGGCCGATCGGGTTGGGACGTGAGCTTCGGCACGGGTCACCTCTCTCTCGTGATATCGAGGACGCGTAAGCGGGTGAGCTGTAGCCGCCACCTTCGCACAACAGCCGCCCGAGGACAAGACTCTTCTCGCACTACAAGGCCGTCGGAGATAAAACAAATGTCGCCGTCGTTGGGAACTTGTTGAAGGCGCGGAACTTCCGTACGTTTTGGCTTGCCTGTACTTGAGCTCGGATAAATAATTTGCCTCTCAGTTTGTTCACGTCCTTCCCGCACGACGTTGTAGTCGACGCAGGTTCACTTCATGAGTTCTGCGCTTCCTAGAAGAGCTGTCAAGGAGACTAGAGTGGCTATCTGTCTATCGTGCTCGCATCGGCGGCGGGGACTCGCTCAGAAGGCCGTTCGTCTGCGCCTCGCGCTCCTTGCCATGAGTCTCATCTTCATCTCTGCAGGTTCGGTCGCGGGGCAGCAGCAGCAGCCGGCGCTGACCTGGTTCCACACCTACACCATCCCAGGCAACTACGCAGTGGGCGGCGTGGATCTGGTTCCACTGAGTTTCAAGAACGGCCTGAGGACGAGGAAGATCCTCATGGGCAATCAGGTTCCCGCGAACGCGGAGATCCTGGCCGCTTTCTTGTACTGGGAAACCATGTGGCGCGGACAGGAAAACGCGGTTGACCCGTTGAACGATCAAGTGAAATTCAGGGGGCAACGGGTTACGGCAATCAAATCCACCAGACAGCCGGTCACTCCTGGTTGCCGCGCGATCGGCGATGCCGAGTGGATGGGCATCATGCGCGCGGATGTCCTCCGGTTGCTTCCCCTGCAGCTGGATGACAAGGGCGAACCGACCGGAAGACGGTTGGTCAACGACGCGGATCTGGCCGCGAACAAGCTGACCCCACACTCAGTGACGTTGCCGGACTCCGGCATCTTCAACTTCGTTCCGCAGAGCGCGGGCGCATCGCTGCTCGTGATCTATCAGGATCCGAATCAGGCCGCACCATTGACCAGCATCGTCGTGTACGACGGCCTGAACGTTCAGGCTCGCACCACCAACAACGACACGGTGTTGCCGATTCGCGGCTTCATCGACGCCGTGGACGGCAGTGCGGCCAGGCTGACGTACATCGGAGGCAGCGGGTTTGTGAACCTCACCGACCGCGTGTATGTCGGAACGAAGAGAGTCGATAGCGGAAATCCATTTCCCGCCGGCGGGCTGCTCACGGACCGCGCCTGGTCGAACCCGACCTTCAACATTCCCGCGGGGGGATGGACAGTGGAGGACGGTGGCCTGTACGGCGAGCAGGTTACGACTCGAATCACACACACCGCGCCGCTGCTGCTGTATGACTGCTTGTCCACGGGCGCGGTGATCTTCGCCGCCAGGACGCAGGATAGCGACGGTGATGGCCTCGCGGACAAGCTCGAACAGTTGAGTGGATTGAAAGATCCGCATGACGTCGCGTACCCCGACATCCGCGCAATGGGTGCAGACAAGGATCGCCGCGATCTCTTCGTGGAAATCAACGCCATGTGGGCGCCGGCGAATACGACGTACGGAGTCAGCAAGGCGCCGTACGTCGGAACCATCACAGACACTGACGGGCACCTCCATATGCCCACTCCCTTTGTGTTGAAGCAGGTCGGAGACGCGCTTGCGAATCCGCCCGTCGGGAAACAGCCGATCAACGTGCACTTCGACGTGGGGCCGCCCGCCGCGTATCACGCGCTCGTCGATCCAGATGTGCACGACGGAAGTCCATCGCCGTTTGCGTCGCTCGAAGCGGAGAGCTACATCGTTCAGTACGACGCAAGAGGTGGGGAGCAGATTCTCGAACGGACGTCTCAGCGGTTCCCCACGTTCCCGGGTACGGTCAGCTGGAATTCGGCGCTGCAGGTGCTCGCCAGTGGGCCTGTCGGGAAGAACGGCGAGGAACTGACCGAAGCTGACATCAACGCCGGTGCGTGCCTGACGAGCGGCGCGTCCTTCCCGTGCCGAAGACGGTTCGACTTGAATCGACACGGAATCTTCCACCTCGGGACGTACGTGCACGCGCGCGGCGTGCCGAAGTCGACCTTCCCATGCGTATTACCGAACGGGAGTGAGGTGCCCGCGCAGTCCAACGGGAGCTGCGCCATGCCGGCGACAGTCAATCCGGCGTATTACGTCCCGAAGAGCGTGTCGGGTGTTGCGGAGCTGCCAGGGAAGTTCTTCATGGTGTCGCTCGGGTTGTGGGACAACTTCCAGGGCACGCGCGACCTGCAGGCGAACACCACGCTCCATGAGCTCGGGCATAACCTCGATCTCTGGCACGGCGGAGGAAAGCCACAGTTCACAAAGACTGCGAAAGGCCTGCATGTCTTCGTTCAGCCGAATTGCAAGCCGAATCACCTGAGCATCATGAGTTATCTCTTTCAGGCGACCGGCGTACGCGGGGCAGACGGTCTGGCGCGCGCACGCCTGTCGGGCGAAGTGATCGGATCGATCAACGAGCAGGCCCCGTTCGACGCTCCGTTGTTCATGGCGAGCCCGGAAGCGCCGTTCACGTCGTGGTACGCGCCTAAGGCGCCGGGCACGCTGGGCACACAATTCGCTCTCGAGCCGGCCACGAAGCACTGTGACGGCACGCCGCTGCTGCCGACGGACTCTGCGTTCGGCACCGTGCGCCTGGACCTGAAGAGTGCGAACGGTTTGATTGACTGGGCGGGCGATGGTGCGCCGTCGGGCTCCGATCAGGATGTCAACTTCGACGGGAAGAAAAGCGGTGAGGGCGCGTCTCTCGTGGGCTACAGCGATTGGGACGGCATCGCGCTCAACCGGCTCGGCTCTGGTTTCAATATCGCCGGCTTCTCACAAGGCCTCGACTTCGGCGGCCTCGACTTCGGTGGTCTCGATTTCGGCGGCCTCGACTTCGGCGGCCTCGACTTCGGTGGTCTCGACTTCGGCGGTCTCGACTTCGGCGGCCTCGACTTCGGCGGTCTCGACTTCGGTGGTCTCGACTTCGGCGGTCTCGACTTCGGCGGTCTCGATTTCGGCGGCCTCGATTTCGGTGGTCTCGATTTCGGTGGTCTCGAAGCCGAATCCGATGCCGAGCTCACCTACGAGATCGTCGTGGAATCAATTGCACCTGGAGGAGCGACGCCGCCAAACGCGCTAACCGCATGCGTCATTGGAACTGACGGATGCCCGGGCGAACCGCTGCACCGCCATCTCCTGGATTGGGAGCCGCCAACCGTCGGCGCGCCGAGCTTCTATGAGGCCTCGCGCGTCTGGGATCCGACGGGCCTGGCAACGGAGCCTGCGCTCGGAAGTCCGGTCACGATTGTCGGAACGACCCCAGTACCGTCGACCACGCTTATTGATGGTGAAGAGCTGCCGGACGGGAAGAGATTCATCTACTGGGTGCGCGCCTCCGTCGACGGGAAGCTGGGAAGCCTCTCCAACTTTGCCTTCGTGACGGCCGTGAACTCAGCGCCTATTGCGATCGACGATTCAGGGCCAACGTACAACATCCCGCAGAATTCACCGGGTGCGTCGTTCCCGAGTGTGCTGGCCAACGACGACAAAACGGACAGTCCAGGGGCGTCGCTGCAAGCTGTCCTCGTGTCGGGGCCGCAGCATGGGGCGCTCACCTTCAGCGCTGACGGCACGTTCAGTTACACGCCGGCGTCGGGTTTCTTCGGCACGGACACGTTTACCTATCAGGCGAACGATGGAGTCTGGTCGGTCGATCCGAGCGTGCCGATGAGTCCGAACTCGAACACCGCCACAGTGACGATCAACGTCCTGCAGGTGGACTTCACCCCGCCAGTGGTGACGCTGACTATTCCACCGACCCCACCAGCCGGGTTCTTCTCGACCATACCGGTGACGGTCGGCGTGGCCGTAAGCGACCCGGCCAACGTGGCGGCGATCACCTGCACCGTCAACAGTGCACCGCAGGCTGTCGGTGGTCTGGTGGGACTGGGCACTGCCGCGGCCAGTGGCACCTTGAGCGTGACCGGGGAAGGAGTGAACAACCTTCTCTGTGTGGCCACTGATGGTGCCGGCAATTCGGGAGCTGCGAGTGGGTCGACGAATACGGGCACGGTCAAAATCGACACGCACCCGTTCATACCCCAATAGCTGTGGGCCGGTGACGGCGCGCCGTCTATGAGCGCGGATCCTCCTCAGGAGGATCCGCGGCAGGAACTCTGGGCCGTTCTAGTTGCCGACTCGGACGCGAACGTCCTTCACGAGTCGGTCTTCAGTGGAGTTTCCGCGAATCGCCAGATACTGCTTGTACGAATCGCGATAGCCCGCCGTTCCGATCTTCTGGCGGCCAAGCCCCTGGTAGTAGTAGACGACGGGAAGGAATCCGTAGGTCGGCTCCTCGTCGATAAACAGCGAGAGCGCCTCGCCCCGCCGCTTCAGGCAGTCATCAAACTCGGAGTCGGCACGCGTCTCGGCGCCTTCGGTCTCGAGGTACGCGCGACCGAGATCGAAGTGTCCGATCCAGGTGTCGAACTGCTTGTTCGCTTCCTGCAGGAGACTGACTGCCCGCCGGGCATCTCCCGCCTTCAGCGCAATCTCGCCCTCGATGATCTTCGCGTAGGCCTGCGGCTCGGCTTCGAGCTCGTTCGCGAGCGTCATCGCTTCCTGGTGCGCCTTGCTGGTGTTGCCGGTTTCGATGAACGTACGCGCAGCGAGGAATCGAATCGGCACCGTGCGACTGCGCATCAGTGCCTGATCGGCGGCTGCGACGGCCGCACGGTTGTTCTCCTGGTTGAGATACACCTGGGACAACAAGGCAAACTTCATCGCCGCCTTCTCGCTGTAGTTGGCGGCGGCGTCGGCCGTGGCGCCCTCCTGGAGAATGCGCGCGGCGTCCGAAAAGCGTCCTTCGTACATGGCGAGATCGCCGAGGCCCGAGGCGGCCATCGATGCGCCCTGAGGTCCGAACGTGGTGAGCCGCTCGTAGGTCGCTTTCGCATCCGCGACCCGGCCTTGTCCAACCTGCGCGAACGCCAGCGCCTGCGTCGCAAAACGATCGACCGGCTGAATCGCCAGGGCTTCCTGCTCGGCAGCCTGGAAATCGCTCGCGTAGGTGGCGTAGTACGAGAGGTTCGTGCGGAACAGCGGGAGCGTCGGAAGCAGACGCACGACGCGGCGCATCTGGGCAACGGCCTCGGGAAAGCGCCGCAACTTGGTGAGGCAGAGCGCCATCCCGTTCCCGCCAACGACATCAGCCTCGTATCGAGCGATCAACTCACCGTATTCCTTGACGCACTGCTGGTAATCGCCGGTCAGTCTGGAGTACATGCCGCGCGTGTTGTAGCGCTCGCGTTCGGTCATCCCGTCGATGTTGCGGTAGGCCTCTTTGATGTGCGTCAGCGCCTCCTGCGTCTGACCGAGGTTGCGCGACACGACCGCGAGGCTCTGGTAGCCGATCCCGAACCGCGGATCCAGTTCGACGGCCTTCAGCAAGCTGTCGCGCGCCTCTTCGAACTTGCTGTTCGATGAGGCCTCGAGCGCGGTGGCAAACAGACGCACGACGTCGAGCGACGTCGCCGTGATGCTCGTCATCGCGAACATCTGCGACGACTCCGACTCATCGTCACCGAGTCCGTTACGAATGCGGGTCATCAGACGCGTCGCGGCTTCGAGGACCTGATCGGTGCTCGCAGCCACGCCTGAAGAGGCGGTGATGACGTTGCCGGTGACGGCCTGCGCCGCCTTGACGGAAATGCGGTAGCCGCGCCCCTGTGGTTCGAGTGTGCCCGAGAGCACGATGCCGAGGCCCTGCTTGACCGCGAGCTCGCGGGCCGCGACCTCGCCGAACTCTTCCGGCGGTTGGACTCCAAGGTTGCGACGAATGGCGTTGCGATCGTACGCGGTGATGAATCCGGCGCCTTCGAGTGCGATCTTGAGGACCGGTTCGAGCACACCATCCAGCTTGGGATCGTTGGTGCGGTTCTCCAGATCGGCAACCACGACGGCGATCGGGTCGTGCTGGACCGGCGGCCGCGTGAAGTACCAGATACCCCCGGATAGTGCGAGCAATGCCAATGCGGCTGCCGTGGCGTATGGCAGCCCAATGACTTTCCTGATCGGGCGGAGCTTCCCACGATCGTCGAGGCGCTCGAGAGCGGCCACCATTTCCGCTGCTGTCTGAAAGCGCTTGGCGGCGTCGGGCTCGATGCACTTCGCGACGAACCTGTCGAGCGCCTCCGGCACGTCGGGCACGATCGAGCGAATCGGCGGAGGCAGTTGGCTCATCCGCTTCTGCAGTTCGAAGACCGCGCTCGGGGCATGCTCGATCCGGCGGCGGCCGGCGAGCATGTCGTACAGAATCAGGCCGAAGGCGTAGATGTCGACACGGTGATCGACGTGTTCGCCACGCGCCTGCTCGGGCGCCATGTACTCGATGGTCCCGATCACGGCGCCGACCACAGTTGCCGCCGCCTGGGTCATCGCTTCGTCAATCGCGGCGTTGGGCGACGTGGCCGGCTGCTTCGGCGAAGAGGGCACTGATCCCACGCGTGACGTCGAGCGCGCGATGCCGAAGTCCATGATGATCGCGTGTTCGCTCTCGACCATCACGTTCGCAGGCTTGAGGTCGCGATGAACCACGCCGGCTTCGTGCGCGGCCTGAAGGCCCGCCGCGATCTGGCGCACGACCGACATCACCTTGAGAATGGGCAACCTGGGCGTGTCGCGCAAGACGGTCGCCAGATCCGCGCCTTCGATGTACGGCATCGTGATGTACTTGATGCCGTTGATCTCACCGAGGTCGTGAATGCGGACGACGTTCTTGTGGGTGACCTGGCGGGCGAGCAGGAGCTCCTGCTTGAACCGGCGCTCGATGTCCTGCGCCCCGTCGGCATCCTGCGCCGCCTCCGGACGAATGACCTTCAACGCGACGGCGACGTTCAGCTCCGCGTCCCAGGCCTGATATACCGCGCCCATCCCGCCGATGCCGAGCGTCCGCAGGATCGTGTAACGCGACCCGAACTGTTCTGAGACCTTGAGTGGCCCAAGTGCGGTCTTCGGCGTCGCGACATGCCTGACGCCGCCTGCGGACACTGGCAGCCCGGTCGTGTCCGCCGTTGGATCGTGGGGAGGTGGAGGTTGCGACGGAGGCGGAGCCGAAAACACCGTTTCGGCGTCGTCGTGGGGGACCGGGGTCAGAACGCTCGTCGCGACAGAAGAGGGCAGCAGCGTTTTACAGGCAGGGCAACGCCCACCTGCATCGGACACCTCTCCTCCGCAATTCGGGCACTTCATCACAAGGGCGCGGCCCCAGGGTCGATTCCCGGCTCGGTTCCCGCTGTTGAGATTATGTGGCTGGGTCCGGAAATATCAAAGCCCAAAGGGGTTTCCTCTGTACAGACAACGTGACAGATGGACGTACTGAACGTCGTTATGGCGCTGCTGTGCTGCGCCAGGGACCATCCACGGACAGGGTCGCACGGGCGACGAAGTCCGCGAGGCGCAGGTAGCCGACACGGGTGTAGTGACAGCAGTTGTCGATGTAGGCAGGAGCAGGTTCAGCGTCAAAGATGCGGGTGCCGTCGAAGAAACCCGCCCGACTGGCGAGCTCCTGGGTTGCGGCTTCCGCCAGGAGAACCGGGTAGCCCTGTTCGACGCCCGATTTGAACCCCGATTCCGGACTGATGGCGACGGCCGATTCCTCGGCGCTGAACGATCTCGAGGTGCGGTGGTACTGGTTCGGTTGCAGGACGTGAATGTATGGGACGTTCCTTGCGGCCAGCATCGAGCGCATGAGGAGTGACGCCTGCGCCCAGTTATGCGCGATCTCCTGGAAGAGCATCGCTCCGCTGCGTTCTTCCGTTGGAGGAACCGCGCCGATCAACGAGTTACCGGGCGGCGGCGACGGGAGGCTGTCGAGTGTCCGGGTCTCTCGCTCGTAGCGACCCATGAGCCACGCTCGATAGCCGCCGCCAACCACCGCATCGACCGCCGCACTCCGATTGCGATTGAGCGTCTCGCCGACGCCGTTCACACGCGATCGATAGCGAGCGACGGCCGCCAACGACTCGAGTCGCTCCGGCGTGAGGCTGCCCCTGTCGATCAAATTGATCAGCGGGATCAGATGCGAGGCGCTCGGCATCGAGATGTCGAGACGCTGCTGGTTGTTGATTGGCGACAGCGCGACCTCGTTGAGGCCGGCGATGTTGATGACGAGATCGAACGGCTGGCCGATCGACAGGAAGTAGGCGAGGATGAGCGCCTGCTGCGGCTGCTTGTAGCCTTCGTGCGCCATGCAGAGCGGAACGAGCGTACGCGCCTTGAAGAACTCGTGCTGCCGCAGATCGTCGAGAAGATGCTCGACGCCGACCTGGCAGAACCACACGCTGACCGACCCGCCGAAGATCCCGATGATGAACTCGTTGTTGCCTCTCTCGACCGGAAGGTTGTACGGCGAGACGAATCCGAAGTTGTTGGTGGCGACTCGCGGAGCGTCGCCACCCGGCTCGCGAAGTTCGGGCGGGACGTCGAACGGTATGCCTGATCTGTGGCTCGGCCCGAAGTACGGATTGAGGACGTCCGCGGTGAGCTGCCCGGATAACGGATCGCCCACCGCGGAATACACAGGGCGATCGACGTAGAACAGGTTGCCCGTTCTCGCGAAGTGGGCGAGGAGCGCAGTCGCTTCGGCCAGCACGCCGAAGACGATCACGTTGATCACGACAATCCTGGCTGCGCGTCGCATCGCTATCGATCGGAGGTCGCGCGCGCGTCGCCGGCTCGCACTTGCGTGATCGTCGCAGTGATGGCCTGCGTGACCCGCGCCGACTCTTCGGGAGTGGCGAGCAGGGCCGGCTGGCTGTGGGCTCCGATGGAGACGGACGTCAGCACAACGTTCGGCGGAAGAGGAACGCGACGGGCGGCGGCTTCAACTTCCGGCATCCGTGACAACTCCTGCGCCGCCCGCGTCAGGTGATCGGGTCGATTGAGGAACGCACGCATCGCGCTGGCGGAATCGCCCGGCAATCCTGCGGCAACAGGTAGAAGCTGGTTGGAGAGTCGAAGGACACCGATGCGAGCCAGCCATGGCCACGCCGGCGCAAGCGTTGACCCCGACGCAGTGGGTTCGACCGTCGGGTCGTCGATGAGGACGAGCGCCGCCGTGTTCGACGCGAAGCGTCCTGCGTACATCCGGGCGAACAGGGCGCCCGCTTCGTGTCCGACCAGGACGATCGGACCGATCTCATTGGCGCGATCGAGCAGCACACGCAGTTCTTCGGGTACGCGCGCCGGGATGTAGCTGCCATCTCCCGCTTCGCTCCACCCGAGGCCGGCGCGGTCGTAGCTGCACACACGGGTGACCTTCGCGATCTCGGGCTGAACCCACGCCCATGCAGCGGACATGCTTCCTGCAGCAGCTTCGAGGATCACGATCGGTGCGCCCTTGCCGGTGCAGTGGATGTGCAATTGATGGCCGCCTGCGTCAACCAGACCGCCCGGACGCTGATAGCGATGACGCTCGAGCGCAGTGGCGACACCTTGATAGGTCGCACCTGCTAACACGAAGACAGCGAGGAGCGCGGCGATGAGTCTGGTGGTCCGTCTAAGTGACAACAGTAGCGGGGTCACGAATCAGCCTGCGGCAGGGGCATCGACGCCAGCAGTATAGTCCGTGCGAAGCAGGCGCTTTTCACACTCGGCCGGCATGTCCCTCGCGAGCACGATCCAAAACAGATCGCACCGCGATGGCGAGAGCGGATGGTGTGAACGGCTTGCGGAGGAGGTGGTCGCCCTCGGCCTCGATGCCGTGCGTCGGCATCTGCTCGGGCGGGTGGCCGCTCATGAACAGCACGGGCAGGCTTCCGTTGTCACTCCGCAGTCGTTCGATGAGTTGCGGTCCACTGATGCCGGCCATGCCGACATCAGTCAGGACGAGATCGATCCGATCGCGATTGAGCGTCGCAAGGTTCAAGGCTTCCTCTCCCGATCCAGCACTCAACACCGAGTAGCCCTGTCGTTCGAGGAGCGATTGCGTCATGCTCCGCACCGCGGAGTCGTCTTCGACGAGCAAGATTCTCTCGTTGCGGGACCGCGGCGCCACGAGTTCAGCGGGACGCGTCTCCGTGGCTTCGACCTCGCCCACCGACGGTAAGTAGATGCGAAACACCGAGCCCTGTCCGGGCCGGCTGTCCACGAGGATGTGCCCACCGGACTGCCGTACGATGCCGTCCACGACGGACATGCCCAGGCCGGTCCCTTTGCCAGCACCCTTGGTCGTAAAGAACGGTTCGAACAGACGGGCGCGTGTCTCCTCGCTCATGCCGACGCCCGTATCGGACACCGAAATCAGCACGTACTGGTGCGGGTCCGATCCCGCGTCGAGGCCCGGCACGAACTCACCGGTCACCACGTTGTGCGTCTCGATCGTCAGATGGCCGCCAGACGGCATGGCATCTTTTGCATTGAGCCCGATGTTGAGGAGCGCGCGTCCGAGCTGACGAGGGTCAACGCGTACGAGCCGCACCGCGGCTCCGAGCCGCACCCGCAACTCGATGCGCTCGCCGAGCGTTCGCCGCAGCAACGCCTCGGTGCTTGCGACGATCGCGTTGGGGTTCACGAGCTTTGGCTCGATCACCGACTGCCTGCTGAAGGCAAGAAGCTGTCCGGTCAGCGAGGCGGCCTGCTCGGCGGCGAGGCGAATCTGTTCGAGCTCGAAGCGCGCGTTCGCAGTATTGGCTTCAGCGCGAAGCATGTCTGCGTGCCCGGCAATGACCGTCAGCAGGTTGTTGAAGTCGTGCGCGGCGCCGCCGGCCAGTTGACCGAGCGCCTCCATCTTCTGCGCGCTCGCCAGTTTCTGTTCGAGCTTGCGCTTGGTGTCCTCTGCGACGACACGATCCTCGATGTCGCGACTTTCAGGAATCAGCAGCACGACGGCGCCAGTCGCGTCGTGCACCGGCTTGAGCGAGAAGTCCATGTGGTGGACGCGACCGTCCGCCGCTCGATGCGTCGCTTCGAAGCGAACCACCTCGCCCCGGCCCGCCGACGTCACAGCGCGGCGAACGCGCGCCTGCAACTCCGGCGAGTGCGCCCACCAGGGTGTCTCCCAGAACGGCTTCCCGACGACGTCGTCGTGTCGAGCACCGGCAAACGCCAGCGCCGTCTGATTCATTTCGAGCAACGTGCCGCTGACATCCAGGAGGCCGATGAACTGAAAGGTCTGATCGAAGATGGCGCGGAATCGACGTTCGGCGGTGACCAGCCGCGCATGACGTCGCCGGTTGTCCACCATCTGCAGTGCGATCACCACCGTCGTCGCAACGACGCCCACGGACCCGAAGAAGGGCAGGCGGACTCGAAGCATGTCGGTCATCACTGCTGAGACGAGAGGCACGACTGAGCCGACAGCCGCGACCATCAGCAACAGGCCGCCGGTGCGGTCCTCTGCCATGAACCGGCGGGCACACAGGAGATTGAAGACGATCGTCGAAGCCACGGTGGCGTAGACAATCGATGTCCACGGGCTTGTTGGAGTCCGCGTCAGCGCGGTGAACAATTCGCCCCACGGCAAGGGAATACGCTCGATGCTCAGGACCCTGCCCCCGAGCACAGGTATCCCGAGGATGATGACTGCGACCGTGGAGAGCAGGATCGTCGTGACGATCCACAGGTACGCGCGCGCACGCACGGACGCGATGCCGGCGAAGAGCCACGCGAGTGCGGCGACGTTCAGTGCGCCGCCCATCGTTCGAAGATGAATGCCGTGTTGTGCGTCGGCGACGGTGGTTGCGGACGCGACCAGCAGCGCCGCGTAGGTCTGCACCGCGCCGATGGCGCAGACGATCGAGAGTGTCAGCAGCGTCCGCTCGCGGCGGGTACCCCGCCAGAGCACGAATGACGACAGGGCCGCGAAGGCGAAGAATCCGCAGAGAAACGCTTGCGAGAACGCGTATGGACCCATCTACGTGAGCAATTTTATCCGCACCATGAGCCGAGCGGGTCAGTCTTGCCTGGTTTCTCGGATTCGAGATCGGCGAGCCGTGAGTGATAATCGGCGCCATGCTGGAGATCCGTAGAAACACGCGTACGGGTTACTCGGACGTTTTCACCACGCAGGCGCTCGATGCACTGCATGCCCTCGCGCCCCTCGATGACAATCGCCAGGCGGTCATGGCGAAGCGCATCGCACGGCGTGATGCGCGGGCGCGCGCAGGCCAGCGCATCGCGTTTCTCGATCCGGCATCCGAGATCCCCGGAACCCGCATCCGCGTCCAGGACGCGCGGTCGGGCGCGTTTGTCGGAAGCGAGATTCCGGCGGATTTGCAGCGGCAGTGGATTCAGGGAACGGGGCCCGCAGCCAGGCCCGGGGTATCTACGGACAAGAGCATCCGCAACGTCGCCTACGCGCTGCTGTCAGGAGCCGACGGCTGGATGTTCGACGGCGAAGATGCACTCGGGCAGTTGTCCACGATGTCGCTCGACAACCAGCGCAACCTGAAGCTGGCCATCCATCGCGACGACATGTTCATGCGGACCGCCGAGCACGTAGCTGCGGAGATGAATCAATGGGCCACCGGTTTCTTCGGCAAGACGATCATCGCCGACTGGCGCAAGCAACTCGACTTCACGACCAAGATGTTCCGCGCGCGTGGCCTTCACCTCGACGATCGGCAGGTTCGACGGGCCGACGGCGGCGGGTTCTCTGCGTCGATTGTGGACATGACGCTGTACGTCATCAACAACCAGCGGCGTCTGCGTGAGAGCGGCGCGTCGATCGTGCTCTATCTCCCCAAGATTCAAACAGCGGAAGAAGCGGCGCTCTGGAACGAGCTGTTGTCCACGCTCGAGCGGTTCCTGCAGCTGCCCATCGGCACGATCAAGGTGTACGTTCTCGTCGAGCAGCTCGAGGCGGTCTACCAGTTGATGGAGATTCGCGCCGTGCTCGGCGAACACTTCGTCGGCTTCAACACCGGCCGCTGGGACTACATCAACAGCGTCGCTGATGCGATGGCCTGGGACAAGAGCTTCATCGATCCCAACATCGACGTGATCACGATGACCTACGGCTACATGCGGAACTACGAGGACCGCGTACGGCGCGCGGTGAACACGCCTGACTCACGCGGACGGCACGCGCTGTGGCAGGGCGGCATGGAGCCCAACATCCCGGTCGGTTCTGAGGAGGGCGTCAAGAAAGCGATGGAGCGCGCGGTTGCCGGAGCCGAGCGCGAAGAGCGTGAGGGTGCGAGCGGGAAATGGGTGGCGCACTGGAAGATGGTGCACATCGTCCGGCCCGTCTGGGAGCGAGTGGGGAAGGCGAATCAACTCGGGCGCGCGTTTCCGTCGCTCGGCTACACGGCTGCGGATGCCGATGGTTTGCTGCTGCTCGAGCCGGCTCCGAGAACGATTCGCGGGGCACGCGATCTACTGAGCGTCGCGCTGCAATATGGAAACGCATTCGGTCAGGGCATGCAGGCCGCCGCGCTCAAGGCAGCAGACTTCTTCGCCAACGACGACGTGTTGTATCTGATGGAGGATATGGCGACGGGCGAGATCCGGCTGAGCATCCTATGGGAATGGCTGCACAAGGGCGCGCAGTTGACCGCCGACGACGCTGAGACGGGGAGCAAGACGGGCGACGTCTTCAGTGCAGCATTGTTCAAGAGGCTGTTGGTCGAGGAGTACGACAAGCTCCGGAACGCCAGCAATCGCGACGTCCACGACAACTCGAAAAACACGACGCTGCCGATCGCGCGCGAGATCGTCGAGACCTACGTCGCCGACGCCGTGAAGCTGCCGTGGTATATCGACTTGTTGAATATCAACCTGGGTGTGCACGACCTCGCCGAGGCAAAGCGGCGCATCGATATGTTGCGGACGGCGTTTCGCACCGACGGAACGCGGGTTACGGAGAATCTGGACTTCGACGTGCCCGCGGCGGTGTAGAAATGTCGGCGGGCCCTGAAGGCCCGCCGCTACGGAAGTCGGTGTAGCGGCGAGTCTTTAGACTCGCCTTTCAGAATCAGGCCGCAGCTGATGATGCTGCGGTGACGAACTTGGTATCGATCCCGGCGCGCTTCAACGCAGCCTCGAACCCACCCTTGTCAACGGCCTTCGAGTAGGCCTCTTCGGGCGCGACAATCTTCTTGGTCACCAGGTTCATCAGCGAGTCGTTCAGCGTGACCATTCCCTGAGCCTTGCCGACCTGCATGATCGAGGGCAACTGGAACGTCTTGGCTTCACGAATCAGGTTGCTCACGGCCGACGTGACGATCAGGATCTCGAGCGCGGCCACGCGGCCGCCGCCGATTTTCTTGCAGAGCGTCTGCGCGATCACGCCACGCAGCGACTCCGCAAGCATCGTGCGGATCTGCGACTGACGGTCGGTGGGGAACTGGTCGATGATGCGGTCCACCGTGGACGCGGCGGTCGTCGTGTGGAGCGTGCCGAAGACGAGGTGACCCGTCTCGGCCGTCTCGATGGCAATCGCCACCGTCTCGAGATCGCGCATTTCACCGACGAGCAGAATGTCTGGATCCTCACGCAATGCCGCGCGCAACGCGTCGCGGAACGAGTCGGTATGGGTGTGAACCTCTCGCTGATTGACGAGGCACTTCCGGTTTTCGTGGACGAACTCGATCGGGTCTTCGATCGCGATGATGTGATCGCTGCGGTTCTGATTGACGTAGTCGATCATCGCGCAGAGCGTCGTCGACTTGCCGGACCCTGTCGGTCCCGTCACGAGCACGAGCCCTTTGTTCAGACGACAGAGCTGCAGGATGTGCTGCGACAGCCCCAGATCCTGCGCAGTAAGAATCTTCGATGGGATGACGCGGAATACTGCGCCCGGACCTTTGCGGTCCATGAAGATGTTGGCGCGGAATCGAGCCAGTCCGCTGATCTCGTACGCGAAGTCGGTGTCGTGCCGGCGCGCGAACTCCTCTTTGTTCTTGCCCGGCATGATCGGCTCGAGCAGCGCGGTCATCGTCGTCGCGTCGAGCGGCGGCGCGGCGGAATCGAGAATCTGAATCGAGCCGTCTTTGCGAATGAGCGGGGGCATGCCGACGCAGAGATGCAGGTCGGACGCTCCCAGCTCACACATCAACTTGAACAGGCGGTCGATTGCTGCCGTCATTGCGTAACCTTCTCGACGAGTGCCACGATGTGGCTGGAATTGATAATGAGCGTGCCGCCGGATGTCAGCACGTACCAGAACTGCTTTGACTCGCGCACGTAGTCGCTGAGACGCTCGTGTCCGACGACGCCGTTGACGAGGACCGTACCGCTGACGACCGTGCCGGTCGAGAGCGTTACCGAGACGTCGCGACGGGTCGCGACCGAAAAGCCTGGTTCCCGTTCTTCTTCGCCCGTTCCCACCGGCAGTCTGACCATCACGAGCTGCGAGCGGTTGTACTGCGCCGTCGAGCCGTCGTCATGCTGGAAGGGAAAGAAACCAACCGCGCCGTTCAGCAGGTCGCCGACGCGTTCGGGTCCGCCATGAGTCACCGAGGTGACGACGAAGAAGCAGCCATGGCGCATCGCGCCCGTGGACAGAACGAGCGAGGCGGCAACCTGGTGCTTCTCGAACCTGAAGTCCGACATATGGGTGAGCGCGCGTCAGCGCACGAGA